>Ga0209376_1001561_pt1 | contig 22890 bp, 26 predicted proteins | sample GraSoiAngelo_134_FD_185891 | JGI IMG/M metagenome (GOLD analysis project Ga0209376, IMG submission 185891) | Grasslands soil microbial communities from the Angelo Coastal Reserve, California, USA - 14_0929_05_30cm (SPAdes) (version 2) | ecosystem: Environmental > Terrestrial > Soil > Grasslands ... | reverse complement strand
ATATTGAGATTTCCAGCGTCACCGCGATGCCCGCTGGCGGTTAATCTCAGACTTCATCACTCGGGGCCAGTTCCATCGCACGAGTCTCTACAACGAGTGGTACCGCGTGGTGGGAACGGAATATCAGGCATTCACCGGAATCCTGCTGCCCGGAGGAACGCTGGTGGGCATCGCCTTGAGCCGCGGCTCGCGCGAGTTCACCGGGCACGAGCGCCTGATTCTCGATCTCCTTCAACCTCACCTTATCCAAGGCTACCGGAGCACGGCACGGGCACTGGAGATGGCTGATGACCTCGCTCGGCTAGAGCAAGGAGTCGAGGCAGATGAGGTGGGAATCATCCTGCTTGCTGCGGACCACCGGATCCGGCGGATGACGACACGTGCGCGGGACTGGCTGGTGGAGTACTTCGGCATGCATCCGCGCCAGCCGAAGCGACTGCCCGCCCCGCTGTTGGCCCGGGTTCAGCAGCATCACACGGCGCTGTCTACGGCCACAGCACTGCCGGCTCCGCGCGAGGCCATCGCCGCTCACGGAGCGGGGAAGTGCTTGAGTGCACGGCTCGCGGGCCGGCCGTCGTCGCTGATCGTCCTCTTGCGCGAGCACTACCAGCAGATCCCGGTGGCGCGCCTCGAGCGGCTCGGTCTAAGCCGGCGGGAGGCCGAAGTCCTGAAGTGGGCGGCGGAGGGCAAGCGAGACAGCGAAATCGCGGCCATCCTCCGCATCTCAACCCGGACGGTGAACCATCATCTCGAGCGCGTCTACAGGAAGCTCAATGTGGAGACCCGCACAACAGCTGTTGTCCACGCGCTGCGAACGGTCGGGCAGCAGACTGCCGATCGACACTCTTCCGTCGGCCCGTGAATCAGCCGCGGCCGAAGTGAGAGAACGGAAGGCTCGCGTTGCTCGCGGGTCAGCTCGATCAAATGTTCGCCAGAGTCCCGGGAGCCAGAACCCACGGACTGGCGGTCAGGTCGTCGATTCGTCCGATACTGACCCGGCTATTGATCCATTGTCCGTTGCAATGACGGACCGGACATAGGGCAACCCTGCCTATCGACACTCAGCCCGTTCCATCCGACGCTGTCTCAGCTGGGATCCAGCCGCTTTCAGAGTTGGTTGGCCGAGCGAACTATACGTATCGCGTCAAGGATCACCGCGAGGCAATCCATTGCCTCTCGATTCGTACTCATGACATGACGGGCATGGCGCGGGTGAACAGCGATCAAGGATGATCCAGCTCGGGGGAGAGACCAGATGTCTGCCGGTACCGCGCGAGGCACGATCCTGCACGAGCACTGGCGCATCGCGTTTCGGCGTCAGTACTTCACCAGCCGTCAGGCAATGCAGCGCAGTCTCGACGGTTTCATGAAGTTCTACAACGAACGGCGGCCGCATCAGGGTTATCGGCTGCGTGGTCGCACGGCAGCCGATCTCTTCACTGGTGTGGCCGGTCTGGCGAGCTGAAGTCATGACCTGCTCTGGGAAGGCGGACGTGTCAACACCATTTCGAGTCTTGACATACTAGTCCTATTCCTTTCCTTCTTTGTATTTGTTGTGGTAGACAGAGCCTACGGTGCGTCAGGAGAACCTATTTGCGATGCACCTGCCGTAATCTTCTGCGACGACTTCGAGAACGGAATCCTTCCGGGCGTGTGGCAGGACGGGTACAACCCCGACGAGGGAGCGTGGTGGCGGAGATGACGGAGGCTCAGAAGCCCGTCGCGCTCTGGTTGCTGACCCTGCTGACGGTCGTCTATGTCGGTGCGGGCAGGTTCGGGCTCACCCTGGCGTTCCTTCATGCCAGCGCCTCACCGGTGTGGCCACCTACCGGTTTCGCGCTGGCCGCCTTCCTGATACTGGGACCGCGGGTATGGCCGGCCATTCTGGTCGGCGCCTTCCTCGTCAACGTCACCACCAACGGCGCGATCGCCACCTCGATCGGCATCGCTATCGGCAACACGATCGAGGGGCGCCTGGGCGCCGACCTGGTGAGGCTGTTCGCAAATGGCCGCAACGTCTTCGACCGGGGACGCGATGTCTTCAAGTTCGTGGTGCTGGCCGCGCTGCTCAGCACGACCGTGAGCGCGACGATCGGGGTGACCAGCCTGGCGCTGGGCGGCTACGCCAGCTGGCGCGATTTCGGCGCGATCTGGTTTACGTGGTGGCTCGGCGACGCGGTGGGCGCCCTGATCGTTGGCCCGTTCCTGGTTCTCTGGAGCGCGCCCGGCCGCTTTCCCTGGACCTGGGGCCGCGTGGCCGAGGGCGTGAGCTTGCTGGTGACGGTGGGTGTGCTCGGCCTTGTCATATTCCGCGGATTCAGCGGTGAGCCGCTCACGTTTCTCTGTGTGCCGCCCCTCATGTGGGCGGCGTTTCGCTTCGGTCAGCGAGAGACGGCGACCGTTATCGCGCTGCTGGGGGCGCTCGCGACCTGGGGAACGGTGCGAGGCCTGGGCCCGTTTTCCGAACATCCGGCGAACGAATCGCTCCTGTTGCTGCAGGCCTTTCTGGGCACGATGGCGATGATGAGTCTCCTGATCGGCGCCGTGGTCGCTGAGCGGCGGCGGGACGAGGCCGCGCTCGCGCGCCTGGCGTCCATCGTGGAGTTCTCGGACGACGCGATCGTGAGCAAGACGCTCGACGGGGTGGTGACGAGCTGGAACGCGGGGGCCGAGCGTCTCTACGGCTATTCGGCCGAGGAGGCCATCGGCCGCCCGATCTCGATGGTCATCCCGCCGGACCGTCCGAACGAGCTGCTCCGGATCATGCCGCGTCTCAAGCGCGGCGAGCACGTCGAGCCCTACGAGACCGTGCGACGGCGGAAGGACGGCACGCTCGTGGAGGTGTCGATCACCGTGTCCCCGATCCGGAGCTCCGGCCGGCTCATCGGCGCTTCCGCGATCGGGCGAGACATCACGGAAGAGAAGCGGGCGGCCCTTCGGGAGGCGACGGCGCTCCGCTCCGTCGCGAGCCTGGCGCTCGCGGCCGCCCACGAGATCAACAACCCGCTCACCGTCGTCTGGGGAGAGGTTCAGCTACACGCTCGCGAGGTCGGCGCCCGCTGGGAGGGCCGCATCGCGTCGATGCTCGAGGGGCTCGAGCGAATCCGCGACGTCGTGGCCCGCATGAACCAGATCAACCGGCTCGAGTGGGCCGAGCAGCAGAAATACCTTCCGGAAATGCTCGACCTCACGAAGTCGAGCGATCGCCCAGCTCCCAGCGTCGACCGCCCGGTGACCGGCTAGATGTGCACGCCCTTCAGCTGGGCCTCGCGTTCCGGCGGCGGCGCCGACGGGGATGGCCGCACGTCCAGCGCTTTGACATTTTCCTCGAGCCGCTCCTTTGCGCTTGGTCCCCGGGATGGGCACCACGTCCGGCCCCTGCGCCAGGAGCCAGGCGAGCGCGAGCTGTGCGGGCGTGCACCGGATCGAGGCGTTCGCGAAGGAGAAGCACCAGGTCGAGATTCTTCCCAAAGTTGGCTTCGTGGAAGCGGGGATGATCGCGCCGCCGGTCGTCCGCCGGGATGTCCTCGAGACGCTGGACACGGCCACAGAGCTAGCTGCGACCGAGCGGCGAGTGGATGGGACGTGCTCCAATAAGAGGTTGACTGAGTAGGGACGGAGCCGCCTTCGCCTCGCCAGCCTGTCCCTTCTGAAAACCTGTCCGCGACGATTGTCTTGCAGAGGCCGCTAGGCGGCCCCAGAGGCGGCCGTAGTAGTCCGCCAAACCCGCGGGCGCCTGCAGGCCAGTACCCCCTTACGTGGAGGGCGAGGGGGACAGTGATAGGAAGCGTGTATCTCGCAGTACTGCTCGGCGGGATCGTCGCCGTCGTCGCCGACGGCGCCGTCGCAACAGAGTGGTCACACCCATAAGCCAGGCGAGAGTATCGGTAAGACCACTGTTACCGAGCGTGAGGACAGTTATCGTTATGGTAAATATACTTTTTATATATGTTGACACCGTCGCCTCAGAGGTCCACCGTATGCCTGTTACAAGTTGGTCGGGCGCCTTTCGAGGCGGGATCGTCGCAAGGCGCGTCGGCTGTGACGTTGCGACCGCACGTCGCGAGGTGCAGTGAGGTGCACCCCACGCTCGCGTGACGGCTCCCCCGCAGGCCGCCCCCTGTAGTCCCTGAATCGTTCTGATTCGCCCCGGCAGGTCTCGCTGCCACGGCTCGGTCTCTGAGACTGCGCCTCAGACTCAGCGAGAAAGGTTACGGCCGACATGCCCCGTCCGACGCCGACACGGACGCCCGTGGCGATCTTCAACTCCCGCGCGGACTTCATCGATGACCTTCGCAAAGCCCTTGATCGCGAGGGTTTCCCGACGGTCACCGCACTGTTAGCCGAGATCCAGGACGGCACGCTCGATCTCGTGGCCTTCCTGGAAGCGTATGACCCTCGTGTGATCGTGTACGACCTTCCGTGCCCCTTCGAGCGGCACTGGAACTTCCTGCGGCTCCTGAGGCAGTCCGACGCCCTGAGGAAGAGGACCTGGATTCTCACTACGACCGACAAGAGGGCGCTGGACGCGGCGGTGGGAGCGTCGGGCATGATCGAGGTCGTCTTCGGAGAGCCCTTCAGTGTCGGCGAGGTCGTGGACGCGGTCCACCATGCCCTGTCAGATGGGCGCCCGCCCAGGCCTGAGAGGCAACGCACATGAAATCCAACTCCCCGCACGATGACGTGTATCTTGGCGGCGTCAGCGTCCTCGTGGTCGACGACTACGGGCCCGTCCGCGCCGTGGTCGCGGCGATGCTCGAACACTGCGGAGCTACCGTGACGGCCGTCGGCTCAGCCGCCGAGGCGTTCGAGGCCTTGAAGCGCGAACGCCCCGATGTCCTCGTGAGCGACCTGGCGATGCCCGGCAAGGGCGGTTACTGGCTCATCGGCCAGGTCCGCGCCCTGCCGCCCGAGCGCGGTGGCGCGACGCCTGCGGCCGCCCTCACCGGTTTCACCGGTCCCGAGCACCGGGCGAGTATCTTGCGCGCCGGGTTCCAGTACCACATCGAAAAGCCGGTCACGCTGGAGAAACTGGTCGGGGTCGTCGCGCTCCTCGCGCTGAAAGTCCGTCCCCCTCAGCAAGGGTGAACGGCGCGTTCCGCACGAGGCCTGCCTGGCCGGACGTTGAAGCGGGAGGCTGATGATGGCTATCGAGTTTGTCCAGCGCGGGAAGCTCGGTGACGGGTGGCGGATGGAGGCCCAAAAGGCGGGGGTGGTGATCGGCGTAATCGCGGAGACGACGGACAGTACTTCTTCTACCAGGGCGCTGACACCAAGTTGGGCTCGAACGCCGTGCTACGACACGCCGACCTCGAAAGGCTGAAAGCGGCCGTTCAGAGGCTCTTCTGATGGTGTCGGGGCTCGTCCTCCTGCCGACGGAGGGGTCATGAATCACGAACGCCGTATTCCGGTCTCGCTGACGCCTGACGGCTACGACATGCTGGCGGCCTGCGGGCGAGTCCTCGGGAAGACAATGGACCAGATGCTCGACGAGAGCCTCGAGGCCCTGGCGATCAAGCAGGGCACGACGGTCCAGGGGCTCACGGGCGGACGAAGGTTCCGGCCGATCCGCGGGGATCGGGAGCACCTGAGGCGGGGACACCAATGACCGGGTAGCAAGATTGTGTGCCCGTCGGTGAAGCCTATCCCAAGCTGATTCACTACAGTACGAATATTCAGGAGGGGCACGTACCGGACGAAGTGTATGACCGGGCCCGAAAGGTCTTCACCGAGAAAGAGCTGGCCGACTTGACCTTTGCGATCGCCGCGATCAACGGCTGGAACCGCCTCAACAGTGCGGCCAGAACGGTTGCGGGAACCTATCGGCCTGCCAAGTCGCGCGCTGCGTAAAGATTGCGCGGTTCGGCGGCTGGTAATTGATGGGCGAGCTTGCATGGCTGGCGGCGAGTGTCATGTTCGCCGGGGTTGTGACCGGCATCCTCGCCGGGCTGTTCGGCATCGGCGGTGGGGCCATCATCGTTCCGGTGCTGTTCGAGGTGTTCCGCCTTCTCGGCGTGCCCGAGGCCGTGCGTATGCAGCTGTGCATCGGCACCTCGCTCGCGATCATCGTGCCGACGGCGGTGCGCTCCTACCGCGCGCACAAGGCGCGCGGGTTCGCGCTTGCTGAGGTCATGCGCCGTTGGGCGCTGCCCTCGATGGTGGGTGTCGCTGTCGGCTCGGCCCTCGCGGCGTCCCGATCACGTTCGCCGGCACGATAGGCTATGTCCTTGCGGCCTGCCGCATCAGGCCCTGCTGCCGCCGCTGTCGCTCGGTTTCGTCTCCGTGATCGGCGTCGTCCTGATCGCGCCGCTCTCGAGCTGGGTCGCGCCGTGCGGCGCCCGCCTGGCGCACAGGCTGCCGAAGCGCACCCTAGAAATCGGGTTCGGCCTCTTTCTGCTGCTTGTCGCCTCGCGTTTCCTGGCCAGTCTCGTCATCTCGAGGATCTGACGGAAAGTGCAGTGACGCCCGACGAACCTCAGAATATCTACGATGACCCAGGTTTCTTAGCCGGCTATTCCACCCTCGAGCGATTCGGCGCCGGCTGGGAGCGCGCGGCCGAGCACGCCGACCTGGTGGCGCTCTTGCCCGACGTCAATGGTCGACGCGTGCTCGACCTCGGCTGCGGTGCCGGCCAGCTCGCGCGCCATCTCGCGACCCGCGGCGCCGCCGAAGTCATCGGCGTCGACGTATCGGAACGGATGCTCGAGTTGGCGCGTACGCAATGGGCCCATCCGCGTGTGAGCTATCAACGTGCGGCGATCGAAGAGGTGACTTTTGCTCCCGCGCGCTTCGATCTCGTCGTGAGCGTGCTCGCGCTGCATTACGTGGACGATTATCGCTGTTTGGTTGCGCGCATCGCGGAGTGGCTGACACCCGCCGGGGTGGTCGTGTACTCGACGGAGCATCCGATCTTCACCGCGCGCTTCCGTACGGAGGGCTGGGTGCGCGAGGAGGCGGGGTGTAAGCGATGGGCGCTGAACGACTACTCGGACGAAGGCGCGCGCGACGAGACGTGGTTCGTGCCCGGTGTGCGAAAAGTGCATCGCACGATCGCCACGATGATGAACGGGCTTGTCGACGCCGGGCTCACCATCGAGCGCGTCGTCGAGCCGGTCCCGAGCGCGGAATGGCTCGATCGCCACCCGTCGATGCGCGACGAGCGGCGCCGGCCGATGTTCTTGCTGGTGAGGGCGCGCAAGGGCTGAATGCGCCGTGCCCCCGAAATCAAATCTGTAGCCCGGGCTTGCCAGTTATTCGATAACCGCCGAATAGGCGAGTGTCCGCAGCTCGCGGCGCAGCGGGTATGGCGCAGGCAAACCCATCTGCATGATCTGCGTCATGAACACGACGATCATCTGCTCGCCGGGATCGATCCAGAACGCCGTACCCGCGGCGCCGCCCCACGCGAACTCACCCGGCGTTCCGGCGATCTGCGCGCGCGCTGGCGACTGCATGACGGAGAAGCCGAGACCGAAGCCGACGCCGCCATAGGCCGTCTCGGTGAACATCCCGGGCAGCGCCAGGTTCGTAAGATCCTGGCCGTCCGGAAGGTGATTCGTCGTCATGAGCTCGACCGTCTTGCGTCCGAGCAGTCGAATGCCGTCGAGCTCGCCTTTGTTCAGCATCATCGAGGCGAACCGGCAGTAGTCGTTGGCCGTGGACACAAGTCCGCCGCCACCGGAGAAGAAAGCGCAGTCGCGGTAGATGCTCTTGGCCGGATCGTCGATGAGTTTCAGGCTGTCGTCCGCCAGCCGCTGATAGTTCGCGGCGAAGCGTTTGCTCTGCTCCGCCGTGATGACGAATGACGTGTCCGTCATGCCGAGAGGCTGAAGCACGTGTTCGCGCAGGTAGGCATCGAGCCGCTGCCCCGAGATCAGCTCGATCAAATGCCCGACCACATCCGTCGATACGGAATAGTTCCAGCGCGTACCTGGAGAGAATTCGAGCGGTAGCGCCGCGAGCTCCTCCACCATGTCGCGCGCCGTATAGGCACTCCGCGTCCGATCCGCGACGCCGAGCTTGCGATACGCTGCGTCGACGTTTGTCCGCTCCATGAATCCATAGGTGAGCCCGGAGGTGTGGCTCAACAGGTCGCGTACCGTCATGGGCCGCTCGACGGGTGTCGTTTTCCACGCGGGATGGTTGCCGCCGACGAAGACGCGCTGATCGCGCCACGACGGAATGAACTTGTGCACTGGATCATCGAGCTGCAGCCGCCCCTGCTCCCACAGCATCATCAGCCCCACGCTCGCGATCGGCTTGGACATTGAATAGATTCGGAAGATCGAGTCTGGCGTGACCGGCCGTTTGCGCTCGATTTCGAGATGTCCCAGCGGCTCGAAGTAGGCGATCTTTCCCCGACGGGCAACCAGCGTAAGCGTGCCGGGCAGCTTACCGGCGTCGATGTAGCGTCGGAGATGATCGCCGATGCGTCCGAGGCGTCCCGACGATAGTCCGACTTCTTCGGGCTTCACGAGCATGTCAATCTCCTCACGCGACTTCGATCGCCTCTTCGACTCGATATATGGCGTGCCGTCGCTGAACAACACTTGCGCTGGACGGTAGGGATTCGTTGTCCACAGTCACTTCATGATTGTGGAGGAGGAAGGCGAGCCGCCGCCTGCGCAGGATCCTCACTTCCTTTTCGACGGTGGCTTGCGTACCTTCTTCCGCGTGTCCGGCACCTCGTACGTGACCTCTGGGGCGATGATCCAGTCGGTTTCCGATCCGAGCGCTTGTCGCAGCTCCTGTTCAGGGGCCTCCACGAGCATCATCCGATCGGAGTCTTCGAGGACCGCGGCGCCCCCGATGGCGCGAATCTTCTCGACCGCGTCCTGGGGACGCGCGCCCTCTCCACGATACCGGAGGATGAATCGGCGCATTGACGACCGCAGCGGGGTTCACGCGGGAAGGCCCTGACCTTCAAATTCGGCCCCGAACCCCAACTTCTTGGCCGATTGTAGCACGAGTTTCACGATACCGTCCGCGCGGGCGGCGTCACGATTTGCCTTGAGAAGCGTCAGATGTCGAGCGAGCAGTTTCGCCGCCAACCCCACCACGGCCGGGGTGGCCATCGAGGTGCCGCTCATGATCGCGTACGCCTTCTCCGGGACGGTCGAGATCACGCCGACACCGGGCCCCGTGCAGTCGATCTCCCGTCCGATGTTGCTGAAGGACGCGATGAAATTGTTCTTGTCCTTGCCGAACGGCCCGGCGATGTCCCCTTCGTCCACAGAGCCCTTGGGGAACAGCCCCTTCCGCCCGAGCGCGGAGACCGCGACGCACAAATCGAACGACGCCGGAAACGAAACGGGCGAGCGGTCCTCGTTTCCCGCCGCGGCGATTACCACGGCCCCGGCGTTCCGCGCATCCTGAATCGCCGCTTCCGTCGCCGCGTCGGGATCGCCGCCGCCGAGGCTCAGGTTCAGGAAGTCGCACCCGGCGGCCACGGCGCGGTCGATGGCTTTGGCGATTGAGAAGTTGGACGCGCCCGGCTCCGGATTCTGGCGCGTTGGTTTTGGGAACACGCGGAAGCTGAAGAGGGTCGCGGCCGGCGCGATACCGCGAATTCCGGTCGGCGGGGTGCCGCGCGCCGCGATGATCCCCGCGCAATGAGAACCGTGGTCTCCGCCGAGCGGCCCGAAGTCCCCGGGGTTCTCCCCGGGCACCGTGCATTCGCCGCCGGAAACCACGAGATCCGGATGGCCGAGGGCGATGCCCGTGTCGATCACCGCGACCTTCACGCCCTGACCGTCGGTCATCCCTCCCGCGCCCGCGAAGAACCGCACGCTGTCCTTGAAGCTCAAGTCGATGGGCGTGAGCTTGACCGCGATATTGGGCGAGAGCGTCACCTTCATCTGGAGCGAGCCCCAGAACGAGTTCTCCGGGTACACGTACAAGCGCTGGAGCGACTTGACGCTCGACGGCAATGAGAGGCTGACGGTACCCGCCTTCGACGTGACGCCGCCGGCGCCCTGACGGGCCGCGAAGTTCGTGAACGCCACGACCTGGGCTCCGGCCACCGGCGTGCCGCCCGTCTGCGACACGACCTTCACCACGACCTTCTTCATCGCCGCGCGGGCGCCGGCGGCGGCCTTCACGAGCGTCGACACCTGATACGTCTGCACCGCGGGCTGGAAGAACACCTCCGGCACAACGACGAGGCCTGGTTGCGCGGCGCGCAGCTTCTGGGCTTCGTCCGCCGTGATCTCGACCAGCTTGGCGCCGTCCTCGTGCACCGAGTCCAAGAGCTTCATCCGCACGCCGGGACCACCCGCGCTCCTGACCGCCGCGGACGGGCCGCTGGCCGACATCTCTTGGAGGAACGAGCGGGTGCTCGAAGCCGTCGCGCGAAGGGCTCGGCCCGGCAACAGGATTACCCGCTGTGGCTTCGCTACGTCGGCGACGTGAACCATGGAGCGAACGACCTGCGAGACTCGAGCGGATCTCTGTGCCTGCTTGTACCAGGTTTTCATGGCTGTGGTCCTTTCCCGACCCGGTGGTCCGGGCGTTTACTCTGCCTCCTACCTGCTAGACTGGTCTGCATTCGGACTGACGCCCGGCGTTCCGCCGCATCCGGGGGGATGCCGGCGTGGGCGGTCGAAGTGTACAAGGCGAGCGCGACCAGCATGGAGTCTCCTTCGGGGGACGGCGCACGTTATCCCGATCCAAGTTGGAGATCCAACGGATCGACCTGGAAACCCCGGAGCACCATCATGTCAGCCCCCACCGAAGCCCCACGCCCCAAGGCGGTACTCGTCAGCGTACAACTTTCAGGCGTCACCGACGCGGAACAGCGGTCCTCGCTGAAGGAGCTCAAGCGTCTGTGCGAGACGCTCGGCTTCGAGGTCGTCGGCGAAGTGACGCAGAAGCGCAAGGGCCTCGGTGCCGCCACGCTGCTCGGCGAGGGCAAGCTGGTGGAGCTGGCCGCCTGGACCGGCGGCACGGGCGTCGTCCCCAAGGGTCCTCCCGGCAAAAAGAAAGCGACCGAAGAAGACGAAGAGGAAGAGGAGGACGAGACCGAACCACTGGACGTTGCGGCGCCGCCCGCGCCCACCGGGGAGCCGCGCGCCACCGTCATCGTCATCGACCACGAGTTGTCGCCTCGCCAGCTGCGCAACATCGAGGGCGCGACCTCGGCCGCGGAGGTCCTGGATCGCACGGGTGTGATCATCGAGATCTTCCATCGGCACGCGTCGAGCCGACCGGCGCGGCTGCAGGTCGAGATCGCGCGGCTCACCTATGTAGCCCCCCGGTTGCGCGCGACCGGCGGCGGCGAGCGTCAGCGCGGCGGCATCGGGCTGAGGGGCGCGGGGGAGTCCTCCGTGGAGCTCGATCGCCGCAAGATCCGCGACCGCATCTCCGAACTTAAGGCGGAGCTGGCCGCCATTGAAGACGAGTCGAAGACGCGACGGGCGAGGCGTCAGGAGGCGCTGCGCGTCGCGCTGGTCGGGTACACCAACGCGGGCAAGTCGTCGCTGATGCGCGCGCTCACCGGCTCCCACGTGTTCGTCGCCGACAAGCTGTTCGCGACCCTCGACACCACCGTCCGTGCGCTGTGGCCCGAGAGCCGGCCGCGCATCTTGGTCTCGGACACGGTTGGTTTCATCAAGAAGCTCCCGCACGACCTCGTCGCTAGCTTCCGCTCCACGCTCGACGAGGCGCTCGAAGCGTCACTGCTGCTACAGATCGTCGATGCGGCCGACCCTGTCTTGCGCGCTCAGATGCAGGTCACACGCGAGGTGCTGGAAGAGATCGGCGCCGGCGACGTGCCGTGGATCCTCGTCCTCAACAAGATCGACAAGGTCGCCAAGCCCGAGCGGGAGGAGCTGTTGACGGAGTTCCCGGCCGCGCTGCTCGTCTCGGCCAAGGACCCGGCGGACGTCCGGCGCGTGCGGGACGCGATCATCGGTGCCTTCGAGGCGAACATGACCGAGGTCGACCTCGTCGTCCCGTACGACGCGGGCAGCGCGATCGGCGAGGTCCACAAGGTCCATGTGATCTCGGAGTTCTACGAAGAGGACGGTGTGCACTACCGAGTCAGGGCGCCCGAGTCCGCGATCGAGCGGATACGGGCGATGCTGCGCTAGTGTCGCGCTGCGGTGCCCCGAGGAGGGAGCGTGGAGACGTCGTTAGGCGACCGTCGAATGTTCTAGACGGTCGCCCAGCGCAGAAAGACGCTGCCGGCGGTGAACCCCGCACCGAAGGCCGACAAGACGACGCGGTCGCCGTGCGCGAAGCGCCCGCGCTCGTTCCACTCCGAGAGCGCAATAGGAATCGTCGCGGCGACCGTATTGCCGTAGCGATCGAGATTGATGATGACGCGATCGAGACCGAGGCCCAGCCGCTTGGCCACCGCCTCGATGATGCGCCGGTTGGCTTGATGCGGGACCAACCAGGCGAGATCGGCCGCCGTCATGTCGTTGCGCTTCAGGATTTCCTCGGTCACTTCGGCCATGCCGATGACGGCGGCCTTGTACACAGCCGGCCCGTCCTGCACGACGTAGTGCCGTTTCTCCCCGACTGAAGCGGCGCTGGCGGGCTCGACGCTCCCCCCGGCCGGGATGTAGAGAGATGATTCTCCCTCACCGTTCATGTGACAGACGTAGTCGAGAATCCCGACCGACTCGTCTTCGACAGGTTCGATCAGGACCGTCCCGGCGCCATCACCGAATAACACGGCAGTGGCGCGATCCTCTGGATTGACGACACTGCTCATCCGGTCCGCCCCAGAGAGCAACACCCGGCGCGCGGCACCCGACTCTATGAGCTTCGTCGCCACGATGAGCCCGTAGACGAAGCCGGAGCAGGCCGCGGCCAGGTCGAAGCCCCATGCGTGGATCGCCCCGAGCTTTCGCTGGACCACCGCAGCCGTGGACGGGCACAGACGATCCGGCGTCATCGTGGCGACGATGATGCAATCGACGGCCGCCGGCGAGATGCCACGGGCGTCGAGGCAGCGGCGAGCCGCCGGGACGATCAGGTCTGACGTGCCGCCAGCCGACGCGAAGCGGCGCTCGGCGATCCCGGTGCGCGATCGGATCCACGCGTCGGTGGTGTCCAGCTGCCGTTCAAAGTACGCGTTGGGGTAGACATCGGGCGGTAGGTAGTGACCCGTCGCAGTGATCGCTGCGCGCATCATGTCTCCCGTGGTGGTGGAATGCAGACGCTTAGGACAATGGTGAGAGCGTGCGTCGCGATCCTGGGTTGTGTCACCTGGCCCTCAGTCTACACGCACCGGACGTGGCTCCCTACTGCTCAATCAAGGTCAGTATGCTGGGAATGCCCCGCTTCCTGAGAATTCAATCGCTGCCGGCCGGCTCCCCGGGGAACGCGCAAGGTTGGTTTCATGATCTCCGCCTCCAGTACAATACCCCGCATGGCCGAGGCGGATCGCATCGCGGAGTCAACCTCAGCGAGCTGCGGTGGCTGCCGTGAGTGAACCCCTGAATCGTTCCACGTTTCCCCGCGCGCGCGAGGAGGTGCTCCTGCCCACGGTCGAGACCGTGGAACTGGAGCAGGAACTGACGCTCGAGGCGTGGGCCAACGCCCACCCCCACGAGACGGTCGCGTTGCAGATGGTCTACGACCATCGCACGATCCCCGCCCGCTATTGCCAGAGTTGCCGGGAGCTGAGGACGCTGCGCGACGAGATCCCATTCATCCGCCGGTATCTCGAGCAGCCCACCTGGAGAATTTGGCTGGACGTCGTGGGCTTGCTAACGGCCGCGCTACTCTTGGCGCATTGGGCGCTCTGGAGACTCTAACGAACGGCGTCCCGTCTCCGTCTGCTCTCCTGGAGTCGCCGTCCGAATTCCCGGCAAGCGCGGTGAGTCGTCTAACAAGCCGTTCGGCTCGGAGGACGTTCTACGCAGGCTTAGAACCGCACCCGGACACGGAATTCGAGCGGGAGGGCCGAGGCTCTTTGCCGTCGGAACATTGCGCCCCCCGCAACCAGTCGAATCAGGTAGTTAGCGGGCAGGGCTAGTCTCGTGCTACAGTGCCTCCGCCAGCCACTGAGGACCCAAGGGTTGACGCGGGCTGCGCGTCGAGACCCGGTGACGAAGGCATAAATTCCCCTCTTCAACCTAGAGGGCCACCATGAATAGCGTTCAAGATCAGCTCACCCTCCTGCTCCGGGCGTACCGCACTATCCGCTTCTGTGACGCCTGTCTGGCGCTGAAGATGGGGGCCTTTCCCCGAGAGGTCCGCGAGGCAGCGGTCCTGATCGGCAACGGATTTCAGATTTCTTCTGGAAAGTGTTCCGAATGCCTTCAGGAGAAGACCGTCGTCCGCGCTCTTGCGGCCTGAGCTATTCATCGCCTCCGGTCCGGTGTATAAGTCCCCGAAAACGGGATAGAGCTATCTACCGAAGAAGATGACGAAGAGTGTGCGGAGGTCTGAGTTACCCATCAGAATCAACACCTTCCACCAAACTATTTCGCTACCCGGCTTGACAGGCTCGTGTTTCGAGGACGACGATGCGCGCGTCGTGTTGGTGTTCATTCGACTCAGATCGTTGCTCTTCGCGTTGTGTCCGGATCATCCGGTGGCAGTGTGCGGGACGTGCCACCGAACTTACACGCCAGAACAGCTCGGGATCGACATCGGCGACCGCTGCTATCTCTGCCCCGACTGCGGAGCCGATCTGAGAGAGTCGATAGTCGGCCACGCGCGGACGTGCGCGAATCTCATACCGCAAAGGCCACTGTCGCGGATGGCGTCGGTCACCAGCTCCGCGATCCCGCCAGAGGTTTCGGAGCGCTTCGCAGCCCGGCGTAGAGCCCGGCTCGGTTTGGACGTTCACGCGAAGGCCGGGTAAGCATGCCTCGGCTCTTCTGATACCCAGGGGCTCGCCGGAGCGATAACCTCAAGGGTCTGGCCCGCGCCCTCGGCGTGCCGGCGACGGAGCTACTGGAATGACCTCACCTGAACCGACCTATCCGCCGCTCTCGACGAGAGAGATCCAAACCTTGCCCGAAGGCGCTCGCGTCATCGTGACGTGGGCGGAAGGGAACGACGGTCCCCACGAATACCGCGTGCACTGGCGCCGCGGCGAGCCGTACGCGCAGACCGATGAGGACTATCGCCGGGGGCACGTGGACCTTGAGAAGTGGCTGACATACTACATCGGTCCGCGGCGCCCGTTCACGCGAGTCTGGGCTCTCGCCCCTGTCCGTGCCGAATGACAGCGTAACTCGCTTCCTGGCTTGGCTCCATCATCGTGACCTAATTCCCCAGCCCGGGACGTGGACCGCGACTACGGGAAATGGACGCGCTCTGGTGGGCGCTTGTGCGTCGGCTCGGCGGCTGATGGCGGGCGGCAGGGTTCTTGTCTGCTTCGTTGATGGGACGCTCGTCACTCGCCGGGCAACTGGGTGGCCGGGTGGCGAATCGAATCCGTGTTTGCGAGCGCCGTCTGGTTGACAAGGGGCGGCGAGCAGTCAATCATGGCAGCGACCGGTGGGCCCTCCTCGAGTCGACCCGGATGAGGAGTGAGCATCGTGGTCGTGCGGCGCGCTTGGCTTAGCATCCTTATCGTCGCGTGCGGCGTGATCACCACGGCGGGGCGGGATCCTCAGCCAGCCACCCAGTCGGCGCTAACGACCGTCCTCTTCATCACTGTCGACCGCAAAATCGACCACGTGACACAAGGGTTTATCGCCCACGCTGTCAGCCAAGCTGAGCAAGAGCACGATGCCCTCTTGGTCATCCAGCTCGATACCCCCGGCGGCGAGTACGACGCTACGCGCAAGATCGTCCAGCAGCTGCTGGCCGCTAACGTGCCTATCGCCGTCTACGTGGCACCGAAAGGGGCGCGCGCCGCATCCGCCGGCGCGTTCATTTTGGCCGCCGCTAACTTTGCGGCCATGGCGCCTGGCACCAACATCGGCGCGGCGTCACCCGTGTCCGCTAACGGGAAAGACATCGGCGGGACCCTTCAGGAGAAGGTCACCAACGACGCCGCGGCTCTCATCCGCAGCATCGCTCAGGAGCGCGGCCGCAACGGCGACAAGCTGGAGGTGACGGTTCGCAAGGCCGTGTCCTTCAGCGCTTCGGAAGCCGTTGACGCCCATATCGTGGACTTCATCGCCAAGGACACAGAGGACCTACTCACGCAGCTGAACGGCAGGACCGCGCAGACCGCCGGGGGTGCGGTGATCATGAACATGGCGTCCGCCTCCAAACGCACCCTGACGATGACCTTGCGCGAGCGGTTCGTTGCGTTCGTCGCGACCCCCGAGCTCATCTCAATCCTGTACACCGTCGGCATGCTCGCCATCTTCATCGAACTCTTTCACCCAGGGTTAGTGGCGCCGGCGGTCATCGGCGCGCTCTGCCTGGTGCTGGCGTTCTTGGGTTTGGGCTCCCTGCCGTTCAACTGGGCGGGCCTGGTGTTGTTAGGTCTGGCGGCCGCCTTCGTCATCGTGGAGTTGCACACCGGCTCGGTCCTGCCGGGAGTCGGTGCAGTTCTGGCGTTCGTCATCGGCGCTCTACTCCTCTTCTCGGTCGACATCCCCAGGCTGCCGGGCGAGCCGGTCCGGCAGGTGAGTCTCTGGCTGATCGGCATCCTGGCCGGCCTCTTTGCTGTGGTCACCGTCGTGGTGGGCGGCGCGGTCGTCAAAACGCGGCGGCTCCAGCACCCCAAAGCGAGCGCGCTTTTGATAGGGAAGACTGGCTTCGCTACATCGGACCTCGCTCCCAAAGGCACAGTGCAAGTCGCAAGTGAGCTGTGGACCGCCACCGCGGACGACGCGACTCCCATTCGTGTGGGCGATCCAGTCTCGGTCGTGGGGCTGGAAGGACTCATGCTCAAGGTGCGCAAAACGCACCCATAGGAAAGGGGTGGGCACGATGCTCATTCCATTCAAGATTATCCGGCAGTACGAGCGGGCGGTGGGGTTCCGACTGGGGAAGTTCATCGGCTTGCGCGGGCCCGGCCTGACCCTCTGGGTGCCTATCGCGGACGACATTCGCCGCGTCGACCTGCGTGAAGCGTTCGTGGAAATTCCGCGACAGAACGCCATCACCAAGGACAACGCGCCCATAGAAATCGATTTCCTCATCTACTACAAAGTGATGGAAGAAGTCGCCGAAAAGAGTGTCCTCTACGTGCAGGACTTCCGCGGCGCGCTCAGTGGCATCGCCACCACGAGCCTGCGCGCCGTCATCGGCGATATCCCCCTCGACGACGTTCTGGCCAAACGCGACCAGATCAACCAGGTCCTGCGCGTCAAGCTGGACGAAGTCACGGAACGCTGGGGCATCAAGATCACCGCGGTGGAGATCAAAGAAATCATCCCGCCTGCCGGCATCCAGCAGGCCATGAACCGGCAGATGGCGGCAGAGCGCGAACGGCGGGCGGTCGTGCTTGAGGCGGAAGGAAAGCGCCAGGCCAGCATCACCGTGGCTGAAGGCGAAAAGGCCGCCGCTATATTAAAGGCCGAAGGTGATAGGCAATCGGCCATTCTTCGGGCCGAAGGGTCTCGCCAGGCAGCAATCTTGAACGCCGAAGGGTTCAGCGCTGCCCTCGATAAAATTAACTCCGTGGCCATAACCGCGGACTTCAAAACCATGAGCCTGCAGTACTTCCAGACTTTGAAAGAGTTGGGTGCAAGTCCTTCCACGAAATACATCTTCCCTATGGAATTCACCTCCCTGCTGGAACCTTTTCTCAGGATGGGAAATAACCAACAAACGGATGAGGACCGGACTGTTCCGAGATGAGTGACACTGACGTAGTCAAGTACCTAGAGGCATTTCTGGACGGTAGGCTACCAGATTGGTCCGAGCAAAGTCAGCAGGCGACGACGGCCACGCTCGTAACGTGCATGGACGGCCGGCTCAACCCATTGATGCGGCCCTTCCGACACGTCATCCGAACCGCCGGGGCTATGATCGAACCAGTCGAAGGCAGTGTTGGACTCGGGATTGACGCCACCGCCGTGACCTTCCTCGCGACCCACGGTGACTGTCTGGCTTACCGCGCCGCGATTGAATACCTTGCCACCAGTTTTGCGGGCAAGAGTGCGGAGCCTGACGTCGTGAGGATCATGAACCAGCCGGACACCAAGATGTTGCTGAGGTACATCAACACGCAGCGGCCTCTCAACGAGCTGCCCGATCCCTCCGACCAACAGGCGCTCGCCGAGTTGGCCATCCGCTACGTTATCCAGTGGACTTCTCGCAACCGGAACGAGAAACCGCGAATCGGGTTGTTCATTGACCTGAAAGCCACGTTGTCGACACGGGTACAACCCTGGGTGGTGAGCTACGAACAGCTTTCGGGGCAGGATCTGGCCGATTTTCTCTCGATGCATGGAATGACCAGGCAGCTCGTCGTCACGCACGTTCTTACCGCGTCCCGTCCTGTAAGAGCGCTCCGCTGACTGTTCCTCGCCGCTAGTACCCGGAATGCGGCGAGCACGTCAGACGATTACCAGGGCGCTTCGCGGGAGTGGTCTGCACCCCGTTTTGGTCGGCACACCACGACAACGTAGTCAGCGGGCATGCCGGGGCTAGAGTGTTTGGCCGTGTTTTGGCCGTGAATGGGGCCCAACGAGCCCCAACAAGGGCCAAAGGCGGACTCTACGCCGGAGGGTTAAGTGACCGTTCTTGTTGGGGGGGATCGTTGTGTGACGTGGTGCCAAGTACTAGGCTCATAACCCAAAGGTCGCTGGTTCAAATCTAGCCCCCGCAAGGACGCAGCAGCCGCGAACCCCTTTCGTTTACCTGACCACTCGCAGGACCAGACCGGCTCGGAGGACAACCGCGTGACCTGGATGGCCGGGGGCTGATGTTTACGGCAGGCCGGGGATCAGGTCCCGGCCCGCCTTGAACTCGATCGTCGAGTCCTTGAAGTCGTTGCCCACGGGCTCCGCGCGTCCGCCGAGATGGCGAGCGAGGAAGAGCTCGGTGACCGCGGTGAACGACCGGCGGTTCTGCACGCGACTGAAGCCGTGGCCTTCGTCGGAATACCAGATGTACGTCACCGGGATCGCGCGCTGCTGCATCGCTTCGACGATCTGATCGGATTCCGACGGCTTCACCCGGACGTCGTTGGCGCCCTGCGCGATGAGGAGCGGCCGGACGATCCGATCGACGTAGTTCAGCGGCGAGCGCTCCTGGAGGAAGCGCTGACCGGCCTCGGTCGTGTAGTCACCCATTCGGGCTTTCCAGATGGTCTGTATCGGCTTCCAGTACGGCGGCACCGTCGCGATCATCGTCGAGAGGTTCGAGATCCCGAAGATGTCGACGGCGCACGCGAACTTCTCCGGGGTGAACGTCACGCCGGCAAGCGCGGCGTACCCGCCGTAGCTCGCGCCGTAGATGGCGACACGCTGGGGATCCGCGATCTTTTGCGCGATCGCCCAGTCGACCGCATCGATGAGATCGTCGTGCATCTTGGCGCCCCACTCGCGATTCGCGGCGTTGACGAACGCTTTGCCGAGGCCGGTCGACCCGCGGAAGTTCACGCTGAGGACGGCGTAGCCGCGGTTGGCGAGCCACTGATGCGTCGAGGACAGCCCCCAACCGTCGCGCCCCCACGGGCCGCCATGCACGACGAGGACCATGGGCACCGGCGCGGCATTGGACGCCCCCCGCGGGCGCGACAGATAGCAGAAGAGGTAGCGAACGGCCTTGGCGCGTCGGTCGTAGTGGAAGAACCGACCTGATGCAGCGTCGCGCTCGATGTACGCGATCCAGTGGCGGTCGTCCGCGGAGGCGTCGGTACCGAGGAGATCGCCCTTCGAGGCGCGCGCAAGCCGCGCGTAGTCGTCGGCGTAGGCGGGATCGATGACTTGCCAGCGGCGGCGGGTGAAGGCCGACATCGCAGCAATGGGCCGGCGACTCATCGGCTCGTGCGCGACCTCCGCGAAATCCGCCTTCGCATCCTCCCTCAGCACCCGAAGCGATCCGGTCGCCATGTCCTGAGCGACGACGGCGGCCTTATCGCGGCCGCGTGCGTCGAGCCAGTAGAGCGTGCCACCATCGTCGCTGAACCCGAGCGGCCGCGTGGAGAACGCCTCCGTCATGTCGAGCTGCGTGAAGGGCGTCCACTCGCCGGTGGCGTCGCGCTGGAAGTATTCAACGCCCCCGTCGTCGGTCTGCACCGCGCCGAGGCGGACCCGAAAATGTCGATCCGCCACGAAGGAGCGGAAACGATCGTTCGCCTGGACGCGCGCGCTCCGGCCCGTCGCCACGTCGAGGCGGTAGATCTCGAAGAATCGGGAGTCCTTCTGATTGTGGGCGAGCAGGATCTCGCCGGGGAAGTGGCGAGACGTCTGCTGCACGTAGGCCCTGACGCCGGGCCCGGGCGTCAGGGCGAGGATGTCGCCGGTCTGCAGGTCGACGCGGAACGCCTGCCAATTCTCATCGCCGCCCTGTTCACGGAAGAACACGAGGTGACGGTTGTCGTGGAGCCACGTGTAGAAGGAGAAGATGTTGCGGTCGGTCACGCGGGTGACCGGCCGCGCCTTTGCCACGTCGCCGATCGGGCCCACCCAGAGGTTCAAGACCTCGTTGACCGGCGCCAGGAAGGCGATCCGTGTGCCGTCGGGGCTGATGCGCACCCACGTCCGCGCGGGATCGGCGAACAGAAGCCGGCGCGGTATCAGCGCGACGGCGGGGGCGCGCGCGCCGGTGGACTGCGCGCCGACGGCGGGCACGCGGTGCAGGAGCAGGCTCGCTCCCGCGGTGGCGGCGATCAGGAACTCGCGTCGACGGAGCGTTGGCCGATCCATCGCGTCTCCTTCAACACTCAGTGCTTCTCTCACGAGCCCGGTTCCGCGCTCTCCGCAAGACTTCTGCCGTAGTGGATTCGACGCTCCGCAACAGAAGCATGGTCACTGCGAAACGTGTCCCGGCGTATGGCCATCGCGACAGTAGCCCCGGAGTCACGGAGTCGTCAATGTGCCATTCCGGGAAGTCCCCGCGACCGGACCGCTTCGGGCGGTTGGACGGCGCCGTCCACCGTGACCACCCCAGACTTCACCCAGAAAGTCACTCCCAACGAGAGCCAAAGAGGCCCTGAAGTCACTTACGGCAGAAGCGCTAATTTACGACACTTTGTTGTGGCGCGTCGGCGGTGGCGCCGAATCGGAAAGGGCTCATAACCCAAAGGTCGTCGGTCAGGTTGACGCCGAACGGGCGCCGGGTGAGCTCACGGGTTTCGCGAATCTGCCGGCGCACTGTGTCGAGATCGGCCCGCCACGGGACCAGCAAGCCGAGCCCGCCGGCGTTACTGACCGCGGCGGCGAGGGTCGGCCCGACCGCACCACCCAAGGGCGCGTGAATGATCGGCACCTCGATTCCGAGACGCTGGCAAAGTGGTGTCCGCATGTATTCCTCCGCTGCGCTGGTGCAGAATTCACTGGTTCATCCCGGCGAAGAGGTCTCACGGCGTTGAAGAGGGCCTCGCGGTGGGCTCGACGTCCATCATGACCACCAGGTCGCGAAGGCGGCGCTGAGGTACTCACGGTTCATCCGGGCGATGACGCTGACGTCGATGCGCTTGGGGCACGCGGCCTCGCATTCACCGTGGAGCGTGCAGCTGCCGAATCCCTCGCGGTCCGCCGCGGCGACGAGGGCACGGGCGCGGCGTGCGCGCTCGGGTTGCCCCTGGGGCAGCAGACCGAGATGCGTGAGCTTCGCCCCGACGAACAGCGCTGCGGAGCCGTTGGGGCAGGCGGCGACGCACGCGCCGCAGCCGATGCACGCGGCCGCGTCCAGCGCGCGATCGGCGGTGTCGCGCTCGACCGGGATCGTGTTGGCCTCGGGCGCGCTGCCGGTGCGCACCGACACGTAGCCCCCCGCCTGCACGACGCGGTCGAGCGCGCGGCGGTCCACCACCAGATCGCGCACGATCGGAAAGGCGCCGGTCCGGAACGGCTCCAGGGTGATCGTGCCGCCGTCGCCGAATGCGCGCAGGGTGACCAGGCAGGTCGTCGCTCCCGGCACCGGCCCGTGCGGGCGGCCGTCGACGACGAGACCACACGCTCCGCAGATGCCTTCGCGGCAGTCGCTGTCGAACGCCACGGGCGGCTCGCCGCGCGCCACCAGCCCCTCGTTCAGGACATCGAGGGCCTCGAGCAGCGTCGTCTCGGGACGCATCTGGTCGAGGTCGTAGCGGACGAAGCGGCCGGTATCGTATGGATCGCGCTGGCGCCAGATGCGAAGCGCGATCTTCATCGATACGACCGCTCGCTCGGAGGCATGGTCTCGAACGCGAGAGGCTCGATCAGTGGCTCCGGGCCGCGACCGGGGGCGCCCGGCGTCCAGGCTGCCACGTGGGCGAACCGTCCGTCGTCACGCCGCGCCTCGCCGTCCTCCGTCTGGTGCTCCACGCGGAAGTGGCAGCCGCACGACTCCTCGCGAGCCAGCGCGTCCCGGCACATCAGCTCGCCCAGCTCGAGGAAGTCCGCGACGCGGCCGGCGCGCTCGAGCTCCTGGTTCAGCTCGCGGTCCCCACCGGGGACCGTCACGTCCTCCCAGAACGCCTCCCGCAGTGCCGCAACCTCGTTGATCGCCCTGGTCAGCCCGACGTGACTGCGCTCGATCCCGCAGGCGTCCCCCAGGACGCGGCCGAGGGCCCGGTGGAAGTCGGTCGCCGTGCGACGCCCCTTTGATGCGAGCAGCTTCTCGAGGCGCGCTCGCACCTCCGCCACCGCCGCCACGGCCTCGGCGCCGTCCTCACCGATCGGCACGAGTCGCTCGCCGGCAAGGTAGCCACCCAGCGTGGCCGGCAGGATGAAGTACCCGTCGGCGAGCCCCTGCATGAGCGCGCTGGCGCCGAGCCGGTTGGCGCCCTGATCGGAGAAGTTGGCCTCGCCGATCACGAACAGCCCGGGGATCGTGCTCATGAGGTCGTAGTCGACCCATAGCCCGCCC
>Ga0209376_1001558_pt1 | contig 22914 bp, 19 predicted proteins | sample GraSoiAngelo_134_FD_185891 | JGI IMG/M metagenome (GOLD analysis project Ga0209376, IMG submission 185891) | Grasslands soil microbial communities from the Angelo Coastal Reserve, California, USA - 14_0929_05_30cm (SPAdes) (version 2) | ecosystem: Environmental > Terrestrial > Soil > Grasslands ... | reverse complement strand
GGGAACGCGCTCGCCCTTGGCAACCTGGAACGTGATCGAAAGACCGAGCAGCAGCGTGACCACTACTACTCGAAGGCCCATCAGCCAATACAGCCTGGCCTTGAGTTCGTCCATTGGCTCCTGCGGGTTGCTGGTGGAAGCGGAAGGTTGTCGCGCCGTTGCAGAAGAACCAGTCATCTTCCCGACCGGCTACCGCCTGGAAGGCGATCCCTCTTCGTCGCCTCGAGGTCTTCAGCCTATCGCCGCGGCCATCTGGAAAATCGGCAGGTACATGGCGACGACGATGAACCCGATCAGCGTTCCCAGAAATACCATCATCATGGGTTCCAGAAGCGAGGTCAGGGACGCCACCGCCTGGTCCACCTCGTCCTCGTAGAAGTCGGCGATTTTGCCCAGCATCGCATCCAGCGCGCCGGTGGTCTCACCCACCGAAATCATGTGGGTGACCATTTTCGGGAAGATCTCGCCCTTCGAGAGCGGCTCGGCGATCGTCTTGCCACCGCTGATGCTCATTCGTGCCGCCATGATCGCCTCTTCAATCACCTTGTTGCCAGCCGTTTTAGCGGTGATGCTCAATCCATCCAGAATCGGCACGCCACTGGTGATCAATGTACCGAGCGTCCTCGTGAATTTGGCCACTGCCGTCTTCCGGATCAACTCCCCCACGATCGGCAGTTTGAGGAACATCCGGTCCATGGCTAACCGCCCTTTGGGGGTGGCATAATATTTCTTGATTCCCCAGCCGGCCAGGACTGCCCCGATGACGAGGTGGACAATATAGGACTGCATAAAATTGCTGACATCGATGACGATTTGGGTCGGGCCAGGGAGGCCGATCTTTCCCCCGGACATCTCGGCAAACATCTTGGCAAATATCGGAATGACCCAGATCATCAGCACCGAGATCACAATCACCGCCACGCCCAGGATGGCCGCGGGATAGACCATCGCAGCTTTGACCTGGGCCTTGAGTTTCATGGCCTTCTCGATGTGCTTGGCCAGGCGACCCAGAATGGTGTCCAGCAGGCCTCCGATCTCCCCGGCATGGACCATGTTGACGTAGAGCTCATCAAACACTTTCGGGTGCTTCTGCAGCGCGTCGGCGAACGTGGCGCCCCCTTCCACTTGAATCCGGACTTCTCCGACGGCTTTCCGTAACTGCTTGTTCTCCGATTGAGAGGCCAGGATCTCTAGAGCCTGGATGAGTGGAAGGCCGGCATTGATCATGGTCGCGAACTGCCGCGTAAAGATGACGAGGTCTTTGTCGGTGACGCCGCCGCCGAGTTCAAAGGTCCACCCCCCACCTTCCTTAACAGCCCTTTCATCGAGATTGATGACGACGATATTCTGCCTGCGCAGTTGCTCCATGGCCTCGTCACGGGTCCTGGCAGAGACCTCCCCTTTCTTGACCACACCCTGCCGGTTTCGGCCTGTATAGGCGAAAGTGCCCATCAGCTAGCTCCGTCCCTTCATGTTCTGTGCCCTACTGATTTGCTCGAATTACGGACCTGGCGACATCCCCAACTCCTGCCTGACAGGAAGGTCGAAGGAAGCTGATCAACTGGTGATCGCATCCATGAGGCAGGAGGACAAGGAACCCGCTGTCCCCTCCGGCTCGATCCGGACGCCCTGCCTTCGACCTGACTAGGAGCTGCAACAGTCGCCATGTGCAAGCGCTGTTCGCAGAGTTTAGAGGGTAATAATAGCAGCCAGCGACATGTGCGAAGTCTACTGGAGGACTAGGGACTTGTCAACTTTATCCTCTTTCGATGTACGCAGAATGTAAGCGGTTGTCACCGAAGGAGGACTCGCGGGCGCTTACGCTTCACCGGCGCTGAGATGAACGAACCCGCGATAGAGGTAGTGGAACCCCGACAGGAGGGTTAACGCCACCACCAGATAAAGGAGAGGCTGAATGAGCCGGAGATCCATCTGCCGAGAGGCTAGGATCACGACAAGAAGGATGTACGAAAGCTGAAACAACGTGGTCCCTTTCCCAAGGAGGGTCGGAGAAATATCCACGCGCGATTCGGTCAACTGTACCAGAAGAGTGCCGGTCATCAAGATCAGATCTCGACTCACGACGAGGATCGCGGTCCACAACGGCACCAGGTGAAGGATGGACAGCGTTACGAACCCAGACGTCAGCAACAGCTTGTCGGCCAGCGGATCCAGGAACGCGCCTAGTCTGGTGCGCTGATTGGCCACCCGCGCGATCGTCCCATCCAGCCCATCTGTAAGACCTGCGAGTAACAGCACGGCGAGTGAATAGTCGTAGCGGTCGTAGAGGAGAAAGCCAACGAAAAGAGGAACCAGGAGGATCCTGAGGATCGTGAGACTGTTCGGTAAATTCATAGGTTCGTCGGCATGACAACCTTGCTCTCTGGCGCTCGCGCTCAAGGCGAGCGCGTAATCATAAAAGGGGGCCGGAGGGTTGTCAACAAGGGTTGAACTCCTCCGACTGCACAGACTATAATCGCGCTTCTTCGGGAACGGCCGGCACGGTGAATGGAGGACAGATGAGCGTCCTTCCGCTGCTCTTCAAGAAAGAGGGCGTCGTTGAGCGACATCAGATCGAGGGGAATGACCCAAGCGACCGCTACTTCAGTCGGTCCATCCTGGTCAGTCGCACCGGCAAAGGCTATTCCGCCAAGGTGATGTACGAGGCCCTGACAGTGGAGGGTCAGACCCATTCCACCATTGGGGGTGCCGTGAAGAGCGTGGTGGACAAGCTCAGCAGCTTGGGATTCAGGCGAATGCGAACCAGACCGAACTTCAAAGGCCGACGCTACCTCGCCGAAAAAGAAACTTGGATCGAGTATCCGGACGTATAGCTAGGAGCTAATGGCGAATAGCGCCTCGCTCGTAGCCAGACTGAAGACGTGAACCGTTATCCGTCAGGAAGACGTTATCCGTGAAGCGTTATCCGTCATCCGCACGGATTACGGGTTACGGATCACGAAAGAGCTGGCCATTGGCCATCAGCTAGAAGCCATAAGCTCCTCGATCTGACTATTAGCCATGACCTATCAGCTCTTCATGGATCAGGTCGTGGATGAGAGGACGGAACTGCTGGATTCGGGTGTTCTGCCTTGTTGGGTGGACGCGATTCGACAAGAGGATGACCTCCAGTTCGCGCACCGGATCCACCCAGAGCGAGGTCCCCGTGTATCCCAAATGTCCGAAGGCGTGGGGAGAAAACTTCGTCCCTGACGAGGAAGGCGCTGACGGCGTATCCCATCCGAGTCCCCAACTGGACTCTGCAGTCCGGTCCTGTCTCGTCACAAAATGCCGGACCAGTTCCGGTGAGAAAAAGCTCCCTCGCCCAAGATAGCTGTCCAACCAAGCTCCCGAGACCGCCAGAACCGCTGAGGCAGTGCCAAACAGCCCAGCGTGGCCAGCGACTCCTCCCATGGCATAGGCATTTTCATCGTGCACCTCGGCTCTCAAAACGTGCCCCCGCCAAGGGTGATCTTCCGTCGCCGCCACCGAATGGATATTGGAAGGCGGATCGCGCGGTCCGACCGGGAACTCTTTCATCGCTTCAATAAAAAACAATGGCTCCGCACGGAGCGGTCCGTACGCCCGCTCCCGACAGAAGGTTGCCAACGAGCGCCCGGTCGTTCGTTCCACGAGGAGTCCCAGCAGGATGAATCCCAGATCGCTGTAAAGGCTGCGCGCACCGATAGGAAACGCTAACGATTCATGGCCGATGGAGTCCAGCACCGATTGTCGAGCCGCTTGACTGCCCAGAAAACCAGGATACGTTCGATCCTGCTCGGCGATTCCCTCATAGAAGGGACGCCAAGCCGGCAGGCCAGAACTGTGGTTCAACAGATGAAAGACTGTCGCCCCGCCGATTTCGCTGTCCTTCAGCTCTTCAAGGATATCGTGCAGTGGGTCTTCGAGGCTGAGCCGCCCGTCCTGGACGAGACAGAGGACTGCCGTTGCGGTCGCCAGAGGCTTGGTCAGCGAGGCAAGGTCATAGACCGTCTCGAGGTAAGCCGGTTCTTTCTGCGGAATCAGCGCCGCGTACCCAAAGGCCCGATGGTACGCCACACGGCCACGGATCCGGACGAGCAACACCGCGCCAGGGAACACCCCTTCCTCGACCGCGGATTGCATGGCGCTGGCGATAGGATCGGAAGTGCTCATGAATGGGCTACAGGAGAGGCGGCGGGCGCCGAAAGACTGTTGGGCTCAACAAGGGGAAGAACTCGGTGACCTCAACCCTTCATGACCGGCCAAGCGGAGTACCAGCCCTAAAGACGTGTGGCTGCGCCATCTTCCTTCTGCGCGTCCTGTTCGACCAATGACGCACGCATACCGGCAGGACAACTTATTGGTCGTTTCGTGCGCCGTAGGGGGTGGAATCTCCTGCAATCTTTTCAGCCGGAGCGTCCTGATCGGAACGTCCCTGGTCTCCTTCCTCGATCTCCAGCATTCGCTCAAAGGTCCGCAAGGTCGAGCGCAGACGCTCAATCATCAAGAGTCGTTGCTTGTGAAGATCTGACAGATCACGTTGCGTGCCGGCCAACTCCGCCCGCGCCTCACGGATCAACTCCGCGGCTTTCAACTCCGCTTCCTTCATGATAAGCTCCGCATCCCGCTGGGCTGCCTCTTTGAGATCATCCACGATCGATTGGGCGGCAATCAACGTGTTCGATAGCGTCGCCTCGGTCTTCTTTAGGTCGGCGAGCTGTCGCTCGGTCAAGGACAACTTCTCACGCAGTGTCGCGTTGTCCCGATTCAGCGACTCGAAGGTCTGGGCCAGTTCCTCGAGAAATCGTTGGACCTCCTCGCGGTCGTATCCCCGCAGTCGGATCTTGAACCCCATTTGCTGAATGTCGAGCGGCGTGATCTTCATGGTTCTCGAAGCCTCCCCCCAAGGTCATACAAGGTGCCGACCAGGAAAAAGTCAAAGAAGTAGATCGCCGCGATGAGAATGATGGGCGAGATATCTATCCCGATCCCTCCATGGCCCATCATTCGAAACATCTTCCGACGAATTGGTTCAAGCAACGGATCGGTCAGACGATTCAGCGTCTGAACGATCGGATTCCACGGGTCTGCATTCACCCATGACAGCGCGACTCTGATAATGACGACCCAGATATAAGTCTGCAGGAGTATATGCAGCACCGAGCCTAGAGCCGATAGGAAGTTACCCGCTACAAACATCAGTCGCCGAGTTCCTTGGATCGTTTCGTCGCGGCTTCGACCGCGGCCATGAGAGTGGCCCTCAATCCACCCCGTTCCAATTGGTGAAGCCCTGCGATCGTGGTCCCTCCGGGAGAAGTGACCCGGTCCTTCAGGCGGGCGGGGTGTTCTCCCGTCTCGAGCAGCATCCTGGCTGAACCCAACACCGTCTGGACCGCAAGCAGCTCAGCCACCGCACGAGGCAGCCCCATCTTCACGCCACCGTCCGCCATCGCCTCAATCACCAGACACACGTAGGCGGGGCCACTCCCGCTCAACCCGGTCACCACGTCCATCAACCGCTCCTCGACCACCAGGACTCGACCGACGGCGTCAAACAAGGTTCGGGCGAACCGGACATCCTCCTCCGTCACGCCCGGCCCGAAGGCCAGGACAGACATCCCCTCGCGGACCAAGGCCGGTGCATTCGGCATCACTCGAATAATGCGGGCGTCGCTCGGCACTAATCGGGCGAGTCGCCCGATCGAGATTCCGGCTGCGATCGAGATGACAAGCTTGCCCCCCAGCACCGGAGCGATCTCTCGCAAGGCCGTCTCTAGTGACTGAGGCTTGACCGCCAACAGGGAAACATCAGCCCAGGACGCGGCCTCCCTGTTATCCGAGCCAACCTGAATTCCGAACCGCCGCTTGACCAGGTCTCGACGTTCCGCGCTCGTGTCGGTGGCAAACAGCGAGCCGGGTGCAGTGACTTGCGAGGCCTGCAATCCTGCCAGCAAGGCCTCGGCCATCTGCCCGGCCCCGATGATGGCGATAGTCTTCAACTGTTTCATAGCAGGATGTCGAAAAAGACCCCCAGCTTTGTTCTCGTTCACCAATTGCATCGAGCCAGGCAATGGGTACCCGTCAACGCCTCAACGTCTTGGGTACCCGTTGCTCCGAAGATGCAACGGGTCACGGCCTTTCGCTCGCTGTGGCCACACCGGGTACAGGCCCGGCGGGTGACCTTTTTGAACATCCTGGATGCTCATCGAAATCGTATCGGCCATTGCTCACTCTTCTCGCGACCGAGCGTTACACTGGTTTTTCAACGACCTCATCGTGGACGAGGCCCAAAGATGGCGGTTCCGACTCGCACGAACGTCGCCCCTTCCTCTACTGCAGTCTCGAAATCATTCGACATACCCATCGACAGTTCGTCCATGCGGACTCGTCTCAGGTCTGTACGTGCGAGCGATCGAGCCAACTCGCTCAGCCGACGGAAATAGGGCCTGGCCGACCCGGCCTCGCGCGTCGGCGGAGGAACGGCCATTAAGCCCTTGACGGAAAGGTGAGACATCGAGTCCAAGACCGGCAACGCGTCCACCACGCCGGGAAGGCTGAATCCTGCCTTGGTTGATTCGCCCCCGATATTCACCTCGAGAAGAATTTCCTGGCACACACCCGCTTCTTCGGCACGGCGATTAATCTCGCCGGCAAGCTCAAGACTGTCCACCGATTGGATCATCACAAAAGCCCCGACCACCGACTTGACCTTCCGGCGCTGTAACCGGCCGACGAAGTGCCAACCGAGCCCTTCCTCGGCACCGAACGATGCAATTTTTGGAAGCGCTTCCTGAAGCCGATTCTCCCCGAATAGCCTGACTCCGGCGGCGACCGCGTGACGGATGCGCGACACTGAGACGGACTTGGTGACGGCAATCAAGCGAATCGTGTCCGACTGACGCCCGACACGGTCCGCCGCCTGACGAATGTGATGGAGGACGGATTGGACGTTTTGGACGATGGCGTCGGAATCACTTGCGTCCGTCAACCCGGTCCACCAATGATGAACTGTGAAGGATGAATGCGGAACGCCGAATTCTTTTGATTATCATACAGCGCTCATCATACACCATCATCGTTCAGCATTCACCTTCGTCGTTCCGAATGGACGGCTTCTCGCGAGCGGCGAGTCAGCATGATCCCGCTGACCATCGTCTCCCCGACCACCCCGTCGCGCCGATAGGAATAAAAGAGGTCAGGATGGCAGGCGGTACAGACCCTGACCGTTTGGATAGATTCACTCCCCACGCCGGCGGCCAGGGCCTGATGTCGCACGAGCTCTCGGAGATCCAACATGGCTCTGCTGTGCCCGGTCTCCCGTACCACCAACCGCCATTCAGCAAAACCCTCCCGGAGGCGCGCCAAGACCGGTTCATCCACTTCGTAGCAACAGGGGCCGACCGATGGCCCAATCACGACCTGTAATGGCGCCGGCTCAGATCCGAACCGGTGACGCATCAGCGAGAGGGTCTTTGGGACGATCCCCGCCACGGCCCCCCGCCAACCAGCATGAACGGCCGCCACGACCCTGCACAGCGGATCGTGGACTAACACCGGCACACAGTCGGCCGTCCTGATCGTCAGGAGCACGCCGGACTGATTCGTCATCAGCGCATCCCACCCACCGGCAAAGGTTTCCCCTGCTTCGAGAGGACGGTCCAAGATCAACGCGTCCGTTCCATGCACCTGCTTGACTGACACAACCACTGGCCGTCTCATCACGTGCCGGGCAGGGCCGTTTCCTGAGCGACGCTCGTCGCCGGCACCACCCCGGCCGATCGGCAGACCGGCTGTGGCGGATCCAACGCCTGAGCCCACGCCAATGGCTCGGCAACGGGTTCCGAAAAAGTGTTGAACGCCGTCGCGCGCGGCGGCAAAGGCCGGCACTGTAATCAGGCTTCCAGCTCTCACGCTGTTTCCACAAAGGCCGGTCGGCCACGGCTCTCAGTCCGACTGTTTTCGAAGGAATGTCGGGACATCCCACTCATCGTCCGTCGCCAACACCAATCGCTCTTGCCCCTCTCGTTGCTCGGTGAACCGACGCAGGAAGGTGGGACGATCCAGATCCTTCTGCGCCGCTTGGCCCGCCGCCACAGGCACGGCGGCCAGCACCTGTTGAGCAGGGCGCCCTCCCTTTCCCGTCGGCCGCTCAACCAGGGTCGGTTTGGCCGGCTGTTCTTCGCGCTCGAACCCGGTCGCGATCACGGTGATCACCAGATCATCCCCCATATCGGGGTTGATCACCTGCCCCACGATAATATTGGCTTGCGGGTCCGCCGCCTCTTTGATGATCGAAGCCGCTTCGTCCACTTCGTGAAGCGACAGGCTCGGTCCACCGGTAATGTTCAGCAACACGCCTCGGGCTCCCTCCACACTCCCGTCCTCCAGCAGCGGACTCGATACGGCTTTCTGCGCCGCCTCCATCGCCCGGTTCGTGCCACGCGAGATCCCCATCCCCATGACGGCTCGGCCGGTATGGGTCATCACAGTCCGGACGTCCGCAAAATCTACGTTGATGTGTCCTGTCGTCGTGATCACATCGGCGATCCCCTGGATCGCTTGCCGCAAGACATCGTCCGCCACCTTGAAGGCTTCCAGCAACGGTGTGGCCTTATCGACGATGCCCAGGAGTCGCTGATTGGGAATGATCAGGAGCGTATCTACGTGTCGTCTCAGCTCCCGGATTCCCTCCTCGGCATGGCTCATACGGCGGTGTCCCTCGTACTGGAACGGCTTCGTCACCACTCCGACGGTCAGGGCCCCCAGTTCCCGCGCGATGTTGGCCACGATCGGCGTGGCGCCCGTGCCGGTCCCGCCTCCCATGCCTGCGGTCACGAAGACCATGTCCGCGCCTTCCAGACACTCCTTGATGGGATCTTTGCTTTCCAGCGCCGCCTCCTTGCCCACCTCCGGTTTGGCCCCTGCGCCGAGGCCCCGGGTCCGTTCCGGTCCCAGTTGGACCTTGAAGGCCGCAACAGATCGTTGCAGGGCCTGCAGGTCGGTGTTGGCCGCGATGAATTCCACACGGCTGAGCCCTGCGCCGATCATCGTGTTCACTGCGTTGCAGCCGGCTCCGCCCACACCGATGACCCTGATGCGAACCGGCATGATCACGTCCTCCTCAAATGAGAACATCGCTGCCCTCCCTTCGCTAAAAGCGAACAGCCAACAGCTGCTAGCTACGTGCTGTCGCTTGATTCAGAAGAATTCGAACATCCAGGACCGCATTCGAGCGAACACTCTGCCCAGTGGTCTCCCATGTCGGAGTCCGGCGGTCTCCAGTTCATCGGCATGATGACGGGCATGCAAAATGAGCCCGACGCCCGTCGCATACATGGGACTGCTGACGATATCCCGCAGCCCCCCTACGCCGTTCGGCAGACCTCGTCGGACCGGCAGATCCAACACCCGCTCAGCCGCCTCCGGCATTTTGTCGAGCATCGAGGTGCCGCCCGTAATGACGACGCCAGCCGCCAGCATTCCCTCATACCCCGTGCGTATAATCTCTCGGCGCACCAGATCAAACATCTCTTCGACGCGCGGCGCGATGATCTCTGCCAGGTACTTGCGGGAGACGGTGCGGGCGGGACGCTCTCCCACGCTCGGCACCTCGACCTTCTCGGCCTCCTTCACCATTTCCTCCAGGGCCACCCCATACCGGACCTTGATCTTTTCGGCTTCCGCCTGAGGAGTCCGCAGCCCGATCGCGAGGTCAGTGCTCAAGTGCTGCCCCCCGATCGGCAGCACGGCCGTGTGGCGGATGCTGCCTTCAACGAAAATCGCCAGGTCCGTGGTCCCTCCGCCCAGATCGACCATCGCCACCCCCAGTTCCCGTTCCTCGGGGCTCAGCACCGCCTCGCTGGAGGCCAGCGGCTGGAGCACGATGTCCACCACATCCAGACCGGCCCGGTTGACGCTTTTAATGATATTCTGGGCCGAGGTCACCGCTCCCGTGATGATGTGCACATCCACCTCCAGGCGAGTGCCGGACATCCCCAGCGGATCCCGGATACCGTCCTGATCGTCCACCATAAAATCGCGGGGGAGGACATGCAGGATCCTCCTGTCTTGGGGAATGACCGCCATCATGCGCGCCGCCTCGATCGCGCGTTGCACGTCATCGCAGGTCACTTCCTCTTTCTTGAGCGCGACGACCCCGGTCGAGTTTTCGCCTGAGATATGACTGCCGGCGATGCCCGTATAGACCGATTCGATCTGGACCGCAGCCATGAGCTCCGCCTCGTCCACCGCCCTTTTGATGGATTCGACGGTGCTCTCGATATTGACCACGACGCCCTTACGGAGGCCACGCGACGGACTGGAACCGACCCCGATGATGTTCACCGTGCCCTCCTCGGTCACTTCGGCCACGATGGCACAAATCTTGGTCGTCCCGATGTCCAGCCCCACGACGATATGGTCTCTTTTGGCCACCTAGGTTTACCCCCTTTCCCGGACGATCACCTTCCCCGGATACCGCAGATCAATCTCGCTACGGAAATGACTGTCTCCGTTGTCGGTTCGAGCCCGAATGGTCGGCTGGAGTCTCTGATAGCGAACCCATTTCTCTTCAAAGGATGAGGGGCCGAATTGAAAGCGGAGTCCTTGCACAGCCGCGACCAGGTTGTCGGGATTCCCTGCATGCACCAGTAACCGACCCTCGACTGCTTGGCTCACGAGGCTGGCCAGTTCAATGCCAGCGCGAGCGACCTGTCTGGACTGCGCCTCTCCCTGGATGAGCCGCTTCGGGTCGATCCCCACGAGCACTGGCAGGGCGGGATCGTCCTCTTCTCCCAGCGCTGAGAGGACACGCCCCTCCGCGTCCAGCAAGAGATTCAACGACGGTGTCCTCAAGACGGCGGCTGGTCGACGTTCGGTGATGGTGACCGCTACCGTATGGAAGAGCTCACGGTTCACGATGGCTTCCCTGATCCACGGGTGAGATTTCAGGCGATCGGCCAGCTCTGTGGCGTTCACCGAGAACAGCGTCTCGCCGGATTGCAACCCTAACCGCTCCAGCACATCTTCGTACGACACGCGGCTGGCTCCGGACACGGTCACATCACGCACCTGGAACCAGTCGGCGACGAGCGGCCCTCCCTCCCTGTACACCGGCATGACTCCCCACCAGCCGACGACGACAACCAGAATCACTGCCGCCAACAGAGGCCACCGACGGACGAGACCGGTGCCGCTGATGTGAGTCCCGTTGCTGAAGCTGGGACGCGAACCGGATGAGCTGGACCTTCTTCGAAGGTTGGGCCTCGGACCAGGCCTCCGTTCCCCCCAGAGTCTCAACGGACGACTCATCTCAAATCCTCTGCGCATTTATCCATCCACATCATCGTTCAACCTGCAACCGCCGTCATCCGCCGAAGAGCAGATTGAAGAATCCGTTCCGTCAACGAGTCATAGTCGATGCCGGCCTTGGCCGCCGCCATGGGCAACAGGCTGGTTTCAGTCATGCCAGGGACTGTATTGATTTCCAGTACGAAAGGCCGGCCCCGTTCCGTCACACGAAAATCCACCCGCGCCGCTCCCTCGCATCCAAGGAGCTGATACGTCCGAACCGCCAGGTTTTGAACCTGCCGACTCACCTTCGCAGGAAGGGGGGCAGGGCAGAGGTACGTGGTTCGCCCTTTCTCATACTTGGCCGCGTAATCGAAGAACCCACCGGGGGCCTGAATCTCGATTGCGGGCAGTGCGCGGGGCTCGGAGGATCCGCCTAAGACGGAGACCGTGATCTCGCGGCCAGCGATGTAGGCCTCCACCACTGCTTCCTGGTCATATTCATGGGCATGCCGTAGCGCGGCCTGCCATTCGGAGGCTCGACGCACGATGGTGACTCCGAATGTAGAACCCTGCGCCGCCGGCTTCACGACGACCGGCCACTTGAGTCCTGCGGGAGGAACAGATGAGGCCTTGTCCCGTTGCCCTGATCGAACCACGGTTCCTGGAGGAACCGGGATGTCATGATAGTCGAGCAGAATTTTGGCGGTCACCTTGTGCATGGCGACCGCGCTGGCCCTGACACCAGACCCTGTATAAGGAATCCCGATCATCTCCAGTAGCCCCTGGATTGTTCCGTCCTCTCCACCCGGCCCGTGGAGGGCCACAAACGCGATTTCCACCTTCTTATCCCGCAGTTGCTGTAACAACGACGCATCCACATCAATCGGCTCGGCGTCGTAGCCGAGCCGGAGAAGCGCACGGTGAACCGCCCGACCAGTCTTGAGCGAGATCTCCCGCTCAGCCGACTGTCCACCCAACAGGACACCGATACGGGCGGTCGTCAAAGGTTTGCCTGCCATTGGTCAATAGTCACTGGTCAAAGGTGAATCACCAATGGTTAATGGCTGATGGCATATGGTCGATGAGTTAAGAGAGAGCGACAATTCACTTCATCATCGCTGCTGATCGTTCTTCCCCCATTAACCATTGACCATTGACTCACTGGCGCGCGTTAGGGTTGTCCGACGATTTTCAACTCGAGTTCCAAGGTGATCCCGGTCTGTTGCTCCACGGTCCGACCGACTTTCTTGATCAACGCAATCACATCGCCGGCACTGGCTTGCCCCAGATTCACCACAAAGTTGGCATGTTTTTCTGAGACCTGGGCGTCACCGACCCGCGCGCCCTTGAGACCAGCCGCCTCGATCAAGCGCCCCGCCGTATTGTGTTCGGGGTTCTTGAACACACAGCCGGCGTTGGGGAGTGTCAGGGGCTGAGTGTTCTTCCGGTACCGCAGGTATTCCTTGATCACTCGTTCGATCTTCTCCCGCTGCGCCGGTTTGAGTTGCAACCAGACCCCGACCACAATCCCGCGAGGCAACAGGGCTCGGCGGTAACTGAACTGAATGGCGTTGGCCGGACAGTCGATGACCCGGCCGAGCGGATCGACCACGCGTACAGCCTTGACGGCGTCCTTCATCTCGCCGAGCCTCGTGCCGGCATTCATCACCACACAGCCCGCCACCGTACCCGGAATCCCGGCGGCCCATTCAAGACCGGACAGAGCGCGGGTGATCGCATGCCGCATCAACGTCGGCATCACGACCCCCCCTTCGGCATAGATTACGCCGTCGGATTCATCCTTGATGGCCTTCAACCGCGAGAGGCTCACGACCACGCCACGAATGCCCTGATCACGCACCAGGAGATTCGTGCCGCCGATGGCGAAAACCGGCACCTTTGCCTCGTGAGCCTGCTTGATGAGCCGCGACAGGTCGTCTACATCCACCGGGATCACGAGCACATCCGCAGGCCCCCCGATCCGGAACGAGGTGTAGTCCCGCAGTGGCGCCCCGAACCTGACTTCTCCTCGCAGGCCAGCCACCACTGCCTGAAGATCATGCGAACTGGTGTTGGCCCTCGACCTGCCGGATGACGATTGGCGCTGGGCACCATTTCTCATACTTGCTCCCACGCTCACAGACGCTCCAGCAGGGCGAGCCCGGCTTTCCAGATGTCGCCGGCTCCGAGCGTGATCACGAGATCGCCCGCCCTGAGAACAGGCAACACCTGATCTGCGAGCGTTTCCTTCCGATCAATCCAGGTCACGGACGGATGCCCCGTGGCCCGAACCGCCTCGGCCAGTCTCTCGCCGGACACCCCGGGGATTTCCGGCTCTCCCGCTGGATAGATCTCGGTGATGAACAGAACATCGGCCTGCTCGAAGGCATGGGCAAACTCGTTCACCAGGTCGCGCGTACGAGTGTATCGGTGTGGTTGGAAGAGAACGACCAGCCGCCGGTCCCACCCTTGCTTCGCGGCGCACAAGGTGGCCCGGATCTCCGTCGGGTGGTGCCCGTAATCGTCCACGATCATGATCCCGTTCTTTTCGCCTCGGAGATGAAAGCGCCGCTCGACCCCGGTAAAGGCCGCGAGACCTTTGCGAATCAAATCCACCGGGACGTCCAGCTCCGTTCCCACGGCAATTGCCGCCAGGGCGTTCGTGACGTTGTGAATGCCTGGGGTGGAGAGACGGAAGGGGCCGAGGTTCTTCCCCCGAAAATAGGCTCTGAACTCCGCACCCCATTGCTTCAGCGCGATCTCGGCTGCTCGGAAAGCAGGCGGCGGAGCTCCGGCCTGCTCACGGAGCCCATAGGTCTGGTATCGCTTTACCACCCTGGGGAGTAATGTCCTGATCCGGTCGTCATCGGCGCAGAGGACCGCCAGACCGTAGAAAGGCACCCGGTTGATGAACTCCAGAAAACTGTCCTGCAACCGCTCCATGGTTCCATAATGATCCAGATGCTCCTGGTCGATGTTGGTCACCACCGCAATCGTCGGGGAGAGCTTCAAGAAAGACCCGTCGCTCTCGTCAGCCTCCGCAACCAGCAGGTCTCCACGCCCAAGTCGAGCGTGGCTTCCCAGGGCGTTCACCTTTCCCCCGATCACGATGGTCGGGTCCAGGCCAGCCTGCGCCAGGACCGCCGCAACCATCGATGTCGTCGTCGTCTTGCCGTGGGCGCCGGCAATGGCGATCCCATATTTGAGGCGCATGAGCTCAGCCAGCATTTCTGCGCGTGGAATGACCGGGACGAGTTTGGTCCTCGCCACCACCACTTCCGGATTGGTCGCTGCGACGGCTGACGAGATCACGACCACCTGCGCATCGCCCACATTGGATTCCTGATGCCCGATGAAGATCCGGCCACCCAACTCCTGGAGCCGTCGGGTGGTCTCCGATTCGGACAGATCAGAACCGGTGACCTGGTATCCCAATGTGAGCAGCACTTCGGCAATTCCGCTCATGCCGATCCCCCCGATCCCTACGAAGTGCACGTGCTTAATTCGCTTCAGCATGCTTGTCGATTGCGGCCTCCACCAGACTGACGATCCGCTGCTCGGCATCTGACCCCTCACGAGCGTTAAGCATTCCCGTACGATCGCTTCGGCCGAGTCAGCCCGCCCCAGGGCCCGGCTTCGCTCGCCCATCACGCGCAGACGGTTCGGATCGCGCAGCAAGCCCTCGATCGTCTGCGCCAATCTGCGCCCAGTGAGTTCAGCCTGGGACAGCACGACCGCTGCACCAGCCGATTCCATCACCCGCGCGTTGAGCACCTGGTGGTTATAGATGGCCTGCGGAAGCGGAATCAGGATGGCTCCTTTCCCGCAGATGGCCAACTCCGCCACGGTCATGGCGCCTGACCGAGACACCACAAGGTCAGCAGACCGCAAGACCCTTGGCATGTCGAACAAGAATGGAACCACCTGCGCCCGGAACCCGGCTGTCTGGTATGCTGTCTCGACTCGTCCCAAGTCGGCTTCGCCTGTCTGATGAATGACGGCAAGTTCTGCTCGCAAGGAGGCCAAGTGTGGCAGGGCCTCGACGATCGCAGTATTGATAGCGCGGGCTCCCTGGCTCCCGCCGAAAATCAAGAGGGTTTGTCTTCGCTCCCCACCCGAGTCGGCGGCGCGCATCTGATCTAAAAAGGCTCGTCGGATGGGCGTCCCGACGACCCGAGCTTTGGATGACTTGAAGAAACCTGCAGCCGACTCGAAAGCCAGGAACACCCGATGCGCGAGCGGACCCAGTACCTTGTTCGCCATCCCAGGGTACGCATTGGGCTCCAGAATGACCCGTCGGATACCCAACAGAAACGCGGCCACGAGTACGGGGGGGCTGGTATAGCCTCCAACTCCGATCACCAGACCCGGGCGCCCCTTCCGCAAGAGCTTCACCGACTGCCACAAGGCCAGCGGCAGCGACAGCAACGCCCGGACGGCCCCGCTCACTCCCAGCCCCATCACTGGTCGTGCCGCAATGATCGCCAATTCGAAGCCCTCGTGCGCGAGCACCTTGGCCTCGATGCCGCGGACTGTGCCGACGAACAGGATCGTGGTCCGTGGCTCCTGCCGGAGAAACTCCCGAGCCAGCGCCACAGCCGGATACAGGTGGCCGCCGGTGCCTCCTGCTGCGATCACGATATTCATCACGCAAAGACCCGCCCTCCATGCCCAATCCCGTACAGGCCAGCCTGCTTGCCACCTTGCCGGTCGCGGGAAACGCTCAGTAGGATCCCGATAGCGAACAGATTCACGATCAGCGACGACCCACCATAGCTGACAAGTGGGAGAGTCAGGCCTTTCGTGGGAAGCAGGCCGGTCACCACACCGGCATTGATCAAGGCCTGCAATCCGATCAACAGAGAGATCCCGAGGGCTAGATACCGGCCGAACGGCTCCCGCGCACGCCCGGCAATTTGGAACCCCTTGATCACCAGAATCACAAAGAGCACGATGATGCCGCCTGTTCCCACCAGACCAAGCTCCTCTCCGACCAGCGCCAACACGAAGTCCGTGTGAGCCTCCGGTAGAAAGAACAGTTTCTGTTTGCCCTCGCCGAGTCCGACTCCAAAGAGACCGCCGCTGCCGAACGCTAAAAACGATTGGGTCACCTGGAAGCCGGCATCGGTCGGGTCCTTCCAGGGAGCCAGAAAGGTCAGGAACCGCTGCCGGCGGTAGCTCGACCCCAAGACCAGCACGGCCACAACCGGAACGGCGACCAGAATCAATCCAAAGAGATGCGTCAGCCTGGCCCCTCCGAGGAACAGAAGGCCGAACGCCACGAATCCGATCACCACAGCCGTCCCGAGGTCCGGCTGGAGCACCAGCAATCCCCCCAACAGTCCCACCACAATGAGTGGAGGGAGTAAACCGGAGGACCACTCCGTCACACGGCCTCCCTTCTTGGTCAAGTACGAAGCCATGTAGAGCACCAGACCAAGCTTGGCTAGCTCTGCTGGCTGCATTGAAATCAGTCCGAGGCGAAGCCAGCGCCGTGCGCCCTTGGCCGACACACCTAACGAGGGAACTAACACCAGGATCAGCAGCACCACCGTCAGGCCCAGGATCGGCCAGGCCAACCTGCGCCACAACGTGTAATCCACGCGGGACGCCAGGTGCAGCAGCAGGAATCCGAAGGCCAGCCAGACCACCTGGCGTTTGAGAAAATAGATCGAGTCGTGAAATCGGTTTCCGGCCAGTACCGCGCTCGCGCTGAATACCATGACTAGGCCGACCAGCGCGAGGACCACGGTGGCTGCAAGCACGCCCGCGTCAGTCTCGATCCGCCTCCTCGATCGCTGGCTTGAGGACGGCCAGGGAAGCGCAAGCGTGCCACCTTCGATACTTCTGCGTGACATGACTCATCCGCCGTGAGGGGTAAGGGGTGAGGGAGCTTGCGGCGCGTGCCGCGTCATCGCGTCTGTCGCGAGAGACGCAACGACGCGAAAGACGCAATCCTCCTCCTGACACCTCACTCCTAACGCCTCACGGTAATTGGTTCACCAGCTTTTTGAACTGGCGACCCCGATCCTCGTAATCCGCGAACATGTCGAAACTGGCGCAGGCAGGCGACAGCAACACGACATCGCCGGACCTCGCCTCCGAGGCAGCCATCACCACGGCATCGTTGAGCGTCGCGGCCTGGCTGACGCAACCGACATCTCCCAGTGCCTCTCTGATACGCGACGCCGCTTCACCAATCAGGATGAGCCGCTTCACCCGCCGGCGCACCGGCTCCTGAAGCTTCCGAAAATCGCCCCCCTTGTCCCGTCCACCGGCGATCAACAGGACCGGCTCCTCGAAACTCTCCAGCGCTTTGATGGTGGCATCGACATTGGTGCCTTTGGAGTCGTTCACGAACCGCACTCCCTGCCGTTCACGCACGAGCTCGATGGCATGCTCCAGTCCAGTAAAGCTTTGGAGGACATGGCGAATGGCATCGGTCGGACAACCGCACAAGAGACCGATGGTCGTCGCCGCCATGGCATTGGAAAGGTTATGGGAGCCTGGAAGACGGATCTCCTCCCGACGGCAGACCTCTTCCTTGCGCGACCCGATGATCGCAATCACGTGGTTACCGTCCAGATACACGCCTTGCGAGACCGGACCGGTCCGGCTGAAGCTCACGAGCTTGGCGCGCACACGATTCTGCAAGCCAGCCACCTGCTCGTCATCAATCCCTAACAATGCAAAGTCCTCGGGGGTTTGGTTTTTGAAAATCCCGGCCTTCGCGTTCACGTAACCGTCCAGGGTTGGATAGCGGTCCAGGTGGTCCGGCGTGATGTTCAGCACCGCGGCCACCCAGGGGTGGAACTGCTCGATTGTCTCGAGCTGAAAACTGGAGACTTCCGCGACAATGTACTCGTAAAGAGTCGCGGCACCTTTTCCGGCTTGATAGGACGCCAGAGCTGCGTCGCACAGGGGTGTGCCCAGATTCCCGCCTACGAAGGCTCGCTTGCCGCTCTGACCGAGGAGAAGTCCCGCGAGCGTCACCGTGGTGCTTTTGCCGTTGGTCCCGGTGACAGCGAGAATCGGCGCTTTCAGAAACCAGGAAGCCAGTTCGAGCTCCCCGATGACCCGCACACCTTGTCGGCGGGCCTGCGTCAATGCTTCCAGACCTGAAGGTACCCCCGGGCTGATCACAACCAACTCCGCTCCTTGCAGCGCAGACTCGTAGCCGACTCCCACCATGACGTTCAGGGTCCGTCGGTCCAGATGGGAGAGTGCGTATGAGAGCTCTCGCTCCTCCTTGCGGTCCGCCACCGTCACAGACGCACCGACCGTCTGGAGCAAACGAGCCGCCGCCACGCCGCTCCTGGCTAACCCTAGGACCGTGACCTTCCTCCCTTTAAGATCCATCCGGCCAGGCATGGTCCTCTTCCTCTTCCTTTCAGCGGGCTGGATTGGCTGTCCGCAACTGCGCGCGTCCACCGAGCACCTTCTGAGCGTGCGCGGTGCGCGAGCACAGGGGACAGCCAAACCTGCCCGCAATCTTCACCTCAGTTTCAAGGTACTCAGACTTAACAACGCCAGCAGAATAGCGATGATCCACAGCCGCACGACCACCTTCGGCTCTTCCCATCCCTTCATTTCAAAATGATGATGGATCGGAGCCATCAGGAAGATTCGTTTGCCGCGGGACTTGAACGAAGCCACCTGAAAAATGACTGAGATGGCTTCGATCACGAACACGCCTCCGACGAGCAGCAGGAGCAACTCATGCTTGCTGATCACCGCGACAGTCCCGAGCGCCGCGCCCAGCGGCAGGGACCCCACATCCCCCATGAACACGGAGGCCGGATAGGTGTTGAACCAGAGGAATCCCAGACTGGCTCCAAAGACGGCTGCCGTGAACACCGCGAGTTCGCCTGCTCCCTCGATATGAGGAATCAGCAGATAGTCGGATATGATCCTGTGCCCCGCTACGTAGGCCACAATGGTATAGGCCAGCGAGGCGATCATCACGGGTCCGACCGCCAGGCCATCGAGACCGTCCGTCAGGTTGACTGCGTTCGAGCTTCCCACGATCACCACTATCGCGAACGGAATATAGAAGAGCCCGAGATCGGGCGTGAAGTTCTTGAAAAAAGGCACATTCAGCTTGCTGGAGAAAGCCGGAAGGAAATACAAAAACAGGCCGATGCCAAGAGCAATCAGGACCTGTGTGACGAGCTTCTGCGATGCCGATAAACCTTTCGATCGGCCCCTGATAAACTTGAGATAATCATCGAGGAAGCCCACCAGCCCGAAGCCGAGGATGGCGACGACCACCATCCACACGTACCGATTGGTGACATCTGCCCAAAGCAGAGTTGAGAGGACGACCGCGAACAGGATGAGGATCCCCCCCATCGTGGGCGTGCCGCTCTTGGTCAGATGGGTGCTTGGGCCGTCATCCCGCACCTGCTGTCCCAATCGCAGTTCCTGAAGCTTCTGAATCAGCCACGGAGCCAGCACAAAAGCAATGAGAAACGCCGTGACCGCGGCATAGATGATCCGAAAACTGAGGTACCTGAATACGTTCAGGAACGAGAACTCAGTGTGCAGCGGATAGAGCCAGATGTAGAGCATTGGTTGTTTTTGAGTTTTAAATTTTAAGTTCTTAGCTGAAACTCATACCTAAAGACTCAACACTGAAAACTTTCTTTTCACCCTTTCGTGAGCGCCTCGCCACGAGGCCCACAGAGCTTTCTTGAAGGCATTCGCTATGCGCCCTTTGCCGCGCTCTGTCTTCCGCCCAGCAGTTCGATAACCCGTTCCAGCCTCATCCCACGCGACGCCTTGACCAGCACCACATCCCCATCTCGAATGATCGCTTTCGCCGTCGTGGCGGCAGCAGCTCCATCCGCCGTCTCAATGATATGATCGGAGACCATTCCAGCCGCGCGCGCCCCCTCCGCGAACTCATGCCCCAAGACGCCACAGGCGATGAGAACCGAGACCCCACGCCGAGCGAGATAGGTTCCGAACTCTCGATGGAGAGCCACCGCTTCCGGTCCCAGCTCCAGCATGTCGCCCAACACTGCAACCGTTCGCTTGCCGGAGCCGAGTTCGACGAGCATTTCAATCGCGGCCTTCATCGACGCCGGGTTGGCGTTATAACAGTCGTTGATCACCCTGACCCCGCCCCAGAGGCTCACCTGTGAACGCATGGCCGCCGGCCTGAAGCGGGCCAGCCCTTTCGCGATCTTCGTGCCGGTTACTCCGAGCAGGTGCCCGACGGCCGCTGCAGCCAGGGCATTGGACAGATTGTGAGCCCCGTACGCTTGCAGGGTCACCAACGGATGGCGTGTCCGGCCGGAGAAGACGAGCCGAAAGGTCATGCCTCGCCGCTGATCTGACACCAGCTCCGTCGCTCGAACCTGAGCTCGTGAGGAACGCCCGAACGAGAGCACAGGGCAGCGGGCTTGCGACGCGAGATAATCGAAATACGCATCATCCGCATTCAGCACAACCGCACCGTCGGGTGACATCAGATTCAGCAACTCCGCCTTGGCCTGAGCAGAGGCCTCCATGCTGCCGAAGAACTCAAGGTGATCCGGGCCGACGTTCGTAATGAGTCCAATGGTCGGGCGCACGATCTCGCACAGACGGGTTGTCTGCCCCTTTTGATCCACGCCCATCTCCACCACTGCCGCCTGGTGACGCGCAGTCAACCGGAGCAGCGTCTGAGGAACCCCGATACGGTTGTTCAGATTGCCTTCAGTTTTTAGCACGGTCCAGCGTTGCGCCAGCACAGCGGCCACCATCTCTTTAGTGGTGGTCTTGCCGTTGCTGCCTGTGACTGCGACCACCGGTATCCGAAAGCGGTTCCGGTGATGCCCCGCTAACTGCTGATAGGCGAGGAGCGAATCCGGCACTCCCAAGAGGAACGGGGCCCTCCGGGGAATCAGGCCGGCTCGCGATCCACCCGAGCGGGTCGCCTTGGCTGCCCCTTCAGGACGCGGCGCAAGCCTGTGCCGGTCCTGGACGATCGCCCCAACCGCCCCCTGCTGTAAAGCCTTATCGACAAAATCGTGGCCGTCAAAGCGGTCCCCCTTGAGCGCGACAAAGAGATCTCCGGACCGAGCCTCGCGAGAGTCGGTACACAGCCGATGGATATGGCTTGGCAGCCCCCGCGGGTTCTGGCCGGAGAGCACCCTGGCACTGATGATCTCTATGACCTCTTCGACAGTAAAGAGCGACATGGTCATGCAGGACCGAGGACCGAGTAGTGAGGCGTCTATAGCGTCTGTTGCGTGCCGCGTCGGCTCGACTGAGCTCGCCGAAGTCTGTCGCGACCGACGCAACGACGCTGAGGCCTGAGCCTCAGTCTTCATTGCTCAGTCCTCGCTCAATCCTCGTTACTCAGTCCTCAGGACTTTCTGTATGGCTTCCCTAGCCACCTCGCGATCGTCGAAATGCAGACGATTGGAGCCGATGATCTGGTAGTCTTCGTGCCCCTTGCCCGCGATCAGGACCATGTCGCCCCGCTTCGCCTCCCGGACTGCTGTTTCGATGGCGCGACGTCGATCGGCAATCACCTCGTACCGGACCCGTGCCGGCTCGGCAGGATCAAGCGCCTCCAGCACTCCCGCTTCCACTTCCCGCAGGATGGCCATGGGATCCTCGCTTCGCGGGTTGTCGGAGGTCAGGATCACCAGGTCGCTCTGTCGCGCCGCCGCGCGGCCCATCTTGGGTCGCTTGCCTCGGTCACGGTCCCCTCCACAGCCGAACACCGTGATGATCCGGCCGGTCTTCAGCGCCTGTGCTGCGCCCAATAGACGAACCAGGGCATCTTCCGTGTGGGCATAATCGACCACAACGGTAAAGTCTTGCCCTGCTTCGACCCGCTCGAATCGTCCCGGAACATTGACCACCGATTGGATCCCTTCGCGTATCACATCAGGCGACAGCCCCTCCTGCAGCCCGACGGCGATGGCAGCCAATGTGTTATAGACGTTGTATTCACCCACCAACCGGCTCTCCACCAAAAATCTCCCGGCTGGGGTGGCGGCGGTGAAGCGCGTTCCGGCAAGCGAGAGGCAGACATCCTCAGCTCGGATATCAGACCGACTTCGAATGGAATAGGTCCAGAAGGGAACCGGGCTGACCTCGCACACGCGGCTACCCCGAGGATCATCCGCATTGATAATGGCGCGTTTGGGACGAAGTTTGTTCCCGGCGGGTCTCAAATTCGTGAACAGGCGCAGTTTTGCCTTGAAGTAATCTTCCATGTCGACATGGAAATCGAGGTGATCCTGAGTCAAGTTCGTATAGATCGCCACATCGAATTCGCAGCCAGCGATGCGATCCAAGGCAAGCGCGTGCGAGGACACTTCCATCACCGCGGTGTCCAGACCGGCAGACACCATGCGCGCCAACAGGGCCTGGAGCTCGCCTGCGCCAGGTGTCGTATGGGGTGCAGTGAGTCGTTCAGACCCGATCTGATAGGCCACCGTTCCGATCACACCCACCCGCCGCCCAGCCGCCTCAAGCACCGCTTTGCACAAATAGGTCACCGTGGTCTTTCCGTTTGTCCCGGTCACACCGATCATCGCAAGCCGAAAGGAGGGATCTTGGTGAAGCCGGCTGGCCAGTAGCCCCAGCGCTCGCCGGGAGTCCTTCACTCGAATCATCGGAACTGAGGGGATGACCCCT
>Ga0209376_1001551_pt1 | contig 22975 bp, 20 predicted proteins | sample GraSoiAngelo_134_FD_185891 | JGI IMG/M metagenome (GOLD analysis project Ga0209376, IMG submission 185891) | Grasslands soil microbial communities from the Angelo Coastal Reserve, California, USA - 14_0929_05_30cm (SPAdes) (version 2) | ecosystem: Environmental > Terrestrial > Soil > Grasslands ... | reverse complement strand
CGGGTCGACGCGAGGCTCCAGACGGCTCCGGCGAGGAGGAGCAGGCCTGCGAACAGGCCGAGCTGCGTCGCCACGAGCACCACCATCGCCAGTCCGGCGATGGCGGCCACGATGGAGCCGTTCTGCACGTTCTGCTTCGACACGGCGTAGCCGATCAGGCCGAGGACGCCGAAGATGACCAGGTACGCCTGGTTGATCGACGCGGCCACGATCGCGCCTGCCTTCGACGCGTCGAAGACATACGTCAGGATGCCGACGAGCAACGCCACGACGGCACCGAGGAGCACGGGCACCTGGTGCGTCGGGGTGTGCGCGAGTTCACGCCACGATTGCGTGAATCCGGCACCCGACTTCGTGCGGGTCGCTTCCATTGTGCTTTCACCTCCTTGGCCCCGCCCCCCGGTATGAGGGGATATCCCTGTTGGGACGACTTGCGAACCACGGGTTCGACCTGATAAGGATGATGTGACTCCCGCTGTCACGAAAGCTACTACTAGCCCACCTCGACCGCGTGCCCGGACTGGTGCATAGGCATCATTATCAGAAATCGAAATACGCATCCCGATCGAAAATCGGAAGATGAGTATTATCAAAATCCGAAATAAATAAGTCGGGCCCGTAGGCTCGAAAGCGTCGGAACGATTCTTCAGTCGGGCCCCTTGTGGGTCGGGACTTGGATCATCACGGGAAGCAAGAGCGGAAGGGACACGTTGTGGGCGAGCATCCGATCCTGGGAATCCCGATCCGCGGGTCCGCCGGCGGTCCGCCGAGGCTCCGCATTCTCCGCCATCGCATCTTCGCCGCCGCTCGCGTATCGAAGGGAGAGCCGCAGGGCTTGGATCATCGTCTCCGGGCTGCCGAGGTCCAACATGACTTCGTCGGGTCGGAGTTGGACGCCGATGACCGGCTTGCCGTTCGTGACGAGCCGCTGGATCGCATCCGTGAGTTGCACCTCCCCATCCCGTCCCGGCTCGAGGTCCGACAGGGCGGTGAAGATGTCCTCCGTGAACATGTAGACGGGCATGATGGCATGATTACTCCGGGGCTTCGACGGCTTCTCGACCGCGGATCGAATCTTCAGGATCCCGGGCTCGAGCGGGTCGCCCTCGACGACTCCGTAGTGGTCCGGATGGGGCACGTCCCTCAGGAGGATCGTCGCGGACGCGCCATACTTCCGGTGGGCCTGGGCCAACCGCTCCAGGTAACCGTCTCCCTCGGAGAGGATGAACGTGTCCGCCGCCTGGACCAGGAACGGGCCTTTGATCACGGTGCGGCCTCGGAGGACGGCGTCGCCGAACCCGAGCGGCTCGGTCTGATTCAGGAACACCAGGTTCGAGGCTCGGATTTTCTCGTAGAGATCGGCCATGCTAGAAGGATTCTTCGCCCGTTTCTCCAGAACCTCCAGGAATCCGGAATCGGGGGAAAAGTGGTCTTCGATCGCGCGCTTGCCCCTCCCGACCACGAAGTAGAAGCTCCTCACGCCGGCCGTGTACAGCTGTTCGAAGATCGCCTGGACGAGGGGCTTCAACTGGAGGGCATCGTCCCCGTTGTGGGCGATGATCGGCAGCATCTCCTTCGGGATTTCTTTGGAGAAGGGGAGGAGTCGGGTGCCGATCCCGCCCGCGGTGATCAAGGCGGGATACGACTCGAGGCTGGCCGAAGACGGTGCGTCGGCCGAGCTCGTCGCTATCCGATTTGATAATATGTGCGTATTCTCCACACCCCACGTTTTGGCCTCGTGAACAGGGAGGCGCCTCACGTCAACGCCATGTTTTCAACTTGGATAAAAATTGGAATTCGCGTTGCGCTTTGAGCACATCCGAATACGCGGGGACCAAAAACGACTTCCTCGCTCCCGCGAAGGACGGAAATGATGCAGCGAAGAGATTCCGTCGGAACCTTATTACGCCACGTCGTGTCTCAGTCCAGCTAACGGAAGAGGGGGAAGGATGGACCGCGTGCTCATCACCGGAGGCAATGGCTTCATTGGCAGCCATTTGGCGGAGCAACTCGTCGATCAAGGCGCTCAAGTCACCCTGTTTGACACGCACTTCAATTCCAATACGGCCCATCTGAGCTGCAGAAAAATCCGAGGCGACGTCCGCCACTATTCACGTATCAGGCAGGCCGTCGTCGGACAGGACGCGGTCTTCCACTTCGCCGCCGTCTCTCGAGTCGCCTGGGGGCAGCTGGACCCGTACGCTTGCTGGAAGACGAACCAACTCGGAACGTTGAACGTCCTGGAGGCCTGTCGGAAGGCGAAGTCGAGCCCCGTTCTCTTCTACGCCTCGAGCCGCGAGGTGTACGGGGAGCCGCAGTATTTCCCGGTCGACGAGGCCCACCCCAAGATGCCCCTCTCCATCTACGGCATGACGAAGTTGTGCGCCGAACGAGCGTGCCGTTCCTATGCGGACCCATCTCTCTCCCACCCGATTAAGTCCGTCATCTTTCGCTTCTCGAACGTGTATGGCAGCGAAAGAGACCTCCCCGAGCGGGTGATCCCGAAATTCATGCGGAAAGCGCTCCAAGGCGAGAACATCACTCTGTACGGCGGTGAGCAGGTCCTCGACTTCACGTTCATCGACGACACGATCCAAGGGATCCTCCGAGCGTATGCCGCGAGCATGGACGGGGGGAAGGATCTCCTCGGTCAGGAATTCCACTTCGTCACCGGACGAGGCGTGTCCGTTTCGGACCTGGCCGGCATGATCGTCGCGTTGACCGATTCGCCGGCACAAATTATCCACGGGTACGCGAACAACTTCGATGTGCGGAAGTTCGTGGGGAATCCGGCAAAGTCCCACAAGTTGCTCGGCTACAAGGCGAAGGTTACCCTGGAGGAAGGGCTGAAACGCCTCCGGGACCGAACGTTGTCATCCGACGTCAAGACGGTAGAGTCCGCAGATAGGACGGCCTCGATCGGGGCCTGAAAAGGCTCGCGGATCCACTCGCTTTCCTGCTCGTCGGCGCTCCTACCGAATTTTGCTGATCTGCCTATAGCTGATGAGCGTGATCCGCCGCTCGGCCAACGTACGGCGTATGCGAGGGTCGCACAGGGTGCGTAGCTCGGCTTCCCGCTCTTCCCGATAGCTTGTGACGTGGCTTTCATCTACATAGCCCGGGTGACAGCTCAGCTCGGAGATGCCGTCCCCGATCTCCGACCCGATAATCTGCTCCAGGTTCTCAACGCTGACTTGCTCCAGGTGCGTCTGACCGTCCCATTGACCGTAAAATTTCGAGACATACCGCACGGGCGAGTGTTCCCGCAGCGGCAGGTCGTGCTCGCGCGCGAGTTCGAGAAAGTGCGGCAGCGCTCCCGGATGCCGATGCACATTGTGGTGCGAGTCGATATGCGTGGGCGGACGTCCCACGAGCGATTCGAACCGTCGGAATTGCCGCTGCAATGACTCGCGGACTCCCTGCGAATCCGCGGAGGCTTTGTCCAATTCGTCGCCGAGGTCCGCGTGCAATCCCACGCTCAACTCGGGGAGGCCCGCCGCCATCCGGGCCGCTTCGTCGGCCCCGAGCCCGCCGACCAGCAAGCTCGCGCTCGTCAGAATCCCGTGCAGATGAGCCTCCCGGATGCCGCGATTGACGCCGGAGCTCGCGCCGAAGTCATCTCCGTTCACAATCAGATATTTCATGACGTCACAAGACCCTGGTTCCGGTCAACGCCTCCCTGCCGTTCCGCCTTGGCTCATCAGGGCCCAGGGCGTGGCTCAGGATCTTTGCCGCGGTCTTCTTAGCGTCGAAATAGGCCTCGGCCAGTCTTCGCGCCGCCGCGCAGTGGTGCTCGTAATCGGCGTTGATCGCGTCGAACGCCCGGGCCGCCTCCTCCGGCGTCGTGAAACGGAACATTCCCTCGCCATTCGGGAGGAACTCGCTCGGACCGGTGTCCTGGACCACAACCGGTTTGCCGCTCGCCAAGTAGCACGCCGTCCGGTCGCTCACCCATGCATTCTGAAACTCGATGCAGGAACGCTTGACGCAGCTGAACTCGCCGCGAGACCGCTGGATGTAGGCCTGGTACATCTCGGGGGTCGCGGCCACCTCCCGCGACCGACGGATCCGCCAACCGCGCCTCTCCATTTCCTTTCGCTCCGCCAGGTCTCTCTTGCCCTTCAGAAACAGGGCCAGCTCCAGAGGCTGCGACGTGAGTCGAGGCAGATCCGCGTATTCGAGAAACGCGACGCGTTTCGTGTTCTCATATTGCTCGGCCCCATCCACGATCCAATCGGACGAATCCCAGATGGAGACCGTCGTGAACGCTTCGCATCCTGGGTCGTACCGGTAGGGCCAATCGTCCAAAGAGACGGGCGGCCGAATGGGGATCCAGGTGACGCCGCAATCGGGGATCCTCCCGCCCGGCCGGCCCACGTTCTCGCCGATCGTGAAGTACACGTCATGTCGCGGGACGGCCAGCTGGCCTCGCGTCATCCAGAATTGGAGCAAGCCCGGATCGATATCCACGAGCGCGGTACGTCGAAGACGTGCGAGCAAGGCGGGGCTAATCGCATAGTGGAAGTTCAGCAGTAAGTCCGCCCGATCAAAGACGGCTTCCGCCTCCTCGCGGTTCGCATCGACGTAGCGCGTCGGCAACTCGGAAGGAGGCGTCTCGGCATCCGTTCGGAAGACGAAAAATTTGGCGCCGAGCCCGTATCGTTGCATCCGCTCGCGGAACGTGGCCAACGCCGCGGCGTCCCGATCGGCCCGGCCCGTCGTCCGAAAGCCTTCCAACCAGTAGACGTCGCAACCGAGTTGGCGCAGCCCGAGGACGTATTGGAGGTAGACCCAGAAATGGCCTCCGCCCTCCGCGAAGCCGGCCGTATTGTAGGCGGCGAGGACGACGGTCGGCATCCTCATTCCTTCGGGTCGCCCTCGGAGTCGGCCGGAGGCAAGGGCATGGGAGGCGGGAGGACGGGCTCGAATTGTTGAAACCATTCCTCCACCTCCGCGAGCGCGGCCGCCCCCCACTCCGCCTTGTCCGTGACGAGGGCAATCGCGGGCCAGATGATCCGGTTCGCGAAGCGAGCGTATTCGGCGGTCTCGAACAGGGCGTTCAAGTTGTCCGGCGTCGGCAGCTCCCAGCCGCTTTCCTCCACCGCGTTGCGGTAGAATTCCAGGATCGATGGTCGTCGTTCGGGCGGGAAGCGCAGGAGGAAGGTGGAGAGGTCGTAGCTGAACGGGCCGACCCCAACGTAGTCCCAGTCGATCAGGCGCAGGCTCAGACCGTGCGGACCCGGAGTGACGAAGACGTTCTCGGCCCAAAGGTCGCCATGGAGCAACGTCTCGGGTCCTCCCCACTCTTCGACGAGCCGTCGCCGGTCAGGAAACTCCCGACGAAGGGCGTCGAGACGCCGCAGCAGTCGGTTGCGCAAGGATTCGTGAATCGGGCCGGCAGGCCAAGCGTCGAGCGCATAGATGGCGTCCCGCACATTCGACTCGAAGAAATGGATCCCGAGGTCACCGCCGTGAAGCCGGACCTCTCCCAACAGCGCGTGACCGGCGAACCGAGTGTGGAGTCGGGCGATCTGTTCGACGGACGCCTGGACCGCTTCGGCGCTGGCGTGCCGCGGATCCAGCTCGTGCGGGCCGAGGTCGTCGTACACATGCCAAACGCACGCGCCGTGGGGGTCGGCGACGCTGCCTGCCAACGGCGGCCCCAGGTCGCCCAAACCGACTGCGGGCAGCCATCGTTTGACCGCCAGTTCGATTCGCCCGGCGGTCGCGGGACTCAAGCGTTTGGCGATCAGAGTGCCAGGCTGGCCGTCGACGGCGAATCGGAGGCGGAACACGCGCCGGGTCTCCGGCTTCAACTCGGAGTGGCCGACGAACCGTCCCGTCGCGGACGCACCTCCAAGTAGCTCTTGCACCAAGCCGCGGAGTTCGGGTACGCCTGGCTGCCCATAACCGTCCAGGAGTTGGTCGAGGCCCTCAATCATGGGGCCCATCTCGCGAGGGCAGGATCTCCCGCGTCAAGCGACCACCCATCGGGCTCGGCTTCAGTGAACGCAACCATCTTGGCCCGTCGTAATCAGGATGAGGTTTTGATATAACCGGATGAGGTTTCATTGTGTTTATATGTAGCCGCAACCTCTTGATAAGCGACGACCGTCCGTCAGGCCAATAGATGACTCTCTCCGAAACGACACCGGAGGTTCGGACCCCCCGAACCACGGTCGTGGGGCGTCCCACCGTCCGAGGGAAGTTCCTCTTCCTGGGCGGCGAGAAGTTCTGGGTTCGCGGCATCAGCTATGGGACCTTCTACATGGACGAAAACCGGCAGGAGCGTCTCGTGCCGGACACGGTGGAGAAGGACTTTTCGGAGATGGCGGCACGCGGCTTCAACGTCGTGCGGGTCTACACCGCGCCGCCTCCTTGGCTCTTGGACGCGGCCTTGAAACATGGGCTCCGGGTCATGATCGGACTCAACTGGGGCGAGCACATGGCCTTCCTGGACGAGCCGGGCCGGATCGCGGAGATCGAGGAGCGAATCCGGACCTGGATTCGATCGTGCGCGGGCCACCCCGCCGTGTTCTGCTACATCATCGGCAATGAGATCCCCGCGTCGATCGTCCGATGGCACGGACGACGTCGCGTCGAAAAATTCATCGAACGCTTGTACCGGATTGCCAAGGAGGAAGATCCGGATGCTCTCGTCACGTACGTGAATTACCCCTCGACCGAATACCTGCGCCTTCCATTCCTCGACTTTTTCTGCTTCAACGTCTACCTCGAATCCCGGGATTCCTTCGAGGACTACCTCTCGCGGTTGCACAGTCTGAGCGAAGACCGTCCCGTCCTCCTCACGGAGATCGGGCTGGACAGCCTGCGCGGGGGGGAAGAGCGACAGGCGATGATGCTCGAGTCGCAGATCGCGTCGGCGTTTCACCGCGGCTGCGTCGGCGTCATCGTCTTCGCTTGGACGGATGAATGGTACCATGGGAAGTATCGGGTCGAGGATTGGGCGTTCGGCTTGACGACCCGCGAGCGGACGCCGAAGCCCGCCCTTCCGGCCGTGGCGAAAGCCTTCGCAGAGGGGCCTTTCCCCTCCGACCTCCGATGGCCGAAGATCTCGGTCGTCGTGTGCACCTACAACGGTGCCTCGACGATCCGCGACACGTTGGAGGCCTTGCGCGATTTGGACTATCCCTCCTTTGAAGTGATCGTCGTGAACGACGGGTCCACGGACGAGACCCCGCAGATCGCCTCCAACTATCCCTACCGGGTCATCAACGAGGAGAATCAAGGCCTCAGCCGGGCGCGGAACACCGGGATCGCCGCGGCCACGGGAGAGATCGTGGCCTTCATCGACGACGACGCATACCCGGACCCTCACTGGTTGCGGTTTCTCGCCCTCTCCTTCATCGAGGGGAAATTCGCCGCCGTGGGTGGGCCGAACCTCGCCCCGATGAGGGATGGATGGAGGGCCGACGCGATTGCGAACGCGCCAGGCGGGCCGAACGCGGTCCTGATTTCCGATCGAACCGCGGAGCACATCCCGGGTTGCAACATGGCGTTCCGGAAGGAAGCCCTCGAAGCCGTCGGCGGATTTGACCCGCGGTTCCGAACCGCGGGCGACGACGTCGACCTCTGTTGGCGGCTCCGGGACCGAGGTGACGTCATCGGGTATTCCGCCGCCGCGGTCGTCTGGCACCATCGTCGTCGATCCCTCCGGGCGTATTGGAAGCAGCAAGTCGGCTACGGAAAGGCGGAAGCGTTGCTGGAGAAAAAATGGCCTTCGCGGTACGATTCCCTCGGGCGCTTGAGCTGGCTCGGCCGGATCTATGGTCGGGGCGTGGCCCGCGATCTCTCTTCGCTCGGCGGACGCGTCTACCAAGGCGTCTGGGGCACCGCGCCGTTCCAATCGCTGTACCAATCGTCCTACTCCCGTTGGTCCTGGGCGCTGATGCCCGAGTGGTACCTGCTCGTCGCGATCGTTGGCGCAATGTTCCTGCTCAGCCTCGGCTGGGTCGCCTCCTGGCTCCTGGGGCCCGTCCTGATCTTTACCATCGTGCTTCCGGTCGCACAGGCGGCGATCTCTGCCGCCCGATCGCAAGTCGATCGTTTCCGAGCGCGGAGCCGGAGGACTCTACCCGCCATCCGGATGGTCGTCCTGTTACTGCACCTGTCCCAGCCGATGGCCCGACTGGTCGGCCGCATCCGGGGCGGCTTGACTCCCTGGCGGAGGCGAGGCCCGAAGACCCGACGGCGGTTTTGGCCCATCCGCATGATCTACTGGCGTGAGGAGCGAGAACCGCCGGAGGACACCTTGAGGGCGCTGCTGAAGGACCTCCAAGGGGCGGGCGCGACCGTGAGGGCCGGCGGGGAATTCGATTCCTGGGATCTGGAAGTCCGCGGAGGACCCTTCGGTCGGAGCCGGTTGCTCCTTGCCGTGGAGGACCACGCCCCGCGAAAGCAGCTGTTGCGCTTCCGGATTTCTCCGGAGGTTTCGTGGTCTGCCATCGGCCTCTGCGCTGTGTTCGTCGGCCTCGCCCTCGGAGCCTTTCGGTCCGGGGTGTGGGTATCGAGCCTCGCGGCGGCCTTTCTCGCGGCTTGGGTCGCCGCACGGACATGGGCCGACACCGGTTTTTCCGGAGGCATCTTGCGAGAATGGATCCGACGGTTCGGAGCCACCGAGACCGTTCCTCCAACCGGAGATCCGAGCGACGAAATCGAAACGGCCTCGGAGCCTTCTCGGCGGACGGAGACCCGCGAGGAGGGGATCGAGTGACGGCTCCCGATCCGCGGCGGGAGGAAGAGGCGAAGCGAAAGATCCCCCGACGCGTCGCTCCCGACGAAAATCGCGGCGCGGAGGACGAATCGTACTCCCGGCTTCTTGCGGAGCTGGACGCCACGGACCGCAAGTACGCTCGGTTGCTCGACCAGCTGAAGCTACTGGACGACAAGAGAAAGATGCGCGGGCAGCGCGCGATTCCGGGCCGGGGAATCTCCGTCCCGCCGTCGGAGGCCGAGCACGATCAGGGTCCCACGGTCCAGGTGAAGCGCGGCCGGCACGTCGCCACGATCGCGGCCGTCCTTCTCACGGCGCTTTCCATTTCGTATTTCGTGCTCAAGTCCCTCTCCTCCGTCCTCCGCTTCGACATTCCCGGCCTCCCGGTCCTCCGAGACCTAGGACAGCGGTTCCTTCCCGCTCCTCTTCTCCCGTTGCTTCCGGTCCTGGCCCCCGCTCTCGCGTGGTTGGGTTGGGGGCTCGTCGTCGCTCGTCATCGATGGCGCAGTCGGGAACTCCGTCGAGCCGAAGAGCCCACACCGGCCGGGACGAACCCTCCGATGGCTCCGCATCGCCCCGGGATGACCCGAAGGCTGCTCCGAGAGATGCGCCCGTATGTCCCCGCCATCGCGATGCTATTCCTCGTGTCCCTCGCGGCGGTCCCGTTGACCCTGATCACGCCTCTGCCGATCAAACTCATCCTGGACAACGTGATCCTGTCGCAGCCGCTCCCGGGCTACCTCGGTTTCCTGAGCCGCGATCCCTCCGCGGTCCCGACGGGCACGGTGGTCGCCCTCGCACTCGGCATCCTCGTCGCGGGGACGATCCTGACCTATCTGCAAAATCTTGCGAACATCTGGTTGACGAACCGAGTCGGGAACCGGATGACCCTCGACATGCGGGTCCGACTGTTCCGCCAGCTGCAACGCCTGTCGACCGCGTACCACGACACGAAAGGCACGATCGATTCGACGTACCGCATCCAGAACGACGCCACCTCGCTCCGCTCCCTCTCCGCGGACGGCCTCATCCCGCTCATCGCGGCCCTCCTGACGCTCGGAGGGATGATCGTGGTCATGGCGAGCCTCGACTGGCAGCTCGCGTTGATCGCCCTGGTCGTGACCCCGTTCATGTTCCTTCTGACGCTCTTCTATCGGAGACGGATGCGCGCCGCCTGGAGGAAGGTGAAAACGTCGGAGAGCGCGGCGATGTCCGCCGCCCAGGAGTCGTTGAGCGCGTCGCGGGTCGTGAAGGTCTTCGGCCAGGAGGAGCGGGAAAACGAGCAATTCCGCTCCCGTTACACGGAGACCGCGTCGGCCGCTCTCAAGGTCGTCGTCGAAGGGGGCATCTACAGCTTGGTCATCGGCGTGGTGACGGCCCTAGGCCTGGCCGCGGTCCTGTTCCTCGGCATCCAACATGTGCAAGCGGGCGCCCTCAGCCCCGGCGGGCTCCTCATGATCAACTACTACCTGACCCAGCTTTACTCGCCCCTGAAGGACGTGGGGAAGAAGGTCCTCGACATCCAAATGTCCATGGCGGGGATGGAACGGTTCCTCGAGATCTTGGACGAAAAAGTCGATGTCCCGGAGAAGGTCGATGCGCGGCCGCTCGTCCGGGCCTCGGGCAACGTCGCGTTCCAGGACGTCTCCTTCGGCTACGACGAAAATCGTCTCGTCTTGCGTCATATGTCGTTCGAACTCCCGACGGGCACGTGCGTCGGTGTGATCGGCCCCACCGGGTCCGGAAAGACGACCCTCGCGAACCTGCTCGTGCGGTTCTTCGACCCGACCGAAGGAGCGATCACCCTCGATGGGACCGACCTCCGGGACTACAAGGTCGCGGACCTCCGGAACCAGTTCGCCGTGGTCCTCCAGGACACCTTGCTCTTCTCGACGACGATCGCGGAGAACATCCGCTTCGCAAGGCCGGACGCGACGGATCGCGAGATCGTTGCGGCCGCGAAGTTGGCCAGCGCCCACGACTTCATCCAGGGCCTTCCGGAGGGTTACGAAACCCAGGTGGGCGAGCGGGCGATGAAACTGTCGGGAGGGGAGCGTCAGCGCATTTCCCTGGCCCGCGCCTTCCTGAAAAACGCGCCCATCCTGATCCTCGATGAGCCGACCAGCGCGCTCGATCTGCAGACGGAGGCCTCCATCATCGATGCCCTTCATCGGCTCGTGAAGGGCCGGACGACCTTGATGATCGCGCATCGACCGAGCACCCTGAGGGCGTGTGACTCGCTCCTCCTCTTGGAGCCCAACGGGAACAGCCGGATGACCCGCGAGGTTGGGTCAAGCCTTCTTCGCATGGCCTCGGTCGGCGTGGAAGGATCGGGGGTTGGGCTCGTCGATGAGGGAGCCCATTGAAGTCGGATGGGCGGGACCCTGGCCTCCCGAGCCTCGATCGACTTACGGCCGGGCTCGCGACGGCCCTTCGGCCCGATGGCTCGGCGGAAGGCGTGACCGTCCTCGCGCGAGAGAGGAACCGCGACGAGAGTACGTTCCCGACGGAAATCGTAACGTGCCGGGTGGGCAGGAACCGTAGCCCGCTGCGTCTCTTCATCAAGTACGGCACGAGTCACTTCAATCGAGCATTCGGTCATCGAGGCGACGTGGCGTTCGAGGCTCGTGTCTATCGAGATGTCCTGCAGCCCCTCCGAATGTCGACGCCCACGTTCTACGGCCTCTACGAAACTGGAACCCCGGGTGTCGCGTGGTTAATCATCGAATATGTGAAAGGCGGCATCCGGACCAGCCAGTGCCCCGATCCGAAGGCGATGATTCAGGCGGCGCGATGGATCGGGAGGTTCCACGCCGCGAACGAGCGACGCCCCCGCAGTCGAAGCCTGGCATTCCTCCGAAGATACGACGAAGCCTACTACCGCGGGTGGCCGCAGCGCACGGAACGAGCGTGCGCCCCCTACCGGACCGTGTTCCCGTGGGTGGCACCGATGTGCCGAGAATTCCGACGGCGGATTCCCACGCTCGTCGAAGCGCCGCATACCGTGATCCACGGGGAATACTTCGGCGCAAACATCCTCTACCAGAACGGGACGAGCCGGCCTTTGGACTGGCAATCGACTGCGGTCGCCCCCGGTGAGATCGATCTCGTTTCGTTGACGCATTCCTTCCCCACGCCGGTCCAAGAGCGCTGCGAACGCGAATACACGAAATCGCGATGGCCGGGAGGAACCCCGGAATCTTTCGGTGAGATCGCCGCCGCGGCCCGACTCTACGTGGACTTCCGCTGGCTCGGCGACCCGAAACGGATCGTGCTGCCCATTGGGCGGAGGGGAAATCGGCTCCTACGGAAGCGGGCGAGGAGGTTCCTGAAGGATCTTCATGACGCCGAAAACACCCTCGCCGTCGATTCCATTCCGGTCAGCGCGGGGACGGGGGATGGTCGCCGTTCGGACGAACCCATCCGAGCGCGCCGAGGCCCTCGTCGAGCATGATCGCACTCCACTCCGGGATTGGAGGCTTGCGGCCGTACCGGTCGCGGTGTGCCCGGTGCAAACATTCCGCGGCCTTGTAGAACGAGAGATGACTCAGGGCCTTCGGCGGGCCCGCAGCCACGTATGCGCGGAGGAACTCTTCGATGGCGCGGTCGTGAATCCGGAGCGATCCCTGCTTCTTGAGCCCAAGGCGCTCGAGCGACACGATGAACCACGCGAGGTCGCGAGCCGGGTCGGCCAGATCGTGCTCGTCGAGGTCGATCCCCACCATGCGAGATCCGCTCAGCATCACGTGTTCCGGCATGTAACTCCCATGCCCCGCTCGCGGCTCGAACCCGCCGAGCGCCGCCGGCACGGCGGCTTCGAGTTTGCGTAGGAGCAACTCGGCCTTGCTCGCGAGCGGCCCGCCGCCCTCCTGGAGCGCGCCGGCCCAATACCGGACGCTCACGAGCAGCTCGCCCGGATCGTTGAGATGGCCCTCCTGCGGCCCCTTCATGTGGAAATGCCCCAGCCACGCCCCGCAGCGCCGGGCCGCGGAGAATTGTTTCTCCGCCTCATCGCCCATGAAAATCTCCATCGCCTGGATCCCGGAAACCTTCTCCTGCACCAGGACGTGCGGCGTCGCCAGATAGGCCAAGGGCAACGGGATCGCGAACTCCGACGTGCCGCCGAATCCCGCGGCGACGAGGGACTCCATCGCGGCGAACACATCCGAGCGATCGCGTTGGTACACCTTCGCGATGATCCCTCGGGCGGAATCCTCGGACCCGAACGAGGTCTCGAACGTGCACCGACGCTTGTGGGCCTTGAGGACTCGGAGGTTCATCTCTCCCGCCGGTTGTCCGGGCCACCGGGACCGAAACAGCCGCTCGAGCTCCTCGCGGACCTCCTCCTGCTTCAGCACCGCGGCGTATCGCGCAACGATCTCCGGGGTCGAGCCATCCATCACCGGCACGGACCCTTCCTCCCGATACCCGATGCCACGGGGGCCTCTTGAGGCCGCCGCCCCAATCATGCGCCTTTGTGCTCGCCGCAGGCACGGCGACCCTCGACCTTCGCGTTGGCGGGCTCAATCGTGGGAGTGCTCGAAGCCCTCGTACGGGGTCGCGAGGTACGGGAACGTCGGCAGGAAGGGAAGGTCCTCCTTCGTCCCGTCCATCAACAGGCCCGCCGCCGCGTCCGGCGTGAACGTCTTGTCGATCAACGGGTACGTCACCCCGGCGATGGCCCGCAGCTCGACCGCCGTCACGTTGTCGAAGACCCGCCGTCCGTTCGGGAACCCGTCGAGGTCTCCCCCGAGGAGGCCGAAGCGCTTCGCGCTGTCCCCGGGCGGGTTGATCCCGGAATCCGTCGCATCGTAGGAGGGAGCGAAGGCCAGGTTCAGGCGCAGTTCGTCCGCCGGGGTCGGGCCGTTCGAGTTCTGGAACCCGGGGATGATGCCGGCCGGGATCCCCGTCAGCAAGATCGCGACGAGGTCGGCCCTCGAAGCCCCCGAGGCGGTCAGCGCCGCGAGGTTCGGGAAGACGCCGGGATAGAGGATGGGCAGGAGGCTCTGCAGTTGCGGATGCGCATAGTCGTCGAGGAACCGATCGTCCCGGTTCGGGGGTCGGCTGTTCCATCGGTCTTTCTCTCCGAGCTCGATGACGACCTCGTTGATCAGCGGCTCGCCGAGGCGCGAGACTTGCACCCAGGGCCCCGTCTCGACCAGGCGACCGTTCTTCTCCCGGACGAGCGCCTTCCGCCGTCGCGCGGCCGACCACACGCCGATCACGGAGCGCGGGTCCGCCGGATCCGTCGGGTCGAATCCACCGCGAGTGACGTCCGTCTTCGGTACCGAAATCGCGATCGTGTGGACGTTGAAGCCCTTCGTGCCATTCACGCCCGGCGCCGCCGGCAAGGGAATCAGGTGGAGGTTCTGGAACGGTCGAAGGGCACCGAGGTCGAAGATCGAGCCGAGGTCCACGTAGAAACCCTCCCCGCGTTGGCCGGCGAAGGTCCGCACCCCACTCCCGAGGTCGGAGACCGCGGCGTCCGCCAACGAGGCGTAATCGGGCGTCGAGCGCGGCCCGATGCGGACCGGCGGCGTCGGCAGGTCGCGGCCGAGGACGGTCCGGCGGCCCTCGTCGCGATCGCCCTGGATCTTCGTGACCGTGTAGAGCTGGCGCACGTTCCAGCTCGGATCGGTGAGGGAGGTGATCGGCCCCGTGTTGTACAGGAAGGTCCCGGGATTCTGGACGAGCGTCTTGAAACGGAACTGGTACACGACGTCCTCTTCCCCGTCCCCGTCGTTGTCGATCAGGATCTCGTAGAGGACCTCGTCTCCGAACTGGAAGAAGTTCGGCCCGCCCGCGGGCTCCTCGAGCGGGATGAAGTTCGCGAGGAACGTCACCTTGGAGGTGTCGGCCGGATCGACGAACGCGTACAGGTCCGTGTTATCCGCGACCGGATCCTTCGAAATCGCGGGCGCTTCGCGGTGGGAGGACATCGAGGATCACCCTTGCGCATACCCGAGGATCCGGGACGCGAGGCGGGAGTCGCGGGTCACGATCTCCTTCGTGCCCCACATGACGACAACGGTCCCCGTCGCCGCGTCGGCCACGTAGGCCATGACGGGGGTGCCTGGGTCCGAAGGCATCGCGCCGGCACTCGCGTTCTCCGTCAAGCCGAGGACGTTCGGGGCCGTCGCGAGGGCTCCGACCGTCGCGGCCCCCATCGCCGCTCCATGCAAGAATTTCCGTCGAGACATCTTGTTCTTCGGTTCGTCGACCATCGTGTTCCCCTCCGAACCGACGGCTTGGTCACCGAACCAAACCGCTGGTTCTCCGGGGCGGCACGACCCATCAAGATATTTCGTCGTGTGTAACAGCGCTTGTTACAAACGGAACCGAGGGGCGGATCGCCGCGCGCGTTCGATGTAGCGTCGGGACGATCGTCCGGAATGTCGGGGACGGGATTCGAACCCGTGACCTCCGGATGCCTCAGGAGCGCCGTGGGTCGGTCACGGCGAAGCCCTATGAGTCCGACGCTCCACCAGGCTGAGCCACCCCGACGAGGCCGCCGAATCCTCGGGCGACTATAAAGAATGCGACGCGTCCCGACGGCCGAGACGAAATCAGAGGGGAGACGGCAGAGGATTGAACCCTTCGAAGCCGGCGAAGAGCAACGCCGCGTAGAGGATGCTGAGCACCGCGACCGCGGTGTTCACGACGCGACGGACCGGCCCCTGTCCCCATCGCAACATGGGATAGTTCAGGCTCACCGCGAAGACGATCATCCCTGCGACGACGCCGAGGCTGAACACGGCGACGCCGAGCAAGATGCCGCCCAACGTGGCGACCCCCAGGGCCACGACGAAGAGGACGAGGAGCTCGTCGTTGCTCGCGAGCCCGTGGACGATCCCGATCGAGAACATCGTCTTGTGGTCCCCGTGGCTCGTGAGATGGCCGTGGAGCCAGGTGTGGAAATGCCGATGCCGCACGAGGCCGTGCCAGTGTTCGTGGACATGGAACACGTTGAACTCCCACAGCAATCCGACGACCCCGATCCCGAGGAGCATGACCGCGACGAGGAGGTCCAGGTGGGCGAGGAATTCGGTGAGGACCGTCTGGCGGAACGTGTACAGCAACACCGTGATGATCGCCGCGGTCACCATGTGGCCGGCGGCCCAGGACACGCTCATCAGGCTCGTCTTCCGGACGCTCCCGCTGCGGGTGATGAGATTCGACACCGCGACGAGGTGGTCCGCATCGTAACTGTGCTTGAAGCCCAACGCGAGGGCCAAGACCATGAACGCAGCGAACTCAACGGCCATCGAGGTCCCCGCCCGGTAGCACGACGGTAACGCGGGTAACATCCGGCGGGCTTAAGCCTTTTCCATTGGACGCACCAAGAACCCCGAGAGCGGTTCCTTCTTAAGGAGAGAACCGGCTGCCCACCGCGGAGGCGCAAGCGTGGCGGTCGAGCGCATCGGTGTGTCGCTGGAGGGGCGGCTCTTGTCGGATTTCGATCGGTTCGTGACGACGGAGGGTTACGGGAGCCGGTCCGAGGCGCTGCGCGGACTGATCCGGGAAGCCCTCACCCACCGCCGTTGGAAGGCCGGTGGACGCGTCGTCGGGACGATCACGATCGTCTATCGGCATGAAGTGGGCATGGTGACCCATCGGCTCCTCCACCGGCAGCACGAGTTCCTCCGATTCATCCGTGCGACCGCCCACACCCACTTGGACGATGAGACGTGCCTCGAGGTCCTCCTCGTCGACGGAGCGTCGGATCGAATTGAACAGCTTGGGAGGCGGCTCAAGACCGTCAAGGGCGTCCTGTCCTCGGAGACGGTCATCGCCTCGGCGAAGTTGCGGTGATCCCGATCCCGAGGCCATCGGCTCCCGCGGCTCTTACGTTCGCAATCCCGACCTATCTTCCCGACCCCATTAAATAGGCCCAAACGAGTCGCTTTTCGTGGACCGCGAACACGCCGGCCGAGATGCCCGAGCGGTGGAGGATCCCATCGCCGCGATCTTCGACCTGGCGGACTCGGTCGATCATCAGACCCCGAAGATTCGGCGGATGCTCCGGTACGTCCGCGTGTTCGTCTCCCTCTGGCTCCTCCTGGACTTCTTCCTGATCATCGCGCTCGCCGCGATCGGCGGCGGGAACCCCGCAGGCGCGTTCCTCCTCTTCATCCCGGTCATTGGGCTCCTCCTCGGCATGCGCCGGGTCTCCGGCTCGACGGCCCGATTGGTCCTCCTCATCCTGGTTATCGTCTTCGCAAGCATGCAGATCCTCTCCATCGGCGGCCTCCTTTTCGTCGGCATCGTCCTCGTCGCCCTGTTCGTCCTCGGCTTCATCATCCTGGAACTCATGCAAGACCTCCGGTCGTTCTTCGACTACTTCGCGTTGCGGCACCGAGTCATCCAGAGGGTGCGGCAGGCGGACCCGGTCGTCTACGTCCCGGAGGGGAAGGATGCGGTCCACCGGATCCTGTCCCACCTGGCCGCGACGAGCGCGGACGTCCGCGGCGTCATGGCCGTCCCCGGGGCCGTCGCGATCCCCGCCCTCTTGACGGGGAAGACGGGCCTGACGTATTCCTTCGACGCGTACGTGCGGCAGCAGCCCTCCTTCCTGTGGAAGACCGTCTCCCTCGGCACGCCGGGTTTCGCGGTGTTCGTCAAGGCCTTCGAGAAGGCCCCCACCGCCGAGGACCTGAAGGCCCTCAAGGCCGCGATCGAGGACGCCTCCCTCGCGGCTCGCATTCCGGCCGCGCGCATCCTGGTCCTATGGAGGGCGAAGGGGAACGAGAGCGTCTCCGCCGACGCCTACGAGTTCCTGACGAAGGAGGCGGTCCGCGTCCGGCTCCGGGGCAGCACGTTCGTCTGCTCCCTCGAGTTGGCCATCGAGCGGGACGATGGCACCTACGATTTCATCCCGCTCGTCCTGGAGCCCGCGGTCGCCCCGACCGGTCGTCCGGTGCCCTCCTGAGTTCTCCGAAATCGCACCACCACGGTGTTCGGAACGACTCGGACCGCTTGCTGGGGTCTAATATCCTCTCTGATAGTATTTGCAACCGGAAGAACGGTAGGGCAACCCCGGTATGACCAAGCAAGAAATCGCCGTCGAGTCCAGCACGGCGCAGTCGCTGGCGGCCGAAGCGTCCAGCCGCGGCAAGACCCTCTACGCCTTCACGAACCAAATCCTCGATGTCGCCTTGCGGGTGTTCGGTCAAGGCGGGGACGCGTCCGAGATCCTCCCGGCCTGGAAATCGTATCGCGTGACGAAGGACATCGAGGGAGTTCCGTTCCTCCCGCGCAGCCTCGTCTGGAAGATGGTCGAACGGCTGTATCAGCGGGATCCGGAGTGGTTGCTCCAGGAGTGGTTTGAGGCGGGCCGGCGGATCGGAGAGGTCCTCCGGACTGTCCATCCGACCCTCGAGGATTTGCAAGTCGGGATGACCGGGAACCCGTCGATCATGACGGAGCAACGGATCGAAATCATTCGGCAGCGTTCCGCCGGGGACGGTCGTCAGCAGGTCCGCGTACGAGTCGTGACCGACTTGACCCCTGAATTGGCGTCGTGCGGCGAGAGCCTGCTCCACGGCCTCCTCTGTTCTTACTCGTTCCGGGCGACCGAGAGCCACATCGAGGACGGGGTCGTCGAGATCGTCGCAGTCTACGAGGGAAAGGCGCCGGTCCCCGCCGCGAAGCCGGAGACCGTCGACGTGGGTACGTCGACGCCCAACGGAGGCCTCAATCCCGGAGCCAGAACGGCGCCGTTGTGAAGCGATAGTGGTCCCGGATCTGTTCGTCGTAGATCTTCCGGTAGAATTCGTTGTAATGGCGGATGTGGAGGACGCCTTCGCGGGTGATCCGGATCCGATATCGGCCCTCGGTCTCCTCGACGGCCACGTGCCCTTCCTTCTGCAAGGCCTCGATCACGCGGTCCGTCATGAAGTGGTTCGACTTGATCTCCCGCTTCACCTCTTCCTTCGACATGCCGACCTGCCTCGGCAGGACGACCTCCAACTTTCCTTCGAGCCCGTCCTGGTAGAGGTCAATCCCCATGTCCGCGACGAGCCGGTTGAGGACGAAACACCCGTAGATGAGGAGGTCCTTGTAGGGCCGCGAGGGCATGGAGCCGCGCGCCGATGCGGCGGCCTCTACTTAATCCGTTCCTTCCGAGGCTCTCCCGACGCGATCGAACAAGCGGTCGAGGTCAACGATCGTCGACCGCGTGCGACGGATGGGCGCCCAACTCAGTATGGTTCGATCGGCCTGCCATCAAGAGCGACGTGAAGAGGGCCGCGAGGCAGAGGAGGACGATCGTCCCTCCGGCCGCGGCGTTCAGGAAGACCGCGAGGACCAGGCCCGCTGCGACCGACAGCATGCCGATGAAGACCGATGCCAACATAGTCCCCTTGAGTCCGACGCGAAGTTGCAAGGCAGCCGCCGCGGGGACCGCCAACAAGGCCGACACCAGGAGGACCCCGACGACTTGCATGGCCAAGACGATCGTGATCGCGGTCAGGACCGTGAAGCCCGTGTCGAGGGCGCGGACGGGAAGGCCGCTCACGCGGGCGCCCTCCGGATCGAAGGTGAGGAGGAAGAACTCCTTGTAGAGGACCGCCAGCACGAGGATCGTCGCGGCGAGCAGGACGACGATCAGGGCGACATCGGACCACGTCACGGTGAGGATCTGACCGAAGAGGAAGGAGAGGATCTCCACGTTGAGCCCTCCGACCATGCTGATCACGACGACGCCTCCGCCGAGTCCCGCGGCCTGGATGACGGTCAAGGACAACTCGCCGTACAGGTGGCGCTCCTGCAAGACCCGGATCCCGATCCCGCCGAGCACCGCGATGAGGATCGCCATCTCGATCGGGAAGAGCCCCGCGGCGATGCCGATCGCGACGCCGCCGAAACTGACATGGGCCAAGGCGTCTCCCAGCGGAGCGGTGCGGCGCAGGACCACGAACACGCCGAGGACGCCACAGACGGTCGCGATCACGAGGCCCGCGATCAGCGCGCGCTGCATGAACCCGAACTGGAAGATGCTCAACAGATCGTTCGCCATGGGGACCCCTTAGTGCCCGTGGGTGTGCGGCTCCTCCTCCGAGTGCGCGATCGTCACGGTGCCGCCGCCGTACAGCGTGCGGAGCAAGGCCTCGTCGTGCAACGCGCGGGGAGGCCCCTCGTACACGAGGGTGCGGTTGAGGCACGCGACCCGGTCGACCCGGGCGCTCACGACGCCGAGGTCGTGGGAAACGAAGATCACGGTCAAACCGAGCTCGTCCTTGAGCCGCCCCAGGAGGTCGTAGAATCGACGTTCGCTCTCCGGGTCCACGCCCGCGGTCGGCTCGTCCATGACCAGGAGGTCCGGTCGCGACGCGATCGCCTTCGCGATGAAGACCCGTTGCTTCTCTCCGCCGGAAAGCGCGCCGACCCGCCGCCCCTCCAGACCGGAGAGCCCGCACAGCTCGATTGCGGAACGCGCGACCGCGAAATCTTCCTGTCGGAACCAGTGGAACACGCCGCGCGGGGCGACGCGGCCGAGGAGCACCGTCTCGCGGACGGTCGCCGGGAAGTTCGGGTCGAAGGCGACGGCATGTTGGGGAATGTAGCCCACCCGATGCCACTCGCGGAACCGCGACACGGGTTCGCCGAACAGCTCGATCTCCCCGGAGGACGGTCGGTCGAGCCCGAGGATCAGGCGCAGGAGGGAGGTCTTGCCGCCGCCATTCGGGCCGACGATGCCGAGGATCTCCCCCTTGGCAACCTCGAGGTTGACATCCCGCAGGACCTCTTGTCCGTCGCGGTAGAGCTCCACGTGGGAAGCCCGGACGATGACCTGCCCCACCAGTCGATCCGCGGTTGGGATTTCCGAGATCGCGCTCATGCGCACTCCAACGCGATGCGCAGGTTCTGCAAGTTCATCTCCATGAGAGAGAGGTACGTATCCCCGTTCGCCCGCTCCTCCGCGGTCAAGCCCTCGATCGGGCTGAGGACCATCGTCTGCACTTTCGCCTCATTCGCCAAGGTCTGAGCGACCGCGGGGTTGACGAGTTCCTCGAAGAACACGACCTTCGATCCGGTCGCGTTGATGACGTTGAGGATCTCCTGGACCTTCGCCGGCGTCGGCTCCTGGTCCGGAGAGAGTCCCTGGATCGCAACCTGGGTCAGGTTGTACCGCGCCGCGAGGTAGGCGAACGCTTCATGTTGCGTGATGAAGACCCGCCGAGCGCAGGTCTGGAGGCCGGCCGCGAAGAGGCCGTCGATCCGGGCCAAGTCCTGGCGCAGCTTCGCCGCGTTCGCCTGGAAGACGGCGGCGCCGGAAGGGTCCACCCGGCTGAAGCCTGCGGCGATCGTGGCCACGGAAGTCTCGACCCGAACCGGGTCCAGCCACAGATGGGGGTCGACGGCATTCGCACCGCTTTCGCCGCCCAGGATCACGGGGAGTCCCGCGGACGCGTCGACCCGGAGCGGTTGATCGGGCGGGAGATCCTTCAGGAGGTTCGGCAGGTACGCCTCCACAAAGCCGTTATACACGAAGGCGGACGCCGTCCCGATCGTCAGGACATCCCGTGGCGTCGGTTCCCACTCGTGCGGCTCGACGCCCGGAGGGACCAGCGCCGTGACCGCGAATCGGTCTCCCGCGACCCGCGACGCAAGGAATTGATAGGGATAGAAGCTCGCGACGACCGCGGGGCCGTTGACGCCGCCGGTCTGGCTGAGGACGTAGTACGCGCCTCCGGCCCCGACGAGTCCGAGTTCCACCGCAACGATCGCGACCAGGGTCCACAAAGCATGCCGACTCATCGTGTCGTCCCTTCATCCCTCGGAGATTGTTAAGCTTTCCTGAGAAACTATCAATCCCCGATAGGGTCGAATCCAATAGAGAACCGGGGCGGGAGTTGCGAACAGATATGAACCCGGGATCCTAGGAATAATAGTGGCGACAATCTTATTATCTGTTGTTACTTCGGTCGGACCGGGACCATGTCGATCATGTCCGTATCCTTGCCCGATCCGCTGGTGGAGCAAATGGACGCACTAACGAAGGAGCGAGGCTTCGCCGGCCGGTCCGATTTCGTGCGTGCCGCCGTCCGGGAGTTCGTCCAGCAGCTCGGCAGCGATCCGATCCGGGGCGGGCGACGGTCCGCGACGATCACGCTCCTCTATCCGGAGGAACTCGAGCGGCGAGTCGCCGAAGTCGCCCACGACAACTCGAAGGTCATCACGTCGATGATGCACACGAACGCCGGCAAGGGGCGATGCGTCACGGTCTACATCGTCGAAGGCGAGACCGATGCGATCCAGCGGCTCACGGTCCGGTTCAAGGGCCTCCGGGACACGGACGTCGTGAGGACCACGTACCTAGATCCGACGGAGCCGCCCAAATAGGCTAGGGCGTCGGGGAAAATCCTTTTGGGGAGTCCCCGGTTCGCGGAGGCGTGCGACCGGATCCGGCCCCGATGGGTCTGCACGTGAAATCGAGTCCCGTCGGTCCGCTCCCTCCCGGGATCGAGGAGGGGTTCCTCGAGGCGGGCGGCGTCCGCTTCCGGTATCTGATGAGCGCGAGGCCGGCGTCGGGAGCCGGATCGATTTCGCCGATCTTCTTCCTCCATGGATATCCGACGTGGGCCGAGGTGTGGTTGCCCCTTGCGGCTGCGTTGGGATCTCGCCGTCCATGGATCGCCCCGGATCTCCCGGGCCACAACCGAAGCGGCCCGTCGCCGGAGAACGACCGAAGCGTCTCCGCCTACCGGCGGACGGTCACCGCCCTCTTCGACGCCCTCCAGCTCCCGAAGGCGATCGTCGTGGGCAGCTCCTTGGGCGGGTCGCTCGGGATGATGCTCGCCCTCGATCGTCCGGAGCGGGTGGAACGGCTTGTGGTCCTCGATGCCGCAGGATTCACACCGACCCTACCGAAGAAGACCGTGCGGTTGTACCTCCCCTTCATCCTCCCTTCCTACCTGAGGGCTCCGCGTCCACGGAACGTCCGTCGCCTGCTGGAAAAGGCCGTGTTCCGGGACCCTCGGCGGATCGAGGAAGCATGGGTCCACACGATCGTCGAGCAGTGGAGGCCGCGCCGACAGCGCAAAGCTTTCATCGCGACTGGCAACGCGTTGCGAGGCGCCGACGCGACCGTCGCGGGCGATCTCGAACGAGTGCGCGCCCCGACCCTCGTCGTGTGGGGCCGACAGGATCCGCAGTTCGATTGGGAAATCGGGGAGGCGGCGGCGCGGCGGATCCCGCAGGCGCGGTTCGTTGCAATCGAGGAATGCGGTCATTTCCCCA
>Ga0209376_1001550_pt1 | contig 22982 bp, 20 predicted proteins | sample GraSoiAngelo_134_FD_185891 | JGI IMG/M metagenome (GOLD analysis project Ga0209376, IMG submission 185891) | Grasslands soil microbial communities from the Angelo Coastal Reserve, California, USA - 14_0929_05_30cm (SPAdes) (version 2) | ecosystem: Environmental > Terrestrial > Soil > Grasslands ... | reverse complement strand
CGATGGGTCCCCACAAGAAAAAACCGGCTGTGTGGGTGGCCCCACTCAGCCGGTTTCGCGATTTGCTCCCCGACGAGGCATTGGCGACCGCAGGACATCGCGCCTCGGGGTTCATAGCATCTGAGGTGCGTTCCAATATGCACGCGGGAGCGCAGCCCGCAAGGCGTTAATCCCGGGCGGAGTCGGCGTCGACCACCCGTACGCCGGCCGGCCGAGAAAACGTGACCTCTCGCTGCGGCACGCCGTCGTTGACCCGCACGTTCCGCAGGATCAGCACCCGGCGCTGACCGGAGCTCTCTCCGATGTCGAGTCGCGTGAGGAGGGCCGTCGCGCGGTCCACCCAGATCAACGCCTCGTCGTACGGCCAGTCCCGCGCCAGCGGCGTGAGCCGGAGCACGTCGGCCACGCCGGTCGGGAGCGAGTCGGCGCGCAGGTAGCGGGCGCGGTAGCGCTCGCGCGGCCGCTCGACGAATTGACCGATGAGGTTGGGACCGGTCGTCCCCACCTCCGGGATCTTCGTGCGGATCACCTGGCCGGGCGTCGTGCTCGGCGTGTACAGCCACAGCCAGCGCCCGTCGGCGACGACGCGGTCGCCCTTGGGACGCGTGAACCGCATCGCGAAGTGGCTGGGCCGCATCTCGTACAGCCGGCCCCACGTCGTGTCCGGGGCGCCGATCATTGGGTTGACGATGATCTGCGTGAAATCGGCGCTCAACGTAGAGACGGTTTGATACGTGGTCGCGGCGCGGTCTAGGACTGCATATACGTCGGACTGTTGGACGGTCGGACTGACTGACAGGTAGGCGAGAACGCCGAACAGTCCGACCGTCCGACCGTCCGACCGACCGACCGTCATGCCCCCACCGACGCCGGCTCGGCGACGCGGCGCCCGATCACCTCGGCGATCACCCGCACCTCGCGCATCAGCTGCGCGAACTGGTCCGGGAAGAGCGACTGCGCCCCGTCCGACAGCGCCGCCTCGGGGTTGGGGTGCACCTCGACCATGATGCCGTCCGCCCCCGCGGCCACGGCCGCGCGCGCCATCGGGATCACTTTCTCGCGCAACCCGGTGCCGTGCGAGGGGTCCGCAATGATCGGGAGGTGCGACAACTTGTGGACCACCGGGATCGCGGTTAGGTCGAACAGGTTGCGCGTCTCAGTGTCAAAACTGCGCACGCCTCGCTCGCACAGGATCACCTGGTGGTTGCCCTCGGCGAGCACGTATTCGGCGGAGAGCAGCAGCTCGGTGATCGTCGCCGCGATGCCGCGCTTCAGCAGCACCGGCTTGCCGCAGCGGCCCGCCGCTTTGAGCAGCGAGTAGTTCTGCATGTTGCGAGCGCCGATCTGCACGATGTCCGCCATCTCCGCGACCCATTGCACCGTCTCGGCGTCCATCGCTTCGGTGCAAATCAGCAGCCCCGTTTCTTCTCGGGCCTTGGCCAGCAGCCGCAACGCCGGACGCCCCAGCCCCTGGAACGAGTAGGGCGAGCTCCGCGGCTTGAACGCGCCGCCGCGCAGGATCACCGCCCCGGCGTCCTTCACCAGGCGGGCGGCCTCGACGATCTGCTTCTCCGATTCCACCGAGCACGGCCCCGCGATCACGGCCACCTCGACGCCCCCGATCGCGACGCCGCCCGGAAGCGCCACGACCGTGGGCTCCCCCTTCCACTCCCGGCTCACCTGTTTGTACGGCTTGCTGACGTGAATGACGTCTTGGACGCCGGGGAGGCCCTCCAGCCGCGACGCGTCGACGCGACCGTCGTTCCCCACCAGCCCGACGGCCGTGCGTTGGCTGCCCGGCATAGGACGTGCTTGGTAGCCCATCTCCTCGATGACGCGAACGACGCGCTGCACTTCCTGGTCGGTCGCCCCGTGACGCATCACGATCAGCACGACGCCCGTCCTCCTCCCCCTCCGATGGTGAACCGGTCCCCGTCCTTCGCGGCGGTCACCGGGCCGCCGAAGGCGGCGGCGGCCCGCCGGGCGGGGTCCGTAGTTTCGACCGGGGGATAGAAGTGCGTCAAGACGAGGCGCCGGGTGCCGGCCTCGCGGGCCAGCTCCCCCGCGCGCGTCGGCGTCAGGTGCATGTCCAGCGGCTGGTCGTCGGGGAGCGAGCATTCGGCCAGCAGCAGATCGCAGCCGCTCGCCCAGCGGGCGAGTTGGACCGAAGGGCCCGTGTCGCCGGTGTACACGAGCCGGCCTTCGGGGGCGGTGAGGCTCACCGCGACGCTCTCCGGCGTGTGGGGGACGGGGAACGTCTCGAGGTTCACATCGGCGTCGAGCGGAAACGGCTCCCCGTCCTGGACGTCCAGGAAGCCGATCGGGAACCCGGGGTCGAGGAGCCACTCCCCGTAGGCGGGGGCGAGGGTCTTGAGCAGGCGCACCACGCCCGGCGGCCCCAGGACCACGAGCGGGTCGCGGCGCGGCGGGACGGTCGTGTATTTGAGCGCGTACACGAGCATCGGCAGCTCGCCCCAGTGATCGGGGTGGAAGTGGGAGACGATCACGTGGGAGACCTGTTGCCACGGCAGGCCGAGCGCGGCGAGGCGGTGCAGGCTGCCCGCGCCGCAATCGAGCAGGATGCGCAGGCCGCCCCGGGCCACGTAGTGGCAGGGCGCGGTGCGGTGGGCCGAGGGGGCGACCGTGCCGGTGCCGACGGTGACGAGCTCCACTTACGGAATCCTTCCGCGAAAGACGATCCGCTTGAAGAGAATTACGTCGCCCACCCTGAGCTTGTACAGGTACACCCCCGCCGGCACCAGGTCCCCGCCGTCGTCGCGGCCGTCCCAGGAGAGTCGCGGATCGCACGTCGGGCCGCCGGGCCCGCCGCGACCGTAGCGGCCGGCGTCGAGCACGCCGGGGAAGTCCGGCCCCGGCACGAAGTGGCGCACGGGGTTGCCGCGCAGGTCGAAGACGGCGAGCTCGGTGCGGCTGGTCGTGGCGAGGTCGAACCACAGGCACGTCGCCCCTTGAGCGCCCGTGGGAAACGGATTGGGGAAGTTCTGGTACAGGATCGTCGCGCCCGGCACCGTGGGATCGAGCACGAGGAACGGGCCGCGGCTATCGGTGACGGAGGAGTCCGCGCCGAGGTGCGCGACGACCTTCCAGCGGTACTGGACGTTGCGCTCGAGCGGCTCGGTGATCGTGAATGTGGTGTCAACGAGCCCGCCGACGCCGTATGTCGGGAACGGCTGTCCCAGCCGGATCACGAACATGTCGTATCGGAACGGCCCCGGGGGGGCGGCGACAGCGGGTGAGCGCCAGGTAAACGTCGGCTGGATGTCGGGCGTAGCCGTGCCCTGCGGGTTGTCCAGCGTCGTGAGGGTGACCCACGCCGGTACCGCGATCGGTCCCACGCGGCCGGTCGACGCCGTAACGGCCATGGCGTCGGTGGCGTCCACGCGCCAGAAGATCGGCCCGTAGGGCTTGATGGGCCGCCGCTGCGCGTAGCTGGTCTGGTCGGTGAGGGTGGTGTCGAGGAACGGGGCGGCGAGCGTGGAGTCGCGTGCGACGCGGAGCCGGTAGGTCACGGGCGGCGTGAAGCCGATCGCCGACCACTCAAAGTCCGGAGTGACGGACGCGAGCGCCGGAGGCAGCGGCGCGACGGCCGTGAGCCCGGCGGAGCGGGACGGCGCGGTCCCTCCCCCCGCCGCCCCGGCGAGGCCGAGCACCAGGGCGGCCCAGCCGGGGGGGGAGTGCCGCATGCGGTCAGACGGGATTGAGCTGGCCGAGGCGGACGCCGACGATCGTCGAGACGCCCGGCTCCTGCATCGTGACCCCGTAGACCGCGTCGGCCGCCTGCATGGTGCGCGGATTGTGGGTGATCACGATGAACTGCGTTTGATCCTTGAATTCCGACAGCAGGCGCACGTAGCGCCCCACGTTCGCGTCGTCGAGCGGGGCGTCCACCTCGTCGAGCAGGCAGAACGGGCTGGGGCGCGCAAGGAAGATGGCGAAGAGCAGCGACACCGCCACGAGGGTCCGCTCGCCGGATGACAGCAGGTGGATGCGCTGCGTGCGCTTGCCGCGCGGCGCCGCGTGGATCTCGATCTCGCTGGTGAGCGGCTCGTCTTCGTTGGCGAGGCGCACGTCGCATTCGCCGCCCCCGAACAGCGTCTGGAACACGGCGCGGAAATTCTCCCGGACCTTGCCGAAGGAATCGAGAAACAGCTGCTTCGCGGTCTGGTCGATCTCCCGGGCCGCCTGCTGCAGCGAGTTGCGGGCCGCGACGAGGTCGTCCCGCTGGGTCATCAGGAATTCGAGGCGTTTCACCTCGTCGGCGTGTTCCTCGACCGCGAGGGCGTTGACCGGCCCCACGGCTTCGATGGCGGTGCGCAGCCGTTCGTTCTCCTCGCGCAACCATTCGACGTCGCCCGCCACCTCGGGGGCTTCGGCGAGCAGGCGCTCCAGCGGTTTTCGCCACTCCGCCTCGACACGCTCGGTCGCCGCGCGCTTGCGGCCCTCGATCTGGCTGCGTTCCAGCTGCAAGCGGTGCTCTTCGTCCCCCAGGGTGTCCAGCGCGGCGCGCGCCGCCTCGACCGCCGCCTCCGCGTCGGCCACTGCGGCCTCGGCGGCAGTCACCTGCGCCTCGGCATCCTGAGCGGCGGCGGCCAGCTCCTGGAGCGTGACGCGACGCTCCTGGAGGCCGTCCTGCCACTGGGCGCGCTGGCTCGTGAGGGTGCCCGTGTCCCGGTCGATCTGGGCGATCTCGGCGCCGAGCGCGACGGCGCGCCCGACGGCGGCCTCGGCATCGGCGGCGGCGCGCTGAGTCCGCTCCCGCGCCGCTCCCAGCCGGGCTTCGACCTGCGCCGCCTCGACCTGCCAATGCACGCGCTGTTCGCGTGCCGCCTCCTGGTGACCTTCGAGCTCGGCGAGGCGCGCTCGCTCGGCGCCCAGGCGCTCGTCGAAGCGGACCCGTTCGACCTCCTGAGCCCGCAGCTCCGCGCCCAGGCTCGTGAGCCGCTGCTCCACGGCGGCAAGCCGCTTGCTGAGCCGCTCGACCTGGCTGGCGGCGTCCGTGGCTTCGCGCCGCGCGTGCGCCGCCGCCCGCTCGGCGTCTCCCTTGCGCGCCGCCGCCTCCAGCTCGCGGTGGCGCGCCTGCTCCGCCGCTTCCCCGGTCGCCGCGAACGCCGCCTCCGCCTGCGCCAGCTCCGCGGTCGTGCCGCGCAGCTCCGTGCCGGCGCGCTCGCGGACGCCCTCGGCACCCGCCAGATCCTGCCCGATCGCCTCCAGCTCCGCCCGCCGCTGCAGGGGACCGCCGGACGTGGCGCCGTCGAGAAACACCGCGCCGTTGGCGCGGCGCAGCGCGCGACCGCCCTCGAGCACCTCGTGGCCGGTGAGCAGCGCCCGCACCCACGCGGCCGCGGGGCCGTCTACCCGCAGGGCGGCCGGCAGCGGCTCTCCGTCCGCCGCGAGGCGGGGACCCGGGAGGCACGGGAGCAGCACCAGCGGTCCGGGGTGCACCTCTTCGTGCCAGCGGCGGATCTCCCCGACCGCGGACTCGTCCCGCACCAGCACCGCGTGGAGCCACTCTCCCAGCAACCGCTCGGCGAGCTCCGCGTCGCGGCGACCCGTCCGCACGAAATCGGACAGCGGGCCGATGACCGCGTCGCCGAAGCGCGTCTTCACTTTGAGCAGGGCCTGAGCGGCCGGTGCGAGGCCGACGCGCTCGCGGTCCAGCTCGGCGAGGGCATCGCGGCGCGCCGCCAGCTGCGCTACCACCTCCTCGGCCTGGCGCAGACCCGCCCGCGCGTGCGCCTCGCGCTCGCGCAGCTCGGCGACCCGGCGCCGCGCTCGCTCCACGGCAGCGGCGGCTTCCGCGGCGCCGCGCGTTTCCGCCGCCGCGCGCTCCTCGGCGGTCGTGACGTCTCGTCCCGCCGCGCGCTCGGCGGCCTCGCGGCGCTCCCGTTCGGACGCGGCGCCGCTCAACTGCTGCCGCAGCTCGCCCTGCTCGCGCTCCAACGCCGCGCGCTCACCCTCGAGCGCTCGGTGTCCCTCGGCTCGCTGCTGCAGCTCGGTCTCCAGCTCCCGCACGGCGGCCCGCTGCGCCACCAGACGCTCGCGCACCTCCTGCTCTTGGGCCGTGCGTCGCTGCAGCTCGGTTTGCACCGCGGCGAGGTCGCGCTCGGCAGCGCCGCGCTCGCCCTCCGCCGCCTCGCGCTCGCGCCCGGCCTGCGCCGCGCGCCGCTCGTTCTCGCCCCGCTCCTCGCCGGCCTTGGTGCGCCGCTGGGCGGAGTTGGCGAGCCGTTCCGCCGCGAGGGCGAGGTCCCCCTCCAACCGGCCGGCTTCGATCCGCGCGTCCGCGAGGCGACGCTCGATCTCGGTGCGCCGCACCTCCGCCGTGTGCCGCGCCTGAACCCGCGCCTCCCGCTCGCGCTCGGCGTCCGCGAACCGGGTGCGCGCGCCGGGCAGGGTCTCGCCCAGCTCCCGCGTGCGCACGCCGAGCGCGCCAAGCGCCAGATCGAAGTCCTCCAGCTCGCGTCGCAACAGCGTCACGGCCACGCCGTAGCGCTCGTCGATCATCTTGGTGAAGCGCTCGGCGCGCCCGCGCTGGCGCGCGAGGCTGCGGACCTGCGTCTGTACTTCCGCGACGAGGTCCTCCAGGCGGGCCAGGTCGGCGGCGGTCTCTTCCAGCCGGCGCTCGTAGCTCTGCTTGCGGTTCCGGTACAGGCCGATGCCGGCAGCTTCCTCGAACAGGGCGCGCCGCTCCTCCGCCTTCTCGGACAGCAGCGCGTCGATCATCTTCGCTTCCATCACAACGGCCGCGTCGGCGCCCAACCCCGTGCCGCGCAGCAGGTCCTGGATGTCCCGCAGGCGGACCGATTGGCGGTTCAGCAGGTACTCGCTCTGCCCCGAGCGTGACAACCGCCGGGTGATCAGGACTTCCTGGTAGGCGATCGGCAGCGTGCCGTCCGCGTTGTCGAACACCAGCGAGACTTCGGCCACGTTGACGGGCCGCCGGCCGGTCGAGCCCTGGAAGATCACGTCTTCCATCTTCCCGCCGCGCAGCAGGCGCGGCGACTGCTCGCCGAGCACCCAGCGGACGGCGTCCGAGATGTTCGACTTGCCGCACCCATTGGGGCCGACGATCGCCGTCACGCCTGCTTCGAACGGCAGCTCCACCGTCCCGGCAAACGATTTGAAGCCCGACAGCTCCAGCCGGCTCAGTCTCATGCCCGGAGGTCTCTCACGGTTGGGGTTGCGGCTGATAGATCCAGTAGGGGCGGCCGAGTTTGCGGCCGATCCCTTCGGCGACCTCGCGCGTCGGGTAGGGCCCCAGCACCACGCGGTACCCTTCGTCGGTCGTCGCCGGGGCCAGCACTTTCGCCGGCAGCCCGGCGCGCCCCAGCTCCTGCGCGAGCCGCTGCGACCAGTCCTGGTTCTGGGACACCGACACCTGCACGTACAGCGGCCCTTCGGGCCCCACCGAGTCGCCGGCGGCGGTGACGGGCGCGGCCTGCGCCGTGTAGCGCGAGCCACCGCGTGGCAGCCAGCTGGTCACCGCCCACAGGTCGGCGGCTCCGCCGGCCACCCGGCCCCTCAGCGCCAGCGAGTCGGGAGTCACCGCGACCACGTCCGGTCCCTGGCGCGCGAGCAGCGAGCCGTTCGGGGTCACGACGGGGAGGTCGAGCCGCCAGGTGGTCGCGAACCCGCCGGCGAGCCGCTTGATGGGCAGGTCCACGACCCACGCCGTGTCGCCGACGGGCGGCCGCGCGAGCAGCCAGCGCCCCAACGGATCGATGCGGATCGTCGCCGCCGCCGACGGCAGGGCGACGCCGTCGAGTTCCTCGTGGGCGTAGCGGTCGATGACCGCGAGTCCCAACCCGCCGCGCAGCGCCACGTAGATGCGGTGCCCGGAGGGAGAGAACGCGAGGGCGCGCGGGTGGTCGGCGATCGGCACGAAGGCCACGCCGCGGCGGCCCAGCGGGTCGATGAGCGTAACGCCGGAGTCGCTCGCGACGGCGACCAGGTCGCCCCAGCGCGTAGCGGCGACGTCGCCGCCGAGCTCGAGGGTCCGGCTCGCGGGCGGCTGATCGGCCCCGGCGGTGACGAGGCGCGGCGGGTCCTGCGCCACGACCGCGACGATGCGCTGGTCGGCGGCGCCGAACAGATCGCGCGGCACGCCGCCCAGCGGCTGCGGCCACGCGAGGCGGGCGCGGCGCGCGAGGGAGACCACCTTTTTCTTCGCGTCTACGGCGAACAGCGTCCCGTCGGGGCCGAGGGTCGCCTGCTCGACGTCGGTCGCCACCGTGTCGGCGCGGCTGCTCTCCAGGTCGAGGGCGAGGAGCTCGTGCTTGGCGGTGCGGACGTAGAGGAACGCCGCCTCGGGGTCGACGCCCACCACGCGCTCGACGGGGGGGAGTCGCCCGCGCAGCGCGTCCGGGACCTCGGTCAGGCTGGGGAGACGATAGAGCCTGGGAATGCCGCCCCGGGCGGCGAGGCGGATAGCGATCGCGGGCACCCGGCCGACGGGCCCGCCCGATGTCCTAACTGCTTGTGAATCATTCGCTTGTGAGGTAGCTCCGCCGGGCGCTTGGGAGCCGCAGCCCCAGAGCGCGAAGCTCAGGAGGAGAATCGGGCGTCGCATTGTGAGCAAGGGGCCTCGCCGGAACAAGATAGGAAACCGGCGAGGCCCAGACAAGTGGTTGGACGATGCGAAGTTAGAACGTCGGGCCGAGGCTCACCGTCCAGTAGGCGCCCTTGCGCGGCCGGTCGAGCGGCTTGGTGTAGTCGAGCCGCACGATTACGAATCCGAGCAGGTTCATGCGAATCGAGCCGCCCCAGCTGCGCACCGGCGTGCGGACGTCGGTGGGGCTCTCCCCCGCGCTGCGGTGCCACTTCACGGTGCTGCTGTCGTTCCAGGCGAGGCCGATGTCGTAGAAGAGGGCGCCTTCGATCGGCGGGAAGCCGAGCGGCAGGAAGCCCAGCACCAGGCTGCGAGTGAGCGGGAAGCGCAGTTCGACGTTGCCCACCGCGACGCGGGAGCCGACGAGCTGATCGAACTCGGCGCAGCCGCTGAACGAATTGGCGCCGACGGGAGCGACGCATTCGTTCTGGCGGAACGAGCCGCTGGTGTAGCCGCGGACGAGCTCGGTCGAGCCCAGGTACACGGGGAACAGATCGGCGTCGCGGCCGATACGCCCGAAGAACTCGCCGCGCACGGCGACGGTGAACGGCCGAAAGAAGAAGTAGCGCCGTGAACTTCCACGTCCCGAAGGTGGGCGACGCCTGCAGCCGCCAGCGCCCGCCGGAGAAGGGACCTACCCAGCCGGGTAACGAGTTGTCGTGCACCAGCGCGACGGACGGCTGCAGGTAGCCGATCGTCTGGTTGTGGAACGTGTTGAAGTCGGACGTAATGTAGAAGCCGCGCTCGTCGTAGAAATCGCGCAGCTCGTACGTATCGTCGCTGATGTTCACCGCGTGCAGCGACAGCTCGACCCGATCGAACTGGTTGAACGGGTAGTACGCCTCGCCGAACGCGTCACGCAGCACGAGGCGGCGCAGGGCCTGGATGACGGCGACGCCCGTGTCGGCCGACGTGGACCCGCAGCTGGGGCACGGCGCGTAGCCGAAGGATACCGGGAAGTAAATCGGGTCCTGCGAGAATCCCGCCACCCAGAAGAGCCGGTGCACCTGGTTGATGTAGGCGGCGAGGACCTGGGCCTCGCTGATGCGGCCGTTCACCGCCCCCGAGAAGATGAGGGTGTGGTTGCCGAGCATGTCGGACAGGGCGATCGCGGTGCCGCCGAAGATCCCCCGCCCGAAGTTGTCGCGCTCGTACCCGATCGTCGGCCGCGCGATGTAGTCGGGGCTGAAGCGGACGTGGTACGGCTTGAACGTGAACTCGCTGGTGTCGGGGAGGCCGCTGCCCGCGGAGTCGATCAAGGTGCGGACGGAGACCGGACGCCCGGCGGAGTCGGTGGGCACCGGCGCGGTGGCCGAGGGCCGCAGCCCCTGCGGCGTGCGGTACACCGACGCTGTGGTGCTCGGCTGCTGCGCGGGGGTCGTGGTGGGCGCGGGCGGCGCCGTCATCGTGTCGCGCCGGACGCCCGCGAGCAGCGTCGGCGGCGGGGGCGCGGGCCGGTCGGGCACGGGCTGCCGCTTCAGCGAGCGCGGGTTGTCCACGCTGTAGACGTCCCAGCGCTGGTCCTCGTAGTAGACGAACGCGAGGCGGTCCGCCTGGTGCGCCCACGACAGCACCGGGGAGAGCATGGTGATGCCCTCCGCCCCGGTGTACAAGTCGGTCAACTGGTAGACGTTGCCGTCCCCGAAATCGTACAGATAAACGTTGCTGATCGCGGTGCGATCGGAGACGAAGGCCAACGAGCGCCCGTCGGGAGCCCACTGCGGGTTGATGTTCTTGCCCGCCCCCATGTGAGGCAAAACTTCGATCACTCCGCCGTCGAGGTGGTAGAGCGCGATGCGCGTGTTCCCGATCCGGAGCTGCCCGAAATCGGTGTCCGGGCCGCGATCGGTCGCGAACGCGATCGTCTTGCCGTCCGGCGACCACGACGGCTGCAAGTCGGCGTACTTGTCGTTGGTGAGACGCCGCAGGTTCGTGCCGTCGGCGTTGATGATGAACAAATCGGAGATCCCGCCATCGTAGCCGGTGAATACGAGCTGGCTTCCGTCGGGCGACCACGACGGCGTGGTGAGCCCGTTGAGGGCGATCTGGATGCGGCGCACCTCCCGCCCACGGCGCGCGTCGATGATGACGAGGTCGTCCCGGTCCCGGTGCTTCACCGCGATGGCGAACAGACGCCCGTCGGGAGAATAGGTGCCGGCCGAGGTGATGAACCGCAGGCTCTCGTAGTTGCTCGACAACGACGACTTGACCAGGCGGCGGCGCACGCGCCCCGTCTCGGCATCCGCGAGGTAGAGGTCCACGAAGAAGCTGTTCTTCTCGCTGAGATAGACGATGTCGCGGCCATCCGGCGACAGCGCGGGCGCCACGTGCAGGGTGCCGTCGGAGCGCTTCTCGGTCAGCAGCGGCTGGGCCATGCGCCGGGCGCGATAATGCTCCGAGAGCTGGGGCAGGTAGGTCGTCTGCACGGCGTCCCGCCACTCGTCGGACAGCTCGTCGAGGCTCAGGCCGAGCGCGCGGTGAAAGGCCTGTTCGACGCCGGAATTGGCGGTGGCCTGCAGGATCTCGCCGATGACCTCGTCGCCCCACTTCTCCCCGATGAAGGCCCACAACGCCTGGCCGAAGCGGTACGGGAAGATGCGCGGATCGTACGTCATCTGCTCGATGGTCGGGAGGTGACCTTCGAGGGCGGCATCGCGCAGCCACATCGCCGTCTCGGGGTCGATCGGCTCCCGGGAGAGGTACGCGGCCATCCCTTCCATGAACCATCCTGGCGGGTTCACGGTCATGAGCGTCTGCACGCCACCGCCGATGCGCCCGTGACTGAACACGTCGAACTGGAACTGGTGCGTCATCTCGTGCTGGATGACCTCTTCCAGATCGGCATAGGAGCCGGTGAAGGGGAGCACCATGCGGTGCTTGAAGAACTCCGTGACGCCGCCGGTCCCTTCGCCGCCGGTGGGGGTGACGTTCGTCTCCTGGAACTCGCTGCTCGACGCGTAGAGGATGATCGGCTTGCGGCCCTGGAACTGGTGGTTCAGGATGCGCGACAGCCGGGCGTAGGAGCGCTCGGCGATGCGCGCGGCGTCCAGCGCAGCGGTGCGCTCCGCCGGATAATAGTAGACGTCGAAGTGCTCGGTCTCGATGATCCGGAAGTCGAAGGTGCGGTATTGCACCTTGTTCTGTCCGAACTGCGCGGCCCCAGGCCGCGGGGCCGCCGCAAGCAGCGCCCCCGCCATCGCAAGGGCCACCGCGCCAACGTGTGACGACCGTCGCATTGTCCTCATCCTTTCAGCTCCGGATGCCCCACGGCGACCACCGGGGCGTCCCCCCACAGCCGCTCCAGCTCGTAGAACGCCCGGAGCTCGGGGTGGAACAAGTGCACGACGAAATCGACGTAATCGAGCAGCACCCAGCGGCCTTGCGCCAGCCCCTCGACATGGTGGGGGCGCCCGCCGCTGGGCGCCAGCGCCTCCACCAAATGCTCGGCCATGCCGCGCACGTGCGCGTCGGAAGTTCCCGAGACAATGAGGAAGTAATCGGTCGCCGACGCCAGCCCCCGCAGGTCCAGTACCAGCGGGTCGACCGCTTTGCGGTCTTGCAGGATCTCCATCGCCCGGCGCACCGGCGCCGGCGTCCCGCGCCGCCGTCCCGCGCGGGCGCGCCCGCGTCCTGTATTCATAGCGCGCGCCTCACGGGTTTGTTCCGTCCTCGATCTGGTAAAACACGCCCCACGCGCCGAGCCCGGCGTGCGCCGCAATCACCGGCGTGATTGGGCTCACGACGCACTGCTTGGGGTGATACCGCGCCACCAGTTCGGCGCGCAGCTCCTCGGCGAACGCCGGGGCCCCACAGTGCACCACGCCGATACGCAACTCGGCGGGGTGCCGGGCTCCCAGCGCCGCCTCGAGGAGGGCGAGCACGCGGCGGCGCGCCTCCCCCTTGCCGCGCACCCGCCCGGCGGGCTCGACCGTCCCTTTGGCTGAGATGGTCATCACCGGCTTGACGTTAAGCCGCGTGCCCAGCCACGCGACGACCCGGCCCACCCGTCCCGACCGCACCAGGCGCTCGAAGTTGTCGACCGCGAAATACCCCGCGGACTGGTCCCGGACGCGGACCAGCTCCCGCGCAATGGCCTCCGGGGTCCACCCGGCGCGGGCCAGCTCCAGCCCGCGCAGCACCAGGAGCCCTTCGCCCAGCGACGCGGAGCGGCTGTCCACGACCGTCACCCGCCCGTCGCCCACCGCGCGCGCCGCCGCTTCCGCGTTGGCCCAGGTGCCCGAGAGCGCCCGGGAGACGACCACGGCGACCACCGTTTCGGCCCCGCGCAGCGCGTCCGCGTAGGCATCGCGGAAGTCCTGGGGCGCGGGTTGGGAGGTGCTGGCGTCCACGCCTGCCCGCAGGCGCTCCAGGAACTCGTCGGCGGTGAGCTCGAGGCGGTCCTTGTACACACGGTCACCGACGATCAACTGCGTCGGCACGAGGCCGATGCCGTTTTCGAAGACCGCAGCGTCCGGGAGGTCGCAAGCGGTATCGGCGACGAACGCCACCGCGCGCCGCGCGGAGTCGCCGAGGTTCTGGCGTTGGGTCCGCATGTCCTCGGCTTTGGTCGACTCGACCGTCCCCCACGTGGCGCCGAGCTGGAACACCTCCTCCGGCGTGTCGGTGTGCACGTGAGCCTTGAGCAGGCCGCCGGTTTCGAGGACCACAATGGAGCTGCCGAAGCGACGCAGCGCCTGACGCACCGCGGCCGAGGCGGGGAGGCGCTCGCCCCGGATCAACAGCTCGGTGCAAAAGCGGTACTCGCCCTCGGCCGCCACGTCGGTCTGCGCGGCGGCGTTCGGCACCAGTCGGTCCACCGCGCCTGCGGCGACGGTGCCTTCTTCGATCAAGCGCTTGATGCCGTCGAGGAGGCGCACGAACCCTTTTGCCCCGGCGTCCACCACGCCCGCCCGCTTGAGCACGGCGAGCAGGTCCGGCGTCCGCTGGAGCGACGCTTCGGCGCGCTGGACGACGCGACGGACGAACACCCGCAGGTCGCGCTCGCCGACGGCTTGGTCGGCCTCGGCGGCCGTGTCGCGTGCCACCGTGAGGATGGTGCCCTCGACGGGCTCGTCGAGCGCACCGAGCAGGCGCTCGAAGCCCGTGCGGATGCCACGGGCGAGATCCCGGGCGCCGGCGCTGAGTCGGTTGCCGATGCCCTCCTGGAGGCCCAGCAGGAACTGGGAGAGCATCATGCCCGAATTGCCGCGAGCGCCGCGCACGCTCGCCTGGGCCATCGCCGCGGTCACGTCGGGGAGGGGGGCGTCCCCCAGGCCGCGCACGGCCTGCGCGACGGCCCGCAACGTAAGACACAGGTTGGTGCCGGTGTCGCCGTCTGGCACCGGAAAGACGTTGAGACGGTTCAGCTCCTCGCGGCCCGCGGCGACCCAGTCCGCCGCGGCCAGCAGGGAGCGGCGGAGGCGGGGCCCGTCCACGTACGCGATGCCGACGCCCACCGGCGGGTCCGTCCTACTCCTTGACGACGGTGACGGCGATCTCGGGGCGGACCTCCGGATGGATTTTGATGCCCACCCGGAATTCGCCCAGCGCGCGGATTGGCTCGGGGAGGTCGACTTTCCGCTTATCGACGTGGATCCCCTGCTCCTCGAGTTTACGCTGGATGTCGCCCGCGGTCACCGACCCGTACAGGCGGTCCTCCTCGCCGACCTTGACGGCGAAGGTGAGATGAACACCGTCGAGCTTGCCTGCTTCGCCCTGGGCGGCCTCGCGCTCGACGGCGCGCTTCTTGGCGAGCCGGTCCGCTTCGAAGGCGATCCGCTTCTTGTTGCCTTCGGTGGCGGGATAGGCGAGCCCCTGGGGGAGCAGAAAGTTGCGAGCGTAGCCGTCCTTCACTTTGACGACCTCTCCTGCCTTGCCAAGGTGTTGCACGTCTTCGCGGAGAATGATTTCCATCGCAGCCCTCACGTGTGGTTTGGCACAACCGGGCTTCCCGGTTGTGCGCTTAAGGAGGCGTCGCGCCCTTCAGGCGCCGGCGCGGCCAGCCGGTCGAGCGCTGCGAGCAGGGCGGGGGCGAGGCGTGCGTGCCAGTGCCAGGCGAGCGCCAGGCCCACCACGGTCTTCAGCGCCAGCGCTACCGGCGGCAGGTCGCTCAGGAGCCGGATCAGCGCCTCCATGGCGGAGAACGCACTGGGCACGAACGCGATCGCAGAGAACACGGTCACCGTCGCGTTGCGGGTGGCTTCCCAGTGCAGCTCGCTCCAGGGGATGCCGCCCCAGGCGGCCCAGGCGAGCGCGGCCGTCGCCGCGCCGGCCCAGAGCAGCGCTCGGACCGCCTGCCGCCGCAGGCCGACAGGTGCGAGCAGGGCGCCGCCGGCGAACGCGACGGCGGTGCACAGAGCGAACGCCGCTTGCAGCGTGGCGAGTCGATCGCCGGGCGCCGGGAACAGGGTCCACGCGCCGAGCCCGGCGAGCCCCAGGGCGAGGCCCCAGACGACGCCGGGCGCTGGCCTGCTCGCGACGAGCAACGCGGCGAGCGGTAGGGCCACGAAGCCGATCGGCACGACAAGCGAGAACGCGGCGGTGCCGAGCACCAGCCGCCACCAGCCGCGCCGCACCCCCAGCTCAGCCGACGTAGCCGCGGATATACGGCATCAACGCCAGCTGGCGCGCCCGCTTCACCGCGGTCGCGAGCTGGCGCTGGTGGCGCGCGCACATACCGGACAGCCGGCTCGGCAGGATCTTGCCGCGCTCGGTCAGGAACCGGGACAGCGTGCGCTCGTCCTTGTAATCGAGCACCCGGACCCCGGACTCGCACACGGGGCAGGTCTTGGCGGGGCGCTTCACGCTTCCTCCTCCTCCAGCTCGTCGACTTCCGCCGCGATGACGGGGGCCGGCTCCGGCTTGGCCTGGAAGCCCTCGTTGACCACCACGAGGAAGCGCAGCACACCCTCGTCGAGCTTGACGAGGCGCTCGTATTCGGGGAGCAGGTCGGGAGCGGCCTCAAACTGCGCCACCACGTAATAGCCCGTTTCTTTCTTCTTGACGGTGTAGGCCAGGGTGCGCTTGCCCCAATGGGCGACGTTGGAAATCGTGCCCTTGCCCTCGCGGGTCAGGAGCGCGTGAAACTTCTCGAGCTTTTCGTTGACGGCAGGCTCTTCGAGGGCACTATCGAAAATGTAGACCGTCTCGTAGCGACGAGGCATGCCACCTCCCTTTGGACGATTGAACGACCCGGCAGCGGTGGGCCGCCGAGTAGGGGATCTGTGAGGGCGGAAACTAGGCGGTCGGGCGGTCGGGCGGTAGGGCGGTCCGGAAGCTTCCTGGTCAAGCGGAACGCCGTTTCACATCGTACAGTAATAATGAAAGGCCCTCTCGAGAGGTGCGCTATGACGCCCCGCAGCCGCACGCTCCTCGTTCCTCTCTTCCTCTTGACCTCCGTTCACGCGTCCGCCCAGCAGCGCGACACGACCGCCCAACTCGCGGGCGTCGTGTTCTCGGCGTACACGGGGCAGCCGCTGGCAGGGGCGACGGTCGAGACACCCTACGGGCGGACCATGACGGACAGTCTCGGCCGGTTTGCGCTCGCCGCGTTGCCGCCCGGCACACAGCCGGTGCTGTTCAGCTACCGCGGGCAGTAAGCGCGGCCACGTGCTTCGCTGGACGGTCGTGCTGAATCCGGATTCGGAAGCGATCCAACTACCGCCGATCCTGGTGCAGGGCGAGGGGAGGGAGTGGCGGTTCGGCCTCGCCGGTTTCTATGAACGGCGGGCCAAGGCGTGGGGAAGGTTCTACGCGTACCAGGACCTTGAGCGGCTCGGCTCGCTTCCGCTGCGTGCCCTGCTCGGCGAGTCCGGAATCTGGCTGCGTTGTTCGCTGGGCCAGTGCCGGGCGATCGACATGAGTCAGTGCAGCTACGCCGTTTACGAGGATGGGTGGCGGAGCTCGGCGGAGGACATCGACCGGATTCGCGTCAGCGACCTCGCGGGAGTGGAGCTCTATCAGCGGGGCTCCCAGGTGCCGATGGCGTTTGCGACCACTATCGGCAAGGGGGGCTATCCGATCACCTGCGGCGGAATCATCGCGGTGTGGAGCCGGTATTTGAATTGACGATCCAGCGCGTCGGTGCCCTCCTGCTCGGTCTCCTGGCCACGCGCTCGCTCCGCGCCCAGGACTCCGCCTTCCACGCGATGCAACAGCGCGGCAAGGTCGCGATGGGCGTGGACCAATACTCGTCCTTCCACCGCTTCGAGCCCGCCGCCGACGGCGGCCGCATCGTGCTGGTCCGGGATTCGACTGATGCTGCCGGTGTGCGCGCCATCCGCGACCACCTGAAAGGCATCGCACAGGCCTTCACCGCCGGCGATTTCCAAACGCCCGGATTCGTCCATGACCAAACCGTTCCGGGCACCCGCGTCATGACCGCCAAGAAGGCGACGATCCGCTACGTCTTCCACCCGCTGCCCGGCGGCGGTGAGGTGCGCATCGTCACACGGGATGCCGCGGCGGTGAGCGCGGTGCATGATTTCCTGCAGTTCCAACGGCACGAGCATCGAACCGGGGAGGGGGGGCAGCACCGGCACTGAGGTCAGACGTCAGACATTGAATCGAAACAGGAGAATGTCCCTGTCTTTCACCATGTAGTCCCATCCCTCGCCTGCGCACTAATCCCTGGTCGCGCGCCGCCAAGGCTGCGGCGTCCGGTCTCACCGTCGATGCCAAGGCATCGAACTACCTCTCGGTATTCACCGTGCTATTCGGCGGCGCCGGGTTTCTTGTGAAGTGGGTGGCCGATCACCTAGTGCCACCTCGGGGAGTATTCGATTGGCTTTTGGTGATTCTTGCGGCCTCAATCGCGGTGCTTGTAGCAGCGACGTGGTTGTCGCTGCTACGGGTCCTGAAAGTACGGAAGATTCGTGTGCTACCGTTCGACGACGCGACAGTGCAATTCTTCCGGGGCAACCGTCTTGTGGATGTATATTTCAACGTCGCCCGCAGCCTCAGCGAGGCATGGGCGACGGGATGAACGACGCGAGGGATAGAGCGTGAGCGCCGACAAGTCAAAAGAGCAAGTTCCGCAGCCACATTCCCGGCTCGCCGACGACGAGCCGAACCCCGAGGTCAAGCCGCCGGCGCTGACCTGGCTCTACAAGAGCTACAAGCCGGAGAAGGTAGCCAAGGACGGCGCGAAGCCGGCGGAAGAGGTCGAGAAGGGGACATAAGAACTCACGCCGACTACACGTTGAACCGGAATAACAGGATGTCGCCGTCCTTCACCACGTAGTCCCGACCCTCGCTGCGCACCAGGCCCTGCTCGCGCGCCACTTTGTAGGACCCCGCGCGCACGAACTCCTCGAAGCCAACCGTTTCGGCGCGGATGAAGCCGCGCTGGAAGTCGGAGTGGATCTCCCCGGCGGCGTCGTAGGCGGTGGCGCCGCGGTGCATCGTCCAGGCGCGCACCTCGTTCTCCCCGACCGTGAAAAACGTCTGCAGCCCGAGCAGCCGGTAGCCCGCGTGGATCAGCCGGTCGAGCCCCGGTTCGGCGACACCCGACGTCTTCAGGTACTCCTCGCGCTCGGGCGGCGCGAGCTCGGCGAGCTCGGCCTCGAGCCGCGCGGAGAAGAGGACGATATCGGCTTCCTCGTGATGGGCCTGGACGGCGGCGCGCAGCGCGCCTAGCCATCGGCCCCCGCCCGTCGTCAGATCCTCCTCGGTCACGTTGGCGGCGTAGAGAATCGGCTTCGCGGTGAGCAGGCCCAGCTGGCGCAGGAAGCGGATCGCCGCGTCGCTTTCACCGGCCTCGCGCGCGCCGCGCCCCGCGTTCAGCTCGGCGATGACGCGGTCCAGCACCGCGACTTCCGCCTGCGCGTCCTTGTCTCCCGCGCGCGCCGTCTTGCGCGCCTTGTCCAGCCGCCGCTCGACGACGGCGAGATCCGCGAGCGCCAGCTCGCTCGTGATCACGTCGTGGTCCCGGACCGGGTCGACCGGCCCCTTCACGTGCACGACGTCCGGATCCTCGAAGCAGCGGATCACGTGGACGATCGCGTCCACTTCCCGGATGTGCGACAGGAACTGGTTTCCGAGCCCCTCGCCCTGCGACGCGCCCTTCACCAGCCCGGCGATGTCCACGAACTCGACCACGGCCGGGACCTTCTTCTTGGGCCGCACGATCGCGTTGAGCCGCTCGAGGCGCGGGTCCGGCACTTCCACGACGCCGACGTTGGGGTCGACGGTGCAGAACGGGTAGTTCTCCGCCGCCGCGGCCTTCGACGACGTGAGCGCGTTGAAGAGGGTGGACTTGCCGACGTTGGGGAGGCCGACAATGCCAAGACGCAGCACGCTAGTGGAGGCCCTCGCGCACCCAGCCGGCCACCGCCTCGAGGAGTGTCGGCTGCAGGGCTTCGAGCTGCTCGCGCTCTGCGGCCGTGAACGGCGCGAGCACGTAGTCTTCCCAGGCGAGGTCCGGCGGCAGCGGCCCGACGCCGATGCGCAGGCGCGCGTATTGCTGGGACTGCAGGGCGCCCTCGATGCTCTTCAAGCCGTTGTGGCCGCCGGCCGAGCCGTCGGCACGCAGCCGGAAGGTGCCGCCGGGGATGTTGAAGTCGTCGACGAGGATGAGCAGGTCGCGCGCCGGGTCGAACGCGGGATCGGCGCGCAGCGAGGCGAGCGCCGCGCCGCTGCGGTTCATGTAGGTCGTGGGTTTGAGAATGCGAACGGGGACTCCGTCCACTTCGCCTGCGGTCGCGACGGCGCGCTCCGCACGGCGGAACGGCGGCAGGCCCCACTGCGCGGCCACCGCGTCGGCCAGCCAGTAGCCCGCGTTGTGGCGCGTCGCCGCGTAGTCCGGGCCGGGGTTGCCGAGGCCGACGACGGCGCGCAGGGCTGCTAGCCCTTCTTTTCCTTGGGCTTGGGTTCCGCCGGTGCTTTCGCCGGGGGCGCCTTCCCCTCCGGCGCCTTGGTCCCCTCCGGGGCTTCGCCTTCGGCCCCCGCTTCGCCCTCCTCTTCACGCGGCTTGCGGATGAGCTCGGGCTCGGCCACCTCGGTCGTGGCTTCCGGCGTCGGGGCGGCCACTTCCTCGGCCCGTGGCGGCACCACGGTCGCGATCGTGAGATCGGCGCCCGAGAGGATCGTGACGTTGGGAATCTGGAGGTCCCGCACATGGCGCGAGTGGCCGATGGCGAGCGGCGTGACGTCGAGCTCGACGCGATCGGGGATGTGCTCGGGGAGCACCTCGATTTCGACTTCCCGCATCACCTGGTCGAGCACGCCGCCCGCGTTGCGCACGCCGTCGGGCGTTCCGACGAGGTGCACGGGGATCTTGAGCCGGATCTTCTCGTCCGCGTGGATCTCGTAAAAGTCCACGTGGATGATGTCGGGCCGGATGGCGTGGCGCTGGATCTCGCGGATCAGCACCTTGGTCTTCTTGCCGTCGACGGCGAGCTCGATGACCGTGCTCGCGGGCTCGACGCCGGTGAGCGCCTTTTCGAGCGCCAGGGCGTCCACGGTGAGCGGCTGCGTCGGCCGGCCATGACCGTAGATCACCGCCGGGACCTTCTTCTCCCGTCGCGTCTGTCGGGCGGGGCCTTTGCCGGTGCCGGACCGCGGTTCAGCCGCGAGAGAGATGACCTGCGCCATACAAGTACGTCCTTGTTTTCGGTTTTTGGTCGTCGGTCATCGGTCGGCACTGAGAACCGATCACCGAGAACCGACAACGCTTCTCAATCGAACAACGCGCTCACCGACTGATTCGAGTGCTCGTACCCGATCGCCTTGGCCATCAGGCCCGCGATGGACAGCACCTTCAGCTTTTCGAACTTCCGCTCCTCGGGGAGGCGGATCGTGTTCGTCACCGTGACTTCCTCGAGCGGTGCGGCGCGCAGCCGCTCTACCGCCGGCCCCGACAGCAGGGCGTGCGTGGCGAACGCGAAGATGCGCCGCGCCCCGAGGCGCTTCAGCGCCGCCGCCGCCTCGGTGATCGTCCCCGCCGTGTCGATCATGTCGTCGGGGATCAGGCAGTCCCGCCCTTCCACTTCGCCCACGACGTTCACGACCTCGGCGATGTTCGCCGACGGCCGCCGCTTGTCGATGATGGCCAGGGAGGCATCGAGCCGCTTCGCGAACCCGCGGGCCATCCGCGCCGACCCCACGTCGGGCGCCACCACGACCGGCTGCTGCAGCCCCTTCTGCCGGAAGTGCTGCACGAACACCGGCGCCGCGTACAGGTGGTCCACGGGAATGTCGAAGAATCCCTGCACCTGGTGGGAATGGAAATCCATCCCCAGCACGCGATCCGCGCCGGCGTGGGTAATCAGGTTCGCCATCAACTTCGCGCTGATCGCCACGCGCGGCTGATCCTTGCGATCCTGACGCGCATAGCCGAAGTAGGGCAGCACCGCCGTGACCCGCGCCGCGCTCGCCCGCCGCGCCGCATCGATCAGCAGCAGCAGCTCCAGATAGTTCTCGGCCGGCGGGTTGGTGGGCTCGATGATGAACACGTCCCGCCCGCGCACGTTCTCGTCGATCTTGACGAAGATCTCGCCGTCCGCGAAACGGCGCAGCGTCACCGCGCACAGCGGCTGCCCCAAGTGCTCGGCCATCTCCTCAGCCAACGGCCGGTTCGCCGTCCCGGCGAGGAGCAGCAGCTGGCTGCGCGAGATTGACAGGTCGGCCATGCGAGCCCCACCAAAGTAGCCGGTAACCTATACCAAAAGAAGGGGTTGGGAACGTGCGCTGGCGGGCCGGGAGTCGCGCCGTATCGTACCCCGGCGTGACGAACGACCTTCGGGCCCGCCTGCAGGCCGCACTGGCCGACCGTTACACGATCGAGCGCGAGCTGGGTCGCGGCGGGATGGCGATCGTCTTCCTGGCCAACGACCTCCGGCACGGTCGCGTCGTCGCCCTCAAGGCGCTGCGCCCCGAGCTCGCCGCCACCCTGGGCACCGACCGGTTCTTGCGCGAGATCCGGCTCGCCGCGGGGCTCGCCCATCCCCACATCCTCCCGCTCCACGACTCCGGCGACGCTGGCGGCTGCCTGTATTACGTCATGCCGTACGTCGCCGGTGAGTCGCTGCGCGACCGCCTGGAGCGTGAGCCCCGGCTGACGGTCGCCGAGGCGGTCCGGATCGCGCGCGAGGTGGCGGATGCGCTCGACTACGCCCACCGCCACGGCGTGGTGCACCGCGACATCAAGCCCGAGAACATCCTGCTCCAAGAGGGCCACGCGGTCGTCGCCGACTTCGGCATCGCGCGGGCGATCAGCGCCGCCGCGGGGAGCCGGGTGACGGAAGTCGGCATCGCCGTCGGCACGCCGGACTACATGAGCCCCGAGCAGGCGAGCGCCGACCAGGCGGTGGACGGCCGCAGCGACGTCTACAGCCTGGGGTGCGTGCTGCACGAGATGCTCACGGGCCACCCGCCGCGTCACAACGGCACGGCCACAGAGGACGAGCTCCCGGTGCGCACGCCGCCCGAGGTCCGGGCGGCGCTCGCGGGCGCGTTGGCGACGGACACCGCGGCCCGGTTCGCCACGGCGGGGGCGCTCGCCGCCGCCCTCGCGCCCGCCGGCCGCGCCCGACCGCGGCACTGGGCGGCGACGCTTGTGGGTGCGGCGGTGGTGGGGGCCGTTCTCGTCGTGGTGCTGCCTGGCCTGTTTCGTGCCCGTCTCGATCCGAAGCTCTATCTCGTCGCACCGTTCGCCGTGACCGGGGCGGCCCCGCCGGGGCTCGGGGGCGACGAGTCCGAGGTGGCCTTGTACGATGCCGTGAGCCGCTGGAAGGACGTGCAGCTCGTGGATCGGCTCCACGTCCGCGATCTCGTGGCACGCCGCGGGGGAACGATCGCGCGGCTCGCCGATGCACTGGACATCGCTCGTTCGGCCGGCGCGGGACGGCTGCTCTGGGCGGAGGTCGTGCCGCGGCGCGATTCCGTCGAGATCACAGCTGGCGTGTACGACGTGGGCCGGCGCGGAGCGGCGCTGCGAAGCCGCATGGTGCGCGTCCCGGCGAGCCCCGCCGATCTGGATGCGCGCTTCCGCGCGTTGGCCGACTCGCTGCTGCTGGCGGGAGTCGGCCCTCACGCGAGCGGCACACCTCGCACGGATCGGCTCGAGGCGCTCCTCGCCTACGACTCAGGCCAAATCGCTCTCGGCGCCTGGGACCTGCCCAGAGCTGCGGACGGCTTCCGTCACGCCGTCGCCGTGGACGCGGACTTTCCCGACGCGAACTTCTGGCTCGCGCAGGTGCTCGTGTGGAGCGGCGCGTCCGCTGAAGACTGGAACCCCGTCGCGGTTCGTGCGCTGACCTCGCCGCGGGGGCTCGCTCCCCGAGACCACCGCCTCGCCGAGGCCCTCGTGGCGATGGCCGGTGGCCGGTTCCCGGCGGCGTGTGATTCCTACCGCGAG
>Ga0209376_1001547_pt1 | contig 23003 bp, 29 predicted proteins | sample GraSoiAngelo_134_FD_185891 | JGI IMG/M metagenome (GOLD analysis project Ga0209376, IMG submission 185891) | Grasslands soil microbial communities from the Angelo Coastal Reserve, California, USA - 14_0929_05_30cm (SPAdes) (version 2) | ecosystem: Environmental > Terrestrial > Soil > Grasslands ... | reverse complement strand
CTGCTAACAGGTCTATGTAGACTGCCTCGTTCATCGAGGGTTTGACTCCTGCTCTGAGTACACTGGCTTGGCTGTGAGTCTGGAATGGCGGGTTTCAATATGACGTAACTGGACGGAGCGAAGGCTTGTTACTCGGACCCGGATTCGTCAGTGTCCCGGGTCTTGGCTAGTGTGTTCTTGAGCTTGCTGATCAGTTCCAGGTAGGCGTCCTCGGTGAGCCGTTTCCGGCGCCTATTGCCCGCCCAGACTGGGCGTCCCCACATCGGGTCCGTGGTGTACCGTGGTATGAGGTGCCAATGGAGATGGGGCTGAGCGTTGCCAAGGAGTTCGTAGTTCATCCGGTCTGGCTTGAGGGCTTTGGCGAGTGTGTTGGCGAGGGTTGTCATGTCTCCGAGGAATCTGCGCTGGTCGCTTGGTGAGAGGCTCGTCAGGTGCTCCGCGTGCCATTTGAGCGTGACGAAGGTGTAGCCGGGAAAGAGCTGGTCTGGGTTGAGCTTGGCGATGCTGGTCTTGGTCTCCCAGATTACGAGATGCGCTGGCTGGTGGAGGTTCTGACATATCCAGCAGTTCTCTTGCAACGTGTGCATCGGTGGGTCAGGGTTCTCGGAACGCGGTTAAACGGGTTACTCGCAAGGGGTCGCGATGTCGCCGACTGCATTGCTCAAACCGAGTCTTGTAGGACTGAAAGTGTTGTGTTGAAGCCAAGGTCTCGAGCTATCTACCGGTTCTGTGTCTCGAGAGTCCCATGCGATAACAAGTTTTTCCGCGACGCTCTCGTGCCGGGGTGAGATTTGGACTTGTCTCTTGACGATTAGCCCATTGTCGCTTGTCTGGCTATTGGCAACCCCCGCATAATCCCCTAGGGTTAGGCGTGGGATTGGGGTGATCCGAAATCGCGGGCTCCTTTCCCTCATTCTGGGTGATTTCTGCCCCGTCGCTGCGGAGAAGGCTTGAAACAGCCTTTCCGACAATCGCGCTGTCAGGCTTCAAGAGAGCTTAGAAGGCTGAGAGACGGTTAGCCAATCGCTAGGTGGGTGTAAGTAATCTGGATGTGGTTGTGAGACGTTTTTCGCTGGGCGATGAAAGCGTGATTCTCGAAATTCTTAGCAATGCATTCGGAAGCCTGCAAGATGCTCAGCAGCCCAGAAGCATAATGGCCTCACGGTTCTTCGACTCAAATGCCTGTTTCATCGCCGAGGAAGATGGTTCGCCAGTGGGATGTGTGGCTCTTACCGGTCTGCCCCGGGAAAGATGGTACGTGGTGAGGTTTCTAGCGGTCAAACCGTCCAGGTCCAAGGTGCAAGTAGCCGAGAAACTACTAGGCAAGATTCTCGAGCACCTAGGATCAAGGCGGCCTGAGTTCGTGAGGGCCACTACACCAGCCGTTCAGCCCTACGTTGACGTGTACAAGCAATCTGGTTTCCGGCCGGTCAGAAGAGACTTTCGTATTACTTGGGACTTGAAAGACAGCTATGCTGTTCCAAACATCCAAATTGTTATGCGACCGGTACTAGAGGAGACCGCGAAAGAGGCGGCCAGCATTTTCGTTAGATCATTGGCTTCACACTGGGATTGGCGAACTGCAGAGCAGGGAGGGACCAAGGCCGTCGAAGAGTCCTTCGTAGAGGGTGTGAGAAAGGGAGAACAGTGGATGGTTGGCCAATCTGACGGTCACGACGTGGGCATCGTTGGAATAATCCCAGACTTCTATAGACATGGAGAGGCAAGGTTTCGAGGAGCCTATGTTCTACCGGAGAATAGAGACAGAGGAATCGGAATGGAGCTCATGAGCGAAATCTCGAGGCTAGCGATAGAGAAAGGCCAAGGGAAAATGACTGTATTCACGTTTTCATACTTGGACTGTCTGACTCCTGGAGCCCTGCTCTACCTAAGGTCCGGCGGGAAAATAGACGCGGAATACCTCCAGCTTGAAAGAGTAAGGAAGAAGATTCCAAGCGTGAACTGAATCGTTAAGATCTATGGTTTGCCCCGGAGCCTAATAGTTCGCAGTATGACCCAGTACGCCAAAGCGCCTGAGACCGCTAGGGGGAGGGAAGCTGCTAGCAGTGTTCCCAGAACACTGAGGTCGAGTGGGTTTCCACCAAACCCAGAATCTCTCAATGCTCCAGCAGCGAGGCTGAGAGGATTGTAGCGTGCGATTGTAGCCACAGGTCCTGGCAAGAACCCTTCTATTGTCTGGGCAGGGTAGAAGACAGTGCTAATGGTCACCATTGAGACTTGTAGTCCTTGGGCGTATACCCAGTAGATTTCTCCGCGACGGGATATGCTCGCGAGGAAGGCAGAGAGGCCTGCTATTCCGGTCGAGAGGACGAACATGAACGGGATGATTAGGAGTGCGTTTACTATGCCTTGGTGCGGGACCACTGCGAGCGCGATGACTAGTAGAAAAGAGGAGTAGACTATTCCTCCCAACCCTCCTGATAAGATGTAGGCGACGACGAGACCTGAGGTTCTGATTGGTAGGGTCATGTAGTACTGGACGACTCCTTCTCTGAGCGCGAGCCAGATTCTCCGTCCAGTGTCCGTGGCTGCCGAGAACAGTCCGGCCACGACTATTCCGGGAACTAGGAAGCGGAAGTAGTCAAAATTCATCAGGCCCCTGTAGACTAGGGCTGTAACCAGCATATCGGAAACGCTGAGGCTGATGAGAACTGCCATCAGCCATTTCGTTCTGAAAAAGTAGGAGAAGTCCGCCCGGGCGACGTGGAAGAGCCGGGAGAGTTCGCTCAACCCACCTTTACACCCTCGATAATCCTGTCAACAATTCTCGCGCTCAACGACAGGGTTCCAACGGCCACTGCCGTGACAACTGCCGCGGCTAAGATCGGGTTGAGGAGGAGCTGTGGGTCAAAGCCGAGGAACCATCTGGCCAAATCGGCACCATAGGTCAATGGGCTGAGGAGGGAGATTGGGGAGTAGAAGTTTGGCATGAAGATTAGTGGGTAGAAGACTGTGCTGAACCGGACTAGGAGCGCTGAGAGGCCTGCGATGAACGCGCTGTAGATGTCCACCGATTTGAAGGCGATGAAAGACATGGAGATCATGATTCCGGAGATTCCCAGTCCGAGGAGCAAGAGTGCCAAGACAGCAAAGAAAGCGCCTAGAACAGTTAGTCTGCCCATGAAAAATAGGATCCCAAGTAGCGGTGGCAGAGTCTTGAGCATGGTGTCGGCGACGCCGTACAGTGCTTGAGCGGCAAGAAAACCTCTTCGGGATATGGGTAGTGACAGGTAGTAGGGCAGCTCTCCTTCATGGGCATGTTCGACAAAATTTCGCCCAACACTGGCGCCCGAGTCGAAGACGGTTATCACCATCAAACCGATGCTGTAGAAGAAGAGATAGTCTTCGACTTTCCCGGAGACCAGTCTTGACATCAGGGACCCGAAGATTGTTATCTGGAGTGCGAAGAGTGCCCAGATGAGGAAGAACCAGTTACGCTCGCTCAACAACAGCTTGATGTTGTAAGCTGCTAGAGTCAAGACCCGGTTCATGGCTTGTCCTCAAGAGTTGTCCCTGTGAATTGCATGAAGACATCGTCGAGTGAAGGCTCCGTTATCTTGATAGACGATATCTTGGCTCCTTGGTTATAGCTTGCGGAGGTCATTTTGGGAACCCAGTCTTCCGCTCGTGAGACCATAGCCCGCATCTGATTACCCTGCGGAGAGAGAGCGACACTGCCTCCCAAGCTTTTCAGTTCTTCAGAGAGTCTAGCTGATACTGGATCCTCGAAGTCTACTTCGACAACATCGCCGCCGGCGATGGCGTCTTTCAAGTGGGGAATCGTGTCACAGACCACTCGTTGTCCCTGATGAAGTATAGTGACACGGTCTGCGAGATACTCTGCCTCCCTCACCTCGTTGGTTGCGACTATGATGGTGGATCCTTGGTTGCGCAGCTCCTTGATCTTGTCCCAGATTTTCCGTTTTCCTCGAAGGTCAACCTGGCTCGTAGGCTCGTCGAAGATGGCAAGTTTGGGCCTCTGAACCAGGACCTTGGCCGTCTCTAGCCTCTTGGCTTGGCCGCCGGACAAGTGCATGAACAGCTTGTCCCGGGACTCCCAGAGTTCTAGGTCTTTCATGGTCTGGTCGATAAGGTCTTGACGCTTAGTGGGGTCAATGTCGAACATTGATGCGTGAAAGCGCAGAATGGAGGATGGCTTATGACGCCAGAAGCCTCGAGCTTCCTGGAAAGCGATCCCCATGACTTCGCGGACCTTTGTCCCCTCTTTCGCAACATCAATGCCTACGACCTTCGCAATTCCAGAGGTCGGTTTCAGAATCGTGCAGAGGATCATTAGTAGTGTGGTTTTGCCGGAGCCGTTAGGTCCTAGAATTACCATTATCTCGCCTTCCTCGACCTCGAAGTTCAAGCCTCGAAGAGCGTCTGTTTTTCCATATTTTTTCGAGAGGTTGAGCGTTTCCACTGCATGCAAGAGAGAAAGGCTCTCGTCGAAGTTGCTCGATAAAAACGTTGGAACCGAAACCTCCCCAAACGCTGGCTAGAGCTGATTGTTCGCACGGGAGGCCTAGGACCGTGCGGTGAAAATTACTCGAAACAATAGCTCTAGAAAGGAATAGGAGCAGGCTGTGAAGCTCGAGTAGGCCAAGTGAGAGATAGCAATGGTAGGCCTTTTCGCAACGGGCGCCACTTCAATAACGTTCTACATCGTCTACAGTCTCTGGTTTGTCAGCGAAGTCATCGGCGCTTGGTTTATTCCCCGTCTTCGTGAGCGAGGTGCAATCAGGGTTAAGCGCGACCGAGGGTCCGGTGCACTAATCTTCCTGAGTATTTTCGCCGCAATCTCAGTGGCTCTTTCATTCGGATATAGAGGAGTGGCCGGGCTGCCGGACTGGGCCTTCTATCCAGGCATCTTTCTGATATTGCTGGGCGTTCTCGTTCGCCAATGGTCCATTGCGGTTTTGGGACGCTTCTTCTCGCTAACCGTTCGCGTGTCTGAAGATCACAAGGTAGTGAATAAGGGTCCGTACCGACTCGTGAGACATCCTTCCTACACCGGTGCGCTGATTACGTTCATCGGGCTTGGACTGGCTGTCCAGTCTTGGGGAGCACTCTTGGTGTTGATGGTATTCTTCGGGATGGCGTACGGATATCGAATTAGGATAGAGGAAGGGGCGCTGGTGTCAGAGCTGGGCCAAGACTACATGAACTATGTGAAACAGACGAAACGGCTCATACCCTACCTCATTAGGCGTGACGAGGGTCGAATTTGCGAAAATATCGCCCGGGGTTAGAACCAGAGCTAGCCTCGAGAGCCTCCCGTGCACAATAGTAATCAATGCTAGTGTGGTGGGCCGGGGGAGATTTGAACTCCCGACCCTGCGGCCCGAAACGTTCGTGGGTTTCCGCGTGTAAGGCGGACGTTCTCTCCGTGGGAGTTTCTCGAACCGGGCTGAACTACCGGCCCATCATCAACGCCGGACAAGTGTCCATGTACATTACGATTTAGGTGATGAACGAGAGTTGGACGTGCGAAGGACTTGACCTTTTTATAGGTCGGAGGCAGGAGATTATTCTGGGCTTTTATGGCGGGCAAGGAGCCGCTCGTCTACATAGATGGAGAGTTCCGTTCCAAGGGCAACGCCAAGGTATCAGTCTACGACCACGGCCTACTCTATGGAGACGGGGTTTTCGAAGGAATCAGATGCTACAACGGAATCGTCTTCCGTCTACGCGAACACATTGACCGATTCTACGAAGGGCTCAAGGTAACTAGAATCAATGTTCCATACAACAAGGAGGATATGGTCAACGCTGTCGTCGAGACAGTCAAGAGAAACAGCTACACTGACGCGTACATACGTCTCATTGTCACAAGGGGTAGAGGGAACCTAGGGCTCGACCCCCGCAGCTGCGCACGGCCCAGCATCATAATCATGGCAGAGCCGGTCGCTCCCGCACACGGCAAGGAGGCACGGGAGAAGGGTGTTACAGCCATCATCTCAGGCTACAGGCGTGATATGGTGGACGGGACAACCCACGAGCTAAAATCGCTCAACTACATTCAGAGCGTACTGGCAAAGTTTCAGGCTATTGATGCAGGGGCTGACGAGGTTCTAATGCTTGACCATAGGGGAATGGTTTCCGAGTTCCACGGCTCCAACGTTTTCATGGTGAAGAGGGGAGTAGTCAACACTCCAACCTCGGCGGCGGGAATACTTCACGGAATAACTAGGATGCGTGTCTTGAAACTTGCTGAGGAGCTGGGCCACGAGGTCCATGAGCGAGACATCACGCCCTACGAGCTGTTAACGTCGGACGAGGTCTTCCTCACCGGGACCATGGCTGAGGTCGTCCCCGTCGTCCGTATGAACGGGGTTGCCATAGGGGACGGTGTTCCAGGGCCCATGACCAAGGAAATTATCATAGCGTTCCAACGAACAACCCGGAACCCTAAGGAAGGAGTTCCAATAGACCAAGTCGTCCCACTACAAACTAGAACTGGGAAATAGCCCGAAACAGGTTCGCTTCAGAAGAACTCGCCTTCATCGCGCACCTCTATTCTTAGAGGCCCAAGAACGTCAGTTTTGAAGGATGAAGTACTTCGGTTGTGAAAGTACGCCAGGCCCAGGACGATAATAACGCCGCCCTCTAGTTGACCCAAGAATTATACACACTCCGATAGCCAAGGCGTGACAGAAGGCTCGGGAAAATCGGGTCCAGTTGTCTTTGCAACCTAGCGGGCGTGTCTGATTGGTCAAGAAAGCAGAAGCTCGCGTCAGGGACCTCGACGACAAGCTTGACCACATCATCAAGAGGCTCGACACGATTGAAACCGTGATGGCGAACTCCCAGCAGAACCCTGAGCTGTCGAGCCTTCTCTCAGACCTCAAAGGCGGGGTGTCCCTCTACAGCGAACCGCTGAAGGCGATCAAGAGACTCTACGATGCCCGGAAGTTCTTGAAGGCCAAGGAAGTTGAAAGAGACGAGGTTTCAAGGCTAATCATTCAAGCGCTCGCGCTACGTGGCGAGCTCAACGTATCACAGCTCGAGAGAGAGCTTCGCACGGCAAGAGGAACAGCGTCCCGGCGGATCATACGAGACCGGCTGGTAAAGCTCGAGAAAGATGGAGTTGTGAAACTAGTTGAGGGCTGGGGGCGAAAGTACAGGCTCATAGAATGACCAGAGATCTGGTCACTTTTTGCCAGAGAGGTTATGTTCAGTGGCCAGAACTATACTGTGAGTGAGATGGATGCAAGATGCAAACCAATCATCCGCAGAGTGGGAAGCTGAACGAGATGCTTCCAATCGAAGCCCTCAAGACAAGAGGAGAGCTCGCTATGAGACGGGAGAAAGCACTACTGAATGGCGTGCGCTATGTCCGGTAGATCTTCAAGGGAGAATCCTCAAATGGAAGACAGGTCTCTCTTCGAAGTCTACAACCTAGCGGGCGTCAAACATGAAGGAGGGAAAGAAGACGAGTAAAGGCGGAACCGACGTCGAGGAATTCAAAGAGATTATCGCGGTTTTCTCAGAAAAGGTTCCTGGACTCATCAAAGGATTGATCTCGTCCGTTTTCTCACTCGAAGCAGCCAAAGACATGGGAAAAGCGGCTGCCACGTACTACCAAGAGCTGAAGGCGGGGGGAATCCCAGATGACGTTGCGGTAACAATGACACAGGACTATGTGAGTACCTTCAGCAAAGTTAGCGATTTCATCAAAACCGCCTCGGGCGGCCGGGGACGCGCGGGGCACGAGGATGATATCGGTCGCGAGATTGAGACTCACATCAAGAAGAGACTGAGAGACAAGTTCGCCGAAGACGAGAAGGACTAGTTTTCTTCCGAGCACTTCCTATGTCGTCTGTGACGAGCTGGCTGAAGGTCGGCTATCACGTTGGAAAGCTTGGCGTCGTTGTGATGCTTGCCCTGCCGTATCTATGGTGGAGAATGTGGAGTGCAAAACGGGCCTTCCGAGCTGAGCTACTGAATAGTGGCGTGTCGATTGAGCTCGCAAAGAGTTTGGCAGCATCGTATGACAGGTCGAACAAGCTGATGGTAGGATCGTTGCGAAGGGACCTCCCGTCGATGAGGCGGACTCGGGTCAGCGTGGAGAGCTGAACATGGACCCGATTGAGGTCAGGTCTCTTTTCAAGTCCTTCACTGTGAAAGAGGGTCCAGTTTTCCGGAAGACGTCTAAAACGGTCAGCGCTCTGGAAGGTGTAAGTTTCGAGGTCAAGAAGGGCGAAATCTTCGGGTTGCTGGGACCGAATGGTGCAGGCAAGACAACTACAATCAAGACAATCTGCACACTAATCCAGCCGAGCTCCGGTGAAGTCTACGTGAACGGCCACGATGTGGTCAAGGACTCGCAAAGGGCGAGACAGGACCTCGGAGTCATGCTCACAGGGGATAGGACGCTATACTGGAAACTCACCGGGCGGGAGAACCTCGAATACTTTGCCGCCCTTTACCACATGGACAGGGCAGAGGCCAAGGAGAGAATCCACAGCCTCCTCAAGCTAGTGGGGCTTGAAGAGCGCCAGGACACACTGGTGGAGAACTACTCGACAGGAATGCGGATGAGGCTCTCCTTCGTGAAAGGGATTCTCCACAATCCGCCAGTCGTTCTGTTGGACGAGCCGACCATGAGCTTGGACCCGCAATCCGCAAGGCTCATCCGGGAAATCATCCAAGACCTACGACGAGATGGGCACGCGATACTTCTGACTACCCACTACATGGAAGAAGCTGACCAGCTCAGCGACAGGGTGGCTGTCATAGACCATGGCAAGATCATAGCCTTAGCGCCTCCTCGTGAATTGAAGGAGACAGTGATGAAGAGCGAGGTTATCGAGATTGAGGCACAGAATATCGATCCGCAAATAGTAGAGAAGCTGAAGGGGATCGCCAACATCAGCGAGGTCGTCTCGTCCATCGAGGACGCCTCCTCGCTACGAGGACTCATCAAGGTCCACTCGACGGATGGGAAGAACGCGATTCCAGATATGCTAGGCGTACTGGTCAAAGGAGGAGTCGAAGTGTCCAACCTGAAAATTGCAACGCCCACACTGGAAGACGTCTTTATCAGTCTAACAGGGAGAGCTCTACGTGACTAGGCTAGAGTACACGCTCGACCCGTTGCGGGCCATTTTCAAAAAAGAGGTTCGCCGCCTGATCCGTTACCCTGGGGAAATGGTATTCGTCTTTCTCATTCCTTACTTCTTGACAGGGCTGGTCATGGCGATGGGGATTAGCGTTGGCGGGGCAAGTGCGTTCGGCAATTTTGCTGCTCAGACAGGCTCAAGCCTGAACCCGTTCGTCTTCCTCATGATTGGAACAGGCGTGTGGATGGTGTCATGGGTGATAATGGAGGGGATAGGTACCCTGCTTCGAGAGGAGCAGATGAAAGGGACCTTGGAACAAAACTTTCTCGCTCCAATAAACCGTTTCCTACTGCTGGTTGGGACCGCCCTTTCCCAGATCGTAATCACATCCCTGCTATTCGTCGGCGTAGTGGCTGTAAGCGTTCTTCTCCTCGCGCCACAAGGCGCATTGGGGCTCCTCGTCGCCTTCGGAATCCTCATGATAGGGCTCATTCCCCTATTCGGAATAGGCTTCGTATTCGCCGCGCTGGTCGTGAGGTTCAAGGAACCCTATGCCTTTACCCAAACAATGAATGTTCTCTTCGGAGTCCTTGCGGGAGCCTTCTACAACGTCACGGTTCTTCCTTCATGGGTGAGAGTAGTGTCTGCAGCCATTCCTCAATCCATCGTCATACAGGACATGCGTCTCGCAGTTGAGTCCGTTGGCAGTATCGTGGGCGCCTTTGGAAGTCTCATAGCGCTTCTAACAATGGGTCTCGTGTATCCGGTTCTCGGCTACTACTTCTTCAAACAGTTCGAGAGGAGGGCCAAGATCTCTGGCGACCTTTCCAAGTTCTAGCCGCCTCACAGAGATCCTAGGCGAGCTCCGGGCCTCTTTCCTGAAGGACGTGAGGATCTATCTGCGCTACCCGTCTTGGATCGCCAGCGAGTTCATCACTCTTCCAGCCTGGTTCCTGCTCTTAGCCATCGGAGTCGCATCTTGGGCGCCCAAAGGAGGAGTCACTGCTGCGCTTAGTTCAACGTCGGTTTTCAACTTCTTCTACTGGGGCTTCATCTTCCTAATCATCTTCAGCACGAGCATCTGGGGAATCGGACAATCCATCCGTAACGAACAGCTTCAAGGTACACTTGAACAATTATTTCTGGCGCCTGTGAGCCGGGTCAGCATCATATCAGGCAGGTTCGCCAGGACAATGGTCACCGACCTTGCGATAATCGTATACACATCGATTCTCTTGGGAACTCTGAGCCATGAAACCGTCGGAGTTCAGAACCCTTTGCTGCTGGTCGGAGTCTACACGTTTCTAGAGTTGGCAGTTCTAGGTTTCGGGCTAATCTTCGCAGCACTAACCTTCAGGTTGAAAAGTTTCAACTTGCTCTCCAATCTGACACAGTTCGTGGTCATCGGACTCTGCGGACTCTTCTTCCCCGTTTCGATTCTAGGTCCCCTGCGTGTGGTGTCGATGGCTATTCCTTTCACGTACTTCGCCGACATGTTCAGGTATGCGGGATACGGGGGAGCAACACTGCTAGACCCCATCCTCGAGTTTCCGCTAACTCTCGCCTCCGCCCTGGGATTGTTCATCCTCGGTCTGGGCTACTTCAAAGCCACGGAGAAGAGGGCCAAGCAAAAGGGCCAGATAGGAACACACTAGGATGGCAGCGAGCTACTTTGCAATGTTGAACCTATAGAAGAAGTAGGCGGCTGCACCACCAGCAACATCCATCACCATTGCTCCTGCGACCAGAAGAATATCATTGACCGCTCCGCTGGTGACGAAAGCTAGCCACTGCTGAATCGAGCTCCAAGCGGAGCCTACTGCGACTGCCGCTCCAATCGCCGCAAGGGCCTTCTTGTCAGGCGGAAGCTTCAATCGAAGGTTGAGAACCCATGCTGACAGAACGATGGCCCAGACAAGATGAAGCAGCAGCGTAAAGGGATCAATTGCCGACAAATCCGTGAGGCTGAAGAAGACACCGATCCCAGTTATGGCGAGGGCCGCAGCGGACGAAGCAAGTGTAAGGCTGAGCCAAGTCGGACTAGTGTCGAGAAGGTTCTGTTTTGAAAATTGCAACCGTCCTAGTCCTCCTGTTTCTCAATCCCTGCTGGTGAAGCCGGAAAACTTGGAAAGCTTGGCAGTCTCTCGCGTTTCAGGAATGCGAGGACCTGGGGCCAACGCTGAGTAGCGACCACACTTCCAACAACTCCGCCTGACAGAGAGAGAACCGCGTATGTGGCTGTCATGATTGCGAATACGTACTGAAAAGCAAGGGGCAGCAGGCTGTTTGGTGGGCTCAGAAGGTTCGTGGTAACCCAGAGTCCAATACTCGCAATTCCACCCAGTGTTCCAGCTAGGAAGCCAGCGAGCCCGCCTTTGAGGGGTCCTTCTTTGACTAAGACTCCTGCGACGAGCCCCGAGACAAAAGGTCCGGTCTCAGGAAGGGCTACACCTAGAAGGAAGTTGATGAGGAAACCGACGCCGATTGCGAATAGAAGGTCGGCTGTAGCATCGCGGTCTATACGGAGCTTCTTAGCGACCATCAGTCTGTCGTCCTGGACTTGATGGTTTGAGAGCTAGCCCGGATAGCCTAGCCGTAACCTCAAAGAAACCTATTTGGTTACAGGACCTTCGCTTCCGCCTGTGAAGACTTGAAAGGAGCAGTTTTCGACTGGGACGGAACGTTGTTGGACATTGACGGGCGGGAGTTCTACTGCATCAACGCCGCCCTCGAAGCCCACGGAATTGGCCCAGTCTCTCACGATTTTTTCCTCCACAACTACTACCGCCGCCCGTTCGAAATAGGGACAGGACCGCGAATGGTCCTAGAGATTGCCATTGAAGGGAAGAACGTCGAACCTGAAAGAGTGTATGAGACATACAGGAGACTCTTTGGCGAAACGGTTGACAGAGCCAAACTGCAGAAAGGCGCGACGAAGGTACTTCGATTCTTGAAAAGTAAAGGGCTCAAGGTAGGTGTTGCAACCATGAGGTTCACCAGGTCCGTCGTGGACTCCGAATTCCAATCCTTCGGAGTCGAGCCTCTCATTGACACACTGCTCACCCGGGAGGATCTCGGACTGAAACGAACACTGTCCTCGTTAGAGGAGACGGTGGAGCAACGGGTCCGCCTTGTCTCAAAGGTCTTGGAAAAACTCTGCCTCTCCGCGGGAGAGGCGTTTCTTGTTGGAGACTCCTGGTGGGACATAAGAGCCGGAAAAAAGCTCAAGATGAGAACGGTTCTCGTTAAGACTGGCTTCTCGCTCCACAGCGACTTCTCAAGCGAGAAGCCTGACCTCGCCCTGGGTTCTCTCGAGGAGCTTGAGGCAGCTGTGAGAGAAAAAGGTTGGATGTCTGCCCATTAGGCTTTAGTAAGCGAGTTTTACCACTCAAGGCTGCTGGAGCATCAGGGAAGAAGAATGTCTCTGGATTTCTCTCGGCTACCGCATGAATTCCCGCGAAAGTTCCTCCCCCAAACGGTTAACCTGGCAGAACAAGACAGCCTCGAACAAATCTTCGATAGGCTAGAAAAGCGCGAAGTGGCCTCGCCAGGCGACCTCGAACATTGGTTGATGGATGAGGCTGAGCTGGCTCAAGCCCTCTCTGAGGAACAAGCATCTCGATACGTTCGAATGACCTGCCAGACCGACGATGCCGAACGGGAGAAAGCGTACCTGTTCTTCATCGAGAACATCGAGCCACTGGCTAAGGTCAGATTTTCCAACCTTGACAAGAAGTACTTGTCAATCCCGGCCAGGAAGAGCCTCCCACAAGACCGCTATTTCGTTCTCGACCGGAAGATACAGAACAATGACGTGTTGTTCAGGGTGGAGAATGTTGAGCTAGAGAAGGAAGAGGCGAAGCTTGCCCAAGCCTACGAGAAGACCACGGGAGCGATGAGCGTGATGTACGAAGGCAAGGAGCGGACCATGCAGCAGCTTGCCAAGTACTTGGATGAGGTCAACAGAAAGCTTCGCGAGGAGACGTGGCTTCTGGGAGAGGAGAGGAGGCAGAAGGATCGCGAAGCCCTCGACAAGCTCTACGACCAGCTCATCGAGCTCCGACAGAAAATAGCGGAAAACGCCGGTTTCGAAAACTATAGGGACTACATCTTTCCAAAGAAGGAACGGTTCGATTACACCCCGCAGGATTGTATCCGCTACCATGAAGCGGTCGAAAAATACATCGTGCCGCTGGTCAGGCAGCTGGACGAGGAACGCAAGAAAGGCCTGGGGGTTGATCCCTTGAGACCGTTTGACATGTCTGTAGACCCGAAGAACCGCCCCGCCCTGCGACCATTCTCCACCGCTGCGGAGTTGATACAAGGGTGCACTAAGATCTTTGACCGTGTGGATCCGGAGTTCGGAAGGAAGCTCCGCCGAATGACCGAGTTGAAACTGCTCGACCTGGACAGTAGAAAAGGAAAAGCTCCTGGAGGATACAACATGGAGCTGGCAGAGGCACGGGTCCCGTTCATTTTCATGAACGCGGTGGGTAGAGATGGGGACGTGTGGACTCTTCTTCACGAGGCCGGTCACGCGTTCCAAACCTTCGCCACTCGCGAGGCCAACCTTCCCTACTATTACAGGGGCGATAGCCTGCCGCTCGAGATAGCTGAGGTAGCGTCGCAGGGAATGGAGATAATCGCTGGCGAACACTTGGAAGAGTCATTCTACTCGAAGCAGGATGCCGCGCGCTCTAGAAGGGAACATTTTGCAACCATTGTCACTTTGCTGGCGTGGATCGCTACCATCGACGCGTTCCAACACTGGGTCTACACCAACCCAGGCCACTCCCACGAGGACCGTGAGGAGCAATGGCTCAAGCTGAGAAAGAAGTTCGGAGGTCTCGAGAGCTGGGAAGGATACGAGAACTATCAAAGGTCCAGATGGCAACGACAACTCCACCTTTACATTGTTCCATTTTACTACATCGAGTACGGAATCTCACTACTGGGAGCGCTGGGACTCTGGACACGGTACCGCAAAGACCCCAAGGCCGCGGTCGCCGCGTACAAGAAAGCTCTTCCCCTAGGCGGCTCTAAGCCTCTTCCGGAACTCTACAAAGCAGCAGACCTACCGTTCGACTTCGGGCCAAATACCGTGGGTCCCTATGCTAGAGAGCTCAGACAGGTCCTGAAAGAGAACTAAGAGGAGGCTGCGGGAGGACTGCCGGCTCCCCAAAGATTCATAGTTCGTCCCGCAACCTTGCGAGACCTTGACGTGCTCGTTCATCAACGTCGCGGAATGTGGCGTGACATGGGGGTTGGCGACAGGAGGTCTCTTGACAGAGCGGACGTGGTCTACAGGCAATGGGCGCGTGAACATTTGAAGTCTGGAGACTTCCGGGCATGGCTCGCTAGCAACAGTGAAGGCAAGATTCTCGGAGGAGGGGCACTCTCGCTTCATCCCGTTCAGCCCCGACCCGGATACGAGCGAGGGGTCCAGCCGTATCTCCTCTCGATGTACACCGAGCGAGCCTACCGAGGCCAAGGGGTGGCCTCCCGGATAGTTCGAGAAGCAGTCAGCTGGACTAGGAAGCAGGGGTACCCCTCCATTCGGCTTCATGCCAGCGAAATGGGGCGCAGGGTCTACTCTAATCTGGGTTTCAAGCGGAGCTGGGAGATGAAAATGGATTTTCGCCAGCAATCAAAGTCGAGAAAGTCTCGACGGGCCAAGCGTTAGCTCTCCGAGGGAATAATGATTATCAGAGGACAGCTCGTTCTAGATAATATACCGAGTAACCGAGGAGTTGAGCGGGTTGGGTCAAGAACATTCGAGTACGGGTTTGGAGACGGCTACTTTGGCGAGCGGCTGTTTCTGGTGCACCGAAGCAGTCTTCCACGAGCTTAGGGGTATCGTCAAGGTGGAATCAGGCTATTCGGGCGGGAAAATCGCCAACCCCTCATACGACCAGGTGTGTGGCGGAATGACTGGGCACACTGAAACAGTTCAGGTAACCTTCGATCCCAAACAGATTTCCTACAAAGAGGTCCTGGAGGTCTTCTTCACTACACACGATCCGACAACTCTCAACCGCCAGGGAGCGGACGTTGGTACGCAGTACCGCTCGGCAATCTTCTACCACAACAACGGACAGAAAGAGGTCGCAGAGGAGGTCATCGCGCATTTCAACGGCGCGAAGATTTGGAAGAAGCCGATTGTTACTGAGGTGGCTCAGTTCAAGGCGTTCTACAAGGCGGAGGATTACCATCAGAGGTATTTTGAGCGCAATCCCAACGCGCCCTACTGCCAGGTCGTTATCGAGCCGAAGATTGCGAAGCTGAGACAGCACTACTGGGAGAAGCTGAAAAAAGCCTAGACCAACCCAACGGGGAGACTGGCCTCACTTGGCGGGTCCCCGGGTCTCGCGTCTCAAACGGCCGCGTCCGTACCCTCTCATTTTTTCAGGGATCGTTTCCTGTCTGGCGGGAAGAACGGCGATTTTTGCTTGACAGGGCGTGATGGGCGGGTCCGGGATTTCGAGAGGATGGAATTGTTAGCATTTTCCTTCAAGTCGTCAGGACGATCGTTAGTGGTCGTTGACAGATTGCAATTCAGGGCTGATTTTGGGCCTTCTGTGCTTCTGCAAAAGGAGTTTGACTACCTTAGACTCTTCGCATTTTAGATGCAGCGGAGATAGGTCTACCGGCCAGGGCGCACGCTGGTTTCTGCGAAGAAAAAGAATGAAGTTTGGTTGTGTTTGTACTAGCTGCTACTTTTTGGCGTAGATTTTGCCCTTGTAAGTGCCTTGGGCCATGTCTCCGCTGCCCTCAATCCAGCCCTTAGTGGTGTTGAGCCACGCGAGCTTGGGGGACTGAGTCATGAAGACTGCATCGCCTTGCCATGAGCCTGTGGTGGGGGTGGACATGTGTCCGGTTCCGCGGCTGCTTACGACTACCATGTCGCCTTCCCTGGTGGTCTGGAGTCCCTTGGACTCCCACTCGTTGGTGCCGTCAGGTTTCAGGAAGACGTTGACAGTGTTGAGCGAGTTGCCGTTGATCTTGCCGGTGACTTGTCCCTCATCGTTCATTTCCATTTTGATGCCGTGCGGAGTGACTTCCTTGATTGTGCGAGTGACTGTCTTGCCTTGGATCTCGAGTAGTAGTTCGCCTTTTGAGATTTGGGTTTGAGCTTGCATTATTCGTTCAATCCTCCGACTCTTATCGGAGCTAGTTAAACGTTCCAAGAAACAAGACTCGGACTCCGAATACCTACAACTCTGTCATAGAGGCGAGTTCATTCTTGACGCAAAAGGAATGAGGACGGGCTTCATTCCAGGCCAGAATCTGTGACTTCAAGGTTGGGCCATTGTCCAAGTTTCGTCTTGTATCCAAAAGCGCGCTAATATAGATGCGGATCTCGCTTGAAACGCGGGCCCGTAGCTCAGCCAGATCCTTGTCCGAGGATCCTGAATAGGTAGAGCACCGGTAGGACATTGTCCTGTCCTGGTGCGGCTTTTACCCTCTTGGGGCGACACCCGGGAGTCACGGGTTCAAATCCCGCCGGGCCCGCCATCATTTTGGCTTACATGTCGACTTGGAGTGTTCAAGATACCGAGGACCCTGCGTGAATCAAGAGCGGGCACCACCAAAGGAAGAAAATAGCAAGAAAATAGCAAGACTGTAATATGGAAATTGAAGAAGGAGAATAGCAAGAACAAGCGGCAGCACGCCTGCAACGACCAAGAAAGTACTCCGACATGGCGATGCCTTTCTAACTCCCAAGCCCCGTGAGACCTAGGATTGAACATCCGAGGGAGAATAGAACAAGAAGACTTTTGGAGAGGGAATACTAGAGCACGGAGTTTCTTTACATCCCCTCCGGGAAGCCCGATAAACAAGAAGATGCTGAGCAGCCCGAAAATCGAACTGAATCCTCCGAGAGCTGCTGGAGACCCTCTCGTTAGCCTCATGGAAACTATTGATGACCACGCTAATATTGGTAACCGCGGAGGCGCTAGACGTTCACAAGCTTGCTCCAGCGTCGGTGACAAAGTCTACCTTGAACCGACCGCGTTACCAGCGTAGTGGGGGAATAAGCCAGACCCGGATAGCGGCTTATCCGGGTCCCTCCAGGCCCGCCATAGGGTGGAACCTGCCCATTTCTCCTGAGACAGGACCCTATCGTCGAGAGTGTTCGCAATGAATCATAGATGGAGAGGAATCCTCTTCTTGTGCAAAGCAACCGATTTGTTGATAACCGGTCGCTAATCGGTTAGATAGTCAAGGGAAGCTTGGCGTGACCGAGACTCTGGGCGAGACTCAACAAAACGATGTCTTCGGATATATTGACCGGTACAGTGATATTTTCGTTGACCAGCTTCGAAAACTCTGTCGACAGCCCAGCGTATCTGCTCAAAACCTTGGGCTCGACGAGGCAGCCCAGTTGGTGCAGAAGCTTCTCTCAGGGACAGGGTTCGAGAACGAATTGTTCCATCCTACTAAGGGACCTGCCGTAATATTTGCTGAACTTAAGTCAAAGACGGGTGGAAAGACGCTGGTCCTGTACAATCATTACGATGTTCAGCCGGCGGACCCTGTCGAGTTGTGGACAAACCCTCCGTTTTCAGCGGTCTTGGAGAACGGCAGAGTCTGCGCTAGAGGCGCGAGTGATAACAAGGGCAACATTGTGTCCCGCCTCATGGCGATAAGCGCATTCCTCAAAGCAAGAGGCGACGTGCCTGTCAACCTGAAGTGGGTCATCGAGGGAGAGGAGGAAATCGGGAGTCCCCACTTTTCCGAATTCATCGAGAAATACAAGACCCGGCTCAGTGGAGACGCGGCAATTTGGGAGTTCGGAGGTCTCGACTACGACGACCGGCCTCTGGTTACACTCGGCTTGAAGGGAATGTTGTACATCGAGTTCAAAGTTCAGACGGCTCTGAAAGACTCCCACTCAGCACGGGCAGCAGTAGTCGAGAATCCCGCTTGGCGCTTGGTCAGAATGCTGGACACTATTCAAGACGAGTACGGTAGGATCCTCATCGAGGGATGGAATGACGATGTTAAACCGTTCACCGCGGAGGAGCTAGAGTCAATCAGGCAAATTCCCCTCGAGGAGCATAGCATTCGGAACGAGTTAGGAATCAAGAACTTCCTCTACGGCCTCACAGGTTTCGAGTTCAAGAAAGCCTTCTACGGAAACCCGACCGCTAACATAGCAGGAATCTGGTCTGGCTACACTGGCCCAGGGCACAAAACAGTCCTTCCTTCAGTGGCCCAGGCCAAGATGGACTTTCGACTGGTCCCTAACCAGGATCCTGTGAAGCTGGCTGGCAAGCTGAAACAGCACCTGGAACGCCACGACTTCGGAGACATAGAGCTGACATTGCAGGCCGAAAACCCGGCCGCTAGGACCCCGATTAACGCTTCAATCGCGAAGATCGCTGCGAAGGCTGGAAAGGAGGTTTTCCACAAGGAATCTGTGACACTTGTAACGTCAGCTGCTTCAGGTCCTATGCATTATTTCACGAACACTCTGGGACTTCCAACAGTGGCTATTGGTTGTAACCATCCCCAAAGCAACACCCACGCTCCCAATGAGAACCAGAGAATCGACGTCTTCATCCAGGCCAGCAAGTGGGTTGCCCGGGTTATGGACGACTTCGGGAAGAACGGCTAAGTTTTCGACAATAGGCCAGAGAGCTTTTGCTGAAATGACTTGGCCTAGTATCTAGGCTCTTCCACGACTGTGTTCTGTAATCGCCCTAAGTTCGCAATCTTCGACTCGATGATGTCGCCAGGCTTGAGCAGGTAGGGCTCCTTGTCCGGTTTCCGGTAGATAGCCACCCCCGCAGGAGTTCCCGAAGTGATAATGTCGCCCGGCTCTAGTGTCATGGCGGAAAAGAACTCGACAAGCTCTGAAGTCTTGAAGACCATTTGTTTCGTGCTGGCGAACTGTCGGGTCTGCCCGTTCACCCGCAGCTCCATCCCGAGATCATCAGGGTTGCCGGCCTGGTCAGGCGTGACCAGCAAGGGTCCCATCGGTCCGAACGTGTCAAAGTTCTTTCCAAGATTGCAGAATCCCCGTTTCATCTCAGTGAACTGAATATCACGCGCGCTGATATCGTTGAAGACAGCGAACCCTGCAAGATAGCCCAGAGCGTCGCTCTTCGAAACGTCCTTGCAGCGCTTCCCAACGATCGTGGCGAGCTCCACCTCGTAATCCAGAAGTTTGACTTTGCGCGGGTAATGTATCGGAGCTCTATGACCAATTAGCGAGGTTGGTGCTTTGAGGAAAGAAATGGGAAACGGGCGGTCGAGACCTTGCCCCTCTTTGAGATGCTCCTCAAAGTTTCCCGCCATGCAGATGATTTTGGACGGGCGCCCTATCGGCGGAAGAATCGTAACATCGTCGAGCTTGAACAGCGAACCGTTCGCTTTGCTCTTGCCATTCTTGAGCATCTTCAGCCCGGACTCAACCGCGCTCCTCGCCTTCTCCTCACCGTGAGCATCGTTGAGGAAAGTGATGAGAGGCTCATTGGCGGCTTTCGGTGCTTGAAGTTCGACAAAGTGGCTGTTCTCCACCATTGCCCCGATTCTGCTCTCACCGGGCTTCTGCTGGAACCTGACAAGACGCAAGGCTAAGCATCGGCCGGAAAGCGGCTTCCGTAAAAACCTCTGTCCATCTCGGTAGAACTGATAGAGTACCAGTGGAGAGTTTTTTATCCGTAGGCCAAGATTGAAACTATCGAGCTGTCCAGTCTGGTAACAGTCGAGAAGTTCAGGGTTGAAAGCGATACAATGGGTGAGGTAAAGGTGCCGAGCAATGTGTACTACGGCGCGACAACCGTTAGGGGCATTGAAAACTTCCCAATCTCCGGTCTACGCTTCCCCAGAGATTTCATACGGGCCCTCGCGCTGATCAAGCTCTCCGCGGCGAAAGCCAATGTCCAGCTCGGACTGCTGGACGCAAAAAAGGGGGGCGCCATAGTGTCAGCGGCGAAGGAGGTCATGGAGGGCGCTCTCTACGACCAGTTTCCACTGGACATTTTCCAGACAGGAAGCGGGACCATGACGAACATCAACATGAACGAAGTCTTAGCAAACCGCGCGGTCGAGCTGCTAGGTGGCAAGCGTGGTGACAAAAAGCTCGTCCATCCAAACGACGACGTGAACATGGCCCAGTCCACCAATGATGTATTCCCAACATCCATCCATGTTTCAGCCGCTGAGGCCATCGAGCGCAAGTTGATTCCATCATTGAAGGTTCTCGCTGAGACGCTGGAGAGGAAGACTCACGAGTTCGAAGACGCCGTCAAGGCGGGACGGACCCATCTCCAAGACGCAGTCCCCGTTACTCTAGGCCAAGAGTTCGGCGGGTACGCCAGCATGATTCGTCATGGAATCAAAAGGGCTAAGAGAGCCGGAGACGCACTTCTTGAGCTTCCGCTGGGAGGAACAGCAGTCGGGACCGGTCTCAATGCGGACCCCCGTTACGCGGAGCTTGCAGTCAGGGAGATTAACCGGCTTACAGGGTTGAGTTTTCGGAAGGCTGAGAACACTTTCGAGTCGATGCAAGGAAAAGACGCCTGCGTCGAGGCCAGTGGAGAACTCAAGACAATCGCGGTGAGCCTGATGAAAATCACCAACGACCTCCGACTTCTCAACTCAGGACCCAGAACCGGCCTCGGAGAAATCGACATGCCCGCAACTGAGCCCGGGTCCAGCATAATGCCAGGAAAAGTCAACCCTGTAATCCCCGAGGCCCTCAACTTGGTTGCGGCCCAGGTGATCGGCTATGACGCCGCCATAACGGTATGTGGTGCTCTCGGCCAGTTGGAACTGAACATCATGATGCCCGTAATTGCCTACGACCTCTTACAGTCGATTGAGATTCTCGCCAACGGGTCCAAGGTTCTAGCGGAGAAATGTGTCTCGGGAATAACTGCGGACCGCAAACGGCTGTGGGACTATGCCGACAGGAGTTTGATGGTTGTCACAGCAGTCACACCCCACATAGGGTACGATAACGCAGCTAAGGTAGCCAAGAAAGCGATTGCCGAGAACAAATCGATACGGCAGGTCATTTTGGAGGAAAAACTTCTCTCCAAGGAGAAGCTGGACGCAATTCTCGATTTGAAGAAGATGACCAAGGGCGGGAGAGCCTAGCCGAGGAGCCCAGCCTTGATGGACACGCAGCAGATAATGCGAGCGGCGCTCAAACTCGCTAATTTCAAGACAATACCCGCTGACAGCGAAATTCACGTTAAAGGACGGAGAATCCGAAAGGTCCTCGTCGCCATAGATGTCGGAGTTGGAGAGCTCATGCTCGCGAAAGGTCTTGGCTGCGACGGGGTCATCGCTCACCACCCTGCAGGTGGAACAGCTCGCTTGGAAGGCTACAAGGTCTTTCGGCGCCATGTCGAACAGATGAAAGAGGTCGGCGTCCCTAGTGAGGCTGCCGAGCAAGCCATAGAAAACAAGTACCGCCAACTCGAAATCCAGCATCATCCTGACAACTACGACCAGACACCCAGTGCTGCGAAGAAACTGAAGATGCCACTAGTCTCAATTCACAGCCCGTGTGACGAGATAGGACGGAACATAATCCTCAGACAAATCAAGACTCTCGATGGAGGCGCGACCGTGGACCGCCTGGTTCGGCGAATCAGCCAGCTTCCAGAGTTTCGAAAAGCGAAGTCGAAAATACAAGTACGGCTCGGGTCTGCCAAGAACAAAACTGGAAAAATCGCAATCTCCCACGCGGCATACACCAATGGTGGCTATGACATAGCGAGGACCTATTTCCAGAATGGAATTGGGACCATATCCTACATTCACATTTCCGACACTGACCTGGCAAAACTTGTCACAGATGGCACAGGGAATCTGATTGAGCTAGGACACATAGCTAGCGACTGGTTGGGCCTGAACCCGCTCCTCAAAGAGCTGGAGAAGAAAGGGACAGAAGCCGTAACCACAACTGACCTACACTAACACCATATTACCCGAGAAATAAACTGGAGAAACCGTGGAATGGAAGCGCGACCCTCGGTCCAACAGGAAAAGGCAAGGGTCAAACTGGAGACAGGCGGTGAGATGAGTCTCGCATACGGAGTTCCTTCATTGCTCAGTAACAGTCCAACGTGTATGGTCTTGGCCCATGGGGCGGGTGGACCGATGTATTCTCCTTTCATCAGCTACTTTCACACCGAGCTTGCACGGAAGGGTTTGCTAACAGTGAAGTTCAACTTTCCATACATGGAAGCTCGGAAAAAAGTTCCCGACAAACGCGTCATTCTGGAGGCAAGCTATCGCAGGATCCTTGAAGAGGTCAGATCTAGCAAATACAAGCCCTCGCGGATGTTCATCGGAGGCAAGTCCATGGGGGGACGAATTGCATCCATGATAGTTGCAGAGGGAGAGGATGTCAACGGCCTCTTCTTTCTCGGATACCCTCTTCACCCGCCAGGTAGGCAAGACCGCTTGAGAGATGAACATCTCTACAAGATTGATAAGCCGATGTTGTTTGTTTCTGGAACCCGCGACAATTTCGCTAACCGGGACCTTCTAGCAAAGGTGACGGCTAAGCTGCCCACGGCCAAGGTTCACTGGATCGAAGGCGGGGACCATAGTCTGAACAAGGGGAATGGGAAGGAGGAGCTTGCTAGGACATACGAGGAGGTCATTGGTATTCTGTCGGATTGGGTAAGCGCGAACTAGACTCTAGCCCCACACCGTTCAATAGATTGGTTAATTAACAGGAAGGAATGTTCCGTTTGTTCAGAACTGCCATGTGCGACACGTGCGGCTGTTCTGCTGAGCAGGAAGGAAGCGAAAAGGAAGAGGAAGCCTAGCCCTAGACCTGCCGGGGCTTTGACGTTTCCCTAAAACCCAAAATCAGGAGCTGGGTTTTTCAGCTCCCCCTTTCAACAATCTAGTAGATACTCTAGAAGAATCTCGATATCGATGGAA
>Ga0209376_1001541_pt1 | contig 23085 bp, 17 predicted proteins | sample GraSoiAngelo_134_FD_185891 | JGI IMG/M metagenome (GOLD analysis project Ga0209376, IMG submission 185891) | Grasslands soil microbial communities from the Angelo Coastal Reserve, California, USA - 14_0929_05_30cm (SPAdes) (version 2) | ecosystem: Environmental > Terrestrial > Soil > Grasslands ... | reverse complement strand
CGATCAGGTCGGGCTCTTCGAAAACGCGGTGGGGCGCGGGATGATTCGCGATTTCCTGCTCGACCTTGCGCCATTGATCGAGGAGGAAGCGCAAATCGCGAACAAAATAGCGGGCGCGTTGGCCTTCACCGACGGTGCGAATAATCACGCCGATTCCGTCCGGGATATCGAGCTCACGTAAAATTTTTCTCAAACGTTCGCGTTCCTTCGGATCTTCAATCTTGCGCGAGATGCCGCTGCGATCGCTGAATGGCATGAGAACAAGGTAACGCCCGGCGAAACTCAGGTTGGTCGTCACGCGCGGACCCTTGGTTCCGATCGGCCCTTTCGTCACCTGGACGATGACATCCGAACCAACCGGATAAATACTCGGAATATCTTTTGCCGTGATCCGTTTGCGATGGCCGCGCTTACTCGGGCGGTCGATTTCTTCGATTCCACTGTCGAGCGCGGCTGGGATGGCATCCCAAAAATGGAGGAAAGCATTTTTCTCGAAGCCGATGTCGACGAACATCGCCTTCAATCCCATCTCGATATTCTTGACTCTGCCTTTGTAGACCGAGCCAACAATGTTGCGCGAAGTGTTGCGCTCGACGCTATATTCTTCGAGTCGTCCGTTTTCCAAGAGCGCCACGCGGCGCTCCAGCTTTTCCACACTGACAATCAGCTTGTTCCCCGTCTTGCGCGGGATTCCCAAAAGTTTTCGAACTTTGTCGATCATAAATAAATTGTTGAATTGCGGATGAAGCGCGGCGTTCACTTCGTTCCGGTAAAATCTGCATAATCAAAAACCGCGCGACCGGCGCGACGGCGTTGGCGTTGGTGGTGGAATCGCCGCCGGCGGATTGCGATGACCAAATAACCGTTGAAAGAATCCTCGCTTTTCCGGCTGCGGCGGCGCGACCGGAAGAGCGCGGGCCACGCGGGTTTGGCGTGTGCCGACTTTCCCTTCAGCGTCCGGCGCTTGCTCGACATCGGGATCACCGCCCGCTGCCGCCATCTGAGTGTCGGCTGTTTGCGAATCATCGCCATGCTCTTCATCTGCGCTCGCATTTGTTTCCGTATCCTTGAAGGTAATGTCTTTTACCATGGCAAACGGATTCGCATGATGGGCCGGCGCCAGCGATGCCACCTGCGGCTCGAAAGTTCCCGCATCCATCGCCAGGGTGCGGTCGAGGATGCGAGTCGCGATCGGAGCGGCGACGGATCCGCCGTGCTCGCCGCCCTGAACCATTGCCACAACAACGTATTTTGGGTGATCGAATGGTGCAAAGCAGCAGAACCAGGCAATGGTATCTTTCTTGCCGTTGGTCGAAGCCTGAGCGGTGCCGGTTTTGCCGGCAACTTCTACGCCCTTCAAACGCGCCCGCCCACCTGTGCCGCCATCCTCATTAACGACTTTCCAAAGTCCGCGCCGCACCATTTCGATTTGGTCCGGTGAAAAATCGAGTCGCAAGTCGCTATCGATGCGGGGTTCGGCGGGAACGGCGGGCTTGCCATTTTCATCCAACGCTATCGAGCCGTTTTGATTCAAGATTTTACTAACGAGACGCGGATAATAGGAAACACCGCCATTGGCGACAGTGGCGTAGGCCATCGCCATTTGTAGCGGCGAGGCCAGCACATAACCCTGGCCAATCGAAACGTTCGCAGTGTAAGCCTGCGTCCAGCGTTCCCGAGGATAATGGATCGCCATCCACTCCGGCCCGGGCATGATCCCCGGTTGCTCGCCCGTGAGGTGGATGCCAGTCTCCTTACCCAAGCCGAGCGCGTTGCCAGTCTGGTCGATCGCGTCGATTCCAGCCGCATTTCCATATTGATAGAAAAACGAGTCGCACGAAACTTTGATCGCGTCGATTAATCCAAGCGTACCGTGCGCGCCGCCTTTGTCGGCAATCCAGCAACGGAAATAATGGTCGCCGTAAGATACGCCGCCGCTGCAATTGAAACGTGCGGTGGATAGCTTCCGGCGTAAACCTGCGAGCGAGGTCACGATTTTGAAGGTCGAGCCCGGCGGGAAGGTACTGATCGCGCGATTGATCAACGGCCTGGCCTCATCCTTCTGCAATGCCGCCCAATCTTTCGCCTTGATGCTGGGAATAAAAGTATTGGGATCGAATGACGGCACCGAAACCATTGCCAGCACGTCGCCGTTATTAGGATCGACCACCACTGCCGCACCGCGCGCGACCGAGCGAATCGCTTCCTCGGCGATCGCCTGGATGCGGGCATCAATGGTCAAGTAGACATTCGCGCCCTGCATCGGCGGATCTTCTCGTAGCACTCCATCAATCACGCCCTTGGCATTGCGCCGCAGATAGCGAACCCCCGGCCGGCCCCTCAAATACTGGTCGAATATTTTCTCGATATTCGATTTCCCATCCACATCGCTCTGGTAAAAAGTGAACTTGCCCGCTTCCTCTTTGTTGGTGTCATCGGGTGGACCGACGTAGCCCAGGAGATGGGCCGCGAGCGCGCCATAGACATAAGAGCGCACCGGCTTGATCGCGATGTCCACTCCAGGCAATCCGACATCGTGCTCGGAAAACTTCGCCATCGTCGGAAAATCAATGTCCTTGATGTAGGTGTAGGGAACTTCCGTGTTGGTGCGATAATGCTTTTGTAATTGGCCGGCGTTGTAATCTCGCGCCAAATCCAGATCGTCGAGGCGTGGGACAATTCCATCATTCACGATTTTGACGATGTCTGGTTCCTTCAAATCTTTCGGCATCCCACTCACCTTTCCCCGATAGGCGGTAAGCGGTGGTTGCCCGTAACGTTGTCGGTAGCCCTTCACCATCTCGGGCAGATAGAAATCGACTTCGTAACTCGCGCGGTTCTGCACCAGGGAAGTGCCATTGCGGTCGCGAATCTCACCGCGAATCGATGGAATTCGCACGGTTGCCTCGGAGCTGCCACGAATCCGAGCGGTCCACTCCGTCCCACGCGCCACCTGCACCCACCAAAGGCGGGCAGCCAGCGCACCCAGGCCGAGCAACATCAGCAGCCCGAGAAATTGCAACCGCAAGAGCGGACTAAGTCGTGGCCTGTTCATATGAGTCCTCGCCGTGGAAGATAAGGGTAGGCGGTCGCACGCGCCAGCCAGTGCAACGCCCAAAAAACGAGCGGCGCCATAATCATCGCCAGCAAGCCTGGCCCGCCGATTTGCCACCAGACTTCACGTGAGAAAAAAATGGAGCCACGCCGGAACGAAAGCATTAGATATTGGCCGAGCAACAGAGCCGAGGTGCAAATGCCGCTCATGATACAATGAACTTCCCAGCGCCCACGCGCAAAAAGCGGCCGCAACCCATGCATGATTCCCGCCAAAACGGCGTAGAGAAGTATTGACGAGCCGAAGGAAATTTCAACACGTCCGCCGATGATCTGCGCGGTCAGTGCGTCGAGCAAAAAACCGGCCCAGAAGACCAGCACCAGAAGAAGCGGCAGCGGTAAGGCCATGGCCCCGTAAAAAACCAGAACTGGCGTGATGTAAACATGCGCGTTCGACATCCAATCGAGCGGCGGAATGAAAAATTCCGCCATCTGCGCGACAAAGACGAGAACGATCAAAACACAAAAGAAAATCATTTGCGCCCAACGACGACGAACACGTCCTCCAGTTTCGCTAGATCAACCGCCGGTGTCAGCTGCGCCTGACCATCCAGTTCCCGCACCCGAAATTCTTTGACCGTTCCGAGCAGCAACCCCGGCGGAAACACCCCGCCCACTCCCGAGGTATAAGTTTTCTGGCCGGGCTGCAAATTCGCCTGCTTCGACAGAAAATTTAAATTCAGCAATGGCGCCACACCACCCGCAACCCGCTCCCCCGTGACGATGCCTTGTTCGCGCGTACCTTCGACGTTGGCGGCGACGCGGCAATTTTCATCCGAAACCAGGAGAACAATCGCGATGTTTTCACTTACCGTTGTGGTCTTGCCGACCAATCCTTCATCGGTCACGACCGGCATATCGCTCTCGATCCGATCTTGTTTGCCGCGGTTAATAGTAACAGTGCGCCACCAGGTGGAGGAATCGCGCGTTATGACTTCGGCCGGCACAAGTTTAAACACGGAGCGTTCGCGATAGTTCAGCGCGTGACGCAATCGATTCACTTCGTGCTCGACGTCGCGCAAGGCCTGGTTTGTCGCTTTGAGCGAACGGTTCTCTACCCGCAATGAACTATTTTCCGCTTGAAGATCATCAAGCGATTTCAAGTTACTCCGCACTGAAGTGATTTGCTTTTGCAAACCCGCGCCTGAGCTCAAAAACGGCGCAATCAATTGATAAACGTTCGACTGCAACTTCCGGGTGCCACCAGTCCCCAGACTCAGAAGATACCCCAGCGCCGCCACGAAAAGCACCAGCGCAACAATGCTCGTGCGACTCATCTCAGGCCCGAAGTTCGAACGCCGAACTGAGCGATTGATCCGAAAGCCCGAACTCCGGAATTATTGGCGCCACTGCCGATCGGCAGACGCAACCTGGCGCAAAAATTTAAGTTCATTGAGGCATTTGCCCGTTCCTTCTGCGACCGCGCTTAGCGGATCTTCCGCAACATGGACAGGCAAACCAGTTTCCTCGCTCAAAAGTTTATCGAAACCGCGCAAAAGCGCGCCGCCGCCGGCCAAAACCAGACCTCGATCGACCAAATCGGCCGATAATTCTGGCGGGCAACGTTCCAAGGTGATTCGCACCGAATCGACGATGGTGGAAATCGGTTCCAGCAATGCTTCGCGCACTTCCTGCGAAGTGATCTGCAAAGTTTTCGGCAGGCCCGCGACGAGGTCCCGCCCTTTCACTTCCACACTCGTTTCCTTGTCGGTGGGATAAGCCGAGCCGATTTTGATTTTGATTTCTTCCGCGGTCCGCTCACCCACCATCAAATTGTAAGCGCGCTTCATATATTGCACGATCGCTTCATCCAGCTCGTCACCGGCTACCCGCACGCTGCGGCTGAAAACGATGCCAGAGAGCGAAATCAACGCCACTTCCGTCGTACCGCCGCCGATGTCGATGATCATGTTACCCGCCGGATCCTGCACCGGAAGACCAACCCCAATCGCCGCCGCCATCGGTTCCTCGATCAAATAAACCTCGCGAGCACCGGCGTGAGTGGCCGATTCGCGCACCGCGCGTTTTTCCACTTCGGTAATGCCGGATGGAACCGCAATCACTACCCGCGGCCGTGCCCGCATACGCCGGCCGTGCACTTTGGTGATGAAATGCCGGAGCATTGCCTCAGTCACTTCGAAATCCGCTATCACGCCATCTTTCAGCGGCCGCACCGCCACGATGTTTGCCGGCGTTCGCCCGAGCATGCGCTTGGCTTCATCCCCCACCGCCAGAACTTTGTTGGTGCCTGCCTGCACCGCCACCACCGAAGGCTCGCGCAAGACAATTCCTTGGTCCTTGACGTAAACCAGGGTGTTGGCCGTGCCAAGATCGATGCCGATATCGCTGGATAACCAGCCAAAAAGTCCTTCGAACATTTAATTTAGGAGAAATTAGAATTGACTGCGCTGCAAGTTTCGAGCCAGCGAAAGCCGCACGGGAAAATAAACTCCTGACGTTCAATGCTCCCCAGCTGTTTCAGCGCCCGAAAACGCGTAGAACCTTGGAACAGAGCTGCCACCCGTCAAGGGAAAGCTTGCTGCAGCCAAGCCGCGGAGTAATGGAGTGTTGGAGTAGTGGAGTAATGTATTCTGCCCAACACTCCATCACTTCAAATACTCAAATACTCGAATGCTCCATGCATCGGATCCTTATCGCCCCATCCATCCTCGCCGCCGATTTTTCCCGATTGGCCGATGAAGTTCGCCGGGTTGAGGAGGCCGGGGCCGATTGGATTCATTGCGACATCATGGATGGACATTTCGTCGATAACATTTCCTTCGGCCCGGGAATCGTCGCGATTGTTCGCAAGCTCACAAATTTGCCGCTCGACGTCCATCTCATGATCGAGTACGCCGATCATTATCTACCGCGTTTTATCGAGGCCGGAGCAAATTCGATCACGGTCCACGTTGAACCGGAATCGAAACACGACGTTGCCAAAACCTTGGAGCAAATTCGCGGCGGGGGCTGTCGTGCTGGTCTGACCTTAAATCCGGCCACGCCATTTGCCTTGCTGGAGCCATTTCTCAGCCAGCTCGATCTTCTTCTCATCATGACGGTACATCCGGGTTTTGGTGGCCAATCGTTCCGCAGCGAACAAATGGAAAAAGTGCGTCGTGCTCGCGATTGGAAGACAAAAAACAATCCTGCGCTGGATATCGAAGTGGACGGCGGCATTAATCCGGTGACGGCACGCGAATCGATTGAAAGCGGCGCCAACGTCCTCGTGGCGGGCACATCCATCTTCAAATCCGAGGACTACGCCACGGAGATTCGCGCCTTGCGCGGGGAATAACACCTACCATCAATCCTCCGTCATCCCGAGCGCACGCGAGGGACCTCGCCCAAGGTATTGGATCACACAAGATAGTTTTCGTTCGCCAACCGCTTTGGTGAGGTCCCTCACCGTCTGCGGGGTTCGGGATGACGAGCGGCGCGGTTAAACATTTCCGCCAAATAATTTTTTCGCGAGGTCCTCCCATTTCGGATTTAGCTTTCGCACCAAGTTATTTTCCTTCTCACGCCGCCAGGCTTTGATTTCTTTTTCGCGCGTGATTGCCGAGATGGGATCCGAAAATTGCTCGTAATAGACGAGGCGATCGAGCTTGTACTTTGAAGTGAAGCCTTTCACTACATGATTCTTGTGCTCCCAAACCCCGCCCTTCCAACTTGCTCGTCACGCCGGTATAGAGCACGACCCGGCTTCGATTGGTCATCATGTACACATAGAACTCTTTCACGTTCCCAACCCGTCATCCCGAGCGCAAGCGAGGGACCTCGCCTTAGGTAGTCGGATCACTCAGTGTAATTTTGTGTAACCTATTTTCCAATTGTGAGGTCCCTCGCCGTCTGCGCGGCTCGGGATGACACGCGATTGGGCAGCTAGGCTGACGCAAAATTTCCATCGCGCCTGCTCGCTCGCGATAAAAGCAAAAAATTCGCCCTAGCCCGCCACAACCGGCTCAGCTTCGGCGCTCGTTTCCGCCATCACTTCGTCAGTTTGCGTCACCCTAACCACTTCCTCGATAGTGGTGCTGCCCTGCGCTACGCGGCGCCAGCCGTCCTGCCGCAACGTTTCCATCCCCTCCGCAATGGCGCACTGCTTCAGCTCGCCCCCATCGCGCTTCTGCATGATCATTTTGCGCAGTGGCTCGGTCACGACGCAGATTTCGTAAATCGCGGCGCGACCTTGATAGCCAGTTTGCCGGCACTGATCGCAACCCTTGCCGCGCATGAATTTCGTTCCCAGCTCTTTCAATGGGAATCCGATTTCGCCGAGATACTCTCCCGGATATTCAACTTTCTCGGCACACTCAGGGCAGATGGTGCGGACAAGCCGCTGCGCAATGAATGATTTCACAACCGACGAGAGCAGGAACGGTTCGACATCCATATCGAGCAAACGGGTAATGCCCCCGACGGCATCATTGGTGTGCAGCGTACTGAAGACCAGATGGCCGGTCATCGCCGCCCGAATCGCAATGTCTGCCGTCTCGACGTCCCGAATTTCACCGACCATCACCACGTTCGGATCTTGTCGAAGAATGTGACGTAAACCGCGCGCAAAGGTGAAATCGATTTCCGGTTTCACATCCATTTGCAACACGCCGGGCAATTTATACTCGACCGGTTCCTCGATGGTGATGATGCGGCGCGAGACTGAATTGATCGTGCTGAGGAAACAATACAACGATGTCGATTTCCCGCAGCCGGTCGGGCCGGTGAGCAAAATGATCCCATTAGGCTGGGCCAGGAGACGGCGGATGACGTTTTCCTGTCGTTCACTGAGATCGAGGCGTTGAAAGCCGAACTGCTGACCGCCGCGGGCGAGCAAACGCAGGCTAATCGATTCGCCGTTCACCGTCGGGATGGTCGAAACGCGAACGTCGATCTCCTGATTGTTCGCGTGCAAATTCATGCGGCCATCCTGCGGCAAACGTCGTTCGGCGATGTCCATATGCGACATCACTTTCAATCGCGAAATAATCGCGGCGTGAAGCACGCGCAGCTGTGGCGGCACCGCCACTTCGTGCAGAATTCCGTCGATGCGGTAACGAATGCGGATGTCGTTCTCGAGCGGCTCGACGTGAATATCGGTCGCACGCTCGGCGATCGCTTCGCGGATAACTTGATTAACGAATTTAACGACGGAGGCCTCCGGATCGTCCGCGTTGATGTCCGTCGCGGTCTCTCCTTCATGCAAGACTTCAAAACCCCGATTGGTCTTGAGAATTTCATCGAAGGTTTCCGCGCCCACGCCGTAGAGCGTTTTCATGGCGCGCAGTAACTGCGCGCGCGGCACCAAGACCCATTCCGCCGGTTTCTTCAAGAGTTGCGTCACAAGCTGGCGGCCGGCGGAATTGAAAAGATCGTAGGTTGCGAGAACAACAGAATTCTCCTTTTCCGCGATCGGCAAAATGTGATGCTGAAAAACAAATCGCGAGGGCAAAATCGACAGTGTTTGCCGATCGATTGTCTTGGCGTCGAGCGTGACAACCGGGACGCGGAAGAAATTTCCAATGGCAGAGAGAAACCGTTGCTCGTCGACCTTGCCGGAATCGAGCACTTGGGTCGTCCAGGAACCGCCATTGAGATTCTGCGAAAGCTGGGCAGCTTCTTCGCGAGACTCCACGCCGCCAGCGATCAAAAGATCAACAATCGATTTGCTTACCGCCGCGTTCATCTTGATCCCTTTTTGTAGCGGCGGTCGGAGCCTGCGCTGGGCGGAGCCGAAGTGACCGCCGAAATTCCCAGGACTCGCCGCTCATAGAGCGCCGCTACAGCGCGCATCAAAAAATCGCAACTCGGCTGGCGGACGGGGGATCTCATTTTAACCCTCGAATTATGCCATTAGGCCGCCGTTTTGCCAGAGCGCGACAATGCTTTTGCTTCAGGGAGCGGGCGCGCCCCAGACTAGGGCAAATGCAATGCCCGTCGCACTGGATCGTTTAGCGTGCCACTCACACGTATTGAATAATTTTTCTGAAGACGCGCTATCGCGTCGCTCACCTCGTTGGAAAAGACGCCGTCAATCGGGCCGCAATAGTATCCCAGCCGGCGCAAATCTCTTTGCAGGGCGCCGACATAAGCTGGCTGCACCATCAATTGCTCGTTCGCCTTGAAATAATAGATCCAACGCCAGTTATATCGCCGGTCGAAGTCAGTGGCACGCACCGTGGGCATTTGGTGGAGCAGCCCATATTCGTCGCGCGGCGCCAGTGAATCGACGGAATGATAGGAAAAGATCTCCTCGTCTACGATGAATCCAGGAGCGCCATCGTAGGCGAGAAACATCGCGATAAAAACAATCCCGAGTCGTTTCATCAGCGCATTCCTACATCTTTGGGAGATGGGACATCCGGAGGCGGCAGTTGCTTTCCATCCCCCCGTTTCGGACAATCCGGACAATCATCCTGTTCAAGCTCAGGCCCGAAGTGCGACCGGTCCTCTGTCCTTTGACGAAGACGATACAGATCGAGTTTCGTCAGCGTCACTTCCGGACGCATGAGAATAACCAACTCCTGCCGTTGTTTACTTCGAACCGTATTTCTGAATATCGAACCGATATATGGAATTCGATCGAGAACTGGAATTCCAACCTTGGTGGTCTTCTTATCGTCGGTGATTAGCCCACCAAGAATAATCGTTGAGCAATTCGGGGCTGAGACATTGGTGCGAATATAGCGAGTCGCGATAGTCGGAATCTGGTTGCCATCAACGGTCGTCGTTTGGCCAGTCAAACTGTCGAGTTTCTGTAGAATATCGAGGGAGACTTCCTTTTCGGAGTTAATCAACGGCACTACTTCCAGCTGCAAAGCAACCTTCTTAAATTCAATGTTCGAAGCGACAGCGGCGGTGCCATTGGTCGCGACGGTGCTAGTCACATTACTTAGCGTACTGACTGGTACCGGAATCTCCTGGCCGCTCGCGATGATTGCCTTCTTATTGTTACTGGTGAAAACCATTGGCCGCGAAATGACATGAAATCGGCCAGTGGAATCAAGCATATGCACAATCGCGGACAACGTGCTACCCGCCGCAACATAAATATTGGTGCCGGCGGCTGCGCCGGTGACTAGCTGCGTAAAGGTGCCCAAATCACCGGGAGTAAAAACTCCCAAGGGGCTGGTGATGGTTGTGGAAGCCGGAGAGCCAGAAGGACTGCTGGTTGCGATTGGCACACGCGCAGTCGTGTTACGCGAAATTTCAGCCGCTTTCCTGCCATAGCGCAGAAAATAATCCACGCCGAATTCTTCGTCGTTGTTCAGCGTCAGCTCGCCGATGACAGTGGCAAGAGCGACTTGCGGCGCTTTCACGTCCATCTCGTCGAGGATTTTTTCTATCTTCACCACCACCTCGCGATTACCCAGAACGATGATGGTGTTGGCACGCTGATCAGCGATGATCTTGGAATTGCCAACGATCACAGCCTTCGGCGCGGTATCGACAGGTTGAGTTGATAACTCTTCGGAAACGTTAAGAGTGCTGCCAGTCGCAGTGCTGCCTTGTCCGACATTATATGGGTTGGTCACCGTGGGATTGGGCGTGCGCTGCGGCGTCGGTCCTGCCTGCGGCCCCGCGGCTCCGCCGGCGGCACCTTGTTGCTGTTCGCCTGGTTCGGTCAGGGCCTGCACCAACACCGGCAAAACATCACTAGCTGAAATATAGCGCAACGGCCGCGTCACCGGTTTACCAAACTCCACGTTGGCGTCGAGCTCCGCGATCAGTTTCCGGATAAATGGCATGTTTATCGGCCGAGTAATGACGTGAATGCGGTTCGTCCGCACATCGGGTGCCAGCTTAATTTTACCAACGATAACGGATTCCTCCGAAAGCGCGGTGAGCGTGCCAAGTTCGCCTTCGCCCTGAGCCACCGGCACGACTGGATTGGCAACCCCACGCACGCCCCGGACTGGTCCACCCCCTGGGCCGGCCGGCCGGTTTTGTTCGGCTCCTTTCTCGAAAATGTCCTTTAACGTATCGACCACCTTGGTGGCGTCGGCGCGTTCGAGCTTGATGAATTCACTCGTCACTTCAGCGGGAGCGACATCAATTTGATCGATGATCTTGGCTAACCCGCGAATGACGGTGGAATTTTCCGTTATTAATACGCTCGACGATTTCGGCAGCGGGAGCACCGATGTATAAGTTTGCGGCGGCGAAAGATACTGTCCGAGCACCTGCTGCAACTCGGCCGGATCAGCATAGCGAAGCTTAAAGAGATAGCTGATTATCTGATCGCCCGGAGGGATGTCGGCCTGATCCGAAATAATCGGCACGCCTTGTCCGCGTGGATTTTTCCCTGTTCCGATCACCTTCACGATATCAGGATCTTCCGGAACGAGTGAGAACCCATTCATCAATAGGCTGATCTTAATGATCTGAATCGCTTCTTCGCGGGTTGGATCATTAGTGAGGAAAATATTCACCTTGCCTTGCACGAAATTATCCATGATCACCCGTTTACCGGTGAGCTGCTCATACAGCCGAAGGACGTCCTGAACGTCGCTATTCGGAAATTGCAATTTCACCCGATCCTGAGAGCTCGGTGTAGCCGCACCTGTCCGCGCTGGCGCAGGGGGCGCGGGCGATACCGGGCGTTGCGCAAAAGCCAATGCTGCTGAGGTAAGCAGCACAACAACGACGAGGGGGTATTTCAACACTCGCAATATGTAAGAGGAAGCGCTCTCCGGGTCAATACCGCTCAGCTCGGTATATCCACCCTCGCCTGGCGCTAGGCAGGAACCCTGAATCCTCAGCTTTTCACCTTTCCAACTTAATCGTAAAGAAATGAAGTGAAGCCATTCCGGTTAGCATTGGTTCTGATTCTGGGCGCGGCAATTCTCGAAGCGGCAGATGAGAAATCCGGCAACGCTCCAGTCATTTCGGAAATTCGCGCCGTTTTGCGCGCGCAACAGGAGGCTTGGAACCGCGGCGATATTGACAGTTTCATGAATGGTTACGCCCGCGACGAAACCACCGTTTTTGTTTCCGGCGATGAAGTGATTCGTGGCTGGCAAACGGTTCGCGATCGTTATCTCAGCAAATACAATGATCGCGCCAAGATGGGGACGCTTACGTTTTCGGATCTTGAAATCGAACAGCTTGGCCCGGATTCCGCCCTCGCGCTCGGGCACTGGGAGCTAAAACGCGCAAGTGACAACCCCCATGGTCGTTTCACTTTGATCTTCCGCAAAACCCCCGACGGTTGGCGCATCGTGCACGATCATACCTCGGCGGCTGCGCCGCCGTCGTAACTTGCGTTCTGTAGCGGCGGTCTATGACCGCCGGATCGCGATCACTCGGAGTAATATTCCAAATCAAAGATCTCACCACCAAAGGGCCAATCGTGCCATCGCTTCACCAGTCCGGCCCGCACTGGATTCTCACGGACATAGTGCCACTTCTCTTCGTATGAGTCCTCACTTCGCAAGACGTGGTCAAAGAAATCTTTTTGCCAATGCGGCGATGAGATTCCATCAAAGTGCAACCCCTTCGACAGCGCATTTTTTAATGATTTCATCCACCCGGGAAGGTCAATCTTTTGATCATTCAGTCCGACGAAAACATGAAGATGGTCAGGCATGAGTACGTACGCGCCGATCCATGCGCCGTGGCCCGGGCCTTTTTCAGCGAAGCGGATAAAAGCTTGGTGAACTGATTTTGTTGCCAATATCGCGCTGCGATTATTTGTGCATGTCGTTACAAAATAGATCGGTGTGCGCAAGAATATCCGATCGAGGCGATGTAGCCGCTGCTTGCGGTCGTCGGCGGTCATGGACCGCCGCTACAGAATGCGAAAACTATCGCGAGACGCTTCAAAGTTTCAATTGCCGTAACTTTGTAACCTTTTTAACCCTTTAACTTATTCAGCAACTTCTCGTGTATCCCATCGAACCCGCCATTGCTGAATACAGTCACGATATCGTTCTTCTTTAATAACGGCACGATGCGCTCAACAATTGCGTTCGCGTTCTCTTCATAAAAGGCTGAACGCCCGGATTGCTTAATCTCTTTCACAACCGCCTCCGGATTCAATCGCTCCGCCTCGGGAATTTGCTCGAGTCTCGCCACCTGGGAGATGAAAACGCCGTCTGCTATTTTCAAGGCTTTAGGCAACTCGTGCTGAAAAACGGCACGCCGGGTTGTGTTGGAACGCGGCTCGAAAATCGCCCATAACCGATGCTTCGGATAACGATGACGTAGCGCCGTCAGCGTTTGGGCAATCGCGGTCGGATGATGCCCGAAATCGTCTATCACTTTCACCCCTCGCACTTCGCCACGGATTTCCTGACGTCGCGCGACACCTTCGAACTTCGGTAATGCCGCGCGAATCGTCTCCGCTGATACGCCATAAAATTTCGCAGCTGAGATCGCCATCGCGGCGTTGCGCACGTTGAACTCGCCAAACATCGGAACCTCGAATTCCTCGTCGCGTAACACGAAACGCGATTTTTTTGCTGAATAGCTGACATCACGAATACGCTGCGCACAGTTTTTGGAAAAACCGACCTCGACCATTGGTGCCAAGGAATCGCGCGTGACCTCGACGCAATTTTTGTCATCGCCATTGAGCACGATCATTCCGTTCTGCGGCACAATGTTCACCAGACGACGAAAACTTGTCCTGATCGCATCGAGATCCGGAAAGATGTCGGCATGATCGAACTCGATGTTGTTCACCACTAGAAGCTCCGGCAGGTAATGAATGAATTTTGAGCGCTTGTCGAAAAACGCGGTGTCGTATTCGTCGCCTTCGATGACAAAAAATTTGGATTTGTTGAAGCGCGCACCCTGCCCGAAATTGCGCGGAATACCGCCGATCATGTAGCTCGGCTGGTGCTTGGCGAAGTCCATGATCCAGGTCAGCAACGTTGTGGTTGTTGTTTTACCGTGCGTGCCGGTGACAACGAGATTGTGTCGCCCGCGGAGAAAGTAATTTTTCAAAACTTCCGGCAACGAAAGATAGAATAGCTTCCGATTCAGGACCGCTTCTGCTTCGGGGTTGCCGCGTTTAATCGCATTGCCGATCACAACCACATCAGCGTTTGCGGGAATATTTTCCGCGCGATAGCCGGAGGAGAGCGCAATTTTGCGCTTTTCCAGAAAGGTAGACATAGGCGGATAAATATTTTCGTCCGAGCCGGTGACCGTGAAACCGCGCTCGCTCATCGCCGCCGCGACGGACCCCATCGCCGTGCCGCAAATTCCGAGAAAATGAAAATGCCGCGGCGCTTCTTTCACAGCAATTCTTTACCCGGAGAAGCCAACTACGCTAGCGAAACGAACGCCCGTCATCGCGAACGAAGTCGAGGGATCCCGTGGCGAAAGCTTAAAGATAACTTCACCGGGATCCCTCGACTTGCGCTCGAGATGACAATCGCAAGGGATTGTCATTTCCGCTCGAATACTTCCACCGCATTCCATGCTTCATCGGGCGGGGCCTGTTCGTATTCCAGCGAACGGTCGAGGTATGTTTTTGCCAGGTAATCCTCGGGGTAAAATTCCAGGAAGCGCGAGAACAGAATTTTCGCCTGAATGAAATCGCGATCGCGAAACTTGCGAATTCCTTTCTCGTACGTTTCCAGCCAGATCAACAATTCCTGATCGAGCGCAGCGTTACGCGCCTCCACGATTGTAAAGACATCGACCGGCTCGGTCTTTCCTTTGACTTGTGCACGCGCGACGGAACGCAAATGAAATTCGTCGCGAATCAAATCCGCCGCCGCCGTGCCGACAAGAATGTCCACGCCGTAAATGCGCGTCAGCCCTTCCAAACGCGACGCCAGATTAACCGCATTGCCAATCACGGTGAGATCGGCGCGATCCTGCGAGCCAATGTTTCCCGCGAGAACGTCGCCATGATTAATGCCAATGCCCATTCCCAGGGTCATGCGGCCTTCCGTTTTCCAGGCGTTATTTAGTCTCAACAATTCGCGCCGCATCCCGAGGGCCGCGTGCGCGGCTGCCTTAGCATCTTTGGCTACCCCCTGGCTCTTGACGTTCCCCCATACCGCCATGATGGCGTCACCGATAAATTTATCGAGCGTGCCATCGTACTGAAAAACGACATTGGTCATTGCGGTCAGGTATTCATTCAACTGCCGAACCAATTCTTTTTCGTCCGCCTTCTCGCTTAAGGTGGTGAAACCGACGATGTCGGAAAACAAAATCGTGGCCGGCATGCGCGAACCCTTGAGCGAGTTGTAGTAGCCGCGGGGATTCTCGAGAATTTCTTTGACCAGGTTCTTGGAAACGTAACGCTCGAGCGTCCGCCGCGTGCGCAACTTTTCCATGCGCTCAATCGCGTAATCGATCCCAAGGGTGCTAACGCCACAGAGCAGAAAAGTCGAGAGCACGGGTACCGATGCGAGAAGGAAGCCGGAGCGATCATAGGCCAGACGGGCAACCGCCAGATAAATCACGGCGATTGCGATGAGCGAGAACAGAGAAAGAATTGGACGCCGCAAAAAAGGAATTATGCCCCACCCGATCACCCCAGCGACGAGAACGAGGCCAAGCATGACCTGCGTTGGTGTTTGCCGCAGAAATTCGTGTGCCTCGGTCGCGGCCATTACCTGCAAATGAACCGCCGGACCAGGCGCGGCCGGATTCATCGGAGTAACGATGAAGTCGTGGCCGATTTGCGAAGATGCGCCGACGATTACGATTTTATCTTTAAAAATTGCGCCGTCGGCGTAGTTCGCTTTCCAAAAGCTCGGATGGAAAACCTGCCAAAGAGGGAATGGTGGATAAGCATCATTGGAGCTAAAACGAAAAAGATGATCGCGTTGATCCTGTGGAATATCAGCGCTGCGTCCAAGTTTCGTTAGCGCGCGCGCCGGCATCGAAACATAAATCTCGTCACCGGAGACAGGGGCTACCCCCGCGAGTTGACGTTCAGAAGTGAAGAAGCGCGCCGCGCGCAGTTTTCCGTCGATCTCGTCATTCCAATAATTTACGAAACCGACGCGACCGTCAGTTTGCGCTGGCGGCGGGATGAGCTGCGCGTTTGGCAGTACAATTTGGATGTTATTTTGCGTATCGATATTCATCGCCACAACAACCCGATCGCGATACCGATCGAGCGCCACGCGGAAAGCGGGATCACCGTCGTTTGGATTGTTGAACATCAGGTCGAACATGACCAGACGCGCACCGGCCCCAAACAAGCGATCCAGTAAAAGGACCCAAAGTTGGCGCGACCATGGGAACGGCCGCTCGGTCATCAATTCAAAGGCGCGATTACCCGCGATCTCCTCCGGTCCGACCGCATCCAATTGCAACGATTGCTGATCGATTCCCAGGAAAATAAAATCGTCACGCGTAGCGGTCTTACGGCCTTCCCGGCGCAGCGTGTCCTCAAAACTTTGCTCCCCCCGCCACGGCATGGAAATAAAAGGCAGGGTCGGGAAAAAATAACCCACAAAAACCACCGCCGTCCAAAACGTGCAGATCGCGGCAAAGGCCAAACGACGGTGGCGCGCCAGCCAGGACATTGGGTTATTTTATGAAATTACACGGGAACGGCCAATCCGAAACGCGACGTGCCGCTAATTCCTAGTGGAGGGGCGAGCTCCGCGAGCCCGATTGGGCATTTCTGTGGTGGCACGCCTGTCGCGTGCTCCTCTGCAGCCGACACGGCTGCCGCTACAGAAGAAGGCTCGCAGAGCTCGCCCCTCCAGTCGCATGATCGACTAGATGCCTGGTCTACGACATCATTCCCGCGGTGGACGCTGAACTTTTTTGCCCGGCTTGTCGCATTCCGTTAACCGAAATCCGCACCGGCAACGGCATCATTTGGCGTTGCGAAAAATGCGATGGCCGCGCGGTCGGTCTGCAATTGCTCCGTCGCACTTTCACGCCGGAATCGATCAACCCGCTTTGGCTGCACGCGATCCATAACGAGGGGAGCAGCGCCAGGCCTTGTCCGTCCTGCGGGAACGCAATGATCGAGGTCGCACTTGCTAGCAGCAGCGGAATCAGAGTCGAAGTCTGTCGAATTTGCGAATTTGTCTGGTTCGATTCCGGCGAAACCCAAACGCTGCAAGCGCGCCCATTACCGAAACCAAAACCGCAGGTCGTTTTGCCGCAAAAAGCGCGCGAGGCGATCGCGCTGGCGAAAGTTCAGCAACTCGCCGAGCAAGCGCGCGGCCCCGATTTCGACAGCGCGCCACCGGATGAATGGTGGAAATCGATGGCGGCTTTTCTCGGGATGCCGGTCGAATTTGACGCGCCCGCGCAGGAACGCCGTCCCGTAGTAACCTGGTTTTTGGCCGCCGTTATCATCACCGCAAGTGTTCACGCGTTCTTCCATTTGCAGGAGGCTGTCCAACTTTTCGGACTAATTCCTGCGCAACCGCTCCGGCTGCACGGTTTGACCTTCGTTACCTCATTTTTCCTCCATGCCGGAGTCATTCATCTCGTCGGCAACATGTATTTCCTCCTCGTTTTCGGCGATGACGTGGAAAATTTTCTCGGTGCGCTGCGCTACATCGCATTGATCGCGATTGCGGCATTCGTTGGGGATCTCGTGCACATTGCATCGGCCCCGAATTCCACCATTCCCTGCATCGGTGCCAGCGGTGGAATCGCCGGTGTGATCACATTTTACGCATTGGCATTCCCGCAGGCGAAAATCGGCTTTTTGTGGCGCTACTTTTATTATTTTCGCTGGATTCGCCTGCCGGCGTGGTTCGTTTTCGTGCTCTGGATTTTTTTCCAAATCATTGGTGCTTACGAACAAAAGATCGGAATCAGCTCGGTTTCGTCCTTTGCGCATTTGGGCGGAGCTGGAGTCGGCCTGGTTACGTGGTTTCTTACGCGAAAAACCATACCTCTCGTTCAGGCGTAGGAACACAGGCCTCAGGCCCGTGCGCCACACAGGGCTCCAGCCCTGTGTTCCGCCCCCCGAGTTGTAATTTTGCCGACGCGCTTTATTCTTCCGACCCGGTTCGTGGTTGAATTGGTAATCTGCACACCTGATCGTGATTGCGATCATATCAGCGCCCGAGGTCGCGCAGATCATATTATATAAGAACAGCGCGCTGAGAGGAGGACCCGAACTAAAATTCGGGGAATAACAAATGCCGAGAGCAACAAACGCCCCGGCCAGTCGCGAACGGCGACGGCGGGTTTTGAAAAAAGCGAAAGGTTATCGCGGTCGGCGCTCGAAACTTTTCCGTTACGCCAAAGACGCGACCATGAAAGGCCAGTATTGGGCCTATCGGGATAGAAAGACACGCAAGCGCAATTTCCGCATGCTTTGGATCCAGCGCTTGAACGCCGCCGTCCGCGCAAATGGCATGACTTACAGTCGGTTCGCTGAAGGCTTAAAAGCAGCTGCCATCACCCTGGATCGCAAAATCCTCGCCGACCTAGCCGTGACCGAAGAAAAAACATTCGCGTCGATTATAGAGCAGGCGAAGGGCGCGCTGGAAAAGAAATCGAAGTCGAAGAAAGCGGCGGCCTGAAGGCGCGCTAAATCGTTAAAACGTTAAATCGTTAAATCGGCTGAGTGCGAAGATGCCTTTCCGTTGTAACGATGTAACCCTTTTAACAATTTAACCCTTCACCCATGCATCCTCTCGAACAATTACGCGACGACGCCTTGGCACAAATCGCCTCCGCCCCAGACCAGCGGGTCCTCGAAACCGTGCGGGTGAAATTTCTCGGACGCGGCGGCAGCGTTTCCGAGTGGAGCGACAAAATGAAATCGCTGCCGAAAGAGGAAAAACCGGCCGTTGGCAAATTGTTGAATGAGGTTCGGGTCGCGATCACGGCCGCAATTGAAGCACGCGCCGAAAATTTTCGCGCCGAAAAGGAATCTGCCGCGGTGGCCAATATTGATCTTTCGCTTCCGGGCACACCCCATGAGCGCGGCGCTCTTCATCCGCTCACCCAGATGCTCGACCGCAGTATCGCGATTTTCCGGCGAATGGGGTTCGCGTTAGCCGAAGGCCCGGACATCGAGACCGAATGGCATTGTTTCGATGCCCTCAACACTCCCGCTGACCATCCCGCGCGCAACGAGCAGGACACATTTTATCTACCGGACGGTCGCCTGTTGCGCACCCACACATCCACGGTGCAAATCCGCGCGATGGAATCAGCGCTGCCACCCATTCGCGTCATCGCTCCCGGCGCGGCTTACCGACGCGATGAGATCGACGCCACTCATACCAGCCAGTTTCATCAGATCGAAGGTCTTTACGTCGATGAAAATGTCAGCGTCGCCGATTTGAAGGGCACGCTGGAATTTTTTCTGCGCGAACTTTTCGGTGCCGACACGGCGGTGCGTTTTCGCCCGCATTATTTTCCTTTCACCGAACCGAGTTTTGAGATTGATGTGAAATCGAGTGCGCTGAAAGGCGGCGAACAATGGGTCGAGGTTTGCGGCTGCGGCATGGTGCATCCCGCCGTTTTCGAAGCCGTCAATCAATCACGCGGCGACAACGCTTATAATCCGGAAAAATGGACCGGTTTTGCCTTCGGTCTCGGGATGGACCGCCTCGCGATGATCTTGTTCGACATTCCCGACATCCGCTTGTTCGCGCAAAATGATCTGCGCTTTCTGAGGCAATTCGCATGAAAAACCTCTGGAGCATAGACCTGTGGTCTGTGCGCCCAGCGGAGTTGCACTCCGCTACCGAGCGCCAGCGGACAGCGACAATCCAAGAAGACAGCGGGCAGACTGGCCGCTGGGCGCAGAGGCAGGATGCCTATGTTCCGATTTCCACCAATTCGCATGAACGCCCAACTAACAGCGCGAGTCATCCCGAGGTCGCCGCGGCGACCGAGAGACCTCTCCTACGCGGAGATCGTCACTCAAGCCACGCCGCAGTGTCGTTCGAGAGTCAGCCCTCGCTCGCGAGGTCCCTCACTTCGTTCGGGATGACGGCAGGAAGGAAGAATGAAATTTTCCGTTAACTGGCTGCGCGAATTCGTGGAGTCACCGCCGAGTATCGATGCCTTGGCGGAGTTGCTTACGATGTCGGGTGTCGAAATCGAAGCGATCGAAAAACGCGGCGCCGATTTCGACTGTGTGGTGGTGGCGCAGATCATCGAATCCAAACCGCATCCGAACGCCGATCGTCTCACCGTTTGCGTGGTTGACGATGGCAGCGGAACAAAACGCCAGATCGTTTGCGGCGCAAAAAACTACAAAGTGGACGACAAGGTTCCGCTGGCGTTGCCGGGAGCGGAACTGACCGGCGGTCTGAAGATTCGAGCGAGCAAATTGCGCGGCGTCGAAAGCGAAGGAATGCTCTGCAGCGCGAAAGAACTCGGCGTGGCGGAAGACGCGGCCGGTCTGCTCATCCTGTCGCCGGAAGCAAAAATCGGCACGCCTATTCGCGACTTATTTCCACCCGACACCATTCTTGATGTCGAGATCACACCCAATCGCGGTGATTTGCTCAGCCACTTCGGACTGACGCGAGAGATCGCCGCTCTGACGAACAAAAGATTTGTAGGGCAAGCGCTCTGCTTGCCATCGAAATCGGCAGGCGCTGCGCCTGCCCTACAAACGAAAGGCATTAAAATTTCCGCGTTACGCGAATGTCCTTTTTATTCCGCGCGTCGAATTGAAAAGGTAAAGGTCGGGCCGAGCCCAGATTGGTTGCGCGCGAAAATCGAAGGCGTCGGCATTCGCTCGATCAACAACGTCGTCGATGTTTCCAATTTTGTGATGCTCGAGCTGGGTCAGCCTACGCATGCGTTTGATGCCGACAAACTCAGTGGTGAGATAAGCGTGCGACTGGCGCGGGAAGGTGAAAAGTTTCTCGCGCTTGATGGAAAAACTTATGCACTCACTCCCGAAAATCTGGTTATTGCCGATGACGAGCGCGCGGTTGGAATCGCTGGGGTGATGGGTGGCGAAGAATCCGGCGTCACTGAATCAACCAGGAACGTGTTGCTAGAAAGCGCGTATTTTTTGCCGGCCAGTATTCGACGAACGGCGCGCGAATTGAATTTGCCCAGCGACGCCAGTTACCGATTCGAGCGCGGCGTTGATCCGGAAGTGATTTTGCCGGCATCGACACGAGTGACGGAACTAATTTGTGAAGTAGCCGGCGCAACGTCGGCCCCCACCGTTGCAGTTGCTGGCGAGCTGCCGCCGGATCCGCCAGATGTTTCGCTACGCTACGAGGGGCTCGATCAACTCCTCGGCATTCACATCGAACCGGCAACGGCCGACGGAATCTTGACTCGTTTTGGTTTAACTAAGAGCGATTCTGCGAGTCACTCGCACTGGAAAATTCCAAGCTACCGACGCGATCTCCAGCGCGAGGTCGATTTGATCGAGGAAATTATTCGCGCGAATGGGATCGAGAAGATTCCAAGCGCTGACCGCAGCCGGTTTACCCCGCTGAGCGAGGCGGACCGCAACTTTGATTTTGAAACGAAACTGCGCCGCGATCTGATTGCTCTCGGGTTAACGGAAGCGCGCACTTCCTCATTGATTGCGCGGTCTGAAGTGGCGAAGACCAACGGCGCGATCGAACTACGCAATCCCTTGAGCGAAGATCATGTCGCACTGCGCACAAGTTTAATTGCAGGCTTGCTCGGAGCGGTCGCGCGAAATATTCGGGCCGGAGCAGAACGAATCGCGCTATTTGAAATCGGTAACACCTTTGCGCCACCGACCGGCCAACAACAACGCAAACTGGCAATCGCGCTCTGCGGGCATGTCACGTCCGGCACAGACTGGCGTGGTGCAAAAAAACGGCAGCTCGATTTTTTTGATTTAAAAGGTGCACTCAATGCAGTGGGCGCGTTTGAGTTTCGGCGTAGCAGCCAACCGAGCTTTGTCTTAATGGCCGAAATTTTTTACCAAACAGATCGGATCGGCTATGGCGGGCAGCTTTCGGTCACGACATCGGCAACCGCGCCAGTGCTAGTAGCAGAGATTGATCTGGCACGCATTGCGCAGACAAAAGAAGACGCGAAACCATTCAAAGAAATCGATCGCTATCCGGAAGTGACCCGCGACATTGCGATGTTTGTCGGCCCTAAAGTAACGCATGCGGAAATTCTGGCGGCGATCGCGTCGGCTAACGAGCCATTGCTGGAGAAGGTGGAGTTATTCGATTTATTTATGGAAAATGACGGCAAAGGGATACCGGAAATGAAAAAGTCCCTCGCCTACTCGTTGACATACCGGGATAAAAATCGCACACTGACAAGTGAGGAAGTGAGCGCGGTGCACGCGCGGATTCGTGAGCGGTTGCGCAACGATGTCGGTGCGGAATTGCGCGAGTAGTTCTTTTGAAATAACTGCGAGTTGTTGGTTGAGAGTTGAGTAGGAAAACCAGTGCTTTTTCTCTCAACTCTGAACTGACAATTCTCAGTGCTTTACCCTGCGTTGTTCGAGATACAGGTGAGATTCCCGAACCGATACTTCAGAACCAAGGAGGCTTGGTCGCGTTTTAGGGAACATGGCACGCCTTAATTGGAAGTCAGACGCTCTCGCGACGGTCATCCGCCCGTTACCGAAAGGGACGGGAGATCCGCCTAAACGGCATCTGCGGGGTAATATTTTAAGAACCCGAATCGATCTTTCGATTCGGGTTTTTTCGTGCTCGTGCTCGTAATCGTGCTCGCACCGTCGTCTTTCGATTACGATTACGAGCATGAGCACGAGTTCGACCGGATCACACAACCGTGTTAACTAAATCCGACCAATGCGCGCACTTCTTGCCCTCGAAGATGGCCGAATTTTCGAGGGCGAATCATTCGGCGCTACCGGCACGCGCGTCGGCGAAGTGTGTTTCAACACTTCCATGACCGGTTATCAGGAGGTGCTGACCGACCCTTCCTATCGTGGACAAATCGTGGCAATGACTTACCCGCTCATTGGAAATTACGGCACCAATTCGACTGATCAGGAAAGTACCCAACCGCATGTGCGCGGGTTCGTTATCGAAGAGCTAAGCGAAATCCCGAGCAACTGGCGAGCCGAAGAAT
>Ga0209376_1001535_pt1 | contig 23130 bp, 20 predicted proteins | sample GraSoiAngelo_134_FD_185891 | JGI IMG/M metagenome (GOLD analysis project Ga0209376, IMG submission 185891) | Grasslands soil microbial communities from the Angelo Coastal Reserve, California, USA - 14_0929_05_30cm (SPAdes) (version 2) | ecosystem: Environmental > Terrestrial > Soil > Grasslands ... | reverse complement strand
GAGCCCGAGCGCCTCGTCGTCGAAGTGGCGGCGCGGCTGCTCGGGGTTGGGCACGATCTCGTGGATCGGCACCGCGAGCTCGCTCGACGCCGCGTCGGCGCCCCGCCGGTCCTGCGCCGCGGGAAAAAGCGCGTCGATACCCTTCCCCAGCGCCTTCCGCACCCCGGTCTCCATTCAGCTTTTCTTTCTAAGGCGCATCGGCATCATCACGCCTCCGCGTCGTGCGGCATGGGCTCGGCCAGCGCGGGCGCGGCGAGCTCCCGTGCCAGCGCGCGGTACGCGACGGCTCCGCGCGAGACGGGGTCGTAGAGCAGCACCGGCATGCCGTGGCTCGGGCTCTCCGACACGCGTACGTTGCGGGGGATGACGGCGCGAAAGACCTGATCGCCGAAGTGGGACCGGACCTCGTCCTGGACCTGTCGGGCGAGGCTGTTGCGTCCGTCGAACATCGTGAGGAGCAGGCCCTCGAGCGCCAGTGTCGGGTTCAGGGCGTCGCGCACTCGGCCGATCGTGTCGAGGAGCGCCGTCAGCCCCTCTAGCGCGTAGTACTCACACTGGAGCGGCACGAGCACGGAGTCGGCCGCGCGCAGCGCGTTCACGGTGAGCAAGCTGAGGGACGGCGGGCAGTCAATGAGGATGAAGTCGTACCGTGTGCGGACGCTCGCGAGTGCGTCGTTCAGCCGGTTCTCCCGCGCCAGCTGCGGGACGAGCTCGACTTCGGCACCCACCAGGTCCCGCGTGGCCGGTGCAACGGCGAGCCGCTCGATGGCCGTGCGGCGCACGATGTCCGTCATGGCGCGGCCACCGAGCAGGGCCTCGTACACCGTGTCTTCGCCGTCGGCGGGTCGAACGCCGACGCCCGTCGTCGCGCTGCCTTGCGGATCGAGGTCGACGAGAAGGGTCGGGTGGCCCTGGAGCGCCAACGCCGCTGCCAGGTTGATGGCCGTGGTGGTCTTCCCCACCCCACCCTTCTGATTGGCCACCGCGATCACCCGGCCCATCGCCCAGCTCCATCCCTCGAGGGAGCGGAAGCGCTCCCGCCCCCACGCCACGCGCGCCGTTTAGCACACCGGCCGCCACTATGAAACAGGCCGGCCGCGGTCGAAGAAGAAAAGGCTGCGCGCGGCGCCGCCAGGCAGGGCATAATCATGCCTGGCGACCAGACGAAACCCATGCTCGGCGGCGAGCGCGGAAGCCGGGCCTGCCGCGCGCGGCGTCTGCATCGCGATCGCCGCGCCGTCCGGCGCGAGGAACGGCGCCGCCAAACCGAGGAAGACGTCTAGCCTGAGGGCCCGCGAGATCGCTATCGCGGCGCGACCCGCCTGCTCGGGATCGGCCGCCGCCTCCTCCGCACGCATTTCGAGGGCGCGGGCCGCGGGGAGCGGGATCGCGCGGATCGCCTCGCGCAGGAAGCTCGCGCGCCGGCGTCGGGACTCGATCAGGACGAACTGCAGGTCCGGGCGAAGACACCCGAGCACGATTCCCGGGAAACCAGCGCCGCTGCCGACGTCGACCACGAGCCCCGTACTCGGGAGGTGCGGGGCGGGAGCGAGTGAGTCGATGGCGTGGGCGCGTATGAGACTCGCGAGGTCGCGCTGGCCGGTCAGGTGAATGCGGCGGTTCCAGACCGCGAGCAGGTCGAGGAAGCGGACCAGGCGCTCGAGCGCGTCGTGGCCCACGTCGACACCGAGCGTCCGCGCCGCAGTGCGCAGGAGCCCGACCTCCGCAGGCGTCATGCGCGCGGAGCCATGGGCCAGCGGGTGAGGCCTCGGCTCAGCTTGCGGGCGGCTTCGGCCGCGGCGGCCTCCGCGATCGCTCGGGCGGTAGGATGACCACCTTCCGGTAGTGCCCCTCGCCCTGGCTCCGTGTCGAAATCGTCCGATCGTTCTGCAGGGCCAGATGCACCACGCGCCGGTCCCGGGCGCTCATCGGGTTCAGTGTCACGGGTCGCCCGGTCTGCTTGGCCTTCTCGGCAAGCCGCCGCGCCAGCTGGGTGAGATGCTCAAACCGCCGCTCCCGGTAGTGTTCGACGTCGATCATCACCCGCCCCGAAACCCCATCCTCTCGGCCGACGATGCGATTCACCATGTACTCGAGGGCGTCGAGAGTCTGGCCCCGCCTGCCGATGAGAAGGCCGCCGCTGTCGCCGCTCACCGTGAGCAGAACGCTCCCGGGGTCCGGCCCGGGCCCCGCTTCGACGACGCATGAGGCGTCTAGGCGCGAGAGGATAGCCTCGAGGGTGCCCTTGCACTTGAGCTGGAAGGCTTCCGACACCGTCGCGCCGTGAGATGCTCCCGCTCCAGGGGGTTGAGTGGACGCGGCGGGCCCAGGCTGACCGTATTCCGCCGGCGGCAAGGTTTCCCGGGAATCCATCCCGGGAGCTTCATGCTCCAGACCAAGGAGCCGGGAGGCCAGGGGCGGGCGTACCGTAGCTCTCACGCGAGCCTTCTTCCCCCCGAACCCGAGCAAGCCGCGGGTCGCGTCGCTCAGGATCTCGATCTGCACCTGGTCGCGCGCAACATCGAGGGCGCGGAGGGCCCTTTCGATGGCCTGGTCGATGGTATCCCCCTCGCTTTCGATCGACCGCATATCGTCTCCTCACTTCATGGACCGCATCATGAAGTACTGCTGTCCGATGGTGAGCAGGTTGTTCACCAGCCAGTAGAGAACGAGGCCCGCCGGGAACTTGAAGAACATGAAGGTGAACACGATCGGCATGAACATCATCATCCGCTGCTGGGCGGGATCGGCCTGCGCCGGCGTGAGCCACTGCTGCAGGAACATGCTGGCTCCCATGAAGAGCGTCAGCACCGGCACGCCGAACCCGAGCACCGGCAGCCGGTCGGGAGCGGACAGGTCGTTGATCCAGAGCGCGAAGGGCGCGTGGCGCAGCTCGATCGCCAGCGAGAGCGTGTTGTAGAGCCCAATGAAGACCGGAAGCTGAAGCACCATCGGCAGGCAGCCGGCAAACGGGTTCACATGATGCCGGCGGTAGAGTTCCATGACCTCCTTCTGGAACGCGAGCTGGTCGTCCTTGAAGCGCTCCCGAAGCTTGGCCATCTGTGGCTGAATCTTCTGCATTTCTCGCATGTTGCGGAATGTCGTCCGGGTGAGGGGAGCGGTCGCCCCCTTCACCAGGGCAGTGAGCACGATGATCGCCACGCCATAGTTCCCGGTGACCCGGTGAAGGGCCCTCAGGGCGTGCAGCAGGGGGATTGCGACGAACCAGAACCACCCGAAGTTGAGGGCCCGGCCCAGGTCATGGCCCGCGCGCGCAAGCATCTCCGGGTCCTTCGGCCCGCCGTAGACCGCGAACTTCGCCTTTCGACCAACGACTGCCGCGTCCATCCTGACCACCGGCAACCCCGCTGCGCCCGTCAGCACGGCGGGCAGCATTCCGGACGCCGGCATTGCAACCGCGAGGAAGTACTGCGTTGCAAATCCGGCCCATGCGCTCGCCTCGAACGGGGCATCGCTCGTCGGCGCGTCCTTGACCGGCTTCTCAACCAGCCTGTCGCCGACCAGGGCGACGGCCTTCTCCGCCGCAGTCGGACTGTCAGCCCGAAGCGGCGTCACCACGAGTCCGAGCGGCGACGGCGCGGCAGCACCCGACACGGTCGCGGCGAGCCTGAAGAGATAGCGGTCCCCGGTGAATCGGTAGTGCTTCTCGATCTGCCCGCCGGCGGGCGAGTCGCCCTCGAACACGACCTCTGCGCTCTCGACCCCGTGCACTACCACGTCCGTCCGGGAGGGTCGGTACACCAAGCGCGCGTCACTGGCGCCGGAGCCGAGCTGTAGGGTGAGGGGCAGGACCGGGCCAGCTTCCACCAGATCGAGAGGGCTATCGTCTGCGACGGAGCGCCGATAGCCCTTGAGCTGGAGGGAGACTACGCGCGCGCCGACCGGCGTGATCGTGATCCGGAAGAGATCCGTCTCCACGTTCACGAAACCGCCGGCCCCCGGATCCGCTGTCAGATCGCTCGTGAGCCGGGGGAATGGCTCACGCGCCGGCGTTGACTTCGACGCCACGGATGTCGGGGTGGCGACAGGCCGTCTCTGGTATCGGCTCAACACGAACTCCTGGTAGGCGAAGATCAGGAGTAGGGAGATCGCAGACGCGATCAGGAGTCGCTTCTGGTCCACGACTCACGTTCTCCGCGCAGGGACCGGATCGTAGCCGCCGTCGTGCCATGGGTGGCAGCGTGCGACCCGCCACGCGGCAAGCCACGCGCCGCGGACCACGCCGTGCTCCTCGATCGCCCCGATGGCGAACGCCGAGCAGCTGGGAACGAACCGACATGTCGCCGGCAACCCCGGAGCGAGCACGAGGCGATACGTCCTGAGCAGCGTGATCAGCGCCCGCGAGAACAGCCGCGCGCGTGGTCTGTCACTCGTCGGCGGAGAGCTCGAGGGCTCGCACGAACTCGGTAGCCGCTTGGGCATAAGTGAGGGTGTCCGCACCGGGCTTCGCAATGACGACCACGTCCGCCGGGGGCTCGATATCGCCACGGCGCGCGCGAAAAACCTCGCGCAGGAGCCGCTTGACGCGACTGCGGACCACCGCGTTCCCCACCCGCTTGCTCACCGTGACGCCGAGCCGCGAGCACGGCCCGGGAGCTGGTCGGCGGATGATCACCAGGTGTTCGCTGTGCCGACGGCGCCCCTCGCGCTGAACGGCGAGGAAGTCAGCGCGCCGGCGCAGGCGGACCGCCTTCGGGTAGCTGTGCGAGGCGGTCACGCTTCACCCGGGCTGCTTCGGCGGAATCGTGACCGTCAGGCGCCGGCGGCGCTTGTCGCGCCGCCGCTTCAAAACGCGGCGCCCACCGGGCGTAGCCATGCGGGTTCGGAAGCCATGCGTTCGCTTGCGGCGGCGGTTGCTTGGCTGATAGGTTCTCTTCATCCCTCACCGGGCCCGGCGCGGAAACGCGGCATACGAACACAGCGGTGGGGGAATGTCAATTTCCAAGCGGCAGAGGTGCTGGCCGAATTAGGCCACCGTCGGCCTTGAAATGTGAGCCGCTTGAATGGGCGACCCTACGGCATGCCCCACGGCGGCCGCCGGAAGCGTTCTTCCGTCCGTTCACGGAGAGCCTCGGCGACGGCGTTGAGCCACCTGCGGAGCCTCCCGGCGAAACCACACCCCGACAATCTAGCCCGCAATTCTCACCGGGCGCCGTCGCGAGAGCGTCAAGGGCGCGTCAGATCGGGGCGCACGTAGGACCGAGCGACGCAGACGTACTCTACAGTACGTCGAGGAGCGAGGGCCGAGTACGCCCCGAGATGACGCGCCCTTGGCGCTCGCAGTAGGCGACTGGTGAGAAATGCGGGCTAGCACAGGGCGCCCTCGATGGACCGGGCGTCTTGGCGATCTTCGAGGAACAGCTCCTGACCCCGAGCCTAGCTCGAGGCTTGCGCCTCCGCAGTCCGCGGCGCGCTCTTCCCGGGATAGTCGCGCGCGAAATGCTCCTCGCACCGTCCACGCGCGATGATCCGCTTGCGACAGCCCTCGACGCGGCAGGTCTTGTAGCGACCTTTGGGCAGGGTGCCGCGTTTCCACCCGGCGTAGTGGTGGCGGCAGTAACCCTTCCCGCCGTCGGCGGGCCGCGTGCATCCCTCCTGCTTGCACGGTGTGGAGCGGTTCGGCATGCGCCTTCCTTCCCTCAGTCCGATTGTGCGCCTGGAGCCAGACCTCGTGCCCGAGGCGGGCGAGGTGCGTCCCCAGGGTAGTGCCCCCGCTTCCGGCTCCGAGGATGGTGACCGCGGCCCATGGCTGGGGCGAGGAAGCTGGCACGAATGGACGGCGGCGCGCAAGCGCGCGGTTCGATGTCGAACCGCGCGGGGGCTACGAGCCGGCAGCTGGATCGGGGTCGGCGGGCGGCACGGGCTCGTCCTTGGCCTCGCCGTCCTCCTCGCGCTCGGCGAGACGCGCGACCGAGGCGACGCGCTCGCCTTCCTCGAGGTCGATCAGGCGCACGCCCTGCGTGTTGCGGCCGATCACGCGGATCTCGTTGACGCGCAGGCGGATCACCTTCCCACCGCTCGTGACCAGCATGATCTGATCGTCATCCGTCACCATGCGAACGCCCATCACACGCCCCGTCTTGTCGGTGGTCTTCATGGTGATGATGCCCTTGCCGCCGCGCCGCGTGAGACGGTACTCCTCCATCTCGGTGCGCTTGCCGTAGCCGTTCTCGGACACCGCGAGGAGGGTGGCGCCGGGCTCCACCAGATCCAGGGAGACCACCTCGTCTCCCTCGTCGAGCTTCATGCCCCGCACGCCGTAGGTGTCGCGGCCCATCGGCCGGGCCTCCTCCTCCTTGAAGCGGATCGCCTGGCCGTCGCGCGTCGAGAGGATCGCCTCGCGCGTGCCGTCGGTCAGCCGGACGCCGATCACCTCGTCGCCCTCCTCGAGCGCGATGGCGATGATGCCCGAAGGCCGCGGGCTTGCGTACTGCATGAGGTCCGTCTTCTTGACCAGGCCCCGGCGCGTCGCGAAGAGCACGTAGCGCCCTTCCTGGAACTCGCGCACGGGGAGGAAGGCCGAGAGCTTCTCCTCGGGCTTCAAGCTGAGCACGTTCGTAATGCTCCGCCCGCGGGCCGTCCGGCCGGCCTGGGGGATCTCATGCACCTTCAGCCAGAACACTTTCCCGGAGGTGGTGAAGAAGAGGAGGTAGGAGTGCGTCGAGGCGATGAAGAGGTGCTCGACGAAGTCCTCCTCGCGCGTGGTGGCCCCGATCCTCCCGCGCCCGCCCCGGCGCTGGGCGCGGTAGAGGGCCATGGCGTTCCGCTTGATGTAGCCCTCGTGCGAGATGGTGACCACCATGTCCTCTTCGACGATCAGGTCCTCGACCGAGATCGCGGCGGCCTCGTCCACGATCCGCGTCCGCCGCTCGTCGCCGTACTTCTCGCGCAGCGCGCGCAGCTCGTCGGCGATGATCTTCGCGACCTCGCGCTCGTCGGCCAGGATCGCGCGGTAGCGCGCGATCGCCTTCTCGGTCTCGGCGTACTCCTCGACGATCTTGCCGCGCTCGAGGCCGGTCAGGCGCTGGAGGCGCATGTCGAGGACGGCCTGCGCCTGGAGCTGCGAGAGCGCGAAGGTCGCCATCAGGCGCTCGCGGGCGCTGGTCGGATCCGTGGCGGCACGGATGATGCCGATCGCCTCGTCCAGGTGCTCGATGGCGATCTTGAGGCCGGCCAGGATGTGGAGCCGCTCCTCGGCCTTGCGCAGATCGTAGACCGTCCGCCGGACGACGACCTCGCGGCGGTGCTTCAGGAACACCTGCAGCGCGTCCTTCAAGTTGAGCAGCTTCGGGCGCCCATCGACGATCGCCAGCATGTTCACGCCGAACGACTCCTCCAGCGGCGTGTGCTTGTAGAGCTGATTCAGCAGCACCTCGGCCACGGCATCGCGCTTGAGCTCGATCACGATGCGCATGCCGTCGCGGTCGGACTCGTCGCGCAGGCCATCGCTCGCAATGCCGTTGAGCTTCCGCTCGTTCACCAGCTCGGCGATGCGCTCGATGAGACGCCGCTTGTTCACCTGATACGGTATCTCCGTCACGATGATGGCCGAGCGGCCGCTCTTCTCGTCGGTCTCGACCGTCGCGCGCGCGCGTACCGTGAGGATGCCGCGCCCCTCGCGATACGCTTCGCGGATCGGACCCTGCCCGCAGATGAAGCCGGCGGTCGGGAAGTCCGGACCGGGAATGTACCGCATGAGCTCGTCGACCGTCAGCTCGGGGTGCTCGATCAGCGCCACCAGGGCGTCGCACACCTCACCCAGGTTGTGGGGTGGGACGTTGGTGGCCATGCCGACGGCGATGCCGGAGGATCCGTTGATGAGCAGGTTCGGGACCTTGCTGGGCAGGACGAGCGGCTCCTGGGTCGAGTCGTCGAAGTTGGGCACGAAGTTGACCGTCTCGCGGTCGATGTCGGCGAGCAGCTCCTCGGCGAGCTCGGTGAGACGGCACTCGGTGTAGCGGTAGGCCGCCGGCGAGTCGCCGTCGATCGAGCCGAAGTTGCCCTGACCGTCGATCAGCGGATAGCGAACGTTCCACTCCTGCGCGAGACGCACCAGCGCGTCGTACACCGCCGAGTCGCCGTGCGGGTGGTAGCGCTTGAGCACCTCGCCCACCACGCCCGCGCACTTGGAGTAACGGCGATTGTGGACGAGTCCCTCGCTGAACATGGCGTAGAGGATGCGGCGGTGGACCGGCTTCAAACCGTCGCGCGCGTCCGGCAGGGCGCGCCCGATGATGACCGACATGGCGTAGTCCATGTAGGACTCGCGCATCTGGTCCTCGATGTTGACCGGGACCCGCTGTCCCTTCTCGTCCATGCTCAGATGTCGAGGAAGCGAACGTTGAGGGCGTTGGCCTCGATGAACTTCCGGCGCGGCTCGACCTCGTCACCCATCAGAGTGGAGAAGATCTCGTCGGCCTCGTAGCCGTCCTCGATCTTCACCTGCAGCAGCGTCCGCGACTCCGGGTTCATGGTCGTTTCCCAGAGCTGCGACGCGTTCATCTCGCCGAGGCCCTTGTAGCGCTGCATCTCGAGCCCCTTGCGCGCCTGGGCCATGACGCGCGCGACCGCCTGCTGGAGGTTCGGCACCTGCTCCGCAGCTTCGCCCTCCCCGATCGTGTACGGTGGCTCCCCGGCGGCCGCGAGCTCGCGCGCCAGGCGGCGGAGCTCCTCGAACTCCGGACTGAGACAGAGCTCGCGATCGACGAGATTGCGGTGCGCGGCGCCGTTGGCGCGCGTGGAGGCGACCAGCGAGAGACAGGCGTGCTCACGATCCTGCTCGAAGGAGAAGCTCACGGGCAGCAGCTCGGGCGCCGCGACCTTCAGGTACACCTCGGCCGCCGCCACTACCTGACGGAGCCGGGCCTCGTCGGTGAGCACGGTCGCGTCCATCGCCGGCTGGCGTGCGAGGGCCGTCACCAGGTGCCGATTCCTGCCCTTGCGCTCGAGCACGTCGAGCACCTTCCCGAGGCGGATCGCCTTCTTCACGAGCTGCTTGAGCGGGGTGCCGGCGATCGCGGGTCCGCCCTGACCCCGAAGCGTCATGTCGCCCGCGCCCAGCTCGATCAGGTAGTCCTCGAGCGCCGCCTCGTCCTTCAGGTACTGCTGCGCCCGCCCCCGCTTCACGCGGTAGAGTGGCGGCTGCGCGATGAAGAGATGCCCGCGCTCGATGATCTCCTGAAAGTGGCGGTAGAAGAAGGTGAGCAGCAGGGTGCGGATGTGGGCGCCGTCCACGTCGGCGTCGCACATGAGAATGATGGTGTGGTAGCGCAGCTTCGAGAGATCCTTGTCCTCCTTGCCCACGCCCGCACCGAGGGCGGTGATGAGCACCTTGATCTCCTGCGAGGAGAGCATCTTGTCGAAGCGGGCCTTCTCGACGTTGAGGATCTTGCCGCGCAGCGGCAGGATCGCCTGGTTGCGGCGGTGGCGGCCCTGCTTCGCGGAGCCGCCCGCCGAGTCGCCCTCGACGATGAAGAGCTCGGACAGCGCCGGATCGCGCTCCTGGCAGTCGGCGAGCTTGCCCGGGAGCCCGCTCCCGTCGAGCGCACCCTTGCGCCGCGCGAGCTCCTTCGCCTTGCGGGTCGCCTCCCGGACGCGCGCGGCCTCGAGGCCCTTGAGCACGATCCTGCGTGCTTCCGCCGGATGCTCCTCGAAATAGACCCCGAGGCGATCGTTCACCAGCGCCTCGACCGTCCCTTTCACCTCGCTGTTGCCGAGCTTGGTCTTGGTCTGGCCCTCGAACTGCGGCTCGGGGACCTTGACGCTGATGACCGCGGTGAGCCCCTCGCGCACGTCGTCGCCCTGGAGCGCCTCGTCGTCCTTCTTGAGGACCCCGTTCGCCACCGCGTAGGCGTTGATCGTGCGCGTGAGCGCGGACTTGAAGCCGACCAGGTGCGTGCCGCCCTCGATCGTGTTGATGTTGTTGGCGAAGGCGTACACGTTCTCCGCGTAGCCCTCGTTCCACTGCAGCGCGATTTCCATCTCGATGCCGTCGCGCCCGCCCTCCAGGTAGACGACGTCGGGATGGATTGGCGTCTTCGCTTTGTTCAGGTGCTGCACGAAGGAGACGATGCCGCCCTCGTAGAGGAACTGGTGCGACTTCTGGTCGCGCTCGTCGTCGATCGTGATGTGGATGCCGCGATTCAAGAACGCCAGCTCGCGTAGCCGCTGCGAGAGGATGTCGAAGCTGAACGACGTGGTCTCGAAGATGAGCGGATCAGGCTTGAAAGTGATCTTGGTACCACGTTGATCGGTGACGCCGGTCTCCTGGATCGGCGCTTCCGGATCGCCGCGGTGGTAGCGCTGGAAGTACACCTTGCCGCCCCGTCGCACCTCCATCTCGAGCGTCTCGGAGAGCGCGTTCACCACCGACACGCCGACGCCGTGGAGCCCGCCGGACACCTTGTACGCCGCCTTGTCGAACTTGCCGCCGGCGTGCAGCTTGGTCATCACGACCTGGGCAGCCGAGACGCCTTCGGCCTCGTGCATCTCGACCGGGATGCCCCGCCCGTCGTCATCGACCGTGATGCTCGAGTCGATGTGGATGGTGACCGCGATGCGCGTGCAGTGGCCGGCGAGCGCCTCGTCGACCGAGTTGTCCACCACCTCGAAGACGAGATGATGGAGACCGCGCTCGCTCGTGTCACCGATGTACATCCCCGGGCGCTTGCGGACGGCCTCGAGTCCCTCGAGGACCTTGATGTTCGCGGCGCCGTAGGCGGACTCGGTCTCGGGCCTGCTCATGGACCTCCGAAAAGCGGTTTTGTTGCTCTTCGGATTCTACCCGTTAGAAGGCTCGGACGCCATAGCGAGGTGACGAAAATTGCATCGATATTCTCATAGCTTGTGACCCCTTTATGGCTGCGAATAGAACGGCAGCCCAGGGGCTCGATCGGGGTGCTCGGGGGGGCTCGGGTCAGAGCCGCATGGGCATCACGACGTAGGTGTAGTCGGGGTCCTGGGAACCCCGCACCACCCCCGGTCCGACCTCGTCGGTGAAGCCGAGCTCGATCACGTCCCCTTCGGCGTGCACCGTCAGCACGTCGATCAGGTAGCGCGCGTTGAAGCCGATCGTGAGCGGGTCGCCCGTGTACTGCACGTCGAGCTCCTCCGAGGCCTCGCCCTGGTCGGGATTGCTGGCGGACAGCTCGAGCTTCCCGCGCTCCAGATGCAGCTTCACACCGTGCGAGCGCTCGCTCGACAAGAGCGAGATGCGCCGCAGCGCGGAGAGGAAGTCATCGCGGGTCGCACGTGCCTGCACGCGCGCTGCACCAGGGACCACCTGGCGATAGTCCGGAAAGTCGCCCTCCACGAGCCGCATGAAGAACGAGAGGGAGCGCAGGATCAGGCGGACGTCCTTGGGCGAGACGATCATCGTCACCTCGGGATCCTCCGCCTCGTCGAGGAGCTTTCGCGCTTCGACCAGCCCCTTGCGTGGCATGATGGCGCCGCGCTCGAGCCTCGCGTTCGGCAAGCGGCGGTCGATCATCGCCAAGCGGTGCCCGTCGGTGGCCACCATGCGCAGCACCCCATCATCCTCGTTGCCCACGAAGACACCCGCGAGATTGAACCGCGTCTCGTCCGAGGACACCGCGAACAGCGTGCGGTCGATCATCTCCCGGAGCGTCCCCACAGCGATCGAAATGGTCGTCCCCTCGGGCGCATCGGTCCCGAGCGGCAGCTGCGGGAAATCCTTCGCGTCGAGGCTCACGATCTTGAACTTCGAGCGCCCAGCGAGGACCTCCACCCAGCCGGCCTGCACGGACTTGAGGACGACCTCCTCGGCAGTGACCTCGCGCGTGATCTCGTAGAGCTTGCGCGCGTTCAGGGTCACTGTGCCTTTCTTCTTGACCTGCGCCGTGATCAAGCCGCGCAGTCCCACCTCCATGTCCGTCGCCGTGAGCGCGATCCCCTCGGCAGCAGGCTCGATCAAGACGTTGGCGAGGATCGGCAGGGTGTTCCGCCGCTCGACGACCCCTTGCACGAGATGGAGACCCCGAAGCAGGTCCTCGCGCCGAACCGTGACCTCCATGGCCTACCTCACCCTTCCTGACTTGTTCCGATTACCCCGAGCCTCTCCGGGTACTCCGTTACGTTCTCTCATAGTACAGAGTCGTTGTCGTCGTAGGGAGTGTGGATGGTGTGGAGAAGCAGGTAACACCTCGCTACCCTCTAGAAGAGTGCGTCGTGCTTGTCCACTGAGGGCTCGCGAGTTGTTCCCCCAGGCTAGTGCTCTCGTATGCTCCGCTCCAGCCGCTCGACGGTCGCCTGGAAGGCCGCGTCCTCCTTGATGCGCCGCTCGGTGACCGTGGTGGCATGGATCACGGTCGAGTGGTCGCGCCCGAAGAGCTCCCCGATGTGCGGGAAGGACACGCTCATGAGGCGGCGGCAGAGGTACATGGCGAGCTGCCGCGGCACGACCACGTTCTTGCTGCGTCGCTTCGATCGCAGGTCGATTGGCCGCACCGAGAAGTGGCCGCACACGGCGGTGAGGATCTCGTCGAAAGACACCCTGGGCACCTGGGGCTTCAGGACCGCCTGTAGGACCTGGCGTGCGAACTCGATGGTGATCGGACGGTGGGCGAGCGAGGCGTGGGCCCCGAGCCGGGTGAGCGACCCTTCGAGCTCCCGGACATTGGCCGTGAACTCGCTGCCCAGGAACAGCGCTACGTCGTTCGGGAGGGGGATGCCTTCCATCTCGGCCTTCTTCTCGATGATCGCAACGCGGGTCTCGACGTCGGGCGGCTGGATGTCGGCGATCAGCCCCCACTCGAAGCGGTTCCGCAATCGCTCCTCCAGGTCGTGGATGTCCTTCGGGACCTTGTCGGAGGTGAGGACGATCTGTCGGCGCTGGTCGTAGAGCGAGTTGAAGGTGTGGAAGAACTCCTCCTGGGTGCGCTCGCGGCCGGCCAGCAGCTGCACGTCATCGAGGATGAGGACGTCGACCTTGCGGAAGCGCTCCTTGAACTCCCCCATGCGGTCGCGTCGCAGCGACGCGATGAGGTCGTTCATGAACACCTCGGAGGACAGGTAGGCGATGCGCGCGAGCGAGTTGCCGTGGAGGATCTGGTGCCCGATCGCGTTGGCCAGATGCGTCTTGCCGAGTCCCACGCCGCCGTAGATGAACAGCGGATTGTAGTGATCGCCCGGCTGCGACGCGACGGCCTTGCTCGCCGCGTGGGCGAACTGGTTCGAGGCGCCGACGACGAAGTTCGCGAACGTGTACTTGGGGTTGAGGGCAGCGAGGAGGGGACGAGCACGTCGCTCGCCGCGCCGGCGGGCGGAGTCCGGGAAGAGCTCCCCCTGGTTGCGTACCGGAAGCTGGATCACCACCTGCCGCGGCCCGAGCACCGCAGCGACGCTCGCCTGGATGACGGGAAGATACCGGTCGTTCACGCAGTGGAGGACCAGGCGATTCGGCGCCTCGAGGTGGAACTGAGACGGCGTGACGTCGAGCGGCCTGAGCGGGCGGATCAGCTGGTTGAGATCCTCCACGCTCACGCGTTCGGCGACGCGCTCGAGGACGCGGTCCCAGGCGCGCTCGATGTCCGAGGCGAGCGAGTTACGCACACGCGCGTCCACAGCTGTTCATAACGTGCCAACCGTAAGGAATCACAGACCGTTTGCCGTGTCCCACCAGGTCCCAAGCAGCCGTGGCGAGCGCCCAGCAGACCGGACCCGAGCGACCTGCGACCGGGGGGAACACCTGCTGCACGATGTCTCGCGGGGAAGAGATGCTCGAAGGCCCTTCCCTATAGGCGATGTGTCGATCGCGCTGCAAGCGGAATCGTAAGGGGCGCGGCGGGGCGGCGGACTTGACGCTTCGCCGGACGGATGCGACGGTCGCCGAGGCCGTGTCACGCACCTCCGACGAGCTCTACGCCGAGGCGTGTCGGGTGATTCCCGGCGGCGTCAACAGCCCGGTGCGCTCCTGGAGCGCCGTGGGGGGAAAACCGCTCTTCATCGCGCGCGCGCGCGGCGCCGAGGTGGTCGATGCAGACGGCCACGCGTACCTCGACTTCGTCGGATCCTGGGGGCCGCTCCTGCTCGGGCACGCGCATCCGGCCGTGATCGCCGCGATCGCCGAACGCGCGCGCCATGGGACGAGCTTCGGCGCCCCCACGGTCGGCGAGGTGCAGCTCGCGCGGCTGCTGGTCGAGGCGCTGCCCTCGCTCGAGCAGGTGCGTCTCGTCAGCTCGGGCACCGAGGCGACCATGAGCGCGCTCCGCCTCGCGCGTGCGACCACCGGACGGGACCTGATCGTCAAGTTCGCGGGCTGCTACCACGGGCACGTCGATGCGCTGCTGGTCCGGGCAGGGTCCGGCGCGCTGACGCTCGGCGTGCCGGACAGCCCGGGTGTCCCGGCGGCGCTGGCGACCCTCACCCTGACCGCGGAATTCAACGATACGGCGGGAATGCGGGAGCTCTTGCGCCGTCGCGGCCGGGACATCGCCGCCGTCATCGTCGAGCCGGTGGCCGGCAACATGGGGGTAGTTCCTCCCGCGCCGGGGTTCCTCGAGGCGCTGCGCGAGGAGACCTCGCGGGCAGGTGCACTCCTCGTGTTCGACGAGGTCATCACCGGGTTCCGGGTCGGCTGGAGCGGGGCGCAGGGCCGGTACGGGGTCGCTCCCGATCTCACCTGCCTCGGCAAGATCATCGGCGGTGGACTGCCGCTCGCCGCCTTCGGGGGTCGGCGCGACCTGATGGAGCGTCTCGCGCCAACCGGCCCGGTGTATCAAGCGGGAACGCTGTCGGGGAACCCGCTGAGCGTCGCGGCGGGGCTGGAGACGCTCACCAAAGTGCGCGAGATGCGCGGGGCGTATGAGCGCCTCGAGGAGCTCGGAGCCCTCGCCGAGCGGGGGCTCGCCGAGGCGACGCAGGCCGCCGGCGTGGCGGCGTGCGTCAATCGGGTCGGTTCGATGCTGACCCTGTTCCTGGGGGTCGAGGGAGTGTCCGACTACGACGGCGCCCGGCGGGCGGACACCGCCGGCTTCGGCCGGTTCTTCCGCGGCATGCTGGACGAGGGCATCTACCTTCCGCCGTCGCAGTTCGAGGCGATGTTCGTCTCGCTGGCGCACACCGAGAGCGACATCGAACGGCTCGCCCACGCGGCGAGGAAGGTCCTGGTGGCCTGCTAGGTGGCGGCACGCAATCCCTTCGTCCGAGCCGGGTGGTACACGGCCCTCGGCATCAACTTCTCGGGCACGATCGCCGGAGGCGCTCTCGTCGGCTGGGCGATCGACCGGTGGCTCGGCTCCGCACCATGGGCACTGCTGACCGCTACCGTGTTGGGATTGGTCGGCGGGCTCATCTGGCTCATCCAGGCCCTCAGGCAGCTCGAGCGGAGTGACCACGAGCCCGAGCCTTAGCCGGCTGCAGGCACGTCACTGGGCCCTCGTCGCTCTGGCGGCGGGCGCCTCGGGCGCGGCCGGTCGCCCCGGGGCGGGCGGCGTCCTCCTCGGCGGCGGCGTCATCGGACTCTCTGTTCTCCTCTACTCGGCCGGGCTCCGCGCTCTGCTCGGGCGGGCCGGCCCGCGCCTTGCTATTGCCCTTCTGTTTGCTAAACTCCTGGCGTTCCTGGGGCTTGGCTGGTGGGCCTTCGCCTCGGGTCGAGAGCAGCGTCCAGACCCGATCGGTTTCGCAGTCGGCCTCACCTGCTTCCCCGTAGCGGCCGTGTGGGAGGCGATGCGGGTGCGGGGAAGTTGATGGAAGAGGAGCCGTTCACCTGGCTCGGGGCGCTCGGGCTCCCCGAGAAGATCGCGACGGCCGGGCTCGTCGCCGGACTCCTGGTGCTGTTCGCGGCGCGTGTGCGCCGGAAGCTCGGCGCGACGGAAGCCGCGCTCGAGCCCGAGGACGGGGTCACGGTGCGCAACCTGGCGGAGAGTCTCGTCGAGGCGATCTCGGGGCTCGCCGAGGGCGTCATCGGCCACGGCGCCGAGCGCTATGTGCCGCTGCTCGCGAGCTTCTTCGTCTTCATCCTGGCCTGCAACCTGATCGGGCTGGTACCGGGGTTCACCCCGCCGACGTCTGACTTCAACATCACCTTCGGCTTGGGCATCGTCTCGTTCATCGCGTATCAGGTTGCGGGCGCGCGCGAGCACGGCCTCCGGTACGTGAAGCAGTTCCTCGGCTCGGTGGTTCTCCTCTACCCCCTCATGCTGGTCGTCGAGCTGTTCAGCCACGTCTTCAGGCCCATCTCGCTCGGCATCCGGCTGTTCGCCAACATGGTGGCGGACCACGAGGTGGTGGAGATCTTCACCGGCCTCACGAAGATTGGCATCCCGGTCGCGTTCTACGGCCTCGGAGCGTTCGTCTGCGTGGTGCAGGCCTTCGTTTTCACCATGCTGAGCGCGATCTACATCGCGCTCGCCGTGAGTCACGATCACTGAGTGCAGGGTTGGGCCGCCATCCCGGCGGGAGCGGAAGAGGATAAGAGGAGAGGAAGGGAGAGCGGGCGGCCAAGAAGAGGAGCTGAATGAAGCGCATCGGTGGAACACTGGTCGCCGTCGGGATCTTTCTCGCGGCGAACCCCGCTCTGGCGGAGGTGGCAGGGGAAGGGGGCGGAGCGTCATGGTGGAGGGGCCTCATCGCGCTCGCGGGCGGGCTCGGGCTCGGCATCGCGGCTTTCGGGGCCGGGCTGGGCCAGGGCCGGGCGACGGCGGCGGCGATGGAGTCGATCGGGAGGAACCCCAATTCGGCGGATCGCATCTTCACGCCGCTGATAGTGGGCCTCGCCCTGATGGAGGCTCTCGCGTTGTACGCGTTCGTGATCGCGATCCTCTTGTACGGCAAGGTTCCGCCGCTCTGACCGCGGGGCGCACCGGCCGGAGCATCCGCGGCCTGCGGCCCGCCGAGCGCCGTTCTGGACGGACTCTCTTCGCGGTCCATGACGGGTGGTCCGGACGCACGCGAGCGGTTCTTCTTTTCGCGAGTGGGCACGGTGGTGGGGACTGCAGGGTGGAGGTGCGTCATGTGGTGGACCATGCCTGAGGCGGGGGAGCAGCAGGGCGCGGGGGTACCGGTGCGGCGGCTCGCGGTCGCGGGCTCGTTCCAGCGTCGGCAGCGCACGGTGCTGACCCTCGTGCCGCTCCGGGACGTGCACCCGAACCCCGAGCAGCCGCGCAAGCACTTCGACGACGAGAAGCTCCGCGAGCTGGCGGCGTCGATCAAGGCGCACGGGCTCCTGCAGCCGATCGTGGTGCGGCCGACCGCGGCCGGCCTGGAGCTGGTGGCCGGGGAGCGGCGCTTCCGGGCGGCGCAGCTCGCCGGCGTCGATCGGCTGCCCGCGCTCGTGCGCGAGGTCGAGGATCCGCTCGAGCTCGCCCTCATCGAGAACCTGCAGCGTGAGGATCTCTCGCCGCTCGAGGAAGCCGAGGGCTTGGCGACCCTCATCGCGCGGCACGGGTACAGCCACCGCGAGGTGGCGGAGCTGCTCGGCAAGAGTCGGCCGTACGTGTCGAACATTCTCGCGCTCACGCGCCTGCCGGAGGCGGTGAAGGTGGACCTCCAGCGTGACGGAGGGCTGATATCGCGGGAGCTGCTCATGGGGGTCGCGCGCCAGGAGGATCCGGAGACGGCGCTCGCGCTCTGGCGCCGCCTGCAGCTCGGGGTGCTGTCGGTGCGGCGCTTCCGCGAGGAGAAGGCCGGCCGTCGCCCGGAGCGCGCAGCGGTGGCAGAGGTGCTCGCGGCGGGACGACGAATGAACCGAGCCCTCGCGCGGCTCCTGGCTGACGAGCTGCCCGCCAGCGACGCGCCGCGGATCGCGCGAGCGCTCAGGCGGACCAGGCGCCTCATCGACCGACAGCTCGAGGCCGTCTCACCCCCGGCGCCCCCCGGTCCGTAGTAGCGGAAACGCGCCACTCGTTGTGGCGCTTCGCTACCGCGCGCCGTCACGTTTCGTTACGTCGTTTCATGGTCGCGGGAGCGTTTTCCGTGCCTGATCGCTGCTCTGGGCGGCTGTGTCGCGTGGCACGCGACCTGCTCCTCCGGCATCGCAGGGGGAGGAGGCACCGATGGAAACGCAAGCAGCGAGAAGGCTCGACGAGCCGGCTGGTCCTGGGCTGGAGCCCGAGACCATCCTTCCGTCGCAATTCTTCGATCGCTTCCAGATCGACGCATCCCTGCAGCCCGAGAAGCGGCTCATGCTCGCCGTGCTCGAGGACGCGGTCGGGGCCTTCCAGAAGCACGTGACCTCGTCCACGCGCCGCGGGCAGCGATTGTTCGCCGAGGCAGAGGAGTGGTTCGCGGCGCCCGCCACGGAGTGGCCGTTCGGCTTCGAAAGAATCTGCGAGGCCCTCGGCCTCGAAGCGGCATACATCCGCATGGGCCTGGGGCGATGGCGCGAGGGCCAGCAGGCCGAGGTGCCGTCCTCGGCGAAGGTCGTGCGCTTCCCGTTCCGTCGTGTGAACGGCCGCCGCCACTCCATCACGGGCCGCCCGGTCGGGCTGCGCCGCTCCGCGTAGCGGTCTCTTCTGCGCGCTCCGTCGGCGCGCGGCCATGGGTCGCGGCGCGGGCGGACCGCAGCTTTACGCTCGCCGGCCTTCCTGCGATACTCGCGCGCTTTCATGCCGGGGCTCACTGAGCGACAGGCGGGCGTCGGCTCGGTCGGCGAGGGGCTGGAGGCGCTCCTGCGCTGGGTGAGACCCACCTTCGGGTACGCGGCCGGCGCCCGGCCAGCGCTCGACGTCGGCTACTTCGCCAACGTGGTGCCGGTCGCACCGAACCTGGGGATCGCCATCTCCACCGACGGCGTGGGCACGAAGCTCCTCGTGGCGCAGGCGGTGGGGCGCTTCGACACGGTCGGCATCGACTGCGTCGCGATGAACGTCAACGACGTCGTCTGCGTCGGGGCGCGGCCCGTGGCGCTGGTCGACTACATCGCGCTCGAGCAACCGCTGCCGGCGCTGCTCGACGCGCTCGGCCGAGGCCTCGCGCGCGGTTGCGAGCTGGCCGGCGTCTCGTGTCCGGGCGGAGAGCTCGCGCAGCTGCGCGAGATGCTGCGGGGCGCCCGCCCCGGCAGCGCCGTCGATCTGGTCGGCACCGCGATCGGCACGGTCGCGCTCGATCGGGTGATCGCCGGGAAGGACGTCGCCGAGGGGGACGTGCTGCTGGGTCTCGAGAGCGCCGGGCTCCACTCCAACGGCTTCACCCTCGCGCGGCGCGCGATCGAGCGCGCGGGTCTGGCGCTCGACGCCCACGTCCCGGAGCTCGGCGGTGCGCTGGCAGACGAGCTGCTGCGTCCGACGCGCATCTACGTGCGCCCGGTGCTCGACGTGCTCGAGGCCGGGCTCCCCGTCCGCGCGCTCGCGCACGTGACCGGCGACGGACTCTTCAACCTCGTGCGCACCGTGCGTCCGGTCGGGTTCGACATCGAACGATGGCCGGCGCCGCCGCCCATCTTCGGGCTCGTGCAACGTCTCGGTCAGATCGCGGACGAGGAGATGTACCGCACCTTCAACATGGGCATCGGCTTCGCGCTCGTGGTGGCGCCCGCAGGCGCCGACGAGGCGCGTGCCCGTCTGGCGCGGACCGGCGAGCGCGTCCACGTGCTCGGCCACGCGACCGCGGATCCGGAGCGCACCATCCACCTCCGGCCACGCGGCCTCGTCGGCCGCGGCGGGCGTTTCACGCGCGCCTGAGAGCCCGCGCGCACGCCGGCGGACCGCTCAGGACTCGACGAGCTCGATGCGCACGCGAGCGACGCCGCGTCGTACCATGCCGAGGACGCGTGCTGCTCCGTAGGAGAGGTCGATCACCCGCTGCCGCATGTAGGGCCCCCGGTCGTTGATCGTCACCATCACGGAGCGACCGTTGAGCAGGTTCGTCACCCTGACCTTGCTGCCGAGCGGGAGCGTGCGGTGGGCACCGGTCAGCTTGGACGGGTCGTAGAGTTGGCCGCTCGCGGTCGGGCGGCGAGCGAACTCCCCTCCGTACCACGATGCGTGTCCGACGACGGGCTCGCCCTGGACCATGTCCGCGCCGGCTGGGTGCGCCGGGGCGATCAGCGAGGCGACGGCCAGCGCGACCAGCGACAAGACGTTCGTTCGCGCATGAAAAAGGGGCCGGGGGATCGCTCCCCCGGCCCCAATGGGCACGGTTTGCATGATCCCGCTCCTTGAACGCCGGCGAAGTTAGCTGACGGGTTCGGGCTCAAAGGAGCTAGCCCGTCCGGGTCCGCCCTCGGCGACCCCCGGATTGACCCCAGACCTCGGGTCCTCCGCTCCCCGCTCAGGGGATTAGGCGTATGTCGAATTTCTCGCCCGCTGACTGTGCCGGAGCACGGGCCCGGCTGTCAATCACGCAGGCCCGACGGCGAACGCTACCTTGCTGCAACTGATCGAAATCATGGGTTCTTGGGATAGCCGAGCGCGTGATCGACGAGGTTGCGGAGCGGCTGCCCCTCCAGGTACCGTCCGAGGTTCTCGACGAAGAGATCGAGGGCCCGCTCGAAATAGCGGGGCGTCGCTCCCGCAACGTGCGGGGTGAGGATCGCGTTCGGCAGGGCCCAGAGAGGGCTCGACGCCGGAAGCGGCTCCTCTTCGAAGACGTCGAGCCCGGCGCCGGCGATCAATCCACGGCGGAGGGCATCGACGAGCGCAGCCTCATCGACGACCGGGCCTCGGGCGATGTTCACGAGCACGGCGTCGGGGCGCATGAGGCCGATCTCCCGCGCGCCGATCATACGCTCGGTCTCGGGGGTGTGCGGCACGCACAGCACGACGAAGTGCGCCCAGCCCAACACGTTCCGGAGGCCGTCCGGCCCGACCACGGCTTCGTATGGGGGCGGCGGCTTGGCGGGAGGATGGCGTCGCAGGCCGCGGACGACGGCTCCCAGCGCTGCCGAATCGGCCGCGACCGCGGCGCCGATCGGCCCGAGCCCGAGCACCGCTACCCTGCTGCCTCGGAACTCGCGGATGGGGGTGCCGGCGCCGGCCATCACCGCGGGTCGGTCCCAACGCCCCTCTCGCTGCAGGCGGGCGGCGACGTGGAGATTGCGGCAGAACGCCAGCATGACGCCGAGCACGTGCTCGGCGATGCCGGTTGATGCGATCCGCGAGCCGTTGGTGAGGAGAATCCCGCGTTCCACGACCGGCGACGAGAGATTGCCTTCGATACCCGCCGACGCCGACTGGATCCAGCGCAGCCGCGGGGCCTTCGGAACCAGCTCCGCAGGGAAGCGAAAGCCGTAGAACACCTCGGCGTCGGCCGCCTCGCGGGCGAGCGCCTCGGCGTCATCGGCGCCCACGAACGTGACCTCGGGGAACCGCTCCCGGAGCGTGGCGAGCGTCCCCTCGGGCACGGCGATGCGTACGTCCTGCCCGAGGTGAAAGTTGAGGACGACCTTCACGGCACGAGGCGGCCGCGGCGCGGCCGGCACCTCAGTGGTCGTCGTCCCCGCCGTCCCAGTTGCCCTTGATCGGCGGTAGGAGCGGCGACTTGAAGTGCGCGATGGCGCTGGGCGCGGGCTTGCGGTAGATGAACTCGGTCTCGCATCCCTCGCAGGTGGCGCGGAAGCCGCCTTCGCGGCGCCTCAAGCGGACGGTGACGATGTCGCCGTTGTCGTGGCGATGCTGGATGGCGGGGTACTCGGCCACGTACACGATCCGCATCGGCGGCTAGCTAGCGCCGCGGCGCCCGGCTTGTCAATCGAGCGACGGCCGCGTGGCAGCGCACCGTTGCACCGCCCCGGGCACGCTGCCACGATGCCGCCGTGGCACCCGCGAACCGTCTCGCCCACGAGACCAGCCCATACCTCCTGCAGCATGCTCACAACCCCGTCGACTGGTTTCCCTGGGGTGAGGAGGCGTTCGCGCGGGCCCGCGCGGAGAGCAAGCCGATCCTGCTCTCCGTCGGCTACTCGGCGTGCCACTGGTGTCACGTGATGGAGCGCGAGTCGTTCGAGAACCCGGACATCGCGCGCCTCATGAACGAGCTCTTCATCAACGTGAAGGTCGACCGCGAGGAGCGGCCGGACGTCGACGACGTGTACATGAAGGCCGTGCAGATGCTGACCGGGCGCGGCGGCTGGCCGATGACCGTGTTCTTGACGCCGGAGGGCAAGCCCTTCTACGGCGGGACGTACTTCCCGCCCGCGGATCGGCACGGGCTACCCGGCTTCCCGCGCGTGCTCGAGGCCGTGGCGCGCGCCCACCGGGAGCGCCCCGCAGACGTCGCCAAGTCGGTCCAGGAGATTCTCTCCGGCCTCGCGCGCTTCGAGCGCGCCCAGGCGACCGAGCGCCCCCTCGACGCCACCCTCCCGCGCCGTGCCGCGGAGGCTCTCCTCGCGCACGTCGACCGCGCCGACGGCGGGCTCGGCGGGGCGCCCAAGTTCCCGCACGCGTCCGCCTTCCAGCTCTTCCTGCGGCAGCACCGCGCGACCGGCAACTCGGCGTTGCTCGAAGCGGTGCTCCTCACCTGCGACCGGATGGCGAAGGGCGGCGTGTACGACCAGATCGGAGGCGGCTTTCACCGCTACGCCGTGGACGCGCGCTGGCTCGTGCCCCACTTCGAGAAGATGCTCTACGACAACGCGCAGCTCCCGCGGCTCTACCTCGAGGCCCACCAGGTGACCGGCGAGCCGGGACTCCGCCGCGTCGTCGAGGAGACGCTCGACTACGTGCTGCGCGACATGCGGCATCCCGGAGGCGGCTTCTACTCCGCCACCGACGCCGACAGCGAGGGCGAGGAGGGGAAGTACTTCGTCTGGACCCCCGCGGAGGTGGCCCGGGTCGTCGACACCAACGACGTCGACCTGGTCCGCCGCTACTGGGACATCTCCGACCAGGGGAACCTCGAGGGGAAGAGCATCCCGCACGTCACCCTGACCGTCGAGCAGGTCGCCCGGATGTTCGGCCGCAGCCCCGGCGACGCGGTGGCAGCGCTCGAGCGGGCCCGCGTCCGGCTGCTGGCCGCACGCGGGGAGCGCGTTCCGCCGGCGCGCGACGAGAAGATCCTGACCGGCTGGAACGGCCTCATGATCGGGACGCTCGCCGAGGCCGGGCGGGTGCTCCGCGCCGCTCGCTTCGTCGAGGCGGCGTGCGCGGCGGCGGAGTTCGTCTGGACGCGCCTGCGGGCCGGGGGGAAGCTGCTCCACGGGTGGGCGGGCGGACG
>Ga0209376_1001522_pt1 | contig 23232 bp, 26 predicted proteins | sample GraSoiAngelo_134_FD_185891 | JGI IMG/M metagenome (GOLD analysis project Ga0209376, IMG submission 185891) | Grasslands soil microbial communities from the Angelo Coastal Reserve, California, USA - 14_0929_05_30cm (SPAdes) (version 2) | ecosystem: Environmental > Terrestrial > Soil > Grasslands ... | reverse complement strand
GGAGCGCATTACTTGCCGACAAGGCGGGAGACGAAAAGAGAACGCTGGCCTTCTCACTCATCGCGTTCCTTGGATGGATTGCGGGAGCACTGGGAGGCTTCGCCGTCTCATCTGTAATTCCGCTACAATCGTTAGGGCTGAATGTTGCACAGGCACACGTGGCCCTGTACCTGATCGTAGGCTTGCTCGGTCTCTCGGTAACGCCGCTCATTCTGAGAATAACCGAGACACCTAGACACTCCGGCGAAACTCAATTGGGGACGAGAGGTTTTCTCCCACGAAAATCCGCAAGGGTCCTGATCAGGTTCAGTACATATAGCATCATGATAGCCGTCGGGGCAGGCCTCTTCGTTCCACTGATGGCCAACTGGTTCTTCCACGCCTACGGAGTGACCGACGAGGTCAGGGCGCCAGTACTGGGATTCTCAAGCATTCTCACCGCAGTGGCTGTCTTTCTTTCGCCAAAGCTCGCGAGCAAGTTTGGGCTCATGCAAGCCATCGTCATGAGCCAAGGCCTCTCCACCGTCTTCATGGCAGTGGTCCCAACCTCTCCCACCTTCGGGATAGCCGCCTCTATCTACACCGTGAGGGTATTCTTGATGAATCTCTCGAATCCACTCTCACAGTCTCTGATAATGGGTCTTGTCTCATCAGATGAGAGAGGAATGGCATCTGGGCTTAGCGCATCTCTCTGGAGACTTCCAAATGCGCTTAGCTCGACCGTCGGAGCTATCTGGATCGGGCTCGGTCTGTTAGCCCTGCCTTTCTACGTTGCCACAGTTCTCTATGTCTCCGCTATCGTATCTTTCTGGTTCCTCTTCAAGGGCACTAGGCTGCCTGAAGAGTCTAGAGAGACCGCTCGAACTTTATCATCTTCAATCGAGGAAGAATCCGTTGCCGCGCTCTAATTGCTGATTACTGTCTGGTTACAGATTGGATCTGTAGGGGACCGCTTGCTAAAGCGGGACCTCTCGCCCGTTTACAAACAGCTTGTCAGTAACCTGCATCGCTCTTGCAATTGTTGCGTGCATCGGACATGTTCTGTGAGTGATTCTTGCCACCTGGACGACCTTCTCGACTGGAGCCTTCGTCGTGACCCTCGTCTCGAGGGTCATGTCTCTGAAGGATGGATCTATCCCGTCTATCTCGTACTGTCCTCTCCGGTCCCAGTGACCGCGGACAGATGTCTCTAGAGAGTCAAATTCAAGTCCGTGGAGTGATGCATGTCTCGTGAACATGACATTCTCGCAGAATCCCACCGAGGCTGCGAAGAAGTCGAGGGGTGTCGGGCCTTTGTCAGTTCCTCCGCTGGGAGCCGGCTCGTCTGATGCGATCTTGAAGTCCTTGACCTTGACTTCCTGATATTGCTGGCCTAGAAGCTTCGCGTCCGCTCTGACTGTGCCCGTGGTCTGATTTGGATCCTTCGCGGCAGCCACCTTGGCGCGCATATCTTCAACAATCAACTTGAAATCTGAACTGACCAGTTCCATAATAGACAGGAAACGTCTTACGGGTAATTAGACCTTAAGGAGTCATTCGCGGAAGCGCTTCAAAGACGGTTAGTTATGAGAAACCCATTATCGTAAGCTCAGGCCGGAATTGATTGGAGTTTTTCCCAAGGAAAACCCTTATGATTCTTGTAGAATTCTACCAGCCCGCCCTCTCGCATTAGTCCTCGGAGGAACTCGGGAACCTTCAGAGCAGGATGGACGCTGCCATCTCGGGTCTTGACAGACCAGTCTTGCAGGTTGACTTCGATCTCGTCGAACTGTTTGACCTGCTTGGATATTCCCGCCACCTCCAGAGCAGGCAAGCCGATAGCGAAGCAGTTACGGTAGAAGATTCGCGCGAAACTCTCCGCGACAACCGCGACGACGTTTGAATATTTGATGGCGACAGGGGCCTGTTCCCGGCTGGAGCCGCCTCCAAAATTCTTACCCGCCACGAAGAGATCCCCCGGCTTCACTTTCTTGTAGAACTCAGGGTCGAAGCCGTACATGCAATACTTGGCCATCTCCAGAGGATCGTTGGTCCGAGCCTTGAACCGGAAGGGAATGATGATGTCTGTGTTCACATCATCAGGCCAGACCCACGTCCGGCCCTTCAGAACATTCGGACCAGTCATAGGTATCTCCTTGGATCCGCGATCTTTCCTTCGATCGCCGACGCAGCCGCGGTTGCAGGTGATGATAGGTAGATCTTTGCCGTTATAGCACCCATTCGTCCCACATAGTTCCGGGGCGAGGAGGATATGCAGACCTCATTCTCTCCCAGGACCCCTAGATGGGTCCCGACACATGCGCCGCAGGTGGCGTTGGTGAAGACCGCTCCCGACTGGAGGAAGATCTCTGCGAGTCCCTCTTTGATTGCTTGTTCGAAGATGTGCCGTGACGCAGGCGTGACTACGCACCGCGTGCCCGAGTTGATCTTATGGCCCTTCAAGACCTTAGCCGCCGCAAGCAGATCTTCGTAGCGACCGTTCGTTGAAGATCCTATGAATGCCTCGTCGATCGGAGTGCCTTCCACCTCCTCGACAGCCTTCACCTTGTCCACGTTGCCGGGCTCGGCTACTTTGGGCTCAAGCTTGTCCAGCTCGATGTCATACTCGTCTTTGTAGCGGGCCTTTGTCCCTGCGTGAACCTCGTACATCGGCCTCCTGTTCACCGACCTGAAATATTCCTGGGTTGCAGGATCTACTTCGAATACGGAGAGTTTGCATCCGCATTCCATGCTGTTGTTGCTGATACATGCCCGTGATGACATCGACAAGGCCTTGACTGCGGGACCCTTCCATTCAATGGACTTGTAATTTCCCCCATCCTCACCTACCATTCCGATGAAGTGGGAGATCACATCGCGTGCATAGATGCCCTTCTTGAACTGGCCGGTTAGATTGACCTTAAGAGATTCCGGAACTTTTACCCAGAGTTTTCCAGACGCCCAGACGGCCGCCATCTCCGAACTCCCGATGCCCGTCGCGAAGGCGCCTACGGCTCCGCCTTGGCATGTGTGAGAGTCTGCGCCGAACAGGACCATTCCCGGGACGATGTGGTTCTCGAGAAGATGCTGGTGAGAGATGCTTCCCTCTACCAGCCGGACCCCGTGCTTCTTAGCAAAGTCTCGCATCATATGGTGAAGATTGGCTACTTTCTCGTCGGCAGCTGGGAACGTGTGGTCTATTACTAGATGAATTCTGGACGGGTCCCAGACCTTCGGCACGCCCATCTCGCCAAACACTTTGATGGCGAGGGGCCCGGTACTATCCTGGGCCATGGCCATATCGGCAGGCAGGACTGTGATCTCGCCCGGATGATGTACCTTCTCGCTGCCCTCAGCCCGTATACCGATGATCTTCTCGGCAAAAGTCAGTGAATCGTCATTCAAGATATCTTGGCGCAATGGGACAGTCGAAACGCGGGAAACCCCGGGCGGTTATTAAAAGTAAACCCGATCGACATTGTCGAGAGATTTGAACAGCGAGGAGAACCATGAGATAGCATGAAATCGTGAAGGGTACGAATTTAAGTCCGGGCTGCTCTACTAAAGGTACCGGAGTTGTGGCGGTTTGCCGGAGAGGAAGCGTTTGCCCCCTTGGGAGGAAGCACGGCTCCTCTTCAAGATGCAGGAGGAGGCTCGCAAGCGGAAGCTTCTCGAAGAGGGCGTAAAGCGTCATCATTCTCGTGCTAAGCGTGTTGGTCCTAACACGCTTGATGAGCTTGAGCAGAACAGGAAACGTTTAAGAGAATTACAAGAGCGACTGGAAGACGAGTAGACCGCGTACGGCTCCGATCAAGGCCCTGCTTGGTCGCTCTTGTTGACTGGTTTGAGTATGCCGCCACAGACTATGCATTTCATAGAATGGCGGTAGGTGAGGACGAGCTGTCTGCATTTGCCGCAGACCTTCGCCTGGACCTCGAGACCATCGTTATGCATTGGGAGCCGCGTGAGATAGTCCTTCGTGAACAGTATCGTCTACAACAGGTCTTACGCGTTGAATATCCAAACATGACAAAGCTAGGTTACAAGAAAAAGAACAGTATCTCTTCCGGTCCTAAGAGCTAACCCTGCTTGAAAACGCTTTACAACCCTTCCAGGCCCATTTGCAACCCTACGATAGCTCATGTAGCCATTAGTTCCACTCTCCTCACTTTCACCCGTCTACCTATGCCATAAGCGGTGAACTCCGCTCAGCGAACACATGGGTCGAAGTCAAACGGACAAGGTGAAGTTCGGACTTTACGTTCCGAATTTCGGTAGGAGTTCCCATCCTCTCACTCTTGTCCAGATGGCGGTTGACGCGGAGAGGTCTGGCTGGGATGGGTTCTTTCTCTGGGACCACCTTGTCGAGTGGGACAAGAGGCTTCCGTTATCCGACTCCCTCACGATGCTCGCTGCCATCGCGGTAAAGACCAAACGGATTCGAATCGGGACCACGCTCTCTCCGCTTCCTCGCTACAAGCCCTGGACCTTAGCCCGTCAGACGGCTACTCTTGACCATCTGTCCAATGGACGATTGATCCTGAGTGTTGGCCTAGGAGCTGTGGAGAGTAGTGACTATGCCAGGTTCGGAGAAGATCCGGATAATGTCGTCTTGGCGGAGAAGCTAGATGAATCCCTTCAAATCATCTCTGGACTATGGTCTGGGAAGAGGTTCAGCTTTCGAGGAACACACTACAGTGTTGGACCGTCAATCTTTCTCCCGACGCCCAAGCAGCGCCCCAGGATTCCCATATGGGTGGGAGGGTCCTGGCCCAGGCAGCGACCTTTCAAGAGGGCTGCCCGATGGGATGGCGTGCTCCCGCTGAGGCTTCCCGAGGGATTGCCAACGCCCTCGGACTTGAGGGAGATAGCCGCGTTCATCAAGAAGCATAGGTCTGTCGCCGGAAGCTTCGATATTGTCAACATTGGCTGGACAACAGGGGTCAGCCAGAGGAAAGATGCTGAGAAAGTGGCATCGTTCATTGAGGCTGGAATGACATGGTGGCTTGAAAGCCTCTACACAAAACGAGATTCACCAGAAAGAATGCGTGCGAGAATCCGCCAAATGCCTCCAACGGGGCCGTAATTGCCTCTCTGGCTCCCTGAGGTGAGTCTGTCTTGTTCGACTTCTGAGTATTCCTCCGTATTGCTTAGTCCGGTCTATCTATCGCGTTCCTGGGTTATCTCCAGAGTTGCGGATGTGTTAGGACCGATGGCAATTGTGTACTTAGTGTTGATATCGGCGGATTGTTACCGCTATCGTATGTGTTTTAGGCTGGATAGATACGCCCGGCCGATTATCGTCTTGGCGTTGATGAGTATTGCAGCACTCGGCCTCTCGTCACCTAGGCCCGTAGTAGCAGACTCTAATTTGTCCCCTCATGCGCCCATAGTCATCAATGGCGACGCCGATTTCACATCCGCAAATGGTGTGACGGGAGGAACAGGAACCGCCTCCGACCCCTACATCATCCAAGGCTGGGACATTATGTCCTGTTGCAACCTTCCGGGAATATTGATACGAGATACCAGTGCCTATTTTGTAGTTCGCAACGTATATGTTCACTCGAATGACTTGCCCGCTTACGGTATCAACGCCACTAACGTCGTTAATGGAGTAATTGAAGACTCTCAGTTTCATCTTTACTTTTCGGGCATTACTCTTGACTCTACTGACAACTTCGTGGTGCAGAACATTACCAATGGTGGTGTTAGCCGAGTTTACGTGACCAACTCTACTCAGGTCAGAGTTTCCGACGACTACGGTGGCGCGGATATCATCATCAAATCATCAGATGGAGTCTGGGTCTCCCACAACAACCTCAATTCTATTGATTACATCGGCAGTCAGATCAGCGTCTCATCCTCGAACAACGTCTCGGTACTAGATAATCTCTATTACAGTATAAGCTTAGGCAACTCTTCTAACGTCACCGTCTCCGGCAACAATCTGGGGGCGGACTGCTGCACCACGGACTTTACCGGACTAACGATCGAGAACTCCGATCAAGTTACGGTGTCCTCCAACTATTTCTACAGCGACTGGGGGATAGTCGTCCTCGACTCAGGCTTTCTGGAAATCTCGGACAACCATCTGTCGTTCACATCAAAAGCTGCGATAATACTGAGGTCTTGTTCGGATATCTCTATTCAGAGAAACCAGGTTAACACTGCTGGTGGTTACAATGGAGGAATAGTTGTCGAATCGTGTGCGAGGATAAACATTTTCGAAAATAGCATGTCTCGGATGGACGATATATGCTGCCAACGAGCCATTGACCTCCTCACAGTCTCCCTATCGAGCAACGTTACGATCGTAGGAAACAATCTCGTGAATTCAACCACCGCTATCGGCGTCTCAGATGCTTCATACATAATCATTAACGGCAACAATGTCCAGTCGAACGTTCAGGGAGTTGTCCTGAACGACACGATGAACGTACAAGTGTTTCACAACAACTTTCTCAACAACATAATCCAGGCAATCGACACGAACGGCACAAACAATTCCTGGAACAATTACCCGAATGGTGGAAACTTCTGGTCCGACTATACTGGCGTTGACAACTGTAGCGGACCTGACCAGGACATGTGTCCTGGTCCTGATGGCCTGGGTGACACGCCGTACGTGTTCAACCACAACCGGGACTACTTTCCACTGATGACCCAGTACTCCGTCTCCTGGCAACCAACCTCCAACGTGATGTGGATGGGATATGACTGGGATGGTGGTGGTGAAGAGACATTAACGTTAAACGGGCAATTCGTAGTTTCTCTTCCAGCAACTGACACTCCACAGAACGGAGGAGCCTGGACGTTCCTTTACCTCAACATAACGTCTTTCGTCGTGCAGGGTACGAACACGCTGACCTTCACACACGCGAACTGGGACTGCGGCGTCTCTGACGATGTGGCGAGCCTACAGGTAACGCGTGGGACAGCATTGGTCTACAGCGGTCCCTCGCCACTTCCCCTAAGCTGCACCCAGTCAGTGACATATACTTTCACGGTCTGATCGATTCCCAATTCAGCAGCCCTAGCCTTTTCAAGACCAATAGCGCCTGTAGCGTTACCCACTTGCTCGGCTTGCCCGCTTCCTCTAGCTGTAGCGCTCTTTCAGTACCCCATCCTTGAGTGACTAGTTCCCGTTCTTCCGGGCGTGAAACAGTTTCTTCCCCGTGCATTGCGTGGGGGTGCCTCCAGCCACGATAGACACCGTCCAGTAGCCATTTTCCGTCCGGCATTCGCTTCTCAAGCAGAAGCGAAACAGCAGCATCCATCCTCGGATCATTCCTGACACCCAGCTCCGTCAAGACCCGCAACCCGTGCAGAAAATCATAAGCGTAGTGCAAAGGATAGTGCAACCTTAGAAAATCCAGCATCACAACAGAGTCGTCCTTGTCGGATTTGTAGATATGATGCTTCAACAGGAACTCTGATCCACGCTTCGCGGAAGCCTCCCATCCCTTCCTCGCGTCATGCGACGTCATCTCAGACAAAGCCCACAGCGGCTCTATCGTGGCCATGAAGGATCCATGTTTTCCGGGTGCCGAGCAGTTCCAGCCACCATCAGGCAACTGTCTCGACATAAGCCAATCCAAGGCATCGAGGACCCGGTCGTCCTCGGCGTACCCCATCCTCGCAAGAGCTCGGACCATATTCCCGGTCGCGCAGATATGCGATTCAAATTTCTCGTGACCCTTGGGGCGTAGAGAAACACCACCGGTTTCGACGTTGTGCAGTTCCAGAAAATGTTCCACGGCATTCGCCACTCGTGGATCTTTAGAAGAAACGCCAAGGTCAGCGAGGACGATGAGCTGCCACGAGCAGGCTGAAAACTTGGGAACGTAACACGAGTTCGGATTGTCCCAGTACGTCTGCTCCTTCTGTCTAGCTAGAATCTTTGCGGCCCAACCCCGGGTCCCTATGAGACCCCGGGCCGTCCTGACAGACGGTTCATTCTCGTCCCTCCCAAGTAGACGAACCAGGGTTTCATAACGGGCTGACGGTTCGTCCTCCTCCAAGAGCCAATCGAGCACACTTTTGGAAACGGCGACCCTTGGAACCTGAACCTGCGCCAATGTGTTAGAACGCTCGGATTGTCGAAGGACCGGGTGATGCATAAAGCTGTCTCGTGAGACATGGCCACGAATAGCGCTTATCTATCAAGACAGACACAACCATGACTTTGTCCGGCTTTGTCCCAGAAGAAAGCCACCGAGAAATCGGGCAAACGAATCCGTGTTCTAGTCGCGAAACCGGGACTAGATGGTCATGATAGGGGGGCGTTGATACTCTGCCGAGCCTTCCGAGACGCGGGCATGGAAGTCATCTACACCGGCTTCCTAGCAACGCCCGAACAGGTAGCCCAGATGGCCATTGACGAAGACGTAGACGTTGTGGCCATGAGTCTTCTGAACGGGGCCCACATGACTGCCTTTCCGAAAGTTGCAAAGCTCGTCCGAGACAAAGGTGGGGATGATATTCTACTCGTGGGAGGGGGGATAATTCCTGATGATGACAAGCCGCGGCTGGAGAAATTCGGAATAACCGGGAACTATGGTCCCGGGACCCCGTTAAAGACGATCATTGAACATGTCGAGAAGATTGTGAGAGAACGTGACTCCAAAAATCGAGAAGCTGCTAGGTAATTCACAAGCGACCGGAGAGGATGTGCGAGCTTGGGCTTTCTCTCGATCATGGGCAAAACGCTGATCGGATTATCAATCATTGTACTGCCCATCGTTGTCTCGCTAATCATGGTGTTCAGCGAAATCCTTGGGCCAATGGGAATAGGGGTCGCTCTAGGAGCGAGCATCTTCGTGTTCTTCTGTGGCCTCTACGCTGGATTCCTCGGAATCAAGTATGAACGACTCCAGGAGAGGTTTGAGGCCTTCGTCAACCCGCTTAGAATCAGGCTCAAGGCTGCAAACATGATCAAGGCTGTCTGCCCCATCGACCGCGAGCAGGTCGTCTTTGTTCACGTGAGCCCACATCGGGACGATGCACGGCCGGATGGCTTGGACATTTTTCTAGGCTCTTGCGGCCACGAGGTCCATCGAGGAGAAATAGAGGTAGAACAACAGGCCGATTCGGTTCAGGGCTGACTCGACATTGGGACTTGCTAGATTGGCTGTGGAAGATGCTCTCCGAGCATTCATCGCTGAAGACATCGGCTACGGGGACATCACGACCAATGCGCTAGTCGACCCGGAAAGGAAAAGTGAAGGCCGAGTCGTCTGCAAGGAGAATGCTGTGATTGCTGGTTTGGACGAGGCTACGACTCTTCTCCAACTTGTGGACTGCCAAGGGACATCTAAGTTTCGCGATGGAGAACACATCACAGCAGGTAGCACAATTCTCTCGGTTGAGGGTCATGCCCGAGCGTTGTTGGGTATTGAACGAACATTGTTGAACCTGCTATCTCACATGTCCGGAGTCGCAACAGCAACCGCGAGTCTTGTATTACTCGCTAAGAAAGGTGGTGGAGCGCATGTCAGAATCGCTTGTACAAGAAAGACGCTTCCAGGTCTGAGATATTTCGAGAAGAAGGCTGTCGAACTCGGCGGCGGCGACACTCACCGTCTAAGAACCGATGACGCTGTCCTGATCAAGGATAATCATCTGACGCTGTCGGGCACAATAGAACAATCCGTTCGGAGAGCGAAGGAGAGAGTAAGCTTCACGAAGAAGATAGAAGTCGAGGCGACGACCCCTGCACAGGCGGTCGAGGCGGCCCAGGCAGGAGCCGACATAGTACTCCTCGACAATATGACACCAGAAGACGTGCAGAAATCCATGAACCTGCTAAAAGCCAAGCACCTACGTGACCAAGTCATAGTCGAAGCCTCAGGAGGAATCACAAGAGAGAACATTGCAAGCTACACCGAGGCGGGAATAGACGTAGTCTCTGTGGGCGCGATTACTCACTCGGCAAGAGCGATCGACATGAGTATGGAAATACGAGCTTCCAAGAAAAGAGGATAGCTATCGGTCTGATGTTCAACAGCGATGAATATCACGGAATAATTGTCAGAGATGGCATTCGGGACCAGACGATATTCGACAGGATGACCGTACTTGGAACAAAGACCGGTCAGAATTGGACTCTGCTCAAAGTAGGCATCGAGGCCAAAGCTATTTCGAGAGTGATTCGGGAGATTCAGTCGAATCTCTTAACCGGGAACGGAGTGCCCTACTATGCACACTTTTACAGAGGCGAAGAACTAGTCATAGTCTTTCCGGATAGAGCCTTTCACGTGTCATCCGACGAGGATAGTTGGAAAGACGCAATCTCCTATGGAGAATCTTTGGGCGTACCAAGGGCCGAGCTGGATTTTAGGCCTTGCAGGTTCCGGGACGAGACGTTCTAGCTCTTGGACTCAGTCGCTGAGACGTATTCTGATCGTCTGCGAAGCTTCTTGCTCTCGCACAGAATTTGGCATCGGTTCATAGAGTTTGACGAGCCGGTCAAGACTGTCGAACAGGCCGCACGAAAGGTCGACGTGGAACAGATCGTCAAGTCCATTGTCCTAGTCGACTCCAACGACGCGCCTTTGCTTGTGATCCTTCCAGCAAAGAATAGAATCAGTTACAGGAAGATCAAAACATTCCTGGGTGTCAAGGATGTTAGACTGGCCAACGAAAGGGAGGTCCTAGCCTATTCAGGATACCCCGTCGGGGGAGTCCCACCATTCAACCCGTTGAGACGAGCACTCGTGGACCAAGAGGTTCTCAAGAACCCGACTGCAATAGCTGGGGGCGGAGACATCAACAAACTCGTGGAGTTGCATACCAAGGATATCATAGAGATCCTCAAACCCACCATTACAGATCTTACCCATGAGAATAGGTAGGACCCCCATCGATGAAAAGCAACGATCAGTTAGTCAAGAAAGCAGAAGAGATTCGGAAACGAGAGCATCGGCTCAAATCGAGCTTCCGTTTGAAAACTCAATCTGAAATTGTGGGCTTCATTCATGACAGGGGACTTGTTTCGGCACTCGGAGGTAACGAGCTTCCAAGCCTCATCAGCGCTGTGATGGGCGAGGCCTGGAGACCATCGTCGAAGGGTTTTAGCGGCTGGTTGGACTGGTGGTCCCTCAAGATAGAGGGCAAGCAGATAGCCAGCATCTCTAGTGAGATCGAGAGGAGAGAAGACATTCTCGCTTCGAGAGTTTTCAGAAGGACGAAGACCTTTGTCTCCGACAAGCTCTGGCCAGTACTCGACTCAATAGTAAGGCATCAGAGGGAGCTCGTCGCGATGGGGAAGATTCTCTCAGCTCTCGAAAGGAAACTGCTAGAAACCGTCGAGGGCGAAGGACCAATCCGTACAGATCAGTTGAGAAAACAGCTCAAACTCGAAGCTAAGGAAAACAACTACAAGTTCCACCGCTCGCTGACAAACCTTGAAAGCCACGCTCTGATAGTCGGTGCTGAGGACCCTCATCCAGAGAAACACCTGCATGCCAACATTTGGCAGACGTGGGAGAAGCGGACGCATGGCCATGTTGGACACGTCCGTCTGTCTTACCAAGAGTCAGTAACAAAGCTACTGGGAGAAAGCATCAACGCCTGCGTGCTCACCCGCGAGGACCAGATCGAAAAATGGTTCGAGTGGAGAACCGGCATCGAAGGCGCCAAGAATAATCTCTTACAGAGCGGAAAGGTTAGGCGGGCCGGTCCCTACCTAGTCACATCACGGGTCCCAAATTCGTAGCATCGGCATCTATCGTGAGCCAACCACCCAGCTCTACAATTTCGCTCTATCAGGTGTACGCCCCCGCTCAAAATCTCCTAGCAGATAATCGAACGTTTTTAGATAGTGAATCGTTGATGTCCCAACGCTGTTCCCATGGCCCTCTTCAGCAATCCAGTTATCGCTGATCTTCTGGCCAAGTATAGGCCCATCGCTGCCATGACCTATTCCTCGTCCCTCCTCGGTTGGGACCTGGAGATCAACATGCCTGAAGCTGGAGCCGCTGCCAGGGGCAAAGCACAGGCCGAGCTTGAACTTCTCCGGCAGAAGATGACCCTAGACCTTGCAGAGCTAGTCGAGAAGGCTGAGAAGCAGGAGAAGCTCAGCGACGCCGAAAAGGGGATCATTAGGGTCTTAAAAAGAGACCTTCAGTTCTACCAGAAAGTCCCGCCTGACCTGCTTGAGGAACTCCAGAAGGCAATAACAGAAGCGGCTATTCCGTGGAGAGAGGCGCGGGAAAAGTCTGAGTTTCGAATCTTCCAACCCCACCTCGAAAAAATAACGGAGCTAAAGCGGAAACAGGCAGAACATCTTGATCCGTCAACGCATCCTTACAATGCATTGCTGGACCTTTCCGAGGAGGGTCTAACCACTTCTGATCTCGACAAGATTTTCGGCGAGCTCATCCCGGAGCTCAAGAGAATTCTTGCAAAGACCCTTGCCGAAGGAGCATTCCCGGAGAAGCATCCGCTGGAAGATGTTGACTATGATGTACCATCGATGAAGCGGGTGAATGAGAAACTTCTGTCGCTGCTGGGTATGCCTATGAACAGATTCCGGCTGGACGTTTCTACCCACCCCTTCTCGACGAGGATCGCAGGCGATGATGTGAGAATAACTACTAGATACGAGCCCAAGAACTTCAAAGCTCCGATCTACGGCCTGATACACGAGTGTGGTCACGCACTCTACGAACTCCAGGTGGGCCATGAACTGGACATGACCCCCGTGGGGGGAGGAGTATCCTCGGGAGTACACGAGTCCCAATCTCGTTTCTGGGAGAATATTGTGGGAAGAAGCAGACAGTTCGTATCCATGTGTTATCCCATCCTCAAGCGGAGCCTCAGCTTCTTATCACTCTACGAGGAGGACCAGGTCTACTACTACATCAATAGCGTAAGACCCAGCCTGATCAGAGTCGAGGCAGATGAGCTCACATACAACTTCCACATCGCGATGAGATACGAGCTGGAGAAGAAACTCTTGGAGGGAACAATCAGCGTACCCGAACTTCCAATAGTCTGGGACGACATGATCGAGGAGTACATCGGCAAACGGCCACGAAACAGCGCTGAAGGTGTTCTGCAGGACATCCACTGGAGCTGGGGACAGTACGCCACCTTCCCAAGCTACTCCCTCGGAAACGTCGTCGCCGGGATGCTCTGGAACACGTTGACAGAGAAGAAGCTACTCCCTATCGAAGGAGAAGAAAGCCTATCCCCGCTGAAGAACTGGCTGGCAGAAAACCTTCACAAGCCGGGCGCGACATATCCGCCTAAAGAACTGCTCACGCGAGTCTTCAGCCGAGGATATGAACCATCAGGATTAGTAAACTATCTCGAAAACAAATACCTCAAAATGAACTGAAGAGGAACATCGAACCCGAGAAGAGAACCTAGGCTAGCTCGAGCATCCTTTGGATAGAGAGTCTGGCCTTATCGGCAATGTCTCCGGGAACTCTGACCTCGTATACCATATCTCGAAGCGACCTGTAGACTTTTTCTAATGTTATCGTCTTCATGTACTCGCAGACAGCATCCTCCTTCACTGGTAAGAACGTCTTTCCGGGATTCTCCTTCTTCATACGATGAAGAATACCGGTCTCCGTGGCCACCAAGAACTTGTCCGCCCGCGACTGTCGCGCGTGCCGAACCATGCCCTCTGTAGAATAGATCTCCACTAGTGGAAGATCGAAGTCGCCCTTCTCAGAGAAGTAGAGAAACTGCGTGACACATCCACACTCCGGATGGACTAGGAACTCTGCGTCACGGTTCTCCTCGATCTTTCGGTTAACAATGTCGGGAGTAATCCCGGCGTGGACGTGGCACTCTCCGGGCCAGACTTCCATCTTACGACCTGTCTTCTCCATCACGTAGGCTCCGAGAAACATGTCGGGGAGGAATAGAATCTCCTGGTCTCGGGGAATGCTATTGACGACCTTCACAGCATTGCCTGACGTACACGCATAGTCGCTCTCAGCCTTGACCTCAGCACTCGTGTTGACATAAGAGACAACGACAGCCTTCGGATGTTCTTTCTTCCAAGCCCGAAGCTTGTCAGCGTCAATGGTCGCAGCCAGCGAACATCCGGCTCCAAGATCCGGAAGCAGAACAGTCTTTTGGGGAGAGATGATCGACGCTGTCTCTGCCATGAAATGGACCCCACAGAACACGATCACATCAGCCGGGGTCCTCGCCGCGGCCTGAGACAGGCCGAGTGAGTCGCCCACAAAATCCGCAATGTCCTGCACCTCTGGCACCTGGTAGTTGTGCGCTAGTATGACAGCGTTCCTCTTACTCTTCAGCCTCAGAATCTCCGCTACCAGCTCCCTGTTTGCGTCAGACTGGAGCGAGGCCTGCAATACTCTTCAACTAGCTAGCTGTGAAAACTTCGGTTAAAACGTTCCCTTACAGGTCATGAAGAGGTAGACGAGAATCAAAGCAAAAGCCAGTTGGCGTAGTGGACTCCCCAGACTCCTATCATGGAATAGAAAGAGACTGGGGTGAAGATTCCGGCCAGTGCAACGAAGCTCGCGTTTCCTTGCCTGTTGCGTGCGAACGGGCCTCTCTTGTCCCGAGCCTAGCCAGCCAGGCGTAGAGGAGACCGAACGGGAGTACCGTTGATAGCGGCGCCAAGAATGTGCAGATACCCTTGTTGAGCGTTGCCAGCCCAGGGTCTGGCAGATGGAGAAAGAAGGCGAGGATTGCTAGTACAACAACTTCGAACCCAACCAGGCCCAGCAAGACTCCTGTCGTAGCTCACCGACGCAAGGGCATCAATCGGCGCCATCGAGAGACAGGACCAGGATTCTTTTTATTCCACGGACCAGGTCGAGCGCATCCTTGCCGAACTGGGATACCGGGATATCCCGAGTTGTCCCGCACGAGCTTTAACAATCCATTAAGAGGCAAGTCTTAAATTGTTAAACGCCTGACCCATCCTTTGCACTTGTCGAGTCCTATCAGACGATATCTACCGCACCTACTGGTAGGACTCACTATAAGCCTCATCATGGTGGGGGCCTACATGGCTGTCGGATTCGCCAGCCTCACCGCGCCAAAGGCAATATGGTCAGCAAATCCGGTGACCATTACCTTCTCAGGCAGCGCGGGCATCGGCAGCTCGGGTAGCATCGGAGAGTTTGTCAAATGCGCACCAAAGCTAACAGATGTGGTATTCCACACTACGGTCAGCAACCCATCAAAGATTAGCCTCACAATTGGTCCACCAGGCGAAGCGACATGCGGCCCATCCCCCGACGCTGTCACTGTGACAGCGCACTGTCTCGTGGGTGCGATCGATTGTAAAGGATTGTACACAGGCACCATAACGATACTCGAGGGATACAACACGATCCCGCCGGGCCTGGCTGTCGCGATAGTCGTAACTTAGACGAACAGTATTTTCAGAATGGAGACACAGACACTCTCTGTCCGACTAGGTGCGCTAGTTCTGAGCATCTCGGCCTATGCAGTAGCATTACATGCTCGTATCTCTGACGGGCTATTGGGGACTCTGGGAGCGACCCCCGGTTGCTAGCTACTCGAACGGAACCGGCAGTCGTTGAAGTCGGAGATCACCAGAAACACAGCACCTCCAACATCTCACCGTTATGCTTTGAAACTAGGACCGTTGCTTCGCCAAGTACTACGACCGAGTTCGTTGTCGCGTCGCAGTCCCGAGACTAGGCCTTCGTCCCGGTCAGCCGGATCATCGTTGACACTTGCAGGTTGTACGGGACCCTCCAGACAAGACTAGGAATGGGAACTCACTCGTTGAGCCTTGCCAACTTCCTCCAGGATCCGAGAGGAGTCGGGTGTTCCGAATCACTCTTCCCATCACTACCGACAAGCATCACTGTAGAACTTGGAAAACTAACACAGGTCAGTCTCAGGATAACGACGGGAATCCACTAGACATATTCAGGAATTTATCGCGACGTATTCTCCAAGAGCTATCAGGCCCTATCCATAGAGTCCCTTGGGCCTAGTGTCCTTCGGCGTTATCTTCTGCTTCCTGACAAGCGTCTCCGGGACCTTGACTCTAGTGATGGGCTGGTTGTTGACTATGTACAATGGATCGCCGTCGGGCCCATACTTGTCCGTCCGAAGGATACCTGTGACTTCCAGTTTAGCCCTCAACACTGTACCATCAGAAAGCTCGTAAACGTTCCACCTCTCTGGGCCAACACGCTCGAAGTCGACAGAGGTAGTGTTCGTGGTGCTAGGGTCGATCGTTGTTGGGGGAGGATTTGTAGGCATTCCTCGAAGGGTCCTAGGACAGATAGTGGTGAAAAGGTTCTGGCTCGACCAGGCGTAGATAGGCTGTCCACTGGGATCATACTCGTCAGCCTTGAAAATCTTCGGAATGACCAGACGACCAAAGAGGAGCGTCCCATCCTCCAGCTTGTACTTCACCCACGGCTCGTCCCGGACATTGAACTCAACCGCGTTCGCCTTGGTCAGATCAGCTTGAGCCTGCATATTGGCCATTTTCCCCTCCAAGCTAACTACTCGTACTTTGTCTTGTCAGTTTTCCCGGTGTTTTTCAACATGCTTCTCGGACCATTCGTGTCCGCAGTGCTTGCACTTGTAAGTGTACTGGAACTGTTCAGTGTCGATGACTGTTGGCTTGCCTTCTTGGAGGACAAAGATTGGCGGCGCGGCGCTAGTCATTACGGCTCCCCCCATTATATTTGTAACATCCATCGTTGGTCTTGACGTCCTTTCTACGTCAACAAGCTTCTTGCTCTCCAGCTTAATATGAAATCTGCGTCCACAGCCTGGGCAGTGTCTAAAGAACTCCATCACAGACAATGCTCAACTGTCTCCGGCAGTTTTTTAGACTATCGGGGCGAGACTATCTCTCTGAAAACCGTCTCAGGCCTACTGTGAGAGCGATGACGAGGACTCCGCCAAAGAAGGGAAAGAACCATTCTCGCAACTGGATCAATCCATAGAAGAACCCTAGGACGATGCCAAAGGCTCCGAAGAGCCCGAGAAGCTTTTTGTTGCTTACCCCCCAGTTTGCAAAGTTCTTCGAGTAGCCTGCTTTCTTTATAATTAGCCACATGAGGCCTATTGAGCAGGCAAAGGCACCCCAGAAAACGAGGCCGCCGAAGATGATTCCTAGGCTGACAAGCAATACTGGATATGCGAACGCGAGAGAATACAGCGTGTATTTTCCAAGAGACCTCACTCGACCAAGGAGGTGGCGTCTTAGGAACCCTGCCCGAGGCAAAGGCTGGAAAACAGAAGGGTCAAAGAACCAGAGACGTGTCTTCTTGGTCTTTTCGCTCTCTTTGCTCTTCTCGCCCTTCCCCGTCAACGAGTAATACCGTAACTAAAGAATAGCAACGGTAATTTAGCTTATCACTTGAGCGCGACGCTCAATGCAACAATCTAATCGCCATGGATGCCACGTTAACCTTCTCGCTGTTTTTCAACATGCTTCTCGGACCATTCGTGTCCGCAGTGCTTGCACTTGTACGCGTACTGGAACTCTTTAACGTCGACGATTATTGGTTTGCCCTCGTAGACCGTGACGCCCATTCGCGCACCATACCTTGCCCCGCTGGGCAAGAGCTGAGCCTCACTCGTTGCTCTAGACCTTCTCTCAACATCGACAAGCTTCTTGCTCTCCAGCTTAATGTGGAACCTGCGTCCACAGCCTGGGCAGTGTCTGAAGAACTCCATCAGTGACATCCTCTCACTGATCACGCGGGTTGTCTTAAGAATTTAGGTTGTCGAAAGCCCGTACACTACGCAGAACAGAAGCATGCCGATGATCGACTATCTCAGCACTCCGGCAAAGGAGTGCGGTATTGCAAAGATAGTTTTCCCCGACCGAGATTAATGGTGGAATTTCCCCGGGAGGCTTTTTATTGGCTGGCAGTGACCCAGCCCAAGATTTGGCTCTCTCGACGAGTCTCACCGTCCTGGTTGTAGGTGTATTCTTCGGGATCTATGGATTGATTCTCTCGGACAGGTTCCACAAGCCGTCCGCGGCTGTGCTCGGGGCAACTCTCATGGTCGGGACGGGAGTGTTGAGCGAGTCTGAGCTTTTCGCGGCGATAAACTGGACGGCGCTCGGAGTATTGCTCGGCATGTTCATAATCGCCTCGTCGCTCCGCGAGGCCGGCTTCTTCGAGTGGATGGGTCTTCATCTGGCGCGCTCCGTCGACGCCCACCCTGTCAGGATGTACGTTCTGCTGCCCTTGTTGACTGCTGGTATGGCTTCGCTCCTCGACATCGTCACGGTAGCCCTGTTCATCGTCCCATTGACTGTCGAGGTCTTTGACGGTCTCGGGATTGATCCTATCCCTTTCGTAATCGCCGAGGTCTTGGCCGCGAACGTTGGAGGAATCTCGACGATGGTGGGAGATCCGACGAACGTGATCATAGGAACCGGTCTGAATCCACCGCTGTCGTTCAACCAGTTCCTCGCAAACACCGGCCCGATCGCGCTCGCGATTCTCGCAGTGAACACCTCAATACTCTACCTGAAAAACCACAGGTTCCTCCATCGAGACGCTCTGCGGAGACATAGAGAGCGACAGCCATTGCAGCTGCCCACGCCCTCGACCGCTGTAAAGGATCGCGGCTTACTCCAGGTCAGCATGGTCAGTCTCGGACTCGCTGTCAGCTTTCTGATCGTCCACACACTTCTCGGAGTCTCAGCCGCCCTCGCGACACTCCTCCCGTCCTTCATCATCCTAGTATACGAGTCGTCCCGTCAGAGCGAGCTCCGAGATGTTCTGGGGCGTGTCGACTGGCAGGTATTCTTCTTCTTCGGCGGCCTCTTCATCCTCGTAGCCGGGTTCGCGAAGACAGGGCTCCTGGTCAGCCTCGGCAACTGGCTCGTCCAGTCAGGCGGAAGCCTCGCACTATCAGTCACCCTTATCCTATGGACAACCGCACTGATCTCCCAGATCGTTGACAACGTCCCACTCGTCACAGTCTTCATCCCCGTCATCGCAACTATGACAGCACTCTCAGGCATCGCGATCGCACCACTGGCCTGGGCACTTGCCGTCGGAACTGGCATCGGAGGAATGGCCACGCCGATCGGAACTGCGTCCAACCTCGTCGCACTTAACATTCTCAACAAGGATAGGAAGAGACTCAGCTTCACCCGATTCGCAAAACGATCGATACCCCTCACAATCATCGATCTCGCAATCGCCAACATCATACTCGTCCTCAGACTCTAACCCAGGCAGATCCGAACTTGCGGAGAATGGGCCCAGAGTTCACGCACGCTATCCGATTCTGCCGTCGAGTGTCTCGATTTGCGTCACTGAGCAATACCAAAGAGAAGGCTCCCCAACGACCTCATGCACGCTTCAGGCAGACCATTCCTAGAACATGAAACAGAGAGCTGCCTCCCCATAGCAGAAGTAGGTTGCTGAAGGCCTTTGCTTGCAGCCTGCACTGAGACGTGCTCCTCAGACCCGGTGGGCAACTGTGGCTCTGGGAGCGTGCGACGCCATAGTCTGCGTAGAACGCAAGGTTGATCGAGTAGACCCAGAGACCAATGCTGGATACCAGCAAGCAAGGCCCAGCGCTCCCAGATGGCGCATTACTAGCAATGCCTCTGCCCGGTCTAATCAGGAATGCCGAGATGTGGAGCCTCACGTGGGAAAATCTCCCTGATCTACTTCAACGAAAATTCGATGAGGACGATTCTACGGGACGAGTTCCGCAACACAATCAGAGATGTGCAACTCTAGGACGGTGTTAGAATTGAGTGGGGAAGGTACGCTTGGAATGTCAGGTATGACGAGGGGGTCCAGTAGATACTCTAATTTTTCTTCTCTTTGCTCCCAGCCCGATAAATGTATGTTGCGACTGCCACGAGAATAGCCAGGGCCGAGGCCAGTCCGAGATAAGGGGCGACCAACGTCGGTCTATTTGTGGGCAGTGTCGTGCCGCCGACGGATGAGGGGTTGACGACGAACTGTCCCAGCATTGTCGCGGGATGGATTGAACAGTAGTAGGTATAGGTACCGGGCGCGAAGTTCGCAGTGAAAGTGAGCACGGTGGAGGTTGAGAACGTGCTGGAGCATATGTCAGCTCCTGGGCAGTCAGGCGTGGGACCGTTCTTGTCAACATCCACGAACCATCTGTGAAGAGCGCTGTCACCGCTGGAGAGCTGTAGACTGACACTGTCTCCTTGAGTGACGGTTATGGCAGGGTTGGGCTTGCTCGTAGCGTTCCAGGCGCTGGTAAAGCCCTCTAGGGTGATTGAGCGGTTGACAGCTGCAACTCTGGGGAGTGGCGACAAGGTTGGCAGTCCGAGGATGACGACTGCCAGCAAGAGGGCCGAGATGAAAATCATAGAGGATCTACGGACTATCATTGTAGAAGATGCGATTGCGATAGGAGGTTAATAAGGCTATCCAAGAAATGACCATCTGCGATCTTAGCTGTGGCGAAGCAATGAGTCTGAGGGTCGGCCTGGGACTCGGAAAGTTTCGCATTGGATTTGGTTTATGGTGATCACTTGTATTTCGCGAAAAGTTCTTTCCTCGGAGAGGTTCGAAACCTGTCCTAAGGTGATGGAGTTACGTTGATTGAATTTGCAGTTTGTGAGAACTATTTTTGAAGCGGGGTGCTTCCGGTTGGTTCTCGGCTTCTTCTCTCAGCATTCGCTGTAGAGCCTCTAGAGCTCTTGGGGCGTCGGTTTCGGTAACCAGCAGTATATCTTCTGGGGTATTGCATGTGATACCAACGAGGTTGACGTCATTTACAGCAAGTTCAGTGGTAATCTTCGCGATGATTCCCTTACTTCCTCTTGCTTCAGGCGGAAATAGGAGAGAGACTTCGGCAAGATCGTCGGAATAGCTGATGATCTCCTTTGGGCTGAGGGTCTGACGAAATATCTCCAATGCCTTCCGGTCCGCGATTACGCGGATTGACTGGAACCCAACAACTACCCTGAAGCTTTCTCCCCTGGTTGTCTTGATGGTGCTGGCAAACTCTGCAATCCTCCTCATGATGTTAGGACTGTTCTCAATTGCGAGATCTGCCACTTTGTTTCTCATTGCGATCTCGCAATCTTTGAACACTTGGCGGTGTTCAATCTCATTTTCGCTTCCGAGTGGGTAGCGGCGAACGATTCCTAGGACGGCATCTAGAGTAGAGTCCACGCCGTTAGCCTCTAGAATGTATCTGGCGAGTGCCCTACAGTTGATAATTCTCCGCTGAAGACCCTTCTTTATGACAGGGTCGGTTTCTATGACCCTCTCTACATGTCGCCTAATATCTGCCACAATCAGCATGCATGCGCCGCAATTACTTATGCTTGTCCAAATGTGACAACATCGTTAAATGATTTCCCTGAGAATCAGCACTCAGGACAGCAAATGATCAAGACGCACACCCTCATTATCACGGCCGCTTTGTTCGTGCTCGCAACATCTCTTGCCTCTATGCCCTCCAGCCATGCTCAGACTCCCGACTTCAACATCACGGCGACGCCTCGCGAGAAATGTATCAACCCAGGCGAAGCGGCATCCTACGTAATCACCATCTCAAGCACAGACGGTTTTGAAGGCAACGTAGAGCTCGCCGACACTATTGATCCAAATGCGACCGATGGTCCAACACTCTCTCCCATTCCATCGGACGTGGGTCTGACCAGAGGCCAGGCTGTGACGTTTAACCTGACCGCATCAACCGTACAGGCTACCCCGGCTGGAGTCTACACAATTACGATAATAGGAGCGACGAACGCTACGTTACACTCCGCGACAGTGTATCTGACAGTTCAATCCGCATGTGGAGCTGTTGGGGGCACGATCGTGCCTATGAACAGGCTCGGGCTACTGGCGCCCTACTCTAGCATTGCTTTCACCGTCGTGGGCCTAGCTGTTGGAGCAACACTATTCTATGCAAGACGATCCAGAGTCCGATGATTCGCGGAGCAAGTCTCGAAATCTTCAGTCCTTTTTCTCAATCCCTCAAGTCTCCCGCCAGCTAATTTCTATCTGATTACCCAACTTTTCAGAACGAGTATCGTAGAGATTGTACCCAATTATTGCCCCCTGCTTGAAACAACACTCTTTTCTATGCCACTTGGGGGAAGGAACGAAGGTCGGATAGGAGAGCCCTCCACGGTACGTAATGACTTTGAATGACCTGTTCCGGCGCGTGAAGGGTTTTTTCGCGCCCGGAGAGAAGGACGCGTTTCTTCGCATTCAGGAACTAGCAGGACTTGCCGAGGAAGCGCTGCAACTACTAGTCAAGATACTCTCAAGCCCGAGCCACGGTCTCAAGGACATTGAGAGCCACACAGAACGCATCAACGTGTTAGAGAAAAGCGGCGACAAGATTACCCGGTCTCTTGAAGAGATGATCGGGCGAGGCTCGATGACGGCGAGTCTAGACTATGACTTCGGACGCTTGGCCGACAATGTGGACAGTATTCTAGACCGAGCGCATGGTCTCTCCAGGCAGCTCCGGCGTGTAACGCGGCGTCCGTTGAGGGAGGCCAAGGAGTTCGACTCGGATATTCGAAAGGAGCAGATCAGCCTCATCGAGATCGGGCTTGCCCAGCTCCGCATGTTCAGAATGCTATTGAGCACGGCCGGCTCTGATCGGAACCAGGCGATAGAATTGGCGCGTCAGATCGAGGGGTTGGAGGAGCAAGGAGACGATGTCAAGGATGCGATGCTGGATGAGATCTACGGATCGTGGGAGAAGCTTGACTACGCCTCGTTCCACAACTATCTCGAGACCACCATTGAAGCGGATGACATCCTGGACCTCTGCGAAGACGCTTCCGACCTCGTCATGGCTATAACGAAAGCCCTGGGCGCCTAGAACCGAGAATGGCCGCGCCCCTCGACACCGCCTCATTGGTAATTGCCGGTCTATTGGGCATGTTCGTTGGAGGAAACAATCTCTCCGCATGTTCCGGCACAATAATCGGAAGCGGAATGGTCCGCCGCCGAACCGGAATACTCCTGGCAGTAGCCGGCTACATCACAGGGCTGGTAATAGAGGGCCCTAAGCTCTTTAGAGTCACGGAAGTCTTCCTCCCAGCCAACACTTCCACCGGTGCCTTCGCGATCCTGTTCGCATCACTGCTAGTCTTCCTCGGAGGCGAATTCTTCAAAGTCCCCCTCTCACTCTCCAAAGCGCTTACGGGCGCAATTCTCGGCGTCAGCGCCTCTCTAGGAATACTCGGCCAGACCAGATACCTTGCCCTAATCCTCGGTTTCTGGTTCCTCGTCCCACTGGTCGCAACCGCACTGGGAGTTCTAATGATCG
>Ga0209376_1001519_pt1 | contig 23257 bp, 22 predicted proteins | sample GraSoiAngelo_134_FD_185891 | JGI IMG/M metagenome (GOLD analysis project Ga0209376, IMG submission 185891) | Grasslands soil microbial communities from the Angelo Coastal Reserve, California, USA - 14_0929_05_30cm (SPAdes) (version 2) | ecosystem: Environmental > Terrestrial > Soil > Grasslands ... | reverse complement strand
CTGACGTAACCGATGTTTTTGTCTTCCTCGCTTCCGATGAATCGAAGGGCATCACGGGAAAGCGGTTTCAAGCGCAAGAACAGTGGAAAGCTACCCTCTCAAAATAAATGGGCGCACCATTTGCTTTCACGTTGCCGGCGGAGCTGAGCGCGAAGGAGCCGCCGGAGCGCCGGGGCATTCGGCGGGATCAGGTGCGATTGCTCGTAATCGAGCGCGCGACCGGAAAGATCGAGCACACGCGTTTTGACAAGATCGACAGTTACCTGCGACAAAAGGATCTACTTGTTTTTAATTCCAGCCGCACGCTCCCGGCTTCGCTGCGCGGTTGCAGTTGCGGCGCGCGGCATGGCCCTTGCATGGAAGTGCGTCTGGCCGAGCACTTGCCGGACGATTCCTGGCTGGCGCTTCTTCTTTGCGAGCAGGGCGATCCTTTCGGCTGCGGATTACGTGAGGGAATGCAAATCGAATTCGCGGAAGGACTCAACGCCGCCGTGCTGGCGCGCGACGCGAACATCCCGCGTCTTTGGAAACTGCACTTCTCGATTTCCGGGACGCAACTCGTCGATCTGATCTACCGGCTCGGAAAGCCGATTCGCTATGAATACATCTCGGCGCCGTGGGACCTTGATTATTACCAAACCGTCTACGCGAAAGAGCCCGGCTCGGCCGAAATGCCATCTGCCGGCCGCGCGTTTACCTGGAAATTGTTGCTTGACCTAAAGCGCCGCGGTATCGAGAGCGCCTACATCATTTTGCACACCGGACTTTCTTCCTACATGGACGACGAACTTGATCGCGCCCATCCCGCTTCAGAGGAAGAATATTTCGTCAGTCAAATTACCGCTCGGAAGGTCAATTCGGCACGCGAGAATGGCGGCCGCGTTATCGCAGTCGGCACGACTGTCGTCCGTGCACTGGAATCAGTTGCCGATTCGGATGGCTGCGTAAATGAAAAGCAGGGCTACACGCGATTAACAATCAACAGTCAACATCGTTTGAAAGCGGTCGATGGATTGCTCACTGGTTTGCACGAACCGGAAGCGAGTCATCTCGATTTACTGAGCGCATTCTTGTCCGCCGAAAAGATTCGCGCGGCCTACGAAGAAGCGATTGCGAGAAAATATCTCTGGCACGAGTTCGGCGATTTGAATTTGATTCTGTAGAGGAAGCGGTTCGCTTCCCATGGGAGGCCAGCAGACTCTCTACAGTCGTTAGTGCGCGCTGCCGCCGTACATCACACCGACTTCCCCGTGAATTTCATGGGAATTTCCCGGCTCTTGAATGATCGACGAGGGGCCGGATTGCTGAGCCTGTTTTTGATTTGCACAACCCGCGAGAAGCGCGGCGGACAACAACGCCATAAGAGCGCAAGGATCCGCAGCAGCATTTCGCTATGTCTATCTTTCACCGCCGAAGTCAAGTGGTGTGCCCTTTGTCGCTGACCCCCGTTTCGTTGCTTTGTCATTTCGCCCAGGTGCGCGCAGCCGCCACGGGTGGTTACAAGAAACAGGCCGCGGCCAGTCTGTTCGGCGTGACTCCGATTGCGCGATGACAGCGAAACGGATAAACAGATAGACAATTCAATGATCAAGACATATGGCCTTACTCACATCGCCCTGGCGGTGAAGAGCGCGAAACGATCGTTCGAGTTTTACCGGAAAATCTTCGGTGTGATCAAAGTGTACGATCAGAACGGGTGGATCCAGGTGCAAACGCCCGGCGCGCGCGACATCATTGTGTTCGATGAAAGCGCGCCGCGGATCGGGAAACCGGGCGGCATTGCGCATTTCGGTTTTCGCCTGGTCAATTCCAAAGAAATCGATGTTACGGTAAGAGCTGTGAAAGAAGCGGGCGGGAAAATCTTGGACAAGGGTGAGTTTTGTCCCGGCGAACCGTATTTGTTTTTCAAAGATCCAGACGGTTACGAAGTTGAGATCGCGTTCGAGTCGCCAACGCCAGTCGATCCCAAGCCGAAGAAGAAATGATTTCCTTTATCGTTCCCGCCTACAACGAAGAGCTGGAGCTTTCATCGACCATCGCCGCGATTCGGGCTGCCGCATCTGGCGTGACTCAGCCGTACGAAATCATCGTGGTCGATGATGCATCGGCAGACGCGACCGCCCGAATCGCCGTGATGGCAGGCGCCCGCGTCATATCGATCAATCGACGGCAAATCGCGGCGTCACGTAACGCCGGCGCGCGCGCCGCGCGGGGTGAATACTTGTTTTTCGTCGATGCCGATACGCGGATTAAGCGGACGCATATCGCCGAACCTATCGCCGCTCTCGAAGCCGGTTACGCCGGCGGCAGCGCGCGTGTCGTCACGAATGGTTTCATTCCGCTGTGGAGCCGTATTTTCGTGCGCGCGTTTTGCACCATTTACTTCGGGCTCAATCTCGGCGCGGGCGCATTTCTTTTCACAACGCGACGCAACTTTGATGCGATTGGCGGCTTCGACGAGCAGTATTTTATCGGTGAAGAAGTTTATTTTAGTCTGGCCCTGAGGAAACTTGGTCGCTTCAAAGTGCTGCGGGAACCGATTCTGACTTCAGGGCGGAAACTGCGCATGTATTCGGCGAGACAGATTCTTGGCAACGTCTTTGGTGTCATTGTCGGCGGGCGTAGTGTCGCCTGTTCGCGCGTGAAACTGCATCTCTGGTACGACGGGAAACGGGAAAAGCGTGCCGCCTGAGACTGCAGGGCGTGCCTGTTCGCCAAAGTTTTCGGTGTCTTCGCCGCAAGCAGCCATTCGCGGTTTAAGGCACAGCGCCCGTCCTTCCGATCGGCGACCCGCTGTCCGCTAGCGATCGATTTACGATGTTAAGAGTGGCGCCGAAGGCGCACCATTTTGGCATCGAAGGTGGCGCGGGGGACGCCTGCTTAACGTGCGCTTGTTGCACGGTCATCGCAGACTGCAAGCTCCCTCCACTCTCATCCCGGTGATTCGGGACCAAATGCTTTTTGTTCCTTGGATACCTTTGTTTTCTTCCGTTGATTTCGGCGCGCGTCAAGGAACGTCAACAGAAGGCAACTAGGAAAACGAAGATGACGAAGGCTTTTCAGGAAAGCTAGAAAGATTCTAGACTCTCGGATTGGTGATTGGTTTGGCGATTACCAGATTCAATCTCATCTGCGTCATTCGCGCCATTCGCGCTCAAGTTTCTTGTTTGTTTCCTTCTTTCCCATTCGCCTACTGAACCGACGCCGCCTGCTGGATCACGCGCGGGAATATTTCTTCAAGAATTTTGGAAGAATTTTCTTGCTCGCTCGCGGACATCGGATACACCAGCAAGTCTATGACCACGCACCCAAACCGCACATTCACGCCGTCGCGATTGCGGCGTATCCTTTGCTCATTATTCTTCGCCGCAGCTGCCGTAGCTGTGCTGGGCGCGATTGCCTCCTCGCGTGCCATCAGCCAGGGTGGCCCGCCTAACCAAGACGCGACGGCGAAAAAGATCGCGCCGTGGGTGACCGATCACACCGCCAATGGCCAGCAGGCTGAATTCATCGTCGTTCTTGCTGACCAGGCCGACCTGAGTCAGGCCGCCACCCTACCGACTAAGACCGAAAAGGAGCGCTTCGTTTATGATACCTTATGGAATAAAAGTCAGACGACGCAGGGCCCAATCCTGCAATGGCTGCGTGAACGCGGCATCGAGCATCGTTCCTTCTATATCATTAACGCAATTTTAGTGAAGGGCAGCCGGGAGATCGCGGAGACGCTGGCTGCTCGGCCGGATGTGGCGCGCGTCGAGGGCAACCCGCACATTCAAAATTCGCTTCCTCCACCGGGGCCGGCTCTGGAAGGGCCGTTGCAACCTGGTGCGCCGGCGACCATCGAGCCGGGAATCGTTTACACGCACGCGCCGGACGTCTGGGCGCTCGGTTTCACTGGACAGAATACCGTCGTTGCCAGCGCCGATACCGGTGTTCGGTGGACGCATAACGCACTGAAGCCTCACTACCGCGGCTGGAATGGAACGGTGGCCGATCACGATTACAATTGGCATGACTCGATCCACGACAGCGTAAGCAACCCTTGCGGTAACAACTCACCATTCCCTTGCGATGATTTCTTCCACGGCAGCCACACCACCGGCACAGCGATCGGCGACGATGGCGGTACCAACCAGATCGGGATGGCACCTGGCGCAAAGTGGATTGCTTGCCGTAACATGGACCAAGGCACAGGCACACCAGCGAGATACATCGAGTGCATGGAATTTTTCCTGGCGCCTTACCCGGTGGGCGGCGGGCAGGGCGACCCGACCAAAGCACCCGACATTACAATTAACTCCTGGGGTTGCCCGACCTCGGAAGGCTGTTCGGTTAACACATTGCAAGCTGCCGTTGAAGCTCAAGCTGCTGCTGGGATTATGATGGTGGTCGCGGCGGGTAACTCCGGATCGAGTTGCTCCACTGTGACAGATCCACCATCGTTCTATGCGGCATCTTACACAGCCGGGGCCCTGAATACCGGCACGGATACCATCGCTTTCTTTAGCAGCCGCGGTCCGGTCACTATCGATGGAAGCAACCGGATAAAACCGGATATCACTGCTCCGGGCACAAACACTCGCTCGGCCAGCAACGCTTCCGATAGCGCCTATACCATTGCCAGCGGCACGTCAATGGCGACTCCGCATATCGCCGGGGCAACGGCCCTGCTCTGGTCGGCCAATCCCGCGCTGCAGAATCAAATCGATGCGAGTCGGACAGCCTTGGATAACGCGGCTCATTTTATCTCTTCCACCCAGTGCGGCACTGCGGGACCGCCAAACAACGTCTATGGATGGGGCCGGGTCGATATCCTTGCCGCCGTGGGGCCAACCCCGACACCTACCCCGACTCCTACGCCGACACCTGGACCGATCACGCTCAGCGCCGCGAAGCGCAAGGTGGGGGGAATAAATACAGTGCGTCTGACCTGGACCGGGGCGACCTCAACCAACGTCGATGTCTACCGCGATGGTGTGGTGATCGTGACAACGGCGAACGATGGTTCCTATACTGATTCCACCGGCGACACCGGCCGAGCTCGCTACACGTACAAGGTGTGTGAAGCTGGCACCTCGACCTGCTCCAACGATGTGACAGTGGCGTTCCAGCATTAGGGGAACAACCAAGCCACTTCTCTATCAATGCGCCGCGCGAGCGGCGCCGCCGGGCGCGCCGAAGGCTTTAAGGCACTGTCTCTACTTTGTGCCCGCAGAAGGCAGGTGTGATCCGAGTTGCCAAAGTGCGTTCTTCGCTTACAATAGGCACTTCCAAATGGCAGATAGCACGGAAACGTTGAGCCTCAAGGAGTTCCAACTGCATGCAGAAGATACCGGCAGTGCGGATGTGCAGGTCGCACTTCTCACTCGCCGGATTGAGCATTTGACCGAACACCTCAAGACCAACCGCAAAGATCATTCTTCGCGCCGCGGCCTGCTTAAGATGGTCGCGCAGCGCCGGAGTCTGCTCGATTATTTGAGCAAAACAAAAGCCGATCGCTACAAGAAATTGATCGACAAGCTGAACCTGCGCAAGTAAGCGCATCGAGTTTTCGGGAAGGTTCGTGTCCAACCGTTTAACCGCTCGAAGCCAGAGGTAAATTAGAAAAACAACATAATCAGCAGTCCAGGCCGCAGTAACCACCTTGGATTTTAGGTTTTAGTCCCGTACTGGCGGGGTTAAAACCTACAGTCAGGGTGACCGGCCTGGAACTCGCACATCCAGGAAAAGTACAATGCAACAGAAGGTCACGGCCCAAATTGGGGCCAATCAAATCTCTATCGAAACCGGAAGAATAGCCAGACTCGCCGACGGGGCGGTCGTCGTCTCATGCGGCGACACCATGGTGCTGGCCAGCGGCGTCTCGGCCACCGCGGTCAAAGAGGGCCAGGATTATTTCCCGCTTACGGTCGATTATCGCGAAAAGGCGGCAGCCGTGGGGAAATTTCCCGGTGGCTATTTCAAGCGCGAAGGCCGGCCGACGGAAAAGGAAACGCTCACTTCGCGCATGATCGATCGGCCGCTTCGGCCGCTCTTTCCGCAAGGATACTTTTACGACACGCAGATCATCTCAATCCTGCTCAGCGCCGACGGTGAAAATGATCCCGACATTCTGGCGCTGAACGGGGCGTCCGCCGCGCTTTGCGTATCGGACATTCCATTTGCGGGTCCGATCGGCGCGGTTCGCGTTGGGCGAGTCAAGGGCGAGTTCGTGGCGAATCCAACCCACACGGAGCGCGCACAAAGTGATCTCGATCTGGTTTATGTCGGCACTGAGAACGACGTGATCATGATCGAAGGCTCGGCGAACGAACTGCCGGAAGCCGAGTTCGTGAAAGCGCTCGAGTTCGCGCATGAACATGCACGCGAGATGATTCGCATTCAAAGAGAACTGGCAGCCCAGGTTGGCAAACCGAAACGCGAGGTGCCGTTGCTTCAGGTGAACCAGGACCTGCTCGATATCGCTTACCGCGTCGCCGGTGACCGGATCGAGAAGGCGCTTTACACAGAAGGCAAGGTGGCGCGCGCTAAAGCGGTCGATGCATTGCGCGAGGAAGTGAAGGGGTCGATTCTGGAAAAACATCCTGAGGCCGATTCCTTTTTGATCTCGCAGGCATTCGATTACGTCCAAAAAAAGGCGTTTCGCATCAGTATTTTGGACAAACAAAAGCGCGTTGATGGTCGCAGTTACCAGGATTTACGGCCGATCAGTTGCGAAGTGAGCGCCCTGCCGCGGGCGCATGGCTCGGCGATTTTCCAGCGCGGCGAAACCCAGGCGGTCGCGCTTGCCACGCTGGCGCCGATCGAGGAAGCGCAGATGCTCGATGCTTACGGGGGCGGCGAGCAATCGAAGCGGTTCATTTTGCACTACAATTTTCCTCCTTTCAGTGTGGGCGAAACGGGACGAACGGGCGGGCCCGGGCGGCGCGAGATCGGTCACGGTGCGCTGGCGGAGCGTTCCCTCGAACCGGTGGTACCGGGTGAAAGCGATTTTCGTTACGCCATCCGCATCTCGAGCGAGATCATGGAATCAAACGGATCGACATCAATGGCGAGCGTTTGTGCTGGCACGCTGGCGCTTATGGATGCGGGTGTTCCGGTGGAAACGCCGGTGGCTGGAATTTCGGTTGGGCTCGTGACCGAGTTTGGCGATGATCGGCAATTGAAGCGCTACGAATTGCTGACCGACATCATTGGCTCGGAAGATCATTTCGGCGACATGGATTTCAAACTTTGCGGGACGGACACCGGCGTCACTGGTTTTCAGCTCGATCTGAAACTCCCCGGGATTAGTCACAAAATCATGACCGAAGCGATCCAGCGCGCGAAAGAAGCGCGCACTAGAATTCTCGACATCATGCGCAGTGCGCTGGACAAGCCACGGCCGGAATTATCGAAGTATGCGCCGCGCATCGAAACCATCAAAATCAATCCGGAGAAGATCGGAGCGCTTATCGGACCCGGCGGCAAGACCATCAAGGGGATCGTCGCGGAGACCGGCGCTGAAATTAACATCGAGGACGACGGCTCGGTGCACATTTACGCTACGAGCGGTGAGAGCATGGCGCGCGCCAAAGAAATTATCGGCAGCATGACGCGCGAGATCGAGATCGGCCAGACGTATCAGGGCCGTGTCGTTTCGACGAAGGAATTCGGCGCGTTTGTCGAAGTTTTCCCCGGCAAGGATGGGCTCGTGCACATTTCCGAGCTCGCAGACTTTCGCGTGAAACGAACGGAAGACGTTGCCAAGGTTGGCGACATCATTTGGGTCAAGTGTATCGGGATCGACGATAAAGGCCGCGTAAAACTTTCGCGCAAAGCCGCGTTGAAAGAACGCGCCGAAGCAGAAACGGGTCAGCCCGCTCCGGCAGAGAAAGCTGGATGCTGATTGGCGGTGTAGTGTCCGCCGTTCTCAGCGGACATCGCGTCGCACGTCGAAACCTGGTGCGTGAGGAAGGCGCACTCTGCGGCACTTGTCAGAGGTCGCTGACCGGCAGGCATGCGGAGATGACCCTCGCAGTTGACAACCTCAGCCACAGATGAAGTTAAGAACGAGGCACCGGTTATGATTACACCTGCTCGACTTTCTTACGGCGTGCTCGCCGTCACAATTATTCTGGCAGGGCTCCTGCATCTCGGAACACCGCTGCTGGTCGTCTTGTTCTCGTACTTTGCATTGCGCCAGTTGTATTTTCTTACTAAAAGAAAGTGGCTGGCGTTGATCCTGTTTATCGTTGTCGTTGCCGGGATCGCCAGTGCGGCCGTGTATATTACGCGGGCCGCCTTTCTCGCGTTGCCCGACGTGGCCGACACGTCGATCCCTTCTGCCAGCGCCTGGGCTCAGCAGCGCCAAATCGAATTACCCTTCACCGATTTTGAGAGTCTGAGAGAGGTCGTGATGGACACGCTCAAGGAAGAGGCACATTACCTGCGAAACGTAGCGCATTTTGCTGGGAGCACCACGGCGGCATTGGTTTTTACTGTTATCGGGATCGTCGTCGCGGGGAGTCTCTTTCTGAAAACTGGGCTGGACCCTTATAGGGGCGCGCACCCGGTGAAGAACAATCTTTACTCCATTTGCTATGATGAAGTCTCAACGCGGTTCCGCGATTTCTACCGCAGTTTCGCCACAGTCATGGGCGCACAGATCACGATTTCCTTGATCAATACGATATTGACCGCGATTTTCGTTTTCGCCGTTCGCCTGCCGTACGCGCCGCTCGTAATTGCGATCACATTTCTCTGCGGGCTGGTGCCCATCGTCGGCAACCTCGTCAGTAATACGATCATTGTTTTCATTGCGTTGACGGTTTCTTTGAAACTGGCGATCGGGGCTCTGGTGTTTCTCGTCGGGATTCATAAGCTCGAATATTTTTTGAATAGCAAAATCATCGGCGACCGGATTCGGAACCCGGTTTGGCTGACGTTGATCGCGCTGATCATTGGCGAAAGGCTCATGGGCATTCCTGGCCTGATCTTGGCACCGGTGGTGTTGAATTATCTGCGTGTGGAAATGTTGACAGTGGAAGTGCCGCCGGTGCCGGAAGAAGTTGAATCGCTTAATCGTTAAATCGTTGAAGCGTTTTTCCGTTGTAACGATTTAACATTTTTGACCATTTACGCTGCGACGTAGACGATGAAAGCGGGTTTTCCATTTTGTCATTCCGAGCGAAGTCGAGGAATCTCTCATTTTCGAACAACTCTGATCACGCCATGAAAGCTGGTTTTCTTGAGAAACTAATCGAGCGACTCGGACGCATTGGGCCGGAAGAGGTGCAGAATTATTTTTTGCGCCTGGCCCAGGAGAAAGGTTTTCTCGAAACGGTTTTCAATGCCATTCAGGAAGGGATCATCGTAACGGATTCGAAAGGCCGGATCACTTATCTTAACGACTCCGCCTGCCGGTTATTTGGGCTTCATGCCGGCGATGCAATCGGAAAACGCCTCGACGAACGCGTGCGCGGTCTCGACTGGCTATCTCTTACGCAAAGCGGCGGACCGGTCAGTCGTGATATGGAAATTTTCTATCCAGAAAATCGCTTTATCAATTTTTATATCGTGCCGTTGATCATTGAACACCGCGAGACTGGTGAGAAGATCGACAAGAAGGCGGCGATAGTTGCTGGCTCGGAGGCGTTGTGGGACGGGCAAAACGACCAAGTCGGCCACGCCATGATCCTGCGCGATATAACCGAGAGCCGGCGCTCAGCGCAGCAGACTATTGAGTCAGAGCGATTGAACGCGCTCACGTTGCTCGCCGCCGGCGTGGCGCACGAGATCGGCAATCCACTGAACTCGCTCCACATCCATCTACAATTGATGGAGCGCAAGGTGCACGACCTGGAGGACGGTGCGAAGGCGGAGCTTCAGGAATCGATCGACATTGCCCGGGCCGAAGTCAACCGGCTCGATTCGATCGTCACACAATTTTTGCGCGCTATCCGGCCTTCCAAACCGCAACTCAACCCGGAGAACGTGAACACAATTGTCGAGGAAGCGGTGCGTTTTTTCGCGCCTGAAATTCAGGATCGCGATGTCGTCGTCGAGCAGAGACTGCGGTCGGACCTGCCTTTGCTTCAGATCGATCGCGATCAGATGAAGCAAGCTTTTTATAATGTGATCAAGAACAGTCTGGAAGCTATGAAGCGGCGCGGCACGCTGCGCATTCACACCGACATGGACGACACGCATGTCTTGATCAGGTTCATCGATACCGGCAGCGGCATGTCCGCTGAAAATTTGGGCCGCGTTTTTGAGCCGTACTTCACAACCAAGCCGGCTGGCACGGGTCTTGGACTACTGATTGTGCGCCGAATTGTGCGTGAGCACGGCGGCGAGCTCTCCATCCAGAGCAGCCAAGGGAAGGGTCTCACGCTCACAATTAGATTGCCCTATATCGAGAAGCACGTGCGCATGCTGGAGGCAGGCGAAAGCAAAATGCAGCCTCAAGGAACGACGGCTACCCAGTCCCCAAGTCGGACGGACTCGTGCCGTCGCGAGCCGTCGAGTTAAGCTGGACGGCCTGGAAGTCGTCACTCCTTGAGCTTGCGCAACGCGCTCTCAATCGCCGCCGAAGACTTTTTTTAGCCAGCCTTCGAACTGGCGAAAAAGAAGACCGAGATACGCACCGGGCGATTCCTTGAAAAGCTCGACAATCCGCGGGCTCAGATCTTGTTTGGGTTCATCGATCGTGCCGGACAGCTGCACAGTGGTCCAGAGATAGCCGCTTTGCGCACGACTGAAGACTTCTTCGGGCTTCGGTAACCAATCGAGATATTGACGGGTGATCCCAAGTCTCATTGCTCCGCGCAAGGAACGGCGATCGACCGTGACCGCTCCCTCGATCCGAAATTTCCCTTTCTCTTCAATTGCGATGTCTGAGATGTCGATCCTTGGGTAGCGCCACGTAAAACTGAGCGAGCAATCATTTAACGCCAGGTGCTCGAGCGATTTTTTCTGCGCGAGTTCGGCGAGCTTTTCCAAAAACGCAAGATTATCAATACCTCCGTCGTGCACCCGCAGGGAGCCTTCGCCGGACGAACTTTCGAGCTTCGGATTTTCTCCCGTCCAATGGACCATTCCGGAAGCACCGCCGCTCACATACTCTTTCCACTTCGCTGGCAGCCACGGACGAATTGGGACGGAATCGAAGGTCGCTTTGAAATCGATGCTTTTGTCTTTCCCGATGCCCGCGTTTCCCTCGCCATGGATGCTTCCCTCGCCGCGTTCATCCGCGAGATCAACATCGTAAATGGTGAGCAGCGTCTTTGTGATCAGAAAGTTTCCACGGCGGAGGTAAAGGTCGGGAACTAGCGCCATTTTCAATGTGCCGCCGGTTGCGACGTACTCGAAATCGCGACCGTGCGGCGTGATGAGCAATTGTGTGCCGAGAAAGCCCGCCCGCTCGCCGCGAAATCGCCAGGTCACGTTAGCCTGCTCCGATTCAATCCTCTCCAGGTAAACTCGGTTCGGCAAAAAAAATGAAAACCACGGTTTCGACCTCACCTTTTCAGGAGTCGCTTGGTAAATTTGAAGTTCGACGTCGCCCGATTGAACGCGCACGACACCAAATCGCCATTGCCGCAGGAACAGGCCCCACGGATTAAACGCGGCCGTGATTCCTCGAGCGTCGAGCGATCTCAGCGCCTTCTCTCCATTGCTTGCCTGGAAACGTTCGCTTCGAGCCGTTAATGAACCAGTCCGCCGAATCGGTGCGTAGCGGCCGCTGGGAAAGTGCAAACCTTTGCCAGTTTCATTTTCCATGGCTACGCGAAACGCGTCATTCTCGATGTAGTGAGTGAGCAGCGGACTGAAAAAAAGGGCCGTTCCTGTCGCGGCTGCGATGACGAAAAAAATCGCAATCGCTCCGGTGTAAATCAGCAATCTCCTTCGCAACAACGACAATGTCGCCGATCACGAAGATCGGTGCGAGTGCAGCCTGACTCTTGGTGTAATCGGTGTGCCAATGTTTGCGCTTGGAAATCCATACCGATCACGGTGAGAGCGATGTTTGGGATGACCTCTGCTTCTCGGACATATCGAGTTGTGCAAAAAGAAACGCGTAAATGTCCGCCAATTGTTTGATTCGCTCGCTCAACGCGGTGCCAATTCCATGACCGGCACTAGAACTCGTCCGCAAGAGAATGGGATTGTCGGATTTGTTCGCTTCTTCCAGGCGCGCCGTCATCTTGCGCGAGTGATACGGCGCGACACGCCCGTCGTTTGCGCCCGTCATCATTAAGATGGAGGGGTATTTCGTCCCGTCGACAACGTGATGATAGGGTGAGTAAGCATAAAGGGCTTTGAATTGTTCCGGATTTTTTACCGTGCCGAATTCCGTCACATTAAACGCGCCATTCGGCGCAAGTTCGACGCGCAGCATGTCGTAAATGCCGACTGCGGAAACGACTGCCCACACCAAATCGGGATGCTGCGTGATCATCGCGCCCATCAAGAGGCCGCCATTGCTTCCGCCTTGGATCGCAAGCTTTTCCGGGCGCGTATACTTCTCCTTGATCAAGAATTCGGCAGCGGCCGCGAAATCGTCGAACACGGTTTGCTTTCTCGTAAGATTGCCCGCCTTGTGCCACTCCTCGCCGAATTCACCGCCGCCTCGAATGTTCGCTACCACATAAACCCCGCCGCGATCGAACCAGAGCCGGCGAGTAAAGTCGAAATTCGGCGACATGCTGATCCCGTAACCACCGTAGCTGTAAAGCAGCGTCGGATTTTGACCGTCCCGTTTCATTCCTTTTCGGAAAATGATGTTGAGTGGAATCTTGGTGCCGTCGTTTGAAATGGCGAACTCGCGCGTCACTTCGATGTCAGCAAACGAGACCGGCGACGTAGTGCGTAGGGCCGTCTCCACGGGCTCGGTTTTTCCTTGCGCGCAATGGAACCACGCCGCCGGCTGGGTGTAACTCACATCGCGAAACAGGAGCGAGTTATCTTCAAGCGCGACCATTTCCTGCACAGCCGATATCATTGGAATCGGAATCATGGTCTCGCCTTTCCCATCCAACCCAAAGCGCCGGATCTGAGACGGGCCGCCGAGTAGATCGCCGACATAAAGCGCATTGGCCGTGGGAACGATTTGCTCGATGACCGCTTCCCCGGCGGGAACGATCTCAACCGCGTTCTTTAATTCCGGGGTGCCGAGCGATAAGCGCAGAATTTTGCCGCGTGGCGCGCCGGCGCGCGAGAGAAGATAAAGCGCATTATCGCGTCCAAGGCGGGCAGCTTTGATTTGATCGCTGAACTGCGTGATTTGCTTCCAGGTCCCGTTCGGGCCGAGGAGATAATGTGCGAAATCCCCGCCATCGCCATTTGCTACCGTCGCGAGAATGTATCTCCCATCGCGCGAAGCTTGGAGCACGATCTCCGCGATCCGTGGAAAGTCTTTGCCGATCGAGTAAGTGTCGTCGGTATCAGCGGTACTGAGTTTGTGAAAATAAATCTGCTGATAGAAATTCAGATCAGCTTCGGGTCGCTCACCCGTCCGGGGGAAGCGCGTGTAATAAATACCGGTGCCGTCGTTGTTCCAAGCCGCGCTGCCGCCCGCTGTGGGATATTGCACGTGCGCGATCGTGTCCGGCAGTGCTTTTCCGGTCGCGGTTTCGTAAAAGTGAAGCGTGCCATCTTCGCTGCCGCCTTTGGACAGTGAGATCGCGACATGTTTGCCATCCAATGATGGCACAAACCAATCGATCGCGGTCGTGCCCTTGGCGTCCAGCACATTCGGATCGAGAACGACTTTCTCCGATTTTAGATCGTCTGCCGAAGTGAGCGTCACCAGCAGCGGTTGCTGCTTTGGCGGCTGGAATTTCATCGCGAACAAGGTTCCCGGCCGCGAGATGAGCGAAAAATAACTCGGCGAAGTTTTCGCGTACCACTCCGTCAATTGTCTTTCAATCGCCGCACGGTCCGGCAACTTGTCGAGATATTGGCGAGTCCGCTGATTCTGTGCGTTCGACCACGCTTTCACCTCGGGGTCATCATCCTTTTCAAGCCACTGATAGGGATCCTCCACCATCGTGCCGGCGTATTCGTTCGACACAGGTTTCTTCGGAGTCTGTGGCGTGGACTCGACAGCCGGCAAACTGATTAGGGTCAGGCCAATTAGTGCACCGATTAGAAACAGAAGACGATTCGCTTTCATCGAGAATGAGAACAGGCTGTCGCGCGTTACTTGCAAATGATTTCGCACGATCTGTAGCCGGGGTTGGTGAGCGCGGCTACAACCCGGCGCGTAGCGCGTATTTTGGATCTTTTACCTGCTTGCGAATCGCTGCGAAGAGACTGCTGATTCCCGTCTGGCTCGCGCGATTGGCGATAAACGACGGGATCATTCCACCACTATCGGTGTAAACGGAGTAAGTCGCGCGCGTTTTGATCGCGCCATCCGGCTCGAGCAGCCATCCGCCGTCGCAAATTTTTACTCGGACAACGCCTTTCTTTTCCGCAGGTCCCAGGTCGTTGGCCGGTTCCCATCGATTAAGATAAATCAAGCCCCCGGGGCCAGCCCACGACTTCTTCCACACACGCAGGGTGTAATCACGGTCCTGACAAATTTTTGGCGAGAGGCGTTGATAAGTAATAATCGAATCAGCCTCGCGCTTCAGGAGCCGGCATTCCAACGTATAGGGCATGAAGCTTGGATAATTCTCGAGATCGTCGATCACCGCGTGAACAGCGCAGGCCGGGGCGTCGATTGGGCCGATCGCCCTGAACTCCTTGAGCCGTGAATCTGCGTGCGATCGGCTGTAGATGGCGACATCCTTGGTTTCGACGGCTAACTTCCAGCCCTCACTCGGATCGACCGAATGGGAAACGTCATCTGCGAACGCGGTCGAGCCGCCGACGAGAAAGATCGACATCAGACCGGGGAGAATTCGGCAATGCATCGCGCGATGATACACGTTTTTATCACAAACGCCACAGTGGCCGGCATTTTCTAATTGTGGGGATCGCGGTGGAGTCCGGAGAAATTCTTTGAATCTCTGTGCACTCTGCGTTCTCTGCGGTTAATCATTACTGGTCGTCTCGTTATGACTCCACAGCCCACCATCCTCGTGGTCGATGATGAAAAGCATACGCGCGACGGCTTGCGACGTTTGCTTGAAAACGAATACGACGTGTATGTCGGCGCGGACATTTCGGGCGCGATTAGCGTGCTTGAACGAGAGCAAATCGATGTGCTCCTTACCGATCTGCGCCTTGGTAGCGAGGATGGAATGACATTGATCGATCGCGCTTTGAAAATGCCGCGTGCTCCCGTCTGCATCATGATGACGGCGTACGGCTCCATCGAGGTGGCGGTCGAAGCAATGAAACGCGGCGCTTACGATTTTGTGACCAAGCCGCTCAATCTCGACAAAGTTGAATTGCTGATCGCTCGCGCGGTGCAAGGCCGCAGACTTGAGCAGGAAAATCGCGCGCTCCGGCAGCAAGTGGACGAGCGTTACGGCCTCGAAAACATCTGGGGCGACTCGGCACCTTTGCATGAAGTGCTCGATACCATCCGGCAGGTCGCGCCGTCATCGGCCAACGTGCTCATTGAAGGCGAGAGCGGCACAGGCAAAGAATTGGCCGCGCACGCCATTCATAATTTGAGTCGCAGGAACAAGGCGAGATTTGTGGCGGTGCATTGCGCCGCGCTCTCACCGCAATTGCTCGAGAGCGAACTGTTCGGACACGAGAAAGGCGCATTCACCGGGGCGCACGAACGCCGCGTCGGCCGGTTCGAGCAGGCAAATGGCGGCACAATTTTCCTCGATGAAGTGGCCGAAATCGATCCGAGCACTCAGGTCAAATTACTGCGCGTAATCAGCGAAGAACGCGCCTTCGAGCGCGTCGGCGGTAACCAAACGCTGCGGGCGGACGTTCGGCTGATTGCGGCCACAAACAAGAATCTCGAACAACTCGTGCGCGAGGGAAAGTTTCGGGACGATCTTTTCTTTCGCCTGAACGTTGTGCGCATCACCATGCCGCCATTGCGCGATCGCAAGGAAGATATTCCGATTCTCGTCCGCGGATTCTTGAAGCATTTCCGCAAGGCGAACGAAAAACCTCGTCTCGATCTAGCGCCCGACGCCATGGATGCGCTTCTCACCTACACTTGGCCGGGCAACGTTCGCGAGCTGCGCACCGCGATCGAGCACGGGGTTGTGATGGCGACCGGCCAGAAGATCACACTCCGCGATCTCCCGATGGCGGTGCGACAAGCAGGCAGAGCGACGTCCCCCCGCGGAATTTCCGCTGCCGAGGCTTTCGCGGAAAAGTCAAGTCCGCTCGACCTGCACGAAACGGAAAAAAAATTGATCATGCAAGCGCTTGCCGCGACCAATGGCAATGTGACCGCAGCGGCTAAAAAGCTCGGCATTAGCCGTCGAACGCTTCATAGAAAAATCAACGAAATGAATTTGTCCAAAAAGCCAGCCGACGCCAATGACCGAGTGCAATCACTTTGAGGGCAACGATGCGATTGAGACTTTTCTGGCGCGCGCGAAAAACTACGCCTTGTCCGCCGCGCCCAATTTTTTCCAGCAATTCGTAGTCGCCGAAGTCCATCAACATCGGCGGCGACGTAAGTTCGACATCTTCAGCGCTGTCGGGCTCGACGGCACCGATACCGGTCTCGAGCAGGCAAGCTCCACACAATTGCTGTGGTGAATTAGGCGGAATGGTTGCCCCGCATTTGCGGCAAAATCTCTTCGCGATCGTGATTCTCATCCCGTCATCGTTTTGCTCCTCAATTGGATAATGCACCGAATTCGTTAGAAGGTTACGACCGCAGCGCAGCAATCAGCTCGCGCAGCTCGTCTTCGATGTCAGCCGGTGTTGCCACGGTTTGCGCAACCTCCTCGCGCAAAAGTTGCCGGTAACGCTGGCGCAAACGATGTAAGGCCTGTTTCACCCCGTTCTCGGTCATGCCGAACTCGCGCGCCACCTCAGCCTGCGAAGGCCGATCCGGCTCGTCGGAGAGCAGCGTGCTCAAGCGCTCGAAGAGCAGCGCGTTAACGGCTCGCGCGGATTCCTCGCGCAACCGGCGAACACGCGTTCGAGCACGGTGAACGCCCATCGTCGATCGTAAAGCCGATCGGCACTCACCGTGTCGGTTCGCTCGAGCTCCCAATAATCATCTACCCCCAATGCTTTCCAGCGGAATGAGCGCCCGGCCTCCGCCGCGCTTGATCGCCGCCGCATCGCGGCGTTCGTTCGCCATGAAATGTTTCAGGGAGGCAAGAAGAAAAGAACGCAAGCGGCCTTTTTCCCGCCGGACCGACTGAAAATCTTTACGCTCTAAAAGCAGCGCAAAAAATCCCTGCGTGATGTCCTCCGCTTCCTCCCGGGTGTACCCTTCATGCCGCACAAATCCATAGAGAGGCCGCCAGTAGGTTCGACAAAGATTTTCCAGCGCCGCTTGTGCAGCGGGCGTTGGACCTTGTGCTTCCAAGACCATGCTCCAGTGCGTTGTACCGAAGGCGATCACACCATCTTGCGCACTTCCGCCAATTGTGCTTAGTGAAGTCACTTTGTCGTTAGCAAACACGCGGCGATACAAGTAAAAATCGCCCTAAAATCAAGCCTACAGATGCTTCACAGGGAGGGACAGCTTGGGCAGCCGTCCACTTTAAGCACGGTGGCTGGGAAGTCGCCGTTCCTTGGTGCTTCCAAAGTTTCCCGTTTACGAACTACCATTCGAGCGTTTCAATTAGGCCGTGACCGAGCATAAGAAAATCTTCGGGACGGACGGCGTCCGCGGTGTTGCCAATGTCGAACCGGTCACGGCCGAAACATCGCTGAAGCTGGGTCGCGCCGCCGCGCACGTTTTCACTCAGCTCAATCCACGCAAGAACCCAGAGGGCACGCGTCCCAAAATTGTGCTCGGCAAAGACACCCGTCTTTCCGGTTATATGCTCGAAAACGCGCTCGTCGCTGGAATCACGTCGCTCGGGGTCGATGTTCTTGTCATCGGGCCGCTGCCGACTCCGGGCGTTGCTTACATCACGCGGTCGCTTCGCGCCGATGCCGGCATCATCCTCTCCGCCTCGCATAATTCGTACGAAGATAACGGAATCAAATTTTTCCGGCACGACGGCTACAAGCTGGACGATCAAGTGGAAGAACAAATCGAGCAGCTCGTTTTCACAGGCGAAATCGATTCTATCCGCCCGACTGCCGGAAGAATTGGACGGGCTGCGCGAATCGATGACGCGCTCGGCCGTTATGTCGAATTTGCCAAGGCGAGCTTTCCTCGCGGGATGTCGCTCGAAGAAATGCGCGTTGCCGTCGACGTTGCCAACGGCGCGGCTTATAAATCAACGCCGTGCGTTTTGCGCGAGCTCGGCGCGGACGTTGCCGTCGCGCACAACGAGCCAAGCGGGATGAACATCAACGACGGCTGCGGCAGCATTTACCCCAAGGAAATTCAGCGAATCGTCAAAGACACCGGCGCGGACGTCGGTATCACGCATGATGGCGACGCTGATCGCGTGCTGCTTTGCGACGAGAACGGCGAGATTGTCGATGGCGATGAGATTCTCGCCATCGCAGCTATCGATCTTTTGCGCGCCGCCCGACTTGAGCAGAATACCGTCGTGGCCACGGTCATGAGCAATTTTGGTCTCGATGAAACGCTTGCGGCACAGGGCGGAAAAGTGATTCGCACGAAAGTGGGCGATCGCTATGTCATCGAAGAAATGGTGCAGAGGAAACTGAATCTCGGCGGCGAGCAGAGCGGTCACATCATTTTCCGTGATTTCACCACTACTGGCGACGGAATCATCAGCGCGCTCCAGATTTTGCGCATCATGCACCAGACCGGTCAACCGCTGAGCAAATTAAAAACCTGCCTGAACAAATATCCCCAAGCCAAACGCGATTTGGTGGTGAAAGAAAAACCGCCGCTCTCGGAACTTTCGACTGTGATGAAGCTGATAAACGAAACGGAGGAAGGACTTTCCGGCAAGGGCCGGGTGCTGCTGCGTTATTCAGGCACCGAGCCGAAAATTCGCTTGCTTATCGAAGGCCGTGAACTCGATAAGATCGACAAGCAAGCGAACCGAATCGCCGACGCAATTCGACAAGCGATTGGAGCAAATTAGCCGGTTCACGGAATATGTTCACCGCCTGCGACCGATAGGGCATATGACTTTGTCTCGCGTAATCGAAGCGCTCCTTTTTAGCGCGCAAAAGCCGTTGTCTATCCGCGAACTGACCGCCGCGATTAAAGGCGCAGGCGCGGAGGAGGATCCGGCAGCTGCCGGACCTAACGAGTTCGCGCGCGTGGCTGAAGGGGAGATCGCTGCCGCGCTTGAAGAATTAAAGGTAGCGTATGTTCAGGAGCAGCGTGCCTTTCAAATTACCGAGAAAGCGGAAGGCTGGCAGCTCGCCACCGATGCCGCATTTGCCAGGTGGGTGCGTCAGCTTTTCCCAGTGCCCAAACCGGCGCGCCTGACCGCGCCCGGGCTGGAGACGCTCGCGATCATCGCGTATCGCCAACCGATTACGCGCGCCGATGTCGAAGCGGTGCGCGGCGTGAACATCGATGGCGTGCTGCAAACCTTGATGGAACGTGGTCTGGTCAAGATCGCCGGCCGGGCCGAAATCCCCGGCCGCCCGCTTCTCTACGAAACGACGCAATTTTTTCTCGATCATTTCGGCCTGCGCAATCTGGACGAATTGCCCAACGTGGAAGAGTTGCGCACGCGCCATCTGCCGGTCGCGCGCCCTGTAGCCGGCGTCGGTGATGCCGGCCGGCCAGGGTCACCGACCGCGGCGACAACGGTGGAACCCGACGCGCCCTCTGAGTCGTCGCCTGCCTAATTCGTTAGGGCCGACAGGCACGAGGAAGAACACGACGGCCACGAAGATGCTTCAATTTTCCGTCAGTTCGTGTTCTTCGTGGTTGAATTATCGACTAGTAACGCTGCTCATCGCGGTGCCGACAATCGCGTCTGCGGAAATCCAGCCATCGGATTGTGTGCGCGCCGCAAAATATTCCGAGGGCAAACGCGGGGTCTCGATGCTCGTCATGCAGAACGGCCACACCATTTTCGAGCACTATGCCAATGGCGGATCGGCTCGCGGTAGATGGCCGATCTTCAGCGGGACAAAAAACTTTTGGGGAATCGCCGCGCTTGCTGCGGTACGTGATGGCTTGTTTAAGCTGGACGATCCCGTCTCCGACACGATCACTGAATGGAAGAGCGACTCACGTAAATCGCAGATCACAATCCGGCAGTTGCTCAACCAAACTGATGGCATTGAAGGCGCTTCGCGTCTTCAGCGTGCATCGATTCGCGATCGAAATGCGATGGGGATTCGATTGCCGACCATTGCTGGACCGGGCTCGGCTTTCATCTATGGTCCGAGTCATCTCCAGATTTTTTCAGAACTGCTGCGGCGCAAATTGAAAAGCCGCGGCACAATCGCTTACTTCGAAGGACATGTGTCGAACGGACTTGGACTCCGTCGTCTCAACTACAAAAAAGACGCGCGCGGCAATCCGCTGCCGGCGACAGGCTTTGAATTGACCGCGCGGGAATGGGCGCGGTTCGGCGAGCTTGTGCTCGGCCGCGGCAATTATCACGGTCGCCAAATTGTTCCGGCAGATTTGTTGCGTGAAGCGTTTGCTGGCTCGCAATCAAACCCTTCGTATGGCCTAACATTTTGGCTAAATCAGGGGGCGCCGACTGGGCGCGAGATTGACATGGAGCGAATGCTCGATCTGCCGTGGCAAAACGTTCAATGGACGGATGTTTGCATCTGCAAGGATGCGCCCGCCGACATGGTGGTGGCGCTTGGCTCGGGTTACCAACGCTTGTTCATTATTCCATCGCTACACGCATTGATTGTGCGGCAAGGATCAAACGCGAAATTTTCCGACGCACATTTCTTGCGGGTGGTTTTGGGAAAATCTTCGTAGCACAGGCATCTTGCCTGCGGGGCAACCGGGCGTCTCGCCTGGTTGACGAAGAAACCGGCAGGCAAGATGCCCGCTGGCCCCACAGACAAGACGTCTGTGCTACGAGCGTGATTGACTTGGCGGCGCATTTCCGGAACGGTTCAGAACCTTATGAACAAATCTGTGATCGGTTGCGGAGCCGTGCTCGTCGTTCTGCTTTTCATTGTCGTTGTCGCGGCCCTCGCACTGGGCGGCAGTTACAATCGCCTCGTCCGCTTGCAGCAAACCGTCGATCAAAGTTGGGCGCAGGTGCAAAACGTCTATCAGCGGCGGGCAGATTTGATTCCGAACCTGGTGAACACAGTCGCGGGCGCAGCCAACTTCGAAAAATCAACTCTCGTCGAAGTGACCAATGCGCGTGCCAGCGTCGGCCGTGTGCAACTCGACCCAAACAAAGCGCCTAGCGATGCGGCGCAGCTGGAGCAATTCCAAGCCGCCCAGGGGCAATTGAGCAATGCGCTTTCGCGTCTTCTCGTGGTAGTTGAACGCTATCCAGAACTAAAGGCCAACCAGAATTTTGTGGGTTTGCAGGCGCAGCTTGAAGGAACCGAGAATCGAATCTCAGTCGAACGCGGTAACTTCAACACTTCGGTGCAAAACTACAACGTTGCCGTGCGCAGTTTCCCGACCAATCTGATTGCGGGAATGCTCGGTTTCCCGCCGCGGCCATTTTTTACCGCGCAAGCGGGCGCGGAGCGGCCACCCGCAGTGCAGTTTAACTTTGGCACGCCTGCTCCGGCGCCCGCCGCAACAGCGTCGCCGTGAGGTGACTCTGGATCATGCTCTAGTGGCGGGCGTGTCGCCCGCAGTCGAGCAGCCGACACGGCTGCCACTACAACGATTTCGCGTCAAACAAGTCGCAGCCTGCATCGCGGTGTTCGCTGCGCTGCTGCCAAAAGGCTCGCAAGCCGCCGAAGTCATTCCGCCGAAACCGGACCGCTACTTTAATGATTACGCTGGCGTCGTTTCGAAGGAAGCCGCTGATCGCTTCAATGAGCAACTGGCCCAATTTGAGCGCGACACTTCGGACCAAGTTGTGGTTGCTGTGTTTCCGAAAATGCAGAGTGGCTCTGACATCGCGGATTACACGCAACGCGTCGCGCAAGTGTGGGGCGTCGGCCAAAAGGACCGGCGTAATGGCGTCGTGCTGTTTGTCTTTGTCGTAGACCGAAAGATGTTCATTCAGGTCGGTTACGGCCTGGAAGGCGCGCTGCCGGACATTACGGCGTTCGATATCACTGAGTACCGTATCAAGCCGCATTTTCGTAATGGCGATTATGAAGGCGGACTCGCGACCGGCATCGATTTGATCTGCAAAGCCATCCGCGGCGAATACAAAGGATCGGGAAAAACGGTTGCGGAACGACGCGGTAACACCGGCGCTCCAAGTCTCTTGTTCTTCATCATCTTTGTCATTGTGTTGATCGTGATTTCGAGAGTGGTGCGGCGACTTGCTGGTTACGGCTATTCATCAGGCCGAGGTGGTCCCATTTTTTTGCCAGTCGGCGGTGGGGGCGGAGGTTGGTCGTCCGGAGGCGGTGGAGGATTCAGTGGCTTCGGCGGCGGTGGCGGTAGTTTTGGAGGCGGCGGCGCTGGATCGAGCTGGTAACGAAATGCGAACGAAAGAATTCCTGAGCAAGCTCGAGCACGACCGGATCGTGCAGGTGATTCGTGAAGCGGAATCAAAAACGTCCGGCCAGATTCGCGTTTACATTCAGCGCGGCAAGTTGAATGCCGATCCGCTGGCTGCTGCCCAGAAGAAATTTCACCGGCTCGGCATGCACAAGACAAGCGAGCGCAATGCCGTGCTCATTTTCGTCGCGCCCCGAGCGCATAAATTCGCCGTGGTCGGCGACAAAGCGATTCACGAGAAATGCGGCGAGGAATTCTGGCAGCGGGTTGTCGATGTGATGCGCACGCATTTTCAAAACGAAAAATTTAGCCATGCTATCGTCGAAGCCGTTGAGGAGATCGGCAAATTGCTGGCCACGTATTTTCCGAAAAAATCCAGATCTTCTAATGAATTGCCGGAGAAGATTGTGGAAACGTAATTCGTAGGGACGGACCGCCGGGCCGTCCGTTTCAACACAGAGTCGGCGCCCGGCGGTCGCGCCCTTACCAAGAATGCGACTTGCATTTCGTGCGACGTAATGTTGATTTATCCTCCGCAGCGAGTTTTTGAAATTACGCCGTCGGTCCCTGGGTCTCCGTCGCTGGACGTGAAACCATACTCGCCAGGGGGAACCCGGCGCTTGGAGGAATTTCGATTTAAGATTTTCGAATTTCGAT
>Ga0209376_1001517_pt1 | contig 23266 bp, 23 predicted proteins | sample GraSoiAngelo_134_FD_185891 | JGI IMG/M metagenome (GOLD analysis project Ga0209376, IMG submission 185891) | Grasslands soil microbial communities from the Angelo Coastal Reserve, California, USA - 14_0929_05_30cm (SPAdes) (version 2) | ecosystem: Environmental > Terrestrial > Soil > Grasslands ... | reverse complement strand
GGGGGATCATCTCGGACGATAATCAGATCATTATACTATTGGGTGAGGATCCGGAGAAGGGTTTGACTCTGGCTATTTCCTCGGATCATATTGGGCTGGTCAGGTTTGGGAAGAGCTACTTCGAGTACCTCTGGGAGAGCTCGAAGCCGATATCATAACCATGCCCGGGGGCGGTTCTCAGTTTCCAAAGAGCTGGTTTGTGTCGCGGGGAATTTTTTATTTTCAGATCCTGGACGGGTCGTCTCACTGTCTGGAACGTTTCTGGGCGAGATATCCGATTTCTCGCGCAGAATGGGCTGGTCAGCCGTTTTCAGTAGTTGCCGCGTGGCGGCCCTCCAAGCGTGCGAAACCAGCCGCCTGGGACCCCCCTCCCGGATTGCAGATCCGGGCTTGTTCTGGGCGATCTTCCGGATGGATTTCTTCTCAAACAGCTCTTCTGTATCGTGAGGATCAACTGCTTTTGAGATTTGTCTGGTGGTAACGCTTCTGGTAACCGTGGATGGTAACAGTCGGGCGGGAGCCTGGTTTCGTGGTGGGATCGTCGGGGGCTGGTCTTCGGGGTCAGGTTCCGGGAGGGTTTTCTCGGGCCGGAATGGGGCGCGCTGGAGCGTTATGTTTTGGTTGTTTGCTTGGAGGTTGCGCAGTTTTTGACCCGGGACTTGGAGGCTCGGACTAGTTGGCCTGCGGCGAATAGTCTTAACTTGTCTCTGCTACTCCCGCTAGGGTTGCATCCGGCAAGAGTTGGAACTGCGGGGGTACCAGAGCCAGGTCTAATGGGCAGTGGGGCAGACTGTCCCCGCCTTGGGCTTAGGACCCTGTGGCGAAGGCCTTCGTGGGTTCGAATCCCACCCCCCGCACCATTCTCCTCTCGCATCTTTGATTCTGCGACGCCCGACCCCATGACCGCTTGAGGGGGTGCTTGACGACTGTTGTAGAGAAGTCTTGGATAGACTTTAATCGGGTACCGCGGAATTCGTGATCGTCTATGACGAAGACCGAGGAATCAGGACCAAATGAGGAACCCGCTGAAGAGAATTCCTCTAGAGACCATGGCTCTTGGAAGCGCGTTGACCCGAAGATTTGGAGTAGAAGGGAGAGACGCTCAGGTCTTTCCGCTAAGATCTCCAGTATACCAACATGGTTGGGCTGGGCTTTGACGTCTACGGTATTCTTCGTCTTCGTTCTGGCACCGCTGGGAGGACTGAGTGCCTATCTCACGATTCTAATTGCGTTCTACTTTGGGGGATTGAGGTTTTTCGGATTCTATTTCATCGGAATATGGGCCGCAATAATAGTGGGTTTTGTTGTCATTGTAGAAAAGACAGGCTATTCGAAGAACTTCGCGTCATGGGACTTCCCGCTGAGACGAGTAGTATTCGTGCCGGTCGGCTTTGCGATCGTAATGGGAGCATTCCTATTGATGATGTTCCTGACCGGATTTCTCCATAGATAGACCCACGACAGTTTCACGACAGTTTTCAGCCCCGTCGTCCATTCGGAGCGTCCACGATCGGAGAGATCCTCGTCTTTGATCGTCGCCTCTGTCTCAATGCGACAAATGTAAGTGCCACGATAGCTGCCAACGGGACCAGCGCTAGATACCAGTTCCTTATCCAGAAGTCCGTGCTTAAGAGCCAAAAGGATACGGCCGATGTCCTGGCGGTGAGAGTTGGGCCGTCAGTGCTCCAGTTGTTACTATGATCTCCTGCCTCGACCTTAAACGTGTATGAAGTAGAAGGTTGGAGCCCGGTCACGTTGTAGCTATTCCGGTTGGCGGTCACGTTTGCGATTATACTACTTCCTTCATAGACTCGATACAACGTGACTCCGGTGTCATCCGTGGCGTTCGTCCATTGTAACGTTAGGCTGTTTGGCGTGACCATTGAGTCCATGAGTTGCTTGTTTTGTGGCCAGACCGGAGGGGTTGTGTCTGGAAGGAAGGGCTTCATAAGGGGATAGTCGTCGACGGCGCCGGAGTCTCCGGAAATGGTGTAGTAGGTGTCACCGATTCCATCAGGAGCGGGACAAATCGTCTGAGGAACGTAGCCACTGCAGTGGTCGACACCGGAGTAGTCTGACCAGTAGTTTCCACCGTCTTTGTATCCGTTGTCCCAAGAGTTGTAGATTCCTTGGGTGTCCTTGGCTTGATCGGTGTTGGCGACGAAATTGTTGTTGTAGACAAGTGTTTCATTAGAAGACAGTATGAGGATCCCGTTCTGATTATTGCTAAGGGTCGAGTTTGATACTTGACCATTTGCGGTTTTGTCGAGAACTATGCCATATTGGCTGGATGAGATGAGAACCTCTTCAACTACGAAATAGTCAGTGGTGCCTGTTATGTTGATCGCGACTCCACCAGGAGCGCTTATGTTCCAGCCTCGAATGATGAAGGGGTTGAGAAAACTTCCATCACCACCGCTTACTCCGTTCGCCCTAGTAAAGTCTCCATTGCCGACTATCACGATGGGAGGATGCAACTGGAACGTTTGTCCCGTCACCGTGGTGCTGTATCGGAGAAATGTGGATAGTGAGATGATGGCGAACAGAATCAATGAGATCAGGAGAACTCTTGGCTTCAATGGTTTCCGACAGGTGTCTACATTTTCAGCTACTTCTTGGGTTTGCTCATGAGCTGATCAAACTCCTCTTGAGATATTCTTTCGAGTCTCGTGGAACATCGTGTGCACTTTGGGACCGAGGATAATGGTGACACTCGCCCGCCGAGTAGCATTCTTGTAAGCGAGCCTTTCGTGTATCTGTCTTGTTCAAGCATGCTCTTCGTGGTCGAAAACAAAGATTCACATCTTGGACATTTGAAATAGAACTCCCTGTCTTCAGGAACACGCTCCATCTGCGTTTACGTCCCCAACGTGGGTCGCTACTTTTTCTGTCTCGAGCGGTCCTTTTTCTTGAACAGCGCGGGCCCTGACTTGTTTATCCGCCGCTCTATAACAAACACTAACACGATGGTTGCGAGCGCTGCGACTATTATTCCGACCATTGTCAAGGCGATAGAATTGTTCGCATCCAAAATAACAGTGTCGCCGATTACCGTCGGGCTTCCGGCGATGCTGAACTGTACGTTGTGAGAGAAGGAAGCCGAGAATACGTCGGTGAAGGGGGAGCCTCCTTCATTGAAGGTTTCACGAATCGCCAGACTGTGGCTCTCGGCATTCGTCAAGATCGTGGTTCCACCGTTAGTCAGGTTGAATTCATGCGGCCATGATTCGAGAGGTGTTGAGAGGTGGGAGAAGTCTAGAAGGTTGATCGAGGCGGCCCGGGCGATAGAATCCTGGAAAGGTACGACCGTCCCATCCACGAAGTAGCTCCATACAGTGAGCGTAGAGGATCTTTGATTCAATAGTTGGCTGTTCGCCAAGTATTGTCCTACTAGATTCAGAGATATGGTGCCGTTGGTAATGTCAGAAGTGACATCGAAAGATTTCCAGGCCATGTTGATCTTCAGTTGACCGTTTGATGATGTCACTATTCCTCCGACGTTGAAGTGAAGATCTATTCTTGTCATGTTGGCTGTTGACTCAGATGTGATTGTCAGCATCGAGACGGCAGCGCCAGGGACCATGCTGTCTAATGCAGATGACATAGTTGCGATTGCCGTCGACGCGTTCGATCCTGAGAGCGTGAGGTTGTAAATGGGTAGCGTGACATCTGTAAGGTTCTCGCTGAAAATGGTCGTAATGTTTACGGAGACTGAGCTGCCGGATACCGCGACTGTATAGTCGCCTCGGACTTCGCCGATGCTCGCCAACTCCAGCGATATTAGAACCGTGACTAATAGGAAAAAGGTTGTCACGCTTGTTCGTGTTCTACTCTTGCTCAAGTCGTGGCCTCCACTACTCTCTCAGAGATTGTAGCTGTTATTTGGGTCGGCTCGGGGAGACTCCGTCATACAAGTGACAGGCTACGGTGTGGTCTTTTTCGACCTCTATCAGATGGGGCTCCTCCGTCGTGCAGATCGTGTGCGCGTAGGGGCAACGGGTATGGAATCTGCAACCTGAGGGGGGATTTATTGGGCTGGGAATCTCTCCTGCTATCACGTCTCCAGTCCTTTTGCTCGAAGGGTCTGCAACTGGGACTGCGGCGATGAGGCTCTGGGTGTATGGGTGCAGAGCACTTCCTATTACGGCGTCAGTACTGCCCGTTTCAACGATCTGTCCTAGGTACATGATACCCAGCCGGTCGCACATGTGACGCGACACTGCCAGGTCGTGGGTGATGAAGAGGAAGCTCGTGTTGTACTTCTGGACCAGGTTCAACATGAGGTTCAGGATCTCTGCTCTGATGGACACGTCGAGCATAGAGACAGGTTCGTCCGCGATGACCAGTTCAGGATGGAGGACGAATGCCCTCGCTACAGCGACCCTTTGTCTCTGGCCCCCGCTCAGCTCGTGGGGATATCTGAATAGAAACTCGTCGGGTGGCACGAGCTCCACTTCTTGAAGCGCTTCCTTCACTCTCTGCTCGACCTCTTCCTCGGTCTTAGCGGCGTGCTGGACACGTATGGGCTCGGCGACGATCTCCTTGATCGTCATGCGCGGATTGAGCGATTCGTATGGGTCCTGAAATATTATCTGAATTCTTCGTCTGAGCGGCTTCAGCTCTCGGTCTGAAAGTTTGGAGATGTCTTTACCCTCGAAGAGAACATGTCCCTTCGTGGGTTGAACAAGCCGGACGAGCAACCTCCCCGTAGTAGTTTTTCCGCTTCCGCTCTCTCCAGCTAGTCCGAAGATTTCTCCTTTCTTTATTCCGAAGGTTATTCCGTCGACAGCCTTCACAGAGGCTTCCTCTCTCGAGAATATGCTAGCAAAGAAGCCGGTCTTGAGGGGAAAGTGCTTGGTCAACGATTCGACGTGGACAAGAGTTTCAGGGGGCGGCTCGACGGTCTGAGTTGCTGGAACTGGAGCCAACTGGACGTCGGAGTGTTCGACTGACATGTGGATTCTGAGCATTTCCTCGCCGTTCTCTCCGGCATCGTAGCCGCAGATCCTACACACGGTGCTTGTCAACGGCTCGCCTCATGAAAACCCGTTTGTGACCAATTCCAAATTTGCAGCTTGCTCTCTGCGCAGATTAGCCGAAATCTTTTGACAAACTATGCTAGATGTTCGTGTTTTCATCTTGTCACTTCTTGGGATACAGCCAGCATGCTGCATAGTGGTCTTTGGAACCCATCTGGATAAGGGGTGGTTCTTCTTTCTTGCAGACGTCCATAACGTACGGGCATCTCGGATTGAAGTGACAAGCGGGGGGAGGATCAAGCAAGTCCGGTGGGGATCCGGGGATTGAGACCATCTTTGTTTTGGGGCCCTTGATTTTGGGAAAGGCTCCGATGAGACCTTGAGTGTAGGGGTGTGAGGGTTCGTTGAAGACTTCGTATACGTCTCCGAATTCTACGATCTTTCCCGCGTACATTATGGCGAGCTTGTCGCAGGTTTCAGCTAGGATGGACAGGTCGTGGCTGATCAGAATCATGCTCAGGTTTAGCCTCTCCTTGAGTTCGCGCATTAGCTTCAGAACTTGAGCCTGGACTATTACGTCGAGGGCGGTGCCCGGCTCGTCGGCTATCAAAAGCTGAGGGTTGAGGCATAGGGCCATGGCGATCATTGCCCTCTGTTTCATTCCGCCGCTGAACTCGTGAGGATAATTGTGTGCTCGCCCGCGCTCGATCCCGACGAGCTCGAATAGATCTTCTGCTCTCTTCCAAGCGTCGGTCTTGCTTGTTTCTGGTTCATGAATTCTGATGGCCTCTACGATCTGATCTCCGACTTTGAAGACCGGGTTGAAGGCGTTCATTGCTCCTTGAAAGACAAGCGCTATACCCTTCCATCTGACTTTCTTCCTCAACTCATCATCCGAAAGGTCTCCGAGACTTGTCCCGTCGAAGACTACCCTTCCGTCGACAATCTTGCCGCCTGGGGGCAGAAGCCTAAGGATTGAGAGAGCAAGTGTTGTCTTTCCGCACCCGGACTCGCCGGCGACGCCGATAGCTTCTCCTTGCTTGATGCTAAAGCTGACTCCATCAACGGCTTTGACCTTGCCTCTGAGGGTTGTGTAGTATGTTTTCAGTCCCTCGACGTCCAGCACCGACATTAACAGTATCCTGGGAAGTCGAGTGGGACCTGATGAAAATAAGGTTTGCCGGTTGAAACGAGCACGGGTAAACCCTTGATTTCCCTCCTGACATCCTTCTCAATCCCTCAACACCTTCTCCAAAGTCTGACAGGCTATTCCTCAGAACTCGAATTGGAAGTAAAACGAGAGCTTCCCGACAGATTTGATGGTGTCTGTTCCGGATATGTTTTCGAATGCCCCACTTAACATACTGGCTCCTGTTCCGCTCATATGGCACGAGTTCTGCCGTGACGTCGACCGATTCTAGAATCGCTTATGAGGACTCGTTCAACACTGGCTAGTGGCAGGTTCGCTAAACTGATCTGTAAGACTTCCATCGCGTGTTCCGAGGCTCATCACGCCTTCAAAGGTCCACGGCAGTTCATTGTTGTTGACTGAGCAGAGCCTCTGGAACTGGTCGATGTTCAGCCCGGTGGAGAAAGTGGCCGGAACATCGATTGATGAGCTGGCGGGAATACCTACGTACCCGTTTAGGACGGCGGAACCGGAGCCGACTATTGCTACTCTGTTGCCGGTTCCGTTGGGGAGGATTGCGAGATAGGATATTAATTGAAACTCAAGCCCGACGTAGGGGGTCGGGTTGGTAACTGTGAACTTGAAGGCTACGTCTGTGTTCGATTGAGTCGAGCTGTTCGAAATGTCACTCACTGTAATGTATATCTGGCTCAAGGCTGGAAAATAGCTCATGTAGTTGGCCGCAGGGCCTATGAGATAAACCCAGCTGCCTAGCGCGGATGCCGCGTATGCAATCCCCAGAATCTGGCGTCTGTCCAATGTTCGAGTTTGATTGAGTGAAGCAGTTAATTAACGTGCCAGCGGCCATGCGCAGAGGGGACCGGGATGATTTCGCGAAGGATCCTTCTGCTGGTTGTCCCGTCTTGGACGGCCTTGATCAGCGCAGTCTGCCTCGCGAGATTGTTTAATGAGCCAGCTTTGACCTCGGCTGACTTTGCCCTCATCTTTTTGACCAGTGTAGTCGCTGGAATCGTCATGGGCGACTTGGAGAATGCGATCGTGGGATTTGCGTTGACGCTGTTAGCGTCTGCGGTGATCATAGGCTTTGTTCTGTCTCTGCCTTCAACCATCGGGCTCGCCGGACCACTCTTCGACGTTGTTGTGGGGCAAGAAGCGCTTGGCGACGTGTTCAAGGTGTTCATCCCGTTCGGGATAGTCCTGCTGCTGGGCGGCGCTATTCTGGGAAGCAGTTTAGCTGAGAGGTTTGGCCTGGACTAGCGTCGCATTCTCAGCCTCGGGTTCAGTATCTCGTCCAGGGCATAGCCGATCAGGATGAAAGACAGGGAGAGCAGGGCGATTGAAAGTCCCGGCGGCAGTATCCACCACCAGTCGGTTACTTGCGTCTGATTCAGTTGGATGTCATTTAGCATTGCTCCCCACGAATATACGCTAGGGTCGCGAAGGCCGAGAAAAGCGAGGGCTGCCTCTGTGACGATTGCAGCGGGTACTGTTAGAGCTAGGTTAACGTAGGTTAGGCCCATGACATTCGGAACGATGTGCTTTCGAACGATATGGCCGACGCCTGAGCCAGCCGCCCTGGAAGCCTCTATGAAAGTCCGCTCCTTTAGTGTGAGAACCTGAGACCTAATAATCCTAGCGAATCCCGGCCAGCTGAGAACTGCGATTATGGCTATAATGTTCCAGATTGAAGGGCCGAGGAGAGCGGCAAGTATGATCAGCAGCGGGAGCCCTGGAAGCACCAAGAGGAGATCTGTGCTACGCATCAAGACCTCATCAACAATCTTTCCTAGATAGCCGGCGAGAAGTCCCACGGTGAGTCCTATTGCAATAGCCACTACAGAAGCAAGGAGTCCGACAATTAGAGAGACCCTTGCTCCCCATGCGAGCTGGGTGAAAATATCTCGACCGAGCTGGTCGGTGCCCAGTAGCCCCCACGACGTACCGTAGAGATTGAGGTTCGCATTGTCAATGAAGAGTCGGACCGATGCACCCTGCGACACGTTCTGATCGACGACTGTCAACTGGAGACCGTAAGTGTAGGTTCCTTTGCCAAAGAAGACAAATCTCGCAGGATCGGCGGCAGAGGGGAATAGCTGTTTGACTGTACTACTCTGCGAATCGAGCGCAAATGCACCTCCAAGGTCAACAAGGTTGTCTACACTTTGAGCGTCTAAGGTTCCGGTATAGATCGGCACTGGCACCCCCTCTTTGGCAATGAAGACGGTGACGCCCATGGAGGATATGTTGTCTATCCCCGTGAGAAGAAGTCTAAGGCTGCCAATGAAGCGGAACGGCGGTCCGGAGTATTGCCAGAGAAAGTTCTTGGCAATTGTGATTGTCGCCCCTGACGAAGGCGGCAGAGGTGAGCCGGCAACGCGGACGTAATCTATCTGCTCTCTTACAGGGAAAGTCACAGAGGAGCCGTTGTAGGACCGGACGACCTTCTCATTCGGGTCGTAACCCGTCGAGAAGTAACTCAGGCCAGACGGAGTCTGCGTCACACTCCAGCCTTGGTCTTGCAGACTCGATGGCGAATCGAAGCCAGTGTTTGGGAAGAGCTGCATGTTACGACTCAAATCCGGCTGGCCCGGCAGAGCACTCCACCAAGTCGGAGGATCGAAGTGTCCTGAGAGGTTGATACCGTTTATCGGATCATAGTGTGTGAGGTAAGGGGCTGCTATTGCGAAAGCAATGTAGAACGTGAGTATGAAAACGCCTGCGAAGGCTCGCTTGCTCTTTAGTAGCTGCTTCATGAAGGCTCGGAATCTATCCCACTGGAAGAGCAGAGCTCTGCGACGCGCCGACAACAAGAGTCACTGCTAGCTGTACTTTATTCTCGGGTCTATGAGACCATACAGTATGTCAGCGACAAAATTCGCGATGATTATCGCTACGGCTCCGAGATAGAAGATGGTCTGGAGAACGGGAGTATCGTTGAACTGGATGGCTCTGAATGTCCAGAGGCCGAGGCCGGGCCAGTTGAAGACGGTCTCAGTTATGATTGCGCCTCCTAGAATGCTTCCGAAGGCGAGTGCGACCGACGTGACGATGGGTAGAGAGGCATTTCTGAATGCGTGTTTGACCAGTACACTTCGTTCATTGACTCCCTTGGCTCGTGCGGTCGAAATGTAGTCCTCCTGTAGCGCCTCGATCATTGTTGCACGGGTCAACAGAACGTAGAACCCATAGGAGAAGAGCGTCAAAACAGCGACGGGCATGAATGCGTACTGGATCTTAGTCAGGAGGACCGCTAGAGGATTCGACGGAAGCCCGTTGATTGCCCATTCGGGGGGGGCGCTTCCGCCGGTCGGGAACCACTGGAAAAATAGGCCGAAGACTGCTATGAAGAGTAGACCCATCCAGAAGGTTGGGAGAGAAAAGGTTGTTAGAGACGCCACGACCGACGAGGAGTCTAGGACGCCTCCCCTCCTGTAGGCGCTTACCATTCCGAGCCCGATTCCGATCACGATGGCTAAAAGTGTCGAAGCGCCTAGCAGTTCGAGCGTGGCCGGAAGCCTCTGTTGTAGGTCTTGAAGGACTGGATGACCATTCTGTAGTGAAATGCCAAATTGGAGCGTTAGCATGTTGTCGATGTACTTGTAATATCTCACGTACAAGGGCTGGTCGAGCCCATAGAGGTGATACAAATAATCGATCTGGACTTGACTCACTCGATGCCCCGAACCGAGAATGTTGTTGATGGCCCCGTTTCCTCCCGGCAAAGCTTCGAAGATTATGAAGTTCAGAGTCAGAACAAAGAATACCAGAACTATGGTGTAGACGAGACGTTTGAGTAGATACGCCTTAAGACCCATACTCCTTCACTTCGAGATACCATGTCAACGTAGTATCCTCTGAATAGCGTAAGAAAAATAAGGAGGGGGATATTTGGGGTTTGCCGTTTCGCGTTTAGGTTCCTGGTATGTCTTCGAATACCCATCCGGGTATTGACCCTTCGGTCCCGCCGCCCTGGTCTGTTCCGCCTAGGAAGCTCTGTCCGAAGTGTAGTGCTACTCTCGTCAGGTCGAAGATGTCGATGGAGCCATCAGGCGAACCACTTTGACCGCTCACGTCCCACGCTGCAACGCCGAAATGACCTGCGCCGAAGGAGCCTCCGACGCCTGGGGTTTGTCCGAAGTGGGCTGCGACGAGAGAGAGGTCGACGATGTTGATCACCATGTCATCCGATGGCAGCGGTCCTACCTCTGTATTGCCTCCAGGGCATCCCGTGGTGCAATACCAATTGATATTGCCCGCGAGGTGGAATTTATGCCAGCCACCCTGCTTTTGCAGGGTTGCAACTCCAGAACCGTCACTGTTGAAGCCGATGTAGAACACTCTATGGGGGAATCTGCAGAACGCAGACCCTGGCACCGCGACCGTTAAGGGGTTCGGGCTGCATGTAGGGGCGCTAGTACAGTTCACAGAGACCGTCGCTCCTCTGGTAAGGGTACAGTTGATGGTTTTCCCGCCGTCGGTTACGCTCACAGTTGCAGCGGTAGCGCTGAAAGTAGAGAGGCCAAAGTCGGGGTCATTGGTGAAGTACCCGTCCTCGGGTGAGAAGCCGGAGTAGCCTGGCCACGTCATGCCCGGTTCTCTTGTGCGGAACACCATAGGACCGTTGGTTCCGCCTGTGAACGAGTTCTTCGAGTCATAGACGAAGGCGAACGAGCCTAGGTCTGTGCCTACTGGGTTGCCTGGTACAAACGATTGCTGGTTGATGCTGTTCTGTGTACCGGACGATGTCACAGAAACTCCCTGGTCAGGCCAGTTGCAGGTTGTGCAGCCTGAAGGAGCCTGAGGCCAAGGACAGCTGTAGACACCGTTAGCGTTGAAGTTGGTCCCGCTGAGCACACAACTGCTCACCGGACGACAATCAACGCCCGGATTGGTCGTTCCCGGCCAGCCCGGAGTAGCTGCTGGTCCACCGCTTCCCCCGTGAGCCTCGACACACCAGTGCTGCAACGACTCGACAGGAGTCCCGCCGACATAGTGGCGGTTCCAGACTGCCTGGGTCCTAAACTCAAACACTACAGCGTTCGGATTAGTTACGACGCTGGGGTGCGAGTTGTGGGTCAGAACATTCTGGAGGTCGAAATAGGAAGCACTGATGAAGCTGCCGGGGTCGTCGCGCGCCAGAAGCGTTGAGAACTGCACATCGTCAACTGTTACGGGTAGTGATGGAATAGCACCGTCGAGAGAAGCTGCCCAGCTTAGATCAGGGCGCAGCTGAATGGTTAGGACTTGGCATCCTGAGGCCGGATTGTCAGGGGTGCAGATCGAGCCGTCTGGGAAGGCGGCTCCATTGGCAACATTGCTAGTTACGACCGGTATGCTTGCCATGTTCGGCAGGTCACCGGAGAAGCCTAGGTCGTCGTTGGCTAGAGCATTGAGAAAGTCGTAGCTTGAACTGTATGTCTCAAAGTCGTAGAGGAACTGGGTGGTGATTGGGTTGGGAGCGTCCAGCACGTCGGTCTTTATCCCGTATTTGATGAAGACGGGATGGGCTGGGTTATGGACTGGAGCGCCGATGAGCTGAGCGTTGAGGAAGCTGAATCCGTTGTTCCAACCGGTGCCAAGCAGTACGCTGATTCCTGACCATTGTAGACCGTTGAGCGTAGCGTCAGAGTCAGAGTGGTAGATGCGGTACGCGTAGGGTGCCTGTGTAGACCATACGTCCAGGGCTGGGAGGGTTGCGTTGTACTCATCCTCCAGCGCGTAGGCGAAGGTCTGTGCGGTCGACTGGGAGGGAGCCGTTGTTAGGCCTCTCTCCGCCTGTGTGAAGACCGGGTCGTTGTAGCGGTTGTAGTTGGTACCGAATGGAAAGATTCCCAAGGGGTCGTATATGTTGACGAAAGTCGGGTCTCGCGTTAGACTCCATCCACCAGTATACATGTTGAAGTTGTTTGCGCCGAAGACGGCCGGTCGCAGAGAGGCACGAGTTGTCTCACAATAGTTCTGCGCCGACGGGTAGCCGCTGTTAGTGCAGCCAGAGACCATCTGTATGCTCAGACCATTGGCTCCGGTCCCAGCCATGATGTTCCTGATGAATCGTCCAAGGCTGAGACGGTTGACATCGTCTGACCTGACGTAGAAGAATGGTTTGAGCAGAGCACCGCAGCCTCCAGGATCAGAGGCACAGGTGCTTCTGTGGTTCTCGCGGAAGTTGGTGCCAATGGTAAAGCCTGCATTGTTGAGTATCGCATTGGCGACGGCGATCCTTTGGCTGATGGGTAGCCCGGCTCCGTAGCATGTGCCCGGAGCAGGCGCTGTTGCACAAGTGAGGTATGGTGCTTTGACCCAGACGTTGCTAAGGCCAGCAGGCATAGTGGTGTAGATGGGTACTCCAAGTCCTGCGAGGAAGTTGGTCGTAAAGTTCTGCTTATCGGTAATCCACGCAATGGCCTGGCGGAAAGCCAGAACATTGGATGGGAAAAGCTGGACCTGGAAGTCGAGCTCCCACTTGTCGAGTGCCCGGAGGGTCTGGATTCCTATTTCGTGCTGGATCGGTGCCTGGTTGGCAGGGCATCCTCCGAGCCCACCAGGGGCATCGGGTCCTGCGACGCAGATGTTGCTGTTGTACTCGTTCAGCTGAGCTGCAGTCATGGCGAAGTCGTATACGTCGATTCCTCCCGATTTCAGAGCGGTCCATTCACCGTCCTGAGTGATGAGGAATTGTGGATAGGCAATGCCGTCAACGAACGGTCCAGTGGTTTCATAGGGCTGAGGCGAGCCGATGGCAGGACCATACGACTTTACCATGCCTATGAAGCCGGCTGCCGAGTTGAATCCGACTGTGACGACGAGAGCTGAGAGAATTGTCACTGAGATCATTAGCATTGATCTAGAGAGATATTTGTTGTTCAACGTGTTAGTCACTTTTTTCTTCGAAGCTACGACCAGCTGACACAATATAAGCTTATCCAAGTATTATGGGCTGGAAGTTGCCCCTGTTACCCTCGGAACTACTGAGATATACTGAGATGGCTACGGTGGGAGTAAGGCTGATCTGAGCTATTCGATATAGCGATGTTTAGCCTGTGTTTCCGAATCTAGCCGCAACGTAGACGAGATCCCGTATGTCGATCACGCCGAGGAGGAGGGGATCCATGTTCGGATTGTACTTCGGGCTTCCAACGGTCGAGCCGAAGACTAGGGCCACGCCCGCGAGGTCTACTATGTTTACGACTCCATCGCCGCTGACATCGCCGGGGATAGTGACGATCACAGTCGTGATCAGCGTGTTGTCAGCCGTGTTAGCATCTCCTGTCAGGTTTCCCACAGTGGCTGTCAAGACGTAGTGCCCTCTCAGCCCAGTCGTGTCCCAGGCAAAACTAGCTCTGGTGGTGCCCGAGTAGGGCACTCTGCACGCGGCAGTGCCGGTCGCAACCGCGATGCAGGCAGCGCTTCCAATTACATTCCCGTTTATCAGGGTACCGTTCGCCGTCAGCCTCAACTGGGGCATCTCCTGTTCCCATCCAGTGTTGGTTAATGTCACGTTGACTGTAATCGTCAGGCCCCGTCCTATCACCGTCTGTCTAGGCGTGATCGCAGTGACGCCTACGTCTGCGACCAGAATCGCCATCGAGAATATGTTTGAAGATCCGGTAATGTCGGACATCCATACGATCCCAACTCTCCCAGGTCCAACTTGGGCGGTAGAAGGCTCCGTGTCGTTGGGAAGACTGCCATTGTCGAGTTGTATATCGGTTGACCACGACGACCCGTTGTTGAGCGAGTATTTCATGAATAGATCATATGAGACCGTAGATGGATTATTACGGTCCGACGCCCAGACAACCACAATCGCACCGTTCGTAGCTCCGTTTTTGATTGCGACGATTGAGGGCCACTCGTTGTCTCCCGCACCGGTAGAATTGATCGTGCTGAGATCAACCGGAGTGCAGCTCAGAGGATTCGACGAGCAGCCGGCATTGATCACCTTGTAGAATATGTCGTGGTCACTGTTCTTCGACGGCATGACCTCCGAGTACGCGAGCCATATTGTCCCGTCTGCCGCCTGCGACAGTGAGGGTTCAGAGTCCTGTCCTGTAGATGTTGCTTGTAATGGCGGAAGCCAGCCTGCACCGTTGTACTTTTGTTCCCAGACATTGGAGAGGCAGACGCAGTTGTGATCAGAGCCCCAGGCCACGAGGATCCCGCCATCGCTTGTACCGACGGCCGACGGGTGCACGTCTGTCCCGTTCCACTGCGTGAGTCGTGATGCCCCTGACGACCAAGAGGTCCCGTCGAATGTCTTGTAGAAGACAGTGGAATAGTGACGGGTGGCATTTGAGTTTCGATCTGATGCGAAGAAGACCCAGATTTTTCCATCCACCGTTTGAGTCGCAGAGCTAAATTGGTTGTTTCCGGGGCCCGCGGTGAGCCTGTGTGTGGGGTGGAATATGGAGAGGCATGAGAAGCTCGCGTTCTGGAGACACTCTACCGGAACTATTCGGTAGTAGACATCGAATGTTGGTGAGACCGACTGGTTTTGAGCGGACCAGAATATCCACGCCGTATTGTTCTGGTGGTAGTAGACGAGTGATGGGTCGATGTTGTTGTTGTTGTCGGAGGTTATCTGAGACCCTTGGTCGACTGTATAGGCGCCGACATGGGCTAGGGTCGAGGATGCGAGTATGACGAGGAGCGCAGACCAGAGTAGCTTCTTCATAGCGATCGTCATAAGCGGCATAGAGTGTCCTCTGACTAGGATAAAAAAATAATTTTTGGTGTTTGGGAGGAGGCGGGTTATGGCGCGACCTTTGTGACGAAGCTGTGCAGTGGACCCTTGATTACTGGTCCGAGCGAATTGTCGAGGTTGATTTGCTGGTAGAAGATCTGTGCCTTTACGTGGTAGTTGCCTACTTGGAGAACGCCTGAAGAGCTGACAGGGCTGAAGCATGTGTGCAGAGGTACTGGGTAGAGCGTGTTCGCGGCGATCTCCTGTACTGGAGTGCTCACCACGATAGTGCCATAGCCAGAGTTGACGGTGAACTGTACGGAGACCATTACTGGCAGAGTTCCGGTGCTGTTGACGTTGGCGAAGAGGTCGTCACAACCTGGATTGAAAGCCGTGTCCCCCGAGTAAGAGTACTTGAAAGCCTCCGGATACGCCCATTGTTTTGCTGGCAAAGCATAGGGCCAGACAGCGATACCTAAGAGCCCGGTGTTCGAGAACACCCCGCCTGTCGTCGTGACTGGCAGGTTGTCGAGGACTCCGCCGCCTGCGTTGTGTATGAGTATGCTGTTAACTAGTGACTGGTCACTTCTTCCAAGACCGGTGACGCTGAATGTTATGGCACCAAGGACCACAGTGGTTGCCGACGCGGGTGTCGATGGACCGAGCGAGGTTACCGCAACGGTGACCTGCCCGGCGTTGTTGTCAATGCTTGTGACGGGCGCTGCCATTCCGGCCGAGACGAGAGTGTCGAAGAACGGTCCGTAGGAATCAATGCTTGCTACCTGAAGGACTGCGGGGTTGTAGAAAATCGAGTACTGGAAGGCGAAGAGAGTGGCGTCTGTTCCCCCGACTCCGGTGGCGGTGGTTGTGTACTGGAACTGGGAGCCGACGTCATGGGTGCAGGTCGTGCTCGGGCAGCTGTCGTTGATGAGTGCAGGTGAGAGTGAGAGGCTGGGCTGCGCGAAGACTGATGCGACGGGGGCTAGTCCGATTACGGCAAATGTTGAGAGTAAGAGGATGGGAAGTAGCATTATTGTCTTGAGCTTATTATGCAATGTCTTTTCTAGACTCCTTTCAGCACTGGCTAACGGCACATCAGATATAAGAGTTTCTGGAATCGTTATGACGCTGTATACCAAGAGGCCGCTTCGGATATTCAAAGACTTCCCGGAGAATCCAGAATCACATACAATCTATCGTGGATGACGACCGTCAATTTTCGGAAACGCGCCCGTGGGATACGACTTCCATTCGGGTTGATAGCAAGATAGTCCGCGGTATCGGTGTACAACTGAGGCTTGAAAACGGTTCCTAGGTAACTGTCACATCGAAGCTGCCAGAGCTGACATCATGTGACTCATCTCCCAAGTAGTCTGCAATAATCATCTGTGGAGTGCCCGAGGGGGTCCCTACCGGAATAGCGAAGGGAACAGAACAACTTGAAACTCCATTTGAAACGAATGCAAGGTTGCAGGACTGGATGAAAGAGGTGCCGTTGTAAAAACGAACAACGCGTGTGGGATTCAGAGCCCCCGGCGATGAGTCGCTCACCGTAGCTGTGCACTGCGTGGTGAAGCCTGTGGCTCCAATTCCGGACGGTGGAACGCAATTGACACTGGTGACACTCGTACGATTGACGACTGAGACATCGGCCGTGGTCGCGTGGTAGCCAATGTTCGCGTTTACTGGTACTATGTCCCCTTGGCCGTGAAGCAGTGTCAGGATGGTTTGGGTAAGTGTTAGACTTGAGATCCCCGCGTTTGTCGCGTTAGCCGTAAACGTCACATTTGCGAAGTTTGTTACTTGTGAGCCGGGAGAGTCTATGCAGGGGACGGAAACGTAGCATGGGCTGCCCAGCATTGTGGCTGAAACTGCAACTTGTCCGATAGTATTGTTGATAGAACTGAGAGCGAAACCGTTGGGCGGAAGAAAGGCACTTGCAATGCTAAAGTCTTCAGCCCTGAGCAGAGAAGCGTTGTAGTTGAGATAAAACTGGAAGCCATAGAATGAATATATGTCATTGATTCCAAGGCCGACGACGAACGAGCTGTTTTTCGTCGTCTGAAGAGATACGGGGTATATTCTCAGCACGCTCGTCCTGATCAGGAGGGGAAAGGTGGCGACGTGAGTAATTCCCCCACCTGTAGCGGTCACAGTGAAATTGTAGTACTGCTGCCGGCTTGGGGCGTTCGATGCGGCCGTTACATTGAGACCTGTCCAATCAATGTTTCCCTTCGCCGGGTGCAGAGCAGATCGCGCTATCAGCCCAGTCACGCCCGCTAGGGGGGAACTGAAACTGAGCGTTAGGATGTCGTTGAACGAACTAGATGCATTAACTGAAGCTCCAACAACAAGGCGTGTACTGCTACCGTTGAGGAGAACTGTATCCTGTGTTATCGAGGACCATGTTCCCGAGGGAGAGTTCGGATTTCCCTGCTTGACAAAAATGGTAAAGTCCCTACCGGTGTTTCTCCCTGTGTTGCCGAGGAAGAAGAGTGCTGCGGCCGCTCCTCCGCCGATTACTGCTATGACTACTGCTGCGAGGATTATCGTTCGACGTTTGCTCTTGGGCTTGGCGGTCTGCAATTTGAAAAGCTCACCGAGCCGATTTTATTTAACCCTTGCCGGGGGAGAGTCGCGACGGTGGAGCTTTCGTGGTTGGCGAGGTTCGCGGAGACATTGCTCGTCGTCGACGCATGATGAGGATTGTAGCTAGGACGGCGGCGAGGGCAACTGCGGCCACGGCTGCGATGATGTAGGTTATCGGAATCCCTGGGCTTTCGGCGTTGAGAGTTACGGTCTGTGAAGCTGAATCATTCGGGTTCTGATTGGTGGCGCCGTTTACGGTGATGGTGGCTTTGATCGTGTAGGGACCGGCGGGAAATCCTGTTGTGTTCCATTGGACTGTGAGGACGGTACTGTTTCCGGGGTTGAGAATGATCTGTTTCGAACCGATCGTACTTGTTCCGGCTTGGACTGCGACCGTTACATTCTCAGGATTCAGACCTCTGTTTGTTACGGCTGCGGAGACGGTGACAGGGGTCCCGGGACCGGTTGAGGTGACAGAGGTCGCAAGTTTCGAGATGGCCACGTAGTGCTCGGGACAGGAAGTGTTGTTGCAGAACACACCGTTCGACTGCTCAAAGTGGAGGGGCACGGCGACCTCGACGAGCTGGCCGCGCTGGAGTTGATAGACACCCTCAATCATTATTACGTGAGAAAGTGCGAGCGTGGTAACACCCGTCCCGTACGCTGTGAATGTGACACTAGCCAAAATGCCAGTTCCGTTGAACAATGGGTATCCGGAAAATAGAGTCCCGCCTACGAGAATTGTGCCTCGGGTCTGATTCACCTGTCTGATCAGGATTGCTTGATTCTGGGAAGCTGCTTGTGCCCAGTAAGACCCATAGGCCACGCTTGTGAGACCTGCCTGAAGGAACGTCTGGTTGTAGTTGAGCTGGAACTGCCAGCTCAGGAGATCAGCAGCGGTTGTCTTGATGTTGACTGTAAACGTGTTCCCAGGCGAGATGACCCTAGGGGGTTGAACGCTCATCGTCACGGGTATGATCATGATCGTAGCATTGTTGATTATTGGGCCGTAGGCTCCTGAGATTGTTATGTTGTATCCTCTGACCGGCGTCGAGGTTCCGACAGATATTGTGACGTTGGAGAAGGCTCGTCCCCCCGCGGGCAGATTGACAAGGCTCGGGTTGAACGACACGGACGGAGGATCAGACACGTTAGGGCTGATCGAATAGCTCAGGCTGATCTCGCCCGTGAATCCAGGAGCGACGCTGGTCAGAGTGATGAGCGATGATCCTATCGGCCCGTTATCTCCCGGGCCTATCGGCATGACTCCTACATTGGCTGTTACGGAGAAGCCGTTGACGTTTGACGCGGTGGCTGACATGTGGCTGGGCTGGCTGTTGGAGATTACGATCCCGGAATCGTCCCTGGCCGTTCCCGTTGCGCCGATGCTGTCAACTACACGCAACGATACAGTGTAGGGACCGTTCGTGGCATAGGCTGAGCCGTAGTCGTGTATCGCGATCGCTCCCTGCGTACAGTTGAGGATTCCAGTCGCGCAGCCCGCAGTGCCAGCGTTCACGGAGTCTTGTGTCTGGTCGCCAAAGTCCCAGAAGTACTCCGACTTTGTAATGGTCCCGTCCTCCGAATCACTGCTGGGTGTGCCGTCAAACTTGAAAGCGTACTGGCTGCATAAGGACCCAGTTATCGAGGCACAAGACGGGTCTCCCGCGGGCAGTAGCTGTACAGAGAAACGGGTAACAGGAGGAGCATTGGTCACGGTCTCCACTGCGTCTGCACCATACGAGACCGGGAGTAGAGCACCGCCTTGATCAGTAAATATTACGGTCGATACGGTGAAGACCTGGTTGGTCGAAGGCTTACTGTTCAACTCGAAGGCGACGTTCGCCAGCAAATTGTTTGCCGAAATAGTGACGGGCGGGTTAGGAGCGATAATGGAAACAGCGATTAGCACGGAGCCGGTTCCTCCTAGAGGCGGAGGCGGGGTATACGTGATGACTGGGAACGCTTTGTTCGCAGCGATCAATCCTGCCCAGTTCACGGTTCCCGCTGTAGTCTGTGAACCGAAGGTTACAGTGATCCCGGGACCATCCGGGTATGAGGAAAACGCGCTAGGATCGGCCTGGGGTGTGAATGCGCTACCGTTGTAGTTGATCTGCAACTCCCAGCCGAAAACACTATTGATTGGATTCGACGAAGCGTTGACAACAGCCCCAATGTTGAAGGTCTTTGCCTGACTGGCGGACGGGGCAACTGTCGCGTCGATTGGGCTAACGCTGTTCGCGTCCAGGTTGACGAGATTGTCGAAGACGAATGGGACGAAGACTGAGTGAACTCTACCACTACCGATAGCGGTGTCGGTCGCGGTGACGTTGATGACGAATCTGTGTGTTGCAACACTGGGCTTGCATGATAGTGTAGAGTTGGCATTTTGCCCGCCGAGAATGTTACTGTGGGAGGCTGGGGTTAGGGAGCAGTTCGTAGTGACTGTCGAATTGCTTGTCAGAGTAATGGGCCCAACGTCTGGGATAGATCCTGTGCTGTTGTTTGTTATGGTGATGGTGACAGTATCGTTCGACTTTGGTTGGGTCGGAATGGGCGGGGCTGTTTGATCAGATGTGATCGTGAAATCCTCTCCGGTAAATGCATGGAGTCGAGGAACGTCTGTGAGCAATATTCCGATTAGGATAATCGCAACAAAGGCGAGGGCTAATCCCTTGGATCCCATGCAGATCCTCATCTATCGTGAGGACACTGGGTATGCCCTCAATTAAGTTCTGCGGCCGGTTTCGAGTAGCGCTAGCTCGGATCGCGATATGGTCGAGGGGACCCTCGGGAGCCCCCGGTGTACATATGATCCCTCTAGAAGGCTTTGGGATGGGAGGGGTTGTTTTAGGTTACTGTGATGTTGAGGCTGGTGGTGATGAGGTCGGAGGTGCTTGATCCTCTGACCTTTACGCGGACGTTGAAGGTGCGGCTGTAGTCGTAATTGTGGCTGGCGGAGCATGCTCCGTTTGTGCCGATGACCATTGTACGCTGGCCGTCTCCGAAGGAGAATGTGCAGGAGAAGGGTCCTGTTCCGCCGGTGTAGGTTGTTGCGAAGTTGAGAGTGGTTTCTTGTGTTGCTGTGCCTACTGTTTGGCCGTCGGGGTTGAGCGCGGAGAAGCTTGAGGTTGCTAGGGGCGGGTTGGAGAATGTGTAGCTGAAGCTGGAGTGTACTCCGACTCCCCTAGCTTTGGGAGCTGAGAGTAGTAGTGTGTTGTCTTGTGTTATGGTGATCCTGCTGACGATGCCGAAGTGGTCGGCCGGGTTTTGGTCCTGGAAGAGGATGGTGTTCTGGCCGGTGACTAGGTAGCTGGATATGTCGAAGGGTCCGAACTTGAGGGTTCTGGCCTCGTAGGCGGAAAAGTCTCCGGTCCCGGTGAGCTGGTTTAGTCCCGCGGGAATGTCTACGACCTGTTGGCCGTTGACGACGACTTGTAGTTGGCCTACGCTGTTGTCATAGTCGTCGAGGTCGAAACCATTGAATGTGAGGAGGGTTTGGCCTTTGCCGCGCACGTTGACTGTGAAGGTGTCGCGGCTGGCCGAGTGTGTCGAGTCGCCACCGTAGTTGGCTGTTATCAGCTGGCGACTCGCGTGGGTGGGCGTGAATGTTACAGTGCACGTTGCCATGCTGGCTCCTGGACCGGGTGTAAGGGTGCACGTGGCTGAGGGAGTGAAGGTGCCAGTGTCGTTGGTCGTGAAACTCACGGTGCCTGTTGGAATGGTTGGGGTCAACGACTTGTCCATGACCCGGGCTGTGCATGTTGTTGGGGTGTTAACTGGGACTGAGCCTGGGCCGCAGGAGACGCGGGTCTGCGTCGGGTGGGTTGTAGGCGTGACTGTCGCAGTGGCGAGGTTGAACTGGCCAGTGCTAGACGTGTGGGACGAGTCGCCCGTGTAGTTGGCATTGATCAAGTGGTGGCCCGCCACGTTTGGAGTGTAGGAGACTGAGCAAGACGCTGCGCCTACTGTTGCACCTGCTGCGAGTGTGCAGCTGGCTGAGGTTGGAGCGAAGGTGCCTGTTGAATTCGTCCCGAAGACTACGGCGCCCGTGGGTGTCGTCGGAGTAGAGTTGGTATCGGTTACTGTTGCAGTACAGCTAGCCGTCGAATTAACTTGTGTAGGTGATGGGCTGCACGAGACTGTCGTCGTGGTCGCGTGACGCGGCGCCGCAGTCACTGCGAGGGTGAAGCTTCCCGAGCTGGAGTTGTGTGTCGAGTCTCCAGCGTAGTTTCCTGTTATGATATGATTACCAGCCGCGGAAACTCCGGGAGTATACGTTAAGGAACATGATGCGGTGCCGGTGGTTGTCTCGGCAAGCGTGCAACTGTTCCCTGGGGTAAAGGTTCCAGTAGCGTTGGTTGTGAAGCTGACGGTTCCCGTTGGTGTCGTGGCTCCGGACGCGGATGTGTCGGTGACGGTGGCAGTGCATGTTGTGGGCGTGCCCGCTTGAACAGATCCCGGTGAGCAGCTGACGCTGGTGGTTGTGCTGTGTGGCGGCACCGTTGTGACTTCAAGGGTGAAGCTGCCGCTGCTTGTGTCGTGTGTCGAGTCGCCCGCATAATTGCCTGTTATGAGATGGTGGCCGACGACGGTTGGAGTGTAGGTTACGGTGCATGTTGCAGTATCTGCTGTGGCGCCTGGGGCGAGAGTGCAGCTAGGTGATGGAGTGAAGTTTCCGGTCGAGTTAGTGGTGAAGTTGACTGTGCCAGTTGGTGTCGTTGGAGACGACGATGTGTCGGTGACGGTGGCGGTGCAGCTCGTGGCGGAGCCTGCTTGTACCGAGGCTGGTGAGCAGTCGACTGTAGTGCTCGTGGAGTGAGGCGGAGGCGGGGGCACTGAGGTCGCGTCGAGGTTGAAGCTGCCCGAGCTGGATGTGTGGGTTGAATCACCAGAGTATGATCCAGTGATCAGGTGATGGCCGACCGCCGTTGCGTCCGGCGTATAGGTTACGGAGCACGAAGCGGTTCCCGCGGTCGGACCCGCAGCTAGGGTGCAGCTCGTCGATGGAGTGAAGGTGCCGGTTGAGTTGGTTGTGAAGCTGACGGTGCCTGTGGGCGTTGTGGGGCTGGCGTCGATGTCCGTTACTGTCGCGGTGCATGTTGACGGTGTGCCGACTTGCACAGTCCCCGGAGAACATGTGAGAGTGGTCGTGGTTGAGTGCGGTGGAGCCGTCACAGCGAGGACGAAGGATCCCTGACTGGAGGAGTGAGTCGAATCGCCACCATAAGACCCGGTGATCATGTGGTGACCTCCAACAGTCGGGGTGTAGGATACGGAGCAGGTTGCCGTGTCAGCTGTCGCGCCTGCTACGAGGGTACAAGTCCCGCTCGCTGGAGCGAATGTTCCTGTGCTGTTCGTTGTGAAGCTAGCGCTGCCGGTGGGTGTTGTTGGTGACGAGGAAGTGTCTGTGACTGTTGCGGTGCACGTTGTCGGGGTGCTTACTTGGACTGATCCGGGAGAGCACGTGACTGCGGTCGTTGTCGAGTGTGGAGGAGCAGTCACTACGGCGAGGTTGTAGCTGCCTTGGCTCGCCGTGAATATTGTGCCGCCTGGGTATGAGCCGGTTATCAGGTGATGACCGACGGGGGTTGATCCCGGAGTGTAGGTTACAGAGCATGACGCGGTTCCCGTACCCGCAACCAGTGTGCAGCTGGCTGAAGGGGTGAAGGTTCCGGTAGAATTTGTGGTGAAGCTGACTGTTCCGGTTGGTGTAACGGGAGTTCCCGCTGCTGTCGAATCGGTGACTGTTGCTGTGCAGCTGGTCGCGGATCCTCCGGTTACTGGGGAAGGAGTGCATGCGACTGTTGTGGTGGTTGTGCGTTGTGTGGATGCTAGGTTGAAGCTACCACTGCTCGACGTGTG
>Ga0209376_1001515_pt1 | contig 23277 bp, 28 predicted proteins | sample GraSoiAngelo_134_FD_185891 | JGI IMG/M metagenome (GOLD analysis project Ga0209376, IMG submission 185891) | Grasslands soil microbial communities from the Angelo Coastal Reserve, California, USA - 14_0929_05_30cm (SPAdes) (version 2) | ecosystem: Environmental > Terrestrial > Soil > Grasslands ... | reverse complement strand
GGGCCAGGAGCCAGCGAGAGGGTGCGATAATTACGAAAATCCACAGCGTCCACAGACCCGATCTGCACCCTCTTAAACTCCTATTTTTAAAGGCAAAAATGGCTTCTAGATCCGCATAGGCATTATAACACAGCAGTACCCCTCATCCTCGACGCTTTTAATGACGCCGGGGCTCAAGGAATCCTTCAACTCGAGGACGATTTGGTCTCGCTCGACTGCGGCGACTGCGTCCAGGAGATAGCGTGAGTTGAACCCGATCACGAGCTCTTCGCCGCTATACGCGACCTCCATCCCCTCCTCCGCCTCCCCGAGATCCTGGCTCGACGCCGAGAGCCGTAGCGAGGCGGGAGCCAGCGAGAGCTTGACGGGCTTGTTCCGCTCTTCGGCCATGACGGCGACGCGTCGCAACGCGGCCGCGAACGCCTGGCGGGAGACCACGAGCCGACTCGGGTGCGCCTTTGGAACGACCGCCTCGTAATTCGGAAACTGTCCCTCGATCAGGCGCGCCGTCATCACGAAGTTGGGCATCTGAAGCACAAACTGATTCTCCGTGATCGCGATCTGAACATCTTCACCCGCGCCCAAGACCCGCATGATCTCGCTGACGGCCTTGCGCGGCACGATGCCCGTCATGCCCCCGACGCCTCGGCCGAGGCTCCGCTTCGACACGGCGAGCCGATGGCCGTCGGTCGCGACCATCTGGACGTCCTTCCCCTGGAGGACGAAGAGGATGCCATTGAGGGCGTAGCGCGTCTCGTCGTGGGAGACTGCGAAGCTCGTCTGGAGCAACATCTCTCGCAGCGTCTTCCCGTCGAGACTCACCCACGACGCCGGCGACGCCGGGACGACCGGTGGAAAGTCGTCGGGCGACAGCCCGACGAGCTTGTAGGTGGCGCCGGCACACCGAAGGCTCACGCTGGCGGTGTCCGTCACTCGGAGACTGACCGCTGCAGTCGGGAGCTCCTTCACGATCTCCGCGAGCTTCCGGGCCGAGACCGTGATGGCCCCCTTGGACGCGACCTTCGCGGGGATCGCGACACGTGCTCCGACCTCGAGGTCGGTCGCGGTCACACGCACCGCCTCGCCATCGGTCTCGAGGAGCACGTTCGCAAGAATCGGAAGCGTCTGACGGGGCTCCACGATGTTCTGCACCATCTGCAGGCCCTTGACAAACGCATCACGGTCGATCACGACTTCCATGCAGTTCTCCATTGTTGGTAAGAAGAGAACAACAACATCGTAGCCGTAGAAACTCGTAGTCCGTGTGGATCGGGTGGGTGAGGCGGAAAGGCGGCTTGCCGCAGGCGGTTCTGCGCACGGCCCGCGGGGATAAGTGTGTGGACGGCGCCGGGAGACGCGTGGATCACAGGGTGACGCTCTGGATAAGCCCGTCGATCGTCTTGCGCAGTTTGGGATCTTCCTGGAGCAGCACCTGCACCTTATCCACGGCGTGCAGCACCGTGGTGTGATCCTTGCCACCGAAGGCGCGCCCCACCTCGGACAGGGACGCGTGGGTGAGCTGGCGCGCCAGGTACATGGCGATCTGCCGGGGGAATGCGATGGCCTTCGTCCGATTCTTCGCCTTGAGATCGGAGAGCCGAATGCCGAAGAAGTCGCAAACCTTCCGCTGGATCTGGTCGATCGTGATGAGCTTCTCTTCCTCGCCCCAGAGCTCGCCGAGCACCTCTTGCGCGAGGTCGACGGTCATCTCGCGTCCCGTGAGAGCGCAGAAGGCGATCATGCGAGTCAGCGATCCCTCGAGCTCGCGGATGTTCGATTTGATGCGGCTCGCGATCAGGTAGGCCACGTCGTCGGTCAGGCGAACGCGCTCGAGCGCCGCCTTCTTCTTGAGGATCGCGACGCGCGTCTCGAAGTCCGGTGGCTGAATGTCGGCGATGAGCCCCCACTCGAATCGCGAGCGGAGCCGCTCCTCGATCTCCGGGATCTCTTTGGGCGAACAGTCGCTCGAGACGATGATCTGCTTGCGCGACTCGTAGAGGTCGTTGAACGTGTGGAAGAACTCCTCCTGGGTCCGCTCCTTGCCCGAGATGAACTGGATGTCGTCGATCAGGAGAAGATCGATCGTGCGATAGCGCGCTCGGAACTCGGCGGTGCGATCGTAGCGGATCGCATTGATCAGCTCGTTCGTGAACCGCTCGGACGAGATGTAGACGACCGCCATGCCGGGGAACAGGCGCACGCTCTGGTGGCCGACCGCGTGCAGCAGATGCGTCTTGCCGAGACCCACGCCGCCGTAGATGAAGAGCGGGTTGTACGCTCGCGACGGCAGCTCGGCCACTGCCTGACACGCCGCCTGGGCGAACTGGTTCGAGGAGCCGACGACGAAGGCGTCAAACGTATAGCGCGGGTTCAGCCCTTCCGCCGTGCCCGCCCCGCCGCCGCGCGGCGGCGTCACCACGGGCGCCGCCTCGGTTGCCGCGGCCTCGTCCACGACGATGGTCACGCGCGGGTGGCCACCCACGACTTCCTGCGCGGCGTGTTGCAGCGCGTCCAGGTGATGCTGCGTGAGCCAGTCGCGGGAAAACGGATTCGGCGCGCCGATTCGCAGGTGGTCGCCCTCGACGGCCAGGAGTCGGCACGGGCGGATCCAACTGTCGAAGACGGTCGGGGCGAGTTTTCGGGACAAGGACTCGAGGAGCTGGGCCCAAAGGCTATCCAACACAGGCGGAGACCTCACTTACGCACAGAGTTATCCACAGGTGTGGATAGCTCGGAGCGCTCAGCCGACCCGGACATCTGCGCCGAGGCACGCGCGCATCGGGGCAAAACACCTCACACGCGATCAAGTCGCTCAGTGGATTGGCGGACTCTAGCACGCGCGCGAAGCAGGTCGCAAGAGGGATCGCGTGTTGACTCGCTCAGGGGCGATGTCTACACTGGGTCGGTTCGACGATCGAAGGGGGGATCAGCGCTCGTGAAGCGGACCTTTCAGCCGAATGTGCGTCGACGCAAAAAAACCCATGGTTTCCGCGAGCGGATGAAAACCAAGGGCGGGCGGAAGGTGTTGAAACGGCGGCGAGCCAAGGGGCGCAAACGGCTGACCGTCTGACGGGGCGCTTCCCTCGACACGAGCGGCTGACGACCGGCGCCGACTTTCAGGCGATCTTCCAGCGGGGCAAACGCATTGACCGGCCGTCCATGATCATCCTCTGGCGCGAGAGCGTCGACGCGCGCCGTGTGGGGTTCGCCGTGAGCCGCCAGGTCCGGCGCGCGGCGGCGAAGAACCGGGTGCGGCGCCGGCTGCGGGAAGCGTATCGGGCGACGCGCGAGGCCGCGCCTGCGCGGACGACGTTGGTGGTGATCGGAAAGCCGTCGGCGCTGAGTGAGCCCTTCGCGATGCTCGTGAAGGAGTTGCGCGGCGCGCTCGCGGCGATTCCGGGAGCCCGCGCGTGACGCGCGTCGTGCTCGCCGCGCTCACCTTCTATCAACGCGTCGTCTCGCCGCTCCTGCCGCGGTCGTGCCGGTTCGCGCCGACGTGCTCGGAGTACGCGCGGCTCGCCCTCCTCGAGCACGGAGTGGTGTATGGCGGCTGGCTCGCGCTCAGACGCGTGCTGCGGTGTCATCCATTCCATCCCGGCGGCTACGACCCGCCGCCAGTCCGCCAGGGGCGGGTGTGACGATGGAAAAGCGCGCGATCATCGCCGCCGTCCTCATGGCAGCGCTCCTCCTGGTCTACCAGATGTTCTTCTTCCCGACGTCCCAGGAAGCGCCAGCGCCGAAGGCGCCCGCGCAGACGGCGCCGGCGACTCCCCTGCCCGCCCCGCCGCCTCCGGTTCCTGCGGCGGCCGCCATGCCGCGGCCGCCCGGGACGCGGCCCCCCCAGCGGCTCGCCGTCGTGGAGACGCCGCTGTACGACGCCGTGGTGTCGAGCGAGGGGGCAAAGCTGCAGGCGTTCGTCCTGAAGTACCGGGGAGAGAAGCCGATGGTCATCGTCGGCGACCTCGGCCCGGCCGGATTGCTGATCTCCGCCGACGCCAGCCGCCCCACCGACGTCGTCCCGATGGCGTTCAGCACCGAGCGAATCGCGGTGGGCGCGGAGCGTCCGACGCAGGACCTGGTCCTGACGGGTGAGCTGGACGGACTCCGCGTTCGTCAGCGCCTCACGTTCCGTGCCGACGACTTCGCCATCGACGTGTCCCTACGCGTGGAGAACGTCACCCGCGCTCCGCGCACGATCACGCTCGCTCTGCCATGGCTTACGCGGGAGGCGTGGCACGCGACGCCGGAAAAGTTCCAGGGCCAGCACCCGACGGAGATCGTCTGGTCGCCGAACGGCCACGTCGAGCGCGTCGAAGACCTGACCGCCGTCGGCGAGCGGATCAGTGACGGCGAATGGATTGCCCTGGGGAGCGTCTGGTACGTCGAGGCGCTCATCCCCCAGACGCCGGGCTTCAAGCTCGTGGCCACCAGCGAGGGGAAGCTGCCCGAGGCGAAAAACGGCGACAAGGCGCCCGCGGGCCGCGCGAGCATCGCCCTCCGCGCGACGCCAACGATCCCGCCGGGCCAGGCGTGGGAGGGTGGCGCGCTCATCTACGCCGGGCCGAAGGAGTACGAGCGGCTCCGGGCGCACGGGCTCCAGGAGACGATCAACTTCGGCGGCTTCCCGCTGCCGCGCCGCTGGGGCGGCCTGCCGATGGAATGGCTCGGGGTGCCGATTCTGTTCTTGATGAACTGGGTCTACAAGTACGTCGGTAACTACGGTGTCGCGATCATCCTGTTAACCGTGCTCACGCGCGTCCTCTTCTACCCGCTGACGGTCAAGAGCATGCGGTCGATGAAGGCGATGCAGGCCTTGCAGCCTCAAGTCAACGCGCTCCGCAACAAGTACAAGAGCGACCCGCAGCGGCTGCAGAAGGAGACGCTCGAGCTCTACCGGAAATACAACGTGAACCCGATGGGCGGATGCCTGCCGATGGTCGCCCAGGTTCCGATCTTCTACGGCCTCTACCTGGCGCTGTCGCTCGCCGTGGAGCTGCAGAACGCGAAGTTCCTCTGCCTCGGGCGATTCTTCGGGGTCGACCTGTGGATCTGTGACCTCGCGGCCCACGATCCGACGTACGTTTTACCGGTCCTGATGGGTGTCACGATGTTCATCCAGCAGAAGATGTCGCCGACCTCGGGCGATCCCCGCCAGGCGAAGATGATGCTCGTCATGCCGTTCGTCTTCACGTTCATGTTCCTGAATCTGCCGTCGGGGCTCGTACTCTACTGGACGGTGTCGAACATCCTCCAGATCACCCAGCAACGGTTGATGGACCGCCCAGCGCGTGCGCGCGCCGGGCGGGAGGCCAAGGACGCCGGCCGGGCCTGATCCGGCGCCTCACGCCTGCCTCCGATCGGTGGCCGATCCTCTTAAGCGTCTGGCCGAAGGCGCCCAGGGCATTCTCCGCCGCTCGCTGACATCTCTTGAGCTCGATCTGTTCGACAAATACCTGAGATTATTACTGAAATGGCAAAAATCTCAGAGGCTCATCGGCTCAGCGGAGCCCCACTGGATCGTCGACAAGCTGTTGCTCGATAGCTTGCTCTTTCTCGAGGTGCTGCCCCGCCCGCTTCGCACCCTGCTCGATCTCGGCTCGGGTGCCGGCCTTCCCGGGATTCCGCTCAAGATCGTCCTGGGTGAGGTCGAGCTCGTTCTCGTCGAGTCGCGCCAGAAGCGCGTTTCGTTCCTCTCGAGCGCAATACGAGAGCTTGGGCTCGAGCATGCGCGCGTCCTCGCCCGACGGGTCGAGGACGCCATAGAGGAGCTTCAGAGTGGATTCGACGCCGTCGTCATGCGCTGCGCCGGCGACCCTGGGGCTCTCATGCCGGTCGCTGCCCGGCTGGTTGTCAGACCGGGTGGCGTCGTCGTCGCCTCCGGTCCGCCGAGGCCCCGGCCGTTGCCCATCGGCGAGTGGATAACAGTCGAAGCCGGCAGAGGACGACCACTTCGGAGGTTCGCGGTCTTCCGAAATTCTTGACCCCGACGGCACGCTCCCTTGACAATGTTCTTCGTGGAACACCACGCGTGGGCACGTCATGTGATTGGTAATGTTGTACGTGGAACGCTCCAATAGCTAGGATCCTCGCGGTCGTCAATCAGAAAGGCGGCGTTGGGAAGACGACCACCGCCGTCAACCTCGCGGCCGGCTTCGCCCTTGCCGAGCGCCCTACCCTCCTGGTGGATCTGGACCCTCAGGGCAACGCCACGACAGGACTGGGTGTTCAAAAGTCCGGACTCTATCCCACCGTCTATCACGTCATCCTCGGCAACGAGGCCACCGAGAAGGCTGTTCGCGAGACCGGGCTGGCGCACCTACGACTGCTCCCGTCCGACATCGACCTCGTCGGTGCCGAGATCGAGCTGGTGTCCGTTGACCAGCGCGAGTATCGCTTGAGAGTCGCACTCGAGCCCGTGGCCCAGGCCTACGACTTCGTGATCGTCGACTGTCCCCCGTCGCTTGGCCTGCTGACGATCAACGCACTCGCGGCCGCCGACCGGGTCCTCGTGCCCCTGCAGTGCGAGTTCTACGCGCTTGAGGGACTCACCCATCTCCTCAAAACCATCAGGCTCGTCCGCGAGCGCTTGAATCCACGCCTCTCGGTAGAGGGCATCGTGCTCACGATGTTCGACGGACGGACGAGCCTGGCTCTCCAGATCCGCGACGAGGTGCACCGCTACTTCCCGGGCGAGATCTTCGACACGGTGATTCCGCGCAACGTGCGGCTCTCAGAGGCCCCGAGCTACGGGAAGCCCGTAATGCTGCATGATCTGCGATCGAGCGGCTCCGTCGCATATCTCGAACTCACGGGGGAGGTCCTCAAGCATGAATAGGCGAGGGCTCGGCCGCGGCCTTGGCGCTCTCCTTTCGGCCACGCCGGCTGCAGACGACGTTCTGATCGAGATTCCAGTCGACCAGATCGAGGCGAACCCGGCACAGCCGAGAAAATCCTTTAGTCCCGAAGCCTTAGAAGAGCTCGTCACGTCGATCAGAGCGTCGGGGGTGATCCAGCCGGTCATCGTCCGGCACCGAGGCCCCGGCTATCAGCTCATCGCGGGTGAACGCCGCTGGCGCGCCGCGCGACAGGCGGGACTGGAGCGCATCCCGGCGATCGTCCGCGACGCCACCGACGCCGAGAGCCTCGAGCTCGCGCTCGTCGAGAATCTGCTCCGAGAAGACCTGAACCCGATCGACGAGGCCGAGGCCTACGAGAAGCTCCTCGGCCAGTTCGGCTGGACACAGGAAGAGCTCGCCGGGCGGATCGGCCGCGACCGCAGCTCGATCGCGAACTCGCTCCGCCTGCTGCGACTGCCGGAGGAGATCCAGGCGGATCTGCGCGGAGGGCGCCTCACGATGGGGCACGCGCGAGCGCTTCTCGCGCTGACGAACCCGGCGGATCAGCTCAGGCTGCGTGACGACATTCTCGCGCACGCGTGGTCCGTCAGGGCGACGGAGGACTCGATTCGCGCCCTCGAGGAGGCGGCCCGCCCGCGCGGCGCCGCGCCGCGCACAGGGCGTCGGCGTTCCCCCGAGCTGGCCGCGCTCGAAGCCGGGCTCCAGCGAGCGCTGATGACCCGCGTACGGATCGTCGGCAGCGAGCGCAAGGGCAAGATCGAGGTCGTCTACGCGACAGGGGAAGAGCTCGACCGGCTGACCGAGCTGCTCGGCGCGAGACACTGAGTCGGAGAGCGTCTACACTCTGGGGCATGGCCGAGCGAATCGTCGTCGGGATGAGCGGGGGTGTCGACTCCTCCGTCGCCGCCGCGCTACTCGTCGAGCAGGGCGGGGACGTTGTCGGTGTCACCCTGCGCGTCTGGCCTTGGTCGGAGCCCGCCGAGCCGACGAAGCGCTTCGGGAGCTGCTGTGGGACGGACTCGTCGGACGATGCACGGCACGTCGCCCGCGCCCTCGGGATCCCTTACTACCTCCTCAACGTCGAGAGGGAGTTCGATCACGCCGTCGTCGGTCCATTCGCCGACGCGTACCGACGGGGTGAGACCCCGGTCCCGTGTCTCGCCTGCAACAGTGAGTTGAAATTCGGCTCGCTCCTGCGACGCGCCAGAGCTTGGGAGGCGGCGGCCGTCGCGACGGGCCACTACGCGCGCGTGACCCGCGACGCGGCGACGGGACGCTACCTGCTCCTGCGCGCCGTGGACCCGCGGAAGGATCAGACCGACTTCCTCTGGCCGCTCACGCAGACGCAGCTCGCCGCGGCGCGGTTTCCCGTCGGCGACCTGACGAAGGACGAGGTGCGCGCTCACGCGCGGCGCCTCGGGCTGGTGACGGCGGACAAGCCCGAGAGCCAGGAAATCTGCTTCGTCCCGGACGACGACTACCGTGGCTTCCTGCGCCGCCGTGAGCCCGGTGTGTTCCGCCCCGGCCCCATCGTCGACCGCCAGGGCAGGGTGCTCGGGATGCACGGCGGCGTCGCCGGCTACACCATCGGGCAGAAGAAGGGGCTCGGCCTCGCGGTAGGGCGGTCGCTCTACGTCGTCGACCTCGATCCCGAGCGAGCCACCGTCGTGGTCGGCGGCTCGGCCGATCTGGAGCGTGACCGGCTCGTGGCGCGCGCGGTGAACTTTATCTCGTGCTCTCCGCCGAGCGCCGCGATGCGCGTCGAGGCGAAGATCCGCCACAGCCACGCGCCCGCGCCGGCCACGGTGCGCATGGTCGACGCGGACACGGCCGAGGTCGTGTTCGACGAGCCGCAGCGGGCCATCGCGCCGGGGCAGTCGGTGGTCTGGTACCGGGGCGAGTGCGTGGTCGGCGGCGGCGTGATCGCGCGGTAGCTTGTCCGCCGGCGATTGACACCGAGCGGGTCGCGTGATAGTTTTCACAAACCTTCGCGAGCAGCACGAGACCAGGGAGAGCCTCCTTATGTGTCGGCGTGAGCGCAACTGGACGGGCGCGATCGTGTGCGCCGGCGCCCTGCTCCTCGCGGGATGGGCGTTCCAGGGACCCGGTGTCGCCTGGGCGGCGGAAGGCGGACACGAAGGCGGCCTCGTCAGCCTCGACAGGTCGCTGATCGTCCAGGTCGTCAACTTCCTCATCCTGCTCGTCATCCTGCAACGGCTCCTCTACAAGCCCTTCCTCGCGAAGATGCAGGAGCGGACCGCCGCCATCCAGAAGTCGCTCGAGGAGGCGCAGGCCGCGCGCGCCGAGGCCGCGCGTCAGCAGGAGGAGAACGAGGCGCGCCTGCGCGCCGCCCACGCCGAGGCGGCCGCGATCCGCGCCCAGGCCCTGAAGGAGGCCGCGGAGGAGCAAAAGCGCCTCGTCGGCGCGGCCCGCGCGGAGTCGCAGCGGCTGATCGACAGCGCGCGCGCGCAGCTGGAGGCGGACGTCCGGCGCGCGCGCGACGAGCTGCGGCGCGAGGTCGCGGAGCTCGCCACCCTGGTGGCCGAGAAGCTCGTGCGCAAGAGCCTACGGGACGAGGATCACCGGCGCCTCCTCGCCGAGGCGATCGCAAAGGTCGGCGACTAGGTGGCCGTGGCAGAGCGCGTCGACCGCTCCTACGCGAAGGCGTTGTTCGCGCTCGCGCAGGAGCGCGGCCAGGCCGACACGGTCCTGCGCGAGCTCGCCGCCGCGGCGGACCTGTTCGCCCGGGAGCCCGAGCTCCGCGCCTTCCTGAGCCGCCCCTGGGTCACCACGACGGTCAAGCGCGACGCGGCGGCGGAGGTCGCCGCGCGACTCGAGGTGGCGCCGCTCACGCGCGACTTCCTCGCGCGCGTCGCCGCCCACGGGCGGGCCGAGCGCCTGCCGTCCATCGCCGCCGCGTACCGCGAGCTCGTGGACGATGCCGCCGGGCGCGTGAGCGCGCGGGTGCGCACGGCCACGCCGCTCACCGCCGACGAGCGCGCGGCGCTGGCGGGCCGGTTGAGCCGGGTCACCGGCGGCAAGCAGGTGGTGCTCGAAGAGGCCGTGGACGGGGCGCTCCTGGGCGGGTTCGTCGCGGAGATCGGCAGCCTCCTGGTAGATGGAAGTCTGGACGGCCAGCTGGCGCGGCTGCGCGAACGGCTGGTGAAAGGCTAGGCCGCGCTCGAGCGCGGGCGTCGCCCGCGCAACCCTCAAGAGGGGAGGTCCGGGGATAGCGATGATCAAGGCCGGAGAGATCAGCGAGATCATCAAGCGGCAGCTCGCGGGCTACGAGGCGGAGGTCGACCTGCAGGAGGTCGGCCGCGTCATCGAGGTCGGCGACGGCATCGCGCGCATCTACGGGCTTGAGAAGGCGATGTCGGGCGAGCTGCTCCAGTTCCCGGGCGACGTCGTCGGGATGGTCCTCAACCTCGAGCAGGACCAGGTCGGGGCGGTGCTCCTCGGCGACGACAAGCTCATCAAGGAAGGCGACATCGTCAAGCGCACCAACCGGATCGCGCAGGTGCCGGTCGGCGAAGCCCTGACGGGCCGCGTCGTCAACGCGCTCGGCGAGCCCGTGGACGGCAAGGGCCCGGTCAACACCAAGGAGTTCCGGCCGATTGAGCGCTACGCCCCGGGCGTCGTGGACCGCCGGTCGGTGAAGGAGCCGCTCCAGACCGGGCTCAAGGCCATCGACTCGATGATCCCGATCGGGCGCGGCCAGCGCGAGCTGATCATCGGCGACCGCGGCACCGGCAAGACCGCGATCGGCGTGGACACGATCCTCAACCAGCAGGGCCAGGACGTCTACTGCTTCTACGTCGCGATCGGGCAGAAGCGCTCGACCGTGGCGCAGGTGGTCAAGGTCCTCGAGGACGCGGGCGCCATGAAGTACACGACGGTCGTCGTGGCCTCGGCGTCCGAGCCGGCGCCGCTCCAGTACATCGCGCCGTACGCGGGCGTCACGATGGGGGAGTACTTCCGCGACTCCCGACGCCACGCGCTCTGCATCTACGACGACCTCTCCAAGCACGCCGCGGCCTACCGGCAGCTCTCGCTCCTGCTCCGGCGCCCCCCCGGGCGCGAGGCGTACCCCGGGGACGTGTTCTACCTGCACTCCCGGCTGCTCGAGCGCGCGGCGAAGCTCAACGACGCGCTCGGCGGCGGCTCGCTGACGGCGCTGCCGATCATCGAGACGCAGCTGGGCGACGTGTCGGCGTACATCCCGACGAACGTCATCTCGATCACCGACGGACAGATCTACCTCGAGTCGGACCTCTTCTACGGCGGCATCCGTCCCGCGGTGAACGTCGGCCTGTCGGTCTCACGGGTGGGCGGCTCGGCGCAGATCCGCGCGATGCGCCAGGTGGCGGGCAAGCTGCGGCTCGACCTCGCCCAGTACCGTGAGCTGGCGGCCTTCGCGCAATTCGGGAGCGACCTCGATCGTGCGACCCAGATCCAGCTCGCGCGCGGTCAGCGCATGGTCGAGATCCTGAAGCAGGGCCAGTACCGGCCGGTGCCCGTCGAGAAGCAGGTCGCGATCATCTTCGCGGGCACGCAGGGGCTGCTCGACGATCTGCCGGCGGACGCGATCCGGGACTTCGAGACGCACTTCTACGGCTCGCTCGAGCGCAAGGACCCCCGGATCCTGGCGGAGATCCGCGAGAAGAACGAGATCTCGGACACGCTGCGCGAGAGCCTCACGAAGGCCGTGCACGACGCGAAGGCGGAGTTCGTGGCCGCCAAGGGCATCAAGGCGGCGTAGGGCCCGACGCGCATGGCGACCCTCCGCGACATCCGGCGACGAATCCGGTCCGTCGAGTCCACGCAGAAGATCACGCGGGCGATGAAGCTGGTCGCTGCGGCGAAGCTCCGCCGGGCGCAGGAGCGGATCGTCGCCGCGCGGCCGTACGCCGGGAAGATGGCGGAGCTGCTCGGGAACCTCGTGTCGAGCGCCGCCGCGGGCGACGAGGCGCCGCACCCGCTCCTGGTCCAGCGCGCGGGACCGCGGCGCCAGGTCGTGATCATCACGGCGGACCGCGGGCTCGCGGGCGCGTTCAACGCGAACATCGTCCGCCGCGCGCTCGACTTCATCCGCCAGTCGAGCGCCCCGGACGTCACGCTCGTCGTCGTCGGGCGCAAGGGCCGCGACTTCTTCCGTCGTCGCGGCTTCACGATCAAGCGCGACATGCTCGGCTTCTGGGATCGGCTCGCCTACAGCCACGCCGCCGAGCTCGCCGACTTCCTCATGCAGCAGTATCTCGGTGCCGAGGTCGACGAGGTGCACCTGATCTACAACGAGTTCCGCTCGGTCGCCGTCCAGCGCCCCGTCCGCGAGCAGCTCCTGCCCATCCCGCGCGCGGAGGCAGGAGAGGAGCGGGCGTCGACGGTGGACTACCTCTACGAGCCGGGGTCGGACGCGATCCTCGGCGACCTGCTGCCCCGGCACGTGCGGACGCAGGTCTTCCGCGCCCTCATGGAGTCCCTCGCGGGCGAGTACGGCGCGCGGATGACGGCGATGGAGGCGGCGACGAAGAACGCGAAGGAGATGATCGAGGTCCTCACCATCCAGTACAACAAGGCGCGCCAGGAGAAGATCACCAAGGAGCTGCTCGACATCGTCGGCGGCGCCGAAGCCCTCACGCAAGGAGCCGAGGCATGAACGTCGGGAAGATCGTCCAGGTCATCGGGCCCGTCGTGGACGTCGAGTTCGAGCCGGGGAAGCTGCCCGGGATCTTCAACGCGCTCGAGGTGGAGGGCGTCGAGATCAAGGACATCTTTTCGTACTCGCAGCGGCTCGTGCTCGAGGTGGCGCAGCACCTGGGCGAGAGCCAGGTGCGCACGGTCGCGATGGCGTCGACCGACGGTCTCAGGCGCGGCATGACCGTCAAGGACACGGGCGGGCCCATCTCGATCCCGGTCGGCAAGGAGACGCTCGGCCGGATCCTGAACATCGTGGGCGAGCCCGTGGACAAGGGCCCCGCGATCCACACGAAGAAGACGTATCCGATCCACCGGCCGGCGCCGCCCTTCGAGGACCAGTCCACGAAGGTCGAGATGTTCGAGACCGGTATCAAAGTGGTCGACCTCCTCGAGCCCTACACCAAGGGCGGCAAGACCGGCCTCTTCGGCGGCGCCGGGGTCGGCAAGACGATCCTGATCCAGGAGCTCATCCACAACATCGCCAAGCAGCACGGCGGCATCTCGGTCTTCGCCGGGGTGGGGGAGCGGACGCGCGAGGGGAACGATCTCTACCACGAGATGAAAGAGTCGGGCGTCCTCGAAAAGACCGCGCTCATCTTCGGCCAGATGACCGAGCCGCCGGGATCGCGCCTGCGCGTCGGCCTCACCGGCCTCACGGCGGCCGAGTACTTCCGCGACGAGGAAGGGCAGGACGTGCTGCTCTTCATCGACAACATCTTCAGATTCACGCAGGCCGGCTCGGAGGTGTCCGCGCTGCTCGGCCGGATGCCGTCGGCGGTCGGGTACCAGCCCACGCTCGCGACCGAGATGGGGGCGCTCCAGGAACGGATCACGTCCACGAAGAAGGGCTCGATCACCTCCGTGCAGGCGATCTACGTGCCGGCCGACGACATCACCGATCCCGCCCCGGCCACGGCCTTTGCCCACCTCGACGCGACGACGGTGCTGAGCCGAGCGCTCACCGAGCTCGGCATCTACCCGGCCGTCGATCCGCTCGCGTCCACCTCGCGGATCCTCGACCCGAACATCCTGGGCCAGGACCACTACCAGACCGCCCGCGCCGTGCAGTCCATCCTCCAGCGCTACAAGGACCTGCAAGACATCATCGCGATCCTCGGCATGGAGGAGCTGTCCGACGAGGACAAGCTGATCGTCGCCCGGGCCCGCAAGATCCAGCGCTTCCTGTCACAGCCGATGTTCGTGGCCGAGGCGTTCACGGGTACGCAGGGGCGGTACGTGAAGCTTCAGGACACCATCAAGAGCTTCAAGGAGGTCGTCGAGGGCAAGCACGACGACCTGCCCGAGCAGGCCTTCTACATGGTCGGGGACATCGGCGAGGCGGGGGACAAGGCCAAGAAGCTCCGCGAGGCGGCCTAGTGGCCGAGCGGCTGACGCTGGAGCTCGCCACGCCGACGCGGCTCGTCGTCGCCGAGACCGCCGATGAGGTCGTGGTCCCCGGGATCGAGGGATACTTTGGCGTCCTGCCCGGCCACGCCGCGTTCCTCACGACGCTCGGGACCGGCGCGGTCACGTACCGCATCGGGCGCGACGAGCACCCCCTGGCCGTGTCGGGTGGCTTCGCGGAGGTCCGGAACGACAAGGTCATCATTCTCGCCGACACGGCCGAGCGGCCCGAGGAGATCGACCGCGCGCGCGCCGAGCGGGCCAGGGAGCGGGCAGAGCGCCGCCTGTCCGGACGAGGCGCCGAGGAGGCGATCGACTACGCGCGGGCGACGGCGGCGCTCTCCCGCGCGATGATCCGCCTCCAGACCGCCGCCCAGGCTCACTAGCCGGCTGCCCAGAGGGGAGGGCACTCCGCCTCCTCGGCTGAGCAGCGTGGCGGTCCGGCGTTCGATAACTCCGCGTCGCCGCGACCTCGGCCCTCTGGCATCACGCTTGCGCCTGACTCGGCGCGATGCCAACGATCCTGATCGCCGACGACGAGGCCAGCATCGTCGAGCTCGTGCGGGTGACCCTCGAGGACGGGCGGATCCAGATCATCGAGGCGCTCGACGGCGCGACGGCGCTCGCCCTCGCCGAGGCCCACCGGCCCGAACTGGTGCTCCTGGACGTGAACCTGCCCGACATGAGCGGCCTGGAGGTCTGCGCTCAGCTCCGGCGCGACGCGCGCTTCGCCGCGGCGAAGATCGTGATGCTCACGGCGGCAGCGCAGGCCGACGACGTCAGGCGCGGGCTGGCCGCCGGCGCGGATCACTATCTGACGAAGCCCTTCTCACCGCTCGGATTGCTCGACCTGATCGAGACACTCCTGCCGTGCGCCATCGTATGGCAGCGCGGCTAGTGTCCGTCGCGTTTCCGGCCGGCGACGACCTGACGGCGGCCTACCGCCGGCTGAGCGCCGCGTACCAGCAGGCCCTCCGCTACGCCGAGGACGTCAAGCGGCTGTACCAGCAGGTGCAGCGCGCGATCTACCAGTCGCTCCTCGGCCTGGCCAACGCGCTCGAGGCGAAAGATGCGTACACGCGCGGCCACTCCGAGCGCGTCGGCGCCGCGAGTCGGAGCGTCGCGGCGGCGCTCGGGCTCCCGCCGCACGAGGTCGAGATCGTCGGCCAGGCCGGGCTCCTGCACGACATCGGGAAGATCGGCGTGCCCGAAGCGGTGCTGCGCAAGCGCGGCGAGCTCGATGACGCGGAGTGGGCGCTCATGCGAAAGCACCCGCTCACCGGCGCGCAGATCGTCTCGCCGTTCGAGTTCTTCGCCGCCGGCGCTCTCACGATCCGTCACCACCACGAGCGCCTCGACGGCAGCGGCTATCCCGACGGGCTCGCGGGCGAAGCCATCCCGATCGGCGCACGCATCGTCGCGGTCGCCGACGTGTACGATGCGCTCACGTCGGATCGGCCGTATCGCGCCGCGCTGCCTCGCGACGCGGCGCTCGAGTACGTGGAGAGGCAGGCGGGCCGGACGCTCGACGGCCGCGTCGTGGCGGTCTTTGTCAAGCTGGCGGGAGCGAGCCCGTCGGCGAATCCGCATGTGGACGCTCGACCAGCCCTGGCGGCCACGCCGCCGGCCACTTCTCGCTGACACGCCGACGCGGCTGCTCGCGACGCTCGCGGGCGCGGTCGCGACGGCGCTGCTGCTCGCGGGCCGAATACCGCTTCCGCCAGGAGCGCTGGGAGTGGTCGGCGTCGCCGCCGGCCAGGGCGCCCTGCTCGCGACCGCGCTCGCGTGGGCCGGATGTGGCACGCGGTCCGGGGTCGTCGCGATCGTCCTCCTCGGGGCGGCCGCGGCGGCCGCCGCACGCGGCCCCGCGGGCGCGCTCGCCTACCTGATCGTACCGCTGTGGGTCGCGTGGCTCGCGCGGCGTGGGCGCCTGGCCACGCTCGGCCTCGCGGGCCCGGTGCCGGGGCGGGCGCTCCTCGCGGCCGTCGCGCTCGGCGCCTTCCTCGGCGGCCACTTGCTCGTGTCCGCCTCGCTCACGCTCGGTGTGCGCCTCCGGCCTGGCCCGGGCGGGGTCCTTGCCGCCCTGGCCTACGACGCTGGGGCGAACGTGCTCGCCGCGGAGTGCTTCTTCCGCGGCGCTCTGTTCAACCGCGCCCAGCGCCGCTGGTCCTTCGCCACGGGGGTGGTCCTCGCGACGGCAGCGTACGTGGTGCGCTATCTCGTCGATCCGCTTCTGCCGAAGAGCATCGAGTGGGTCGTCGGCGCGGCGTTCTACCTCGCGCTGCTGGGCGCCGGGAACTGCTGGCTCTTCTGGTGGTCGGGAAGCCTCGTTCCCGGCGGCGTCGCCGCGCTCCTCTTCTTCGCGGCGTACCGGCTGCTCGGGACCGGCGCGTGAGGCGCGGGCTCGGCGCCGTCGCGGCGCTGACGCTGGCCCTCGTCACGGCGCTGATCGCACAGGGAGGCGGCGACCCCGCGTCGGCGCTCCGCCACGTGTATCTGATCCCCGTCGCCGCGCTGGCGCTCGCGTTCGGCCGGCTCGGCGGCACGCTGGGCGCCGGGGCCACGCTCGTCCTCTACGCCTCCGTCGTGCTTCCCGCGCTCGAGCGCTCGGGGCTCACGCCGGAGACGATGGAGGGGCTCGTGACCTTCGCGCTCGTCGGGGGTGTCGGCGCCCTCGGCGGCACGCTCACCACCCGCGCGCGCCGCCAGCGCGCACGGTACGAGACGATTCTGACGGTGCAGCGCGCGCTCGCGGACGTGACGCCGCTCGAGGCCGCGCTTCGCTCGGTGCGCGCCGTGCTCCTCGACCGCCTTCGCGCGGCCGACGTCGGGCTGGTCGTGCGCGACGGTGAACGGGAGGTCGTGGTGGGCGCCGAGCGCGTCGTGGCCGGCTCCGTCGCCGCCCGCGTGCTCGCCGGCGGCCCATCGGTGTTCGTGCCCGACACGGGCAGCGGCAGGCGGCCGCGGCGAGTGTTCGCCACGCCGCTCGTCGTGGCCGGTCAGCCGATCGGCGTGCTCGCCGTCGAGCGGGTCGGCGAGCTCGGCGACGAGGAGCGCGCGGCGCTCGAGGCGCTCGGCGCCCACGTCGCCGTCGCGCTGGAGAACGCGCGGCTCACGTCGCGGGCCCGGCGGTTCGCCGACGAGCTGGAGGCGCGGGTCGCGACCGCCACGCGCCATCTCGAAGAGCTGGACCGCGCGAAGTCCGCTTTTGTCGCCGTCGCCTCGCACGAGCTCCGGACGCCGCTCACGGCGCTCCGGGGATTCAGCGAGATTCTCGCCGCGCGCTCGCTCGCGCCCGACGAGGTCCGGCGGATGGCGGGGATCATGGGCGCCGAGGCAGCGCGCCTCGGGCGGATCGTCAGCGACCTGCTCGATCTCTCGCGTCTCGAGCGTGGCCTCGAGCCGACGCTCCACCGCGTGCCGGTGGCGGTGGAGGGCGCGCTCACCGCGACGGCCGACCTCTTCCGGGGCGGCGCCGTGGACACAATCGTCGTGGACTGCGCGCCGGCGCTGCCTCCGGCGGACGCCGACCCGGACGCTCTCGAGCGCATCCTCGCCAACGTCGTCGGGAACGCGGTCAAGTACTCGCCGCCCGACAGCGAGGTGCGGCTCCGCGCCCGCCGCGCGGGCGCGATGATCGAGATCGAGGTCACCGACCGCGGCGCGGGCATCGCCGGCGCCGCGCTCGCACGCATCTTCGAGCCGTACTATCGGGCGCCCGACGTCGGCGCCGTGCCCGGCACGGGTCTCGGGCTCGCCGTCGTCAAGGCGCTCGTCGAGGCGCACGGCGGGTCGATCCGAATCGAGAGCACGCTGCACGTCGGCACGCGCGTGACGTTTTCCCTGCCGGCCGTTCCTTGACTCTCCGCGTCGCCGCCGTGTAGGCTCAATCGGTATGCCGCGGCGGGACGAGATCGCAGCGCGAATGGCCGACGCCATCCTGAAACGCCTGATCGTGCGGAAGGTCGTTGAGGTCAAGGACGAGGCCGCGGCGCGCGCCGCGATTCGACACGTCCTCGTCGACGACATCGCCGCCGAGGAGAAGCTCGACGCGGACGCGCGCCAGCTCTTGCTCGAGCACGCCAAGAAGATCAAGGAGTCCGCCGCCGACTACCGGCAGCTCCTCGGGAAGGTCAAGGAGAAGCTCGCGCGCGAGCGGGGGTTCATCCTCTGATGCGCATGAGCCGCGAGCGCATCTTCCACCTCGCCGACCTCATCGTGAAGGAGCTCAGCGCCACGCCGGGTGTGCACGTCAAGGCCCCCGACGATCTGCGTCCGGAAGTGATCCGCGCGCTCACCGACGAATCGAAGCTCGAGGACTCGATCGACGGCGAGGTGCGGAAGATCCTCGGGTCCTACTCCCGCCCGATGCCCGAGGGGAGCCGCGAGTGGGAGGTCCTCTACCAGAAGACGCGCGAGGAAGTCTTTCGGAAGAGGTTCCGCTTGTGATGCGTCTGGTCGTCGGGATCACGGGCGCGACCGGCGTGATCTACGGGATCCGCCTCCTCGAGGTGCTGCGCGGGTACCCCGACGTCGAGACCCATCTGGTCATCTCCGTTCCCGGCAGGCGGACGATCGGTGAGGAGACGGCGTTCGCGGCGAAGGACGTGGAGGCGCTCGCGGCGTATCACTACGACAACAAGGACACCGGCGCGTCCATCGCCTCGGGCTCGTTTCGCACCGCGGGCATGGTGATCGCGCCCTGCTCGATCAAGACGGCCGGGGCGATCGCCGCGTGTCACTCGGACTCTCTCGTGGCGCGCGCCGCGGACGTGACGCTCAAGGAAGGCCGCCCGCTGCTCCTGCTCGTGCGCGAGACGCCGCTGCACCTCGGCCACCTCAGGCGCCTCGTCGCACTCGCGGAGATGGGCGCGGTGATCCTGCCGCCGATGCCGGCCTTCTACGCGCGCCCGAAGGACATCGACGACATCGTGAACCACACCGTCGCGCGCGTGCTCGACCGGCTCGGCCTGCCGCAGACGCTCGTGGCCGAGTGGCGCGGAACGAGTCGCGCGGGCCAGGGCGAGCCCGGTGGTTGACCTCTCCGTCGTCATCCCCGTCTACAACGAGGAGGAGAATCTTCCGCCGCTGTGGGCGGAGCTGCGGGGCGTGCTCGAGCGGCTCGGGCTCGCCGTCGAGGTGATCTTCGTCGACGACGGCAGCCGTGACGGGAGCGCCGAGATCGTCCGCGGCCTCCGCGCGGCCGACCCGCGTGTCCACCTGGTGCGGCTGAAGTCAAATGCCGGGGAGACCGCGGCGACCGACGCGGGCTTCAAAGCGGCGCGCGGCCGGTGGGTCGTCGTGATGGACGCGGATCTGCAGCACGACCCCGCGGACATCCCGACGCTCCTCGGGTACCTCGACCGCTGGGACGCGGCGACGGGCTGGCGGAGGGAGCGCGCCCGCGGAGACGACTGGCGCCGTCGCCTCGCCTCGCGCATCGCCAACGGCGTGCGCAACCGGCTCAGCGACGAGACGATCCAGGACAGTGGCTGCACGTTCCGCGCGTTCCGCCGCGAGTGCCTGCGTGATCTCGTGCTCTACCGCGGGCTGCACCGGTTCATTCCCACGCTCCTGAGGCTCCGGGGCTACCGGGTGATCGAAGTGGAGGTCAACCCCCGCCCCCGGCGCTTCGGCCGGTCGAAGTACGGCGCGTGGTCCCGCGCGTTCGTCGCCTTCACCGATCTCCTGGCGATCCGCTGGATGAAGTCGCGCCTGCTCCGCTACGAAGTCGCGGAGAATCTGGGCGGCGACCTCGGTCGCGAGTGAGCCCGCGATGAACGTCCTCCTCGTCGGCCTGGGGCGCTGGGGCGAGAAGCACCTGCGCGTGCTCCGTGAGCTCGGCACGACGGTCTGGGCGGCCGACGTGTCGCCCGCGCGGCTCGAGTGGGCCCAGAAGCAGGGTGTGGAGCCGCGGCGGTCCGTGCGGGACTACCGCACGGCGCTCCCCTCGGTGGACGCCGTGGACATCGTCACGCCCGCCGACAGCCACCGCGCGATCGCGGGCGCGTGCCTCGCCGCCGGGCGCCACTGCTTCGTCGAGAAGCCGCTCGCGACGACGGTCGCGGAGGGGCGCGAGCTCGAGGCGACGGCGCGGGTCGCGGGGCGTGTGGTCCAGGTGGGGCATATCTTCCGTTTCCATCCCGTGACCGCGGCGCTCCGCGAGGCGCTCGGCGCGGGACGGATCGGACGTGTGCGCTACGCCACGGGCCGCTTCGCCGGCTTCAAACGGCCGCGAACGGACGTCGGCGTGACGCATACCGACGCGATCCACTACTTCGACCTGTTCGCCTACCTCTTCGACCGTCCGGCGACGAGCGTGGCGGCGCTCCAGCGGGATTATCTCGGGCGCGGCCTGGACGACATGTCGGTCACGATCGTGCACTACGGCGAGATCCCGACCGTGATCGAGGCGAACTACTTCGTCCCCGGCACGCATCGCGAGTGCGTGATCGTCGGTGAGCGCGGCAGCCTCGTGGCCGACTACGGGAACGCCACGGTCACGCTCCACGCGGGCGAGTTCAGGCGTGCGGGCGCGGCCTGGGAGGCGGTGGACACGGGGAAGGAGGAGCTGCCGGCCCGCGGCGAGGAGCCACTCCGGCGCGAGCTCGCGGCGTTCCTCGACGCGTGCGCGGGCAAGACGCCGAGCCTCGTGGACGCGCGCGCGGGCGTGCAGGCGCTCGCCGTCGTGGAGGCCGCCGCCCGGGCGGCCGAGCTCGGTCGCACCGTCACGCTCTGACCGGGCGTCGGGCGAACCCCTTTCGAACCAGGTCGTCCTGGACTACTATCGGCAGGCGGGAGGTGGCGCGATGAGACAGCGGAGGATCCTCCGGACGCTAATTCGGACGTTGCTCCTGGGGCTCGCGGTCGGGCTCACCCTCGTGGCGGCGGCGCCCTCGGCGTGGGCCGCGGACGCTCATCCGGGCTCGTGGACGTTCGGGGCCGGCGCCGGATTCCTGGGGGACACCCCGGACGGCACCGCGTTCGCCATGAACTTCTACGCCGACGCCTTCCTCACGCGCAACTTGTCGCTCGGCCCGCTGTTGCAGCTCGGGTTTACCGGCGACATGAGCCAGGTCGGAGTGTCCGGTCAGGTGAAGTACTGGATCGACATCCCCGGCACCGATAATCGTCTGAAGGTCGTCCCGGAAGCCGGCATCGGGTTCGTGCACACCGGCTTCCGCAACGACGACACCTCCTGGCTCATCGTGCTCGGCGCGAGCGCAGACTACCGACTGAACAACAAGCTCAGCGTGACCGGCACGCTCCTCCTCAACTTCACCAGTTTGGACACCGACCGCGCCACCGGCGCCGACGTCATGCCGGGGTTCACGGTCGGCGTGCGGTTCTGACGGGTCCCGATCGGGATCAGGAGACGCTCGCGGTCGTCACGACGTAGTTGGTGCCGAAGCGGGGACTCGAACCCCGACACCCTTGCGGGTACATGACCCTGAATCGGACGAGGCGGGGTTGTCGAAATGCGCGAATCGCTTCGCCGTGTTCGGCAACCCCGCGTCGCTCATCGCCTTGGGCGCGTGTCAATCGTTAGCAACCTTTTTCAGCTCTTCGCAGTCGTCGCGCCCCATCTGCCCCACGTTCAGCACATGAATTAGCGCATAGAGACTGGTCGGACTGAATCTCCCGTTAGCTGGCAAGTGGAGGGGACTTGAAATGGGGCTAAGAGGCTAGCTCTCCGGAACACTCCATCGCCCTCCCTCACGCTCGGGCCAGTGTTTATGCGGCTTCGCGCACGCTGACACCGCCTTCGCTCGCCGCTCGCTCGAGAGTCAGCTTACGCTCCGCATAGAGCCGCGCAGCATGGTCCTTCCGCCACTCGGACACCGCCTTGTAGAGCAGCTTTCTGACCGTCGTAGAGCGGTCCGCCTGCTCGACCTCCTCAATCTTCCGGAGAGCCTTGACGAGATCCTCAGGCAGCCGAGCGGCAACGAGTTCTTCCTTCTTCCTCATTCTTTCATCCCTCCGCTCTTCTCAGGATTTCGGCGATGACGTCTGGGGAGACCCAGAGCACTCGGCTGAGGCTTGTTAGGATCTCCGCATCGTCGAGAATCACCGGCACGCCGCTCTCCTTCGCAGGCATGATAGCCTCCGCTTCGCCCTGGCCGATACGCGCACGGGCCATCAACTGGGTGGCTTCTCGCTCCGAGTTCTTGCCCAGTGGGATGACCGTGATCCACCCTTGCTGAAGGCGCTGCTCAATCTCGTAAACATCCTGCGCGCCGATTGCCCTGCCCCTGTCGATACACTCGATCTTCACCGCCGGCGGGATCAGGACCGAGCAGTACAGGGTTTTGACCAGCTCCAGCCGTCTGATGTGCGCAAGAGCGATGACCAGGCGGATGTATCTCGGCGGTGAGGCGCGGCTCCCGCGCGGGTAGCCTTCGTCGGTAGCGTGGCTGTGAAAGGATTTGCGCACCCTGCAGCCTAACGGCGGTTTGTGGGGGAAGATTTGCAGCTCCCGGGCGCCTGCCCCGGTGCAACTTGCGGGCCCGGCGTTGCTTTGACGAAGCCAAGGGTGTGGCGCCGCGCTTGCTTACGGGCCGCTTGGTGTTATGCATCGCTGAGTAGTTGGACTGTCTATATGCCCGAAGGCGGAGAGAGCGCGATGAAAAGAGCGTTGCGCTCGAGGGTGGTTGTGACGCGCGGGTAGCGCGCGAAGGAACATGATGGGCATCCGAAAAGTGCTGCTGATGATTGCCGTGGCAGCCGTGTTGGAGCATCCCGCGGTCAGCCATGCGGTCCCCATTGTGTCGGCTGGGTCGGCCACGGTCAATGTCGGCCAGATCTTTACGATCCCCATTTCGATCACGGGCGCGGTGAATCTGACCAGCTTCCAATTCGATCTGTCCTTCACCGCGTCGATCCTGCAAGTGACCCCCACCGGGGTCACCGAGAGCGCCTTCTTTACGCAGGGCGGCCCCACCGTGTTCGACCCCGGCTTCGTCGATAACACCAATGGGCAGATCCTTGGGGTGTCCGATGCGCTGACTATCCAGTCGCCAGTGAATGGGACCGGCGTTCTCGTGAATGTCGAGTTCCAGGCCATCATGTTAGGGGTCTCACCGCTTACGTTGTCGAACGTGTTTCTGAACGGCTTGGACACAGGCTTTCTCGTCGCGCCCGGCGTGGTGACCGTGGCCAGCGGCGGCCAGGCGGTCCCGGAACCGAGCACCGTGGCCCTCCTCAGCGTCGGCCTGGGGGCGCTGGGGCTGCGACGGCTCCTGCGCCGCGGCGCGAGGCCACACCCCGGGCATGAGGTCGAAGTTTCTCGAGCGTGACCCCCTCGACGAGTGATTGG
>Ga0209376_1001510_pt1 | contig 23321 bp, 26 predicted proteins | sample GraSoiAngelo_134_FD_185891 | JGI IMG/M metagenome (GOLD analysis project Ga0209376, IMG submission 185891) | Grasslands soil microbial communities from the Angelo Coastal Reserve, California, USA - 14_0929_05_30cm (SPAdes) (version 2) | ecosystem: Environmental > Terrestrial > Soil > Grasslands ... | reverse complement strand
GGTCGCCGTGCTGGTCTCCATCCTCTGGGGCGCCAACCCCGTGGCGATCAAGCTCGGGCTCGAGGACGCCCCGCCGATTCGTCTGGCGTGGATGCGCTTCCTGGTCGGCGGCGTGGTCATCGGGCTCTGGGCGTGGGTCACCGGACGGTTCGGCGGTTTCCGCATGAAGCGCTCCGAGTGGCGGCCGCTCGTGTTCCTCGGGCTCCTCTTCACCCTCCAGATCGGCTCGATGAACATCGGCACCTCGCTGACGAGCGCGGCGCACTCCGCGATCCTCCTGAATCTCTACGCCGTCCACACGGTCGTCCTCGCCCACTTCCTGATCCCGGGCGACCGGCTGACGCTCCGGAAGCTCGCGGGCGTGCTGATCGCCTACGCGGGCATCATCCTGCTCTTCGCCCGCCAGATCGGCCGCGGCGCCCCGACGCTCCTCGGCGACGCCATCATGGTCGTCTCCTCGTTCGTGCTCGCCGAGCGCACCGTGTATCTCGCGGGGGCCGTCCGGCGCTTCGACCCCGTCAAGCTGCTCCTCTCCCAGGCGCTCATCGGCACGACGATCTTCGTCGTGGTGTCCCTCGTCTTCGAGCCCTCACCGACCCGCTGGACCGGTCGCCTCGCGACCTCGATCGCGTATCAGGGCGTGCTCATCGCCGGCTTCAACTTCGTGGTAAACCTCTGGCTCCTGCGCCGCTACCGGCCGAGCGCGCTCGCGGCGTTCTTCCTCACCCAGCCGATCTTCGGCGTGGTCGCAGCCGCGCTGGTCACCGGCGATCCCCTGACTCCGGACCTCTTGCTCGCGAGCCTGGCGGTCGCCGTCGGCATCGGGCTCACGAGTCGCTGAGCCCGCGCGCTATAATCCGGACATGCCGCCGGCGCCGTCGAAGACGCTCGAGGTCGTACCGAACCCGCACCCGGACCGGGACTACGAGGTCTCGATGACGGTGCCGGAGTTCACCTGTCTCTGCCCCCGGACCGGCCAGCCCGACTTCGCGACGATCCGCATTCGTTACGTGCCCGACGAGCGCCTCGTCGAGCTCAAGTCGCTGAAGCTCTACCTCTGGTCGTACCGCAACGAGGGCGCGTTCCACGAGGACGTGACGAACCGGATTCTGAACGACGTCGTGACGGCGGCCGGGCCGCGCTGGATCGAGGTGACCGGAGACTTCAACGTGCGCGGCGGGATCAAGACCGAGGTCCGCGCGACCTACGGCAAGCGCCCCGAGATCTAGCCTTCCCCCGCCCCCTCACGCCAGAGGGCACCAGCATCGAGCACCAGATCGCCGAGCGGCGGCAGCGCCGCACGTCCCTCACCTGCCACCCGCTCGACCTGCGCGTATCCCTCGGGCCCGAGCACGTGCGCCTCGACGGCGCGCGCGTCCGGGTCGACGATCCAAAAGAAAGGCACCCCGTAGCGCGCGTAAAGCTGGCGCTTCCGCTGGCGATCGATGGATGCCGTCCACGGCGACAGGATCTCGACGGCGAGCGTCGGGGCGCCCTCGATCCCGCGGCTCGACACGGCACCCGCCCGGGAACGCTCGAGGTAGACCACGTCGGGCTGGACGATGGCGATGTCGCTGAGGATCACGTCGATCGGCGAGAGGAGCACCTCACCGAGCCCGCGGCTCCGAACATGGGCGTAGAGGATTCTGTAGATCGCGCCGACGAGGCGCTGGTGGCGTGGGTTCGGCGCCGGCGTCACGGACAGCTCCCCATCATGGATCTCGTACCGCCGCCCGTCGTCCGGGAGCTCGCAGTAGTCGCGGTACGTGAGGAGAATCGTCCGATCGGCCATGCCGAACTCTAGCGACCGCGGGAACAGTGTGTCAATGCCCCGGATCCGATACACCTAGCTCGCGAGGGCGAGCAGGACCATGCCGGCCAGCATCACGAGCGCGCCGAGGGCCGACTCTCGCACGCGCTCGGCCTCGCCGAAGAAGAGGACGCCCACCCCCATCGCGAAGAGGATCTCGATCTGCTTCACCGCCTCGACGTACGAAGAGAGCGTCAGCGTGTACGCCTTGCCCTGACTCAGCGTGGTGAGGGCGGCGAAGAGACCGAGGGCGACGAACTCCTTCCAGTAGCGCGGCACCGCCGGGAAGTGACGGGCCGACGTGGTCAGGGCGACCGGCGTCATGATGAGGCTCGCCGCCAGGTAGGTGCCGAAGGTCCCCGCCGCCGTGTTGGACGCCAGGATCGCCTGCTTGATCGTGATCACGCTCGGCGCGTAGAGGAGCGCGGCGAGAAGCGTGTAGCGGTGACCGCGATCGGTGACGAGCACGCGCAGCGGCTCCCACGGCGAGATGTGCGCGCGCGTGACGTTGAGGAGGTAGACGCCTGCGGCGGAGAGCAGCACGCCTGCGACGCCGAGTGCGCTGGGGTGCTCACCGATCGTCACCCACGCCATCCCGAGCAGGATCAGGAGGCCCACCTTCCAGAGCGCGGTGACGAGCGAGATGTCCGCGAGCTTCAGCGCCTTGGAGAGCGCGAGCGTCGAGAGGGTCTGGCAGACGCCGAAGGCGAGGCACCAGGCGTAGAAGCCCGACTTGAGGGTGGGCCAACCCGTCACGGCCGCGGTGACGAGCGCCCACGGCAGGAGGAAGGTGAACCGTCCCCAGACGTTGATGTACTCGTCCAGCGCGTGGCCCAGGCGCTTCATGACGGTGTTGCGGAGCACCTGGAACAGCGCCGCCGCCAGCGCCAGGGCAACCCACATGGCGGCGATTGTATCGTGGGGGCGGGCTAGGGCGAGGCGCGCGGCGTGAGTCCTACGAGAGGAGCGCCGCGGGGACGAGCGAGCGGTCGGACGGAAAGGAAGAGATCTGCTTTCTGGTGACTCTCCGGGAAGCTCAGGCGACCGGGTTGGACCGGTCGTCCGCGGGGGGCGCGACGTCGAGGCCCGCGAGGGGTCCCGGGACGTCGTGCAGCGTGATCTGTACCCACGACCGCGACTCCGGCTTGTCGACGACGACGACATCGACGTCGACGGTTCCGGCTCCCCTCAGGAGTTCGCGTAGCCACGCCAGTAGCTTGCTGGCCTCGAACGCCATTCGAGTCATCGACGCCTCCTAGGATGGCAGCGCGCGCAGCACCGCCGCGGGAGGGGGGATCCCCGTCCCAGAATTTCCGGGCGCGGGTCTTGCTGACGAGTTAGGTGTGGCCGACGGGGACGACGTCGGCGGGGTGGATCTCGACCACCGCGGCCTGGTGAATGAGCGTGACGGCGAGCACGAGACGGGTGACGCGATCCTTCCGGAGGAGCTTGCCTCGCACGCCGGCGAGTGGTCCGTGGACGACCTCCACGTCCATGCCCTCGTTCAGGAACGGGTGGGGGTCGTACTGGAGCGTCGTGGCCGCGAGCCGCTGAATGGCGCCGATCTCTGCGTCGGGCACGGGTTCCGGCTCGCCCTTGGTCCCGACGAGACCGGCGACCCCGACGGCGGTCAGGACGCGCAGCCGCTCGACCAGAGAGAAGCGGGCGAAGCAGTAGCCGGGAAAGAGCGGGAAGGCGATCTTCTTCGTGCGGTCTTTCCAGCGGCTCCAGCGCTCGACGAGAGGCAGGAAGGTCTCGACGCGCCGCTCGACGAGCTGGTTTTTCACGATCTTCTCGTGACGGGAGCGTGTTCGGACCACATACCAGGCCACCCTGAGTTTAGCGTCGCCAGAAGCCACGATCGCTGGATCGTCCACGTTCGTTGCTCCCTGAAACCCTTTAGGTCCGGGCGAAATTCCCGGGAATCGCTGAGCGCCAGACTCCGACAAAGTACGGGGCCGGTCCTGACGAGATCAACCACGCAGATCGCCTCAAAAGATGCGGCGCTGCGTGGCCTCGACGCGGGAGCGACGGCCTTCCATGCGCCCCGCGGCGCAGCCCCCGCGCCCGCCCGCGTCTTCAGCGCGCGCAATGGGCGGAACGACCACCGGGCGCGCATCTGACCGGGCGATTTTTCCATTGTGGACAGATGGGGACACGTGGACAAGTGCCGGGTGCGGTACCGAGCACCTGGCACCGGCTAGCCCCTGAGCAAGACGCGTGCCTGACGGGCGGCCACGCTCTCGGGGTATTCGCGCACGAGACGCTGCCACGTGCGTCTGGCGAGGGCACTGTCGCCGAGGCTCCGCTGACAGAGACCTATCTTGAGAAGGGCGTCCGGCACCTTGGCGCCCGTCGGGACGGCGCCGACGAGCGCCTCGAGCTCCGCGAGGGCTCCCCGGTAGTCCTTCTGCTGGTAGAGAGCGTCCGCCACGAGGAACTGCGCGCTCTCGCGGAGCGGATGGTCGGGGTACGTCGTCACGAGGTCGTAGAGGATCAGCAGGGCGGCGTCGAGCTCCTTCGCCTCGAGCTTCTCGACCCCCATGCGGTAGAGATCCTCGGCGGGTGTGGTCGTCGCCGATCGGAGCGGCGGCACCGGGGGTGCCGGCATCGGCGCCGGAGGGGCGAAGCCGCTCGGTGGCGACGGCGCCCGGCTCCGGCTTTGGGATTCCAGCTCGCCGACGCGGCGCTGGAGATAGATGAGCTGATCTTCGAGCTGGCGCGACGACGCCATCAGCTTGGCCACCACGTTCTGCAGCTCCGACAGCTCGCTGGCGACGCGGGTAAGCTGCTCGGCGACCTTCGGCGGCTCGGGCGCGGGCGGGCGCGCGGCGTCCCCCGTCGGCGGGCGCGTCGCCTCGAGCGTGACGGGGCGCGGCCGGAACCATCCCCCGCAGCCCGCGAGGGCGAGGCTCACCGCGACCAGGCCGAGGATCACGGCTCTCATCGCGAGCGATCCGCCGTCACCGCGACGCTCTCGACCGGCCACGAGGCGGCAGCCCGGACCTCGAGCATGACGGTCACCTCCCGGCTCAACGCCACCTCGACGAGCCAGAGCCAGCCTTCCGGCGTCTCGAGCGGCCGGTAGCTTCGCGCGATCTCTCCCTTCGTGAAAACGTAGTGCCGCTCGTCCGCATCGAAGGTGTGGAGCCGCTCGCCGACGACGAGCGTCCCGTCGTTGGTCACGCACAGGACCCAGGCGATGAGCTGCCGCGGTGAGACGCGCGCGACGCGGATCGGTCCGGCGCCCGGCTCGGACGGTCGCGCGATGTCCACGACGAGCTGCTCGAGCCGCGCGTAGGCGACGGGCGCGTCACGCATGGCGTAGAGCTCGTTGCCGCGACTCTCCACGCGGATCGGCACGCCATCGCCCCCGGCGGGCGAGCGCGGCTGGCTTCGAGCCTGAGCGACCGCCACCAGCGACACCAGCGCTCCCAGGATCCACCATCTCATTCACCGACTCGCGCCGACGCGGGATGTCCAGCCGGGCCCGGCGCCGAGATCCAGCCGCTGCGTCCGTCCACGCGCCCGCGGACCAGTGGCGCGACCGGGAGCGCATCGCCGTCGGCGTGCGCCGCCGCGGCAACCTCGTCGAGCCGCGTGAGCGCGGCTGCGGCGCGCCGCGCCCCCTCCACGAAGCGCTCGAGCGCGGGCCGAAGCGCCCCGCCTTCGACCTCGGCGTGGAGCGTGAGCACGTTGGCGCCGGGCCGGAGCGCGCCGACGAGCGCCGCCGGAAGGTCGCGGACGCGACCCAGCAGCTCGTCCATCGTCGGCAGCGTGGTCGGGACCTGGATGGTCTTGAGCGGGCCGCCGGCGACCCACGGCCTGAACGGCCGGGTGCCTCGTGTGTCGCTCGCGTACCGGAGGCCCCACGCCTCTTGGATCACGAGGGCCTCGGGCGTGGTGCGCCAGCCCGGCGCCGCGCTCGCCCGGGGTGGTTGCCCGAAGATCGCCACGAACGCCCGCGCGGCGCCCGTGAGGTCGCCGCGAATGGCCGACGGCGCCAGGCGATCGATCCGATCCTGCCAGCCCACATGGTCCCAGCCGTGGAGCGCGACCTCGTGGCCCTCGTCGGCGATCTGACGAAGGAGCGCCGGCGCGCCGGCGCCGACCGGGAGGGCCGGCAGGAGCGTCCCGGACAGGAGCGTGCGGACACCGTAGAGCCGGAACGGATTCGTGCGCCACATCTTGAGGAGAAAACTCGGCCGGAGCGCGCGCCGGATCGCCGCGCCCGACCGGTCCGGGCCCATGGTGACGAAGAACGAGGCGCGGAGGCCCGCGCGCCGGAAGAAGTCGAGCAGTCGCGGGACACCCTCCGCGAGCCCGCGCCGGGTGTCGACGTCCACGCGCAACGCTACTGTCGCTTGAACCACTCGATGGTCCGCCCGAGGCCCTCGTCGAGCGTCACCGCGGCGCGCACGCCCAGGAGCTCGCGCATCCGCCGCACCGAGGGCACGCGCCGCGGGACGTCCTCATAGCCCCGGTCGTAGACCGCCTCCTTTGCGACGGAGATCATCCGCGACGGAGAGCCGCTGAGCTTGATCATCCGCGCCGCGAGCTCGCGGATCGTGACCTCCTCCTCCGACCCCACGTTGATCGCCCACCCCTCGGCCTCGCGCCGCAGGCCCGCCTCGACGGTCGCGCGGACCGCGTCGGCCACATACGTGAACGCCCGCGTCTGCGAGCCGTCGCCAATCACCGTGAGCGGCTCACCGCGGAGGAGCTGGCCCATGAAGATCGTGACGACGCGCCCGCTGTCCAGCCGGTCGAGTCGCGGACCGTAGACGTTGAAGTAGCGGAGAACGACGACGGGGAGGCCCATCCGCGCGAAGGCGAAGCAGAAGTGCTCGCCCGCGGCTTTCGACGTCGCGTAGCACCAGCGGTCGATCTGTGTCGTGCCGAGCACGCGGTCCGAGTCCTCGTGGAACGGCACGGCGGGGTTCCGGCCGTAGACCTCCGAGGTCGAGCTGAAGACCACCTTCTTCTGGTGACGGAACGCCGCGCCGAGGACCTCCTGGGTCCCGTTGATGTTCACCGTGAGGACCTGGTACGGGTCGCCGACGTAGTGCTCGACGCCGACCACGGCCGCCAGGTGATAGACGAGATCCGCCCAGGCGACGAGCCCCTCGAGGATGGCGCGCTCGAGTACCGACTCGCGGATGACCCGAAATTTTGGGTTGGCTCGGAGATGGCGGATCTTGAGATCGGGCGCCGGGTCGAGCACGGTCACCTCGTCGCCCCGTCCGAGCCACGCCTCCGAGAGGTGCGACCCGAGAAAGCCCGCGCCTCCCGTGACGAGGATCTTCACGCGCCCTCGGTCACGCGCGCGCCGGGCCGCAGACCGCGTCTCTCGGCCCACGCCTCCGCGGGCTCTTCGGCGGCGCCGGCGCGCTGGACCCGCGTCAGCAGGAGCGCGCCCTCCCCCGTCGCGACCGTGATCCCTCGAGAGGGCAGGATCTCGAGCAGCGTGCCCGGGGCCGCGCCGCTCCCCTCGCCCGGGAGCACGGTGCCGCCCCACAGGAAGAGACGATGCGGGCCGTCACCGACGAACGCCCCGGGGTACGGATGGGCGACGGCGCGGATCATGTTGGCGACGCGCGCGGCTGGCCACGTCCACTCGACGCGCCCGTCCTCCGGACGCCGCCGCTGGAACACGCTGGCGCGCGCGCCGTCCTGAGGGATGCGCAGCGCAGTTCCGGCGAGCACGTTCGGGTACGCCTCGAGCAGGAGGTCAACGCCGACCTTGACCACCTGTTGGTAGAGCGTGAGGGCCGTCTCGTCGGGCTCGATATCGATCGCCCGCTGGGCGACGATGTCGCCGGCGTCCGCCTCGGCCGTCATGTGGTGGAGCGTGACGCCCGTCCGCCGCTCGCCGTTCACCAGCACCCAGTTGATCGGCGCCCGGCCGCGGTACGCGGGGAGCAGCGAGCCATGCAGGTTGAGCGCCGCGACGCGGGGCAGTGCCAGAAGCTCCGCACCCAGAAGGCGCCGATACCAGACGGACAAAATCACGTCGGGAGCGAGGGCGCGGAGCGTCTCGACGATCGCCGGCAGGTTCGGTGACGGCGGCGCGAAGAGTGGCAGGCAGTGAAGGCGCGCGACCGCGGCGACCGATTCGAACCAGTCGCCTTCGCCACGATCGTCGGGGTGCGTCACGACCGCGACCACCGGCTCCCCGCGCGCGAGCAGCGCCTCGAGGGCGCGCGCGCCGAAGGTGTGGTACGCGAAAATCGCCCAGCGCGGCCGGCTCACTCGAGCACCTCGCAGATCACGTATCGCGGCCGCCGCCGCACCTCCTGGTAGATCCGTCCGACGTACTCGCCGATGAGCCCGAGGGCCAGGATCTGGAGACCGACGAAGACGAAGAGGATCGAGAAGAGCGTGAAGACGCCCTCGACCTCGGGACCGATCAGGAGGCGCCGGAGGCCGAGGACCAGGGCGAAGCCGAGGCCCAGGATGGAGACGAGAATCCCGGTCAGGCTGACGACCTGGATCGGGAGCAGCGAGAAGCCGGTCAGCAGATCGAAGCTGAGCCTGAGCAGACGGGCGAGTCCATAGCGGGAGCCACCGTGCTCTCGCGGTCCGTGCGCCACGGAAACCTCCGCCACCCCCGTCGCGAAGGTGTTCGCGAGCGCCGGGACGAATTGCGACACCCCCCGAGAGGCGAGGATCTGCTCCACGACGGAGCGCCGGTAGGCGCGGAGCATGCAGCCGTAGTCCTGCATCCGAACCCCGACCACTGCCGAGGCCACGCGATTCACGGCCCACGAGGCGAGACGGCGGAGCCACGGATCGTGCCGGGTCTTCCGCCACCCGCCGACCACGTCCACCCCCTCGGTCAGGGCGGCCAGGAGGGGCCCGATGTCCTCGGGCGGGTTCTGGAGATCCGCGTCGAGCGTGACGACGACGTCGCCCCGCGCCCGCTCCATCCCTGCGACCACCGCCGCGTGTTGCCCGTAGTTGCGGTTGAACCGGATGACGCGCACCGCGCGGTCCTGGGCGTGCAGCGCTCGCAGCACGTCCGCCGAGCCGTCGCTGCTGCCGTCGTCCACGAAGATGACCTCGTGCGACTGTCCGAGCTCCTTGAGCGTCTGGGTGAGTCGATGGTGGAGGTCGCCGAGGCTCGCGGACTCGTTGAAGACGGGCACGACGATCGAGATCACCGTGAGACCTCGCGCACGAGGAGGCAGTCGTTGTGACCGCCGAAGCCGAACGAGTTCGAGATGGCAGCTCGGATGCGAACGCTCAGCGGCGTGTTCGGCACGTAGTTCAAATCACACTCGGGATCAGGCACACGGTAGTTGATCGTCGGCGGGGCGACCTGGTCGCGGACGGCGAGGATCGTCGTCGCGAGCTCGATCGCCCCGGCGGCCGAGATCGTGTGGCCGATCATGGACTTGGTCGAGCTGACGAGGAGCCGCGCCGCGTGCGGTCCGAAGACGGCCCGGATCGCCGCGGTCTCGACGCGGTCGTTCATCGGCGTCGAGGTGCCGTGAGCGTTCACGTAGTCCACGTCCTCGGGGTCAAGCCCGGCGTCGCCGAGCGCGGCGCGCATCGCCCCGATCGCCCCGCGGCCGTCGGGCGCCTCGTCGGTGATGCGGTAGGCGTCGCACGTCGTTCCATAACCCGCCAGCTCAGCAATCGCCGGGACGCCTCGGCGCTGCGCGTGGTCGGCCGCCTCCAGGAGGAGAAAGCCGGCGCCTTCACCGATCACAAACCCGTCGCGGCGCGCGTCGAACGGCCGGCTCGCCGTCTCGGGCGACGCGTTCTGGCGGGACATCACGCCCAGCAGGCAGAAGAGCTGAACCTCGATCGGCGACACGATGCACTCGGCGCCACCCGCGAGCGCGACGTCGACGGTGGAGCGGCGGATCGCGCGGTATGCCTCCCCGAGCGCCTGGGCTGACGAGGTGCACGCGGTCTGGATGGTGGCCGTCGGGCCCTCGATCCCGAAGAGGCCGGCGAGCCGCGCGGCGAGGTACTGGGGGCACGTGCGGTACGCCCGCTCGTGCGCCACGCGGCGCGCGAACTCCCTGATGAACCCCGACGGCGTCACCCGTCTGTCCGCCGCGCGACTTGCGTAGGCGATCGCCCCGAGCTCGCGCAGATCGTGACGCTCACCGCTCGTCCCGACGAACACCCCCGCCCGGGGCGACGCCAGGACCTCGCGTGCGCCGGCGGCGGCCACGGCACCGCGGGCCGCCCGGACACCGACGACCGTCCCGCGCGGCTCCCACGCGTCCAGCTCGGCCTCGGCGCGGAACTCCTCGACCAGCGCCGGGTCCGCCAGCGCGGCGGCGATCCGGGTCGGCAACCCCTCGGCGTCGAAGTGGCTGATCCGCCGCACTCCCGACGCGCCCGCGAGCGCGGCCTTCCAGAACGAGTCGACGTCGCAGCCGATCGGCGTGACCACGCCAAGCCCGGTCACGACGACGCGCCGGCGACCCCCGGCGTCAGGCGCGGAGCGAGTAGCCACCATCGACCGTCAGCACCTGCCCCTGGATGAACCGCGCCGCCGGGCTCGCGAGGAAGAACACGACGTCGGCGACCGCCTCGGGAGTCACGAGCGCTTTTCCCGGTGTCCCCGCGCGGATCGCCTCGAGCGCCTTGGCGCCGTCGGGGATCAGGTGCCAGACGTCGGTCTCGACGGCGCCGGCCGAAACCGCGTTCACCGTGATCTCCTGCGCGCCGAGCTCGACGGCAAGATAGCGGGTGAGCGCCTCGAGCGCGGCCTTCGAGGCCCCGATCGCCACATAGCCGGGGATCACGCGCTGGCTTCCGAGGCTCGAGAGCGCGACGATCCGTCCGCCCGCCGGCATGAGCCGCGCGGCCTCCTGGGCGAGGAGCAGGAGCGGGCGCGCGTTGGTCGCGAGGACCCAGTCCCACTGCTTCGCCGACAGCTCGAGCCCTCCCCGGAGCACGCCCGAGGCGGCGTTGCTGACGAGGACGTCGAGCCGCCCGGCGACCTTCTCGATTTCCGCGATCAGGCGCGTGACCTCCGCGGGCTCCTTCAAATCGGCTTGGACCAGGTGCGCCGCGCCGCCGCACAGCTCGACGTCGCGGGCGGTCTTCTCGGCCGCCTCGCGGTTGACGAAGAAGCTGACGAAGACGCGCGCGCCGGCGCCGGCGAAGCGGAGCGCGATGGCGCGCCCGATCCCGCGTCCCCCTCCCGTGACCAGGACCTCGCGCCTCGGCGCGCTCAGGGCGCCATCCCCCTCGCGGCGGGAGCGAGGTCGAGCGGCGACTGTCGGAGCTCCCGCGCGAGCGTGGCGAGCCGCGCGGCTCTGGCGAACGCCTCGGTGCCCGGGCGCGCCGGCTCGAGGGCGTACTCGAGCGTCGCCGTCGCCACCCGCCGGCCGTCGACCTCGGCCGTCGCCGCGAGCACGCACGGATCGGACGCGCGCACCTCGCACCGGAGCCTGAGCTGGTCGCCCGGGCGCACGAAGTGACGGAACGACGCACGCGAGAGCCGGGCCAGGCGGCCGACCTCTCTCCAGTCGTGGCTGATGGCGATGAGGAGCTCCGCGGCCTCGGCGAGCGCCTCGACGATGAGCGCTCCCGGCAGGAGGGGGTAGCCGGGGAAGTGGTCGGTGAAGACGTCCTCGGTCGCGCTCACGTTCTTCAGCGTCTCGATCCGGTGGCCAGGCTCGACGGCGACGAGGCGGTCGACGAAGACGAAGCGCATTGCGTGAGGGCTCAGGCTCCCGGCGCGAGCCGCGCGGCCGACGCGAGTCGGTTCACGATATAGTCGCTCACCGCGCGCACGGTGAACCGGCCCATCACCGCCTCGATGGCCGCGGGCGCGTGGAGGCTCTCTCTGAGATAGCCGGCGAAGCGGTCCACGGTCAGGCCTGACAGATCGAGCGGGGTGGAGTCGAGATCGGCGAGCATCCGCTCGGCGAGCGCCCGCACGACGTCCCCCTCGTCACCGTCGGCGCGGCGGACGCCGTGCTTGGCGGCGAGGTGGTCGAGGATGGCGCCGGCCGTCGCGGGTGCCACGGTCCGGAGCTCCTCGGGAGCCACGGCGACGCCGTACCGCGCCTGGATCACCTTCGCCAGCACGCCGAGGTCGCGCCACTCGATCCGGCGGTCCTGAATCAGACGCACGGGCAGGTCGACGCCGAACGTCTGCTGGCACTTGAAGCTCATGTCGAGGAAGTCGATCGACTCGGCGCCCAGATCACGAACAAGCGCGGCGTCGTCGGTCACCATCGCCTCGTCGACGCCGAGCGACTCGACGATGATCTTCCCGACGCTCACGCGCACCTCCGAGGGTGTCCAGATCTTCGTGGTGTCGGCGTGCATGCCCTCCCGTACCTCCTCGTTAGCCGAGGCCGCCGTCCACGGCGATGACCTGGCCCGTGATGTAGCTCGCCTCGTCCGACGCGAGGAACACGGCGAGGGCGGCGACCTCCCCGGGTCGGCCGACACGCCGCATCGGGATCCACTCCCGGATCTTCTTCGCGGCGACGCCGATGAAGGGCCGGCTCATGTCGGTCTCGATCAGTCCCGGCGCGATCGCGTTCACCGTCACGCCGTGGCCGGCGAGCTCGTTGGCGAGGGCGCGCGTGAGGGCGTTCACGCCCCCCTTGGACGCCGCGTAGTTGACCTGGCCCCGCCCGGCGCGTGAGACCAGCACCGAGCTCACGTTGACGATGCGCCCCCAGCCGTGCCCGAGCATCTGGCGCGCCGCGAGCCGCGCGCAGAGGTAGACGCCGTCGAGGTTCGTGCCGAGCACTGACGTCCACTCCGCGTCGGACATCTCGAGGAACAGCCCCTCACGGATGATCCCCGCGTTGTTCACGAGGATGTCCAGGCGCCCGGTTCGCTCGACGACGGCGTCGATCAGCGCGGCCGCCTGGTCACGGTCGCTCACATCGGCCTGGTGCACGAACCCGTGTCCGCCAGCCGTTTCGATCGACTGGAGCGTTTCCTTGGCGCGGTCGTGCTGCTGGCGGTAGTTGATGCAGACCGTCGCGCCGGCGCGCGCCAGCCCTTCGGCGATCGCGCGGCCGATGCCGCGCGACGCGCCGGTCACCAGCGCCACGCGACTGGTCAGATCAACGCGCACCGGCAGGATTCCAGACTCGCACCATCAGCGCCGTGCACTCGCCGAAGAGGCCGAGCGAGATCACGAGCGCGCTCTTGAGCGTGGACGCGGATACCAGACCATTCGCGGAGACGACCGGCGGAAGCGTCGCGCGGTCGAGGGCCGCCGAACAAGCGAGCAGCTCCACCGGGCTCGCCGCCGCCCCCAGGTCCGCGTGCGCCGCCTTCATGCGAAGGCACGGCGTCGTCTCGACGCGCGCGCCGAGCACCCGCGCGAGCGCCCAGGCTTCGGCCTCGTCGTGGGCGGGAATCCCATCGCCATGGAGGCTCACGACGTCCGGCGCCTCGCCGGCTTCGTCGATCACCCGCTCGATCACCCGGGCGAGACGGCTCGCCAGGCGCGTCGGCTCGGCCTCGCTCGCCAGGCGATCCTCACCGGCGCTCCCGGCGAAGCCGACGATCTCGCCACGGATCCGCGCGCCCCGCGCGCGCGCGTGCTCGACTGCCTCGAGAACCAGGAGGCCGCTCCCCTCGCCGGCCGTGAGCCCCGCGTGATCACCGTCGTCCGACGCGACCAGGCCCGCCCCCCAGTAGGTGGCGAAGAACAGCTCTTCGAGCTGTGCGTCGGCGCCGCCGCAGAGGGCCACGTCCAGATCGCCCTCGCCGATGAGCCGGTACGCGTCGCCGATGGCGCGCGCGCCGCCGATCGGTCCTTCCGTCATGGCGCGGCAGAACCCCTGGGCGTCGTGGGCGATGGCGACGTGGCCCGCCGCGAGGTTCGGGAGCGTCTTGAGCGAGAAGTCGATCGGGTTGATGTTGCGCATGCAGAAGCCGTTCGCCGCGGCCATGTCGAGCGTTCCCGGGGCCTCGACGGACTCGGAGGCGACGAGGTAGGCGAGCATCGCCCCGAGGTCCCAGGCGAGCGGGTTCACGCCGAGGACGACGCCGAAGCGCGCCGGATCGCCGGCGCCATGCTCGAGTCCGGCGTCCTCCATCGCGAGCGCGGCGCCGAGCATGGCGAGGAGCGTCGCCCGGTTGTAGAGCTTCTGCTGCTTCCGCGGCAGGCGGCCGAGGTGCGGCTGGATCAGGTCGGGCGCCACCGCTCCGCCGCGCGAGGCGGGCAGCCCGAGCGCCGCGAGCCGGCCGAGCCGCGCGACCCCCGAGCGGCCGGCGCAGAGGCCGTCCCAGTGGGCGTCGACCCCGACACCGAGCGGCGAGACCACCCCACGCCCGGTCAGCACCACGCGACGCGCGGTCACAGCCTCGCCTCCCAGGCCGCGAGGTCCACGTCGGGCACGCGCACACAGAGATAGAGCAGTGTTCCGCTGGCCAGGCGCTCCTCCCCCGCAAGGATCGCGACGGACGCCTCGGCCAGGCTCGCGTCGTCGCCGATCGCCGAGACTCCCTCGAGGAGGGCGACGGCACGAAGGGCGATCCCCGGCCCGGCGGCGCCTTCGAAGCGGCACTCGGGCACTTTGAGGAGCAGCGGCAGCCGGCTGCCTCCGAGATGGTGGAAGACGAGATGCCCTCCGGTCATCGCCATCAGCTCGAGCACCATCGAGTCGGGCACGCGCCCGGGCCCCGATGGCCCGGTGAAGACGTCGTCATCGACGTGAAAGGTCTTCTCCACCTCGATGCGTGGCTGCCCGTCGAGGGCGAGCGCGATCACCTTGTCGACGAATCGATAGCCCATCGGCGTCAGCACAGCAGGACGACCGCGATCGCGTGGGTCTCGGTATGCGAGAGTGACACGGTGCTGCGCGTGAGGCCCGCCTTGGCGACCGCCAGAGCGACCGCGCCGCCCAGGACGAGGCTCGGGGCCCCTGCAGGGTCACGCGTGACTTCCACGTCACGCCAGGTCATCGTGCCGGCCCAGCCCGTGCCGAGGGCCTTGAGCGCCGCCTCCCTCGCCGCGAACCGCGCCGCCAGGTGGATCCACGGGCGATGCTGACCACGGCAGTACGCCAGCTCGGCCTCGCTGAATGCCTCCCGAAGAAGGCCGTCGCGTCCGTCGAATCGCGCCCGGAACGCCGCAACGTCGACGAGATCGATGCCCACCTGCACGGATCGCTAGAGCCCGAGCGCCGCCAAAGCCGCGATGCCGAGGAGGGCCGAGCCGATCGTCTGGACGACGTCGCGGATCGTCGGCAGCGCCCGGATCTTCTCCTCGGCCTTGGGCGGCACGATGATCGCGTCGCCGGGCTCGACCTCGCGGACGTTGGTGAAGCTCGAGATCGCCGAGCCGTCGGCCTTCACGATGTGGGTCTCCTTCTTGTCGGCCTCCTTGGAGAACCCACCGACCCGGTTGATGTAGTAGTCCGCGTTCGCGCCCGGCTTGTACTGGACCGACGTCGAGTTGCGGACCGAGCCGAGGACGAGGACCGATTGCGGAGGTTCGGGCACCTCCAGCGTGTCACCGTCGATCAGGACGACGTCGTCCCCCGTCCCTCTGAGCGTGTCGGGAGGGGCGAGATGGACGACCATGCGCCCGACGACGACCTTGGAGGCGAGCAGCCTGAGCATCTCGCGCCGCGCCTGGATCGCCTGCTGCTGCGAGGTGACCTCTTCCTTCTCCGCCCCGACCGTCACGGTGGACGCCGCCGCCAGGATTCGCTGCTCCTGAGCCTTCAAGAAATTGTCGAGCTGCTCCTGCTCGATCTTCCTGAGGGTCGCCCGGGTGAAGACCGCGCCCCTGAGGAAGGCCCGGTCGGTGTAGCCGCCCGCGCGCTCGAGGACCGAGCTCAGCCGCTCCCCCTCGGCGATCGTGTACGCCCCCGGGCGCACGATCTGGCCCGTGAGCGTGATCGTCCGCGCAGGCTTGAGCTCGGTACGCACGCTGACCTCATCGAGCGGCTTCAGGAGGACGTCCGCCTCGGCGTCACCGTCCCACGCCTTCCTGAGGTTCACGGCCACGATCTCGAGCGAGAGGTCGGGCCTGCGCCGCGCGATCTCGACGCGCTCGGCCTGGGCCTCGGGCAGGAGCTTCTCGGCGGGCAGGAGCTGGCTGATCCGCATCATCGGCTTCAGCTCGTACGCCCCCGGGTACTTCACCGCGCCCTCGACCCGCACGGTGTTGTAGATGCGCGGGTCGCTCCGGTGGATGAGCACGAGGTCGCCGCCGTTGACGGGCGGGTTGCTCGCCTCGTCACCCTTGAGGTAGTAGCCGGTCAGGTCCACGTCCACCGTGACGCGCTCGGAGCTCGGCAGCGCGCGGACGAGCTGGACGCGCCTGAGGTAGCTCGTGGGCGTGACGCCGCCCGCCATGGTGACCACGTCGGCGAGCCGCGTGTCGCTCCGGACCTCGTAGATCGCGGGCCGCTTCACCTCGCCCGCCACCGCGACGACGTCGCCGATCGGCGGCACGAAGATGGTGTCCCCGGACTCCAGGCGGTAGTCGCGCGTGCGGTCGCCGCGCTGGAGGAAATCGTAGAGGTCGAGCCTGGCGACCTGGTACCCGTTGCGGATGAGCCGCACCTCGCGGAGGGAGCCGAGCTTGGTCGGCCCGCCGGCGCTGAAGAGCGCGTTGGTCACCGTCGAGAGCGACGAGAGCGTGAAGACACCGGGCTGGCAGACCTCGCCGACCACGTAGACGTTCACCGTCCTGAGCCGCCCCATCGTGACGCTCGTCTGGAAGCCGCGGAAGTAGCGGGCCAGCTCGTCACGGATCAGGCGGTCGGCCTGGACGAACGTGAGTCCCCAGATCCTGAGATCGCCGACCTTCGGCAGGACGATCCGCCCGTTCCGGTCGACCGTGCGGACGAGTGTCGAGTCCACCGCGCCCCACACGTTGATCGTCACATCGTCGCCCGGGCCCAGCACGTAGTCGGGGCCCACCGGGATGTCGTCCACGGGGGCGAAGGTCGAGACACTCGCCGAGAACATCGAGTAGCCGTACTGGCGAAGGGGCGCGCCGAAGGGGCCGAGCATCGCCTGGCCTTGCGTCGGTTGCTGCAAGAGCTGCTGGGCGCTCGGCTGCACCTGCGGCTGGCCGCTCGACGGCTGCTGCTGGCCGACCGGCTGGACCGCTACCTGGAGCGCGCCCGGCTGCTGGGCGCTCGCCGGCTGATTCAGCCCGATCGGCACCGCGAACTGGCGGATCGGGTCCACGTTGAACGCGGCCTCGATCCTCGACAGGTCCTCGGGCTCGGGCAGAGCCACCTGCGCAGCGGCTGGCTGTGGGGCCGTCGGCGACTGAGACACCTGCGAAGGCGCGCCTTGAGTCACCGTGACCTGGGTGACGGTGGGCACACCCGTCTGCAGTAGATTCGGCACGGCTTCGAGGGCGCGCGATCGGGGAGCCGCAGCGGTCTGGAAGGCGCGTGTGCCACCGCCCGGCTGGCACACGTTCGGAGTGGCGGGGGCAATCAGCCGCGGGGTGGGAAACTGCTGCGGCTGCGCTTGAGGTTGCTGGGGCCCCGCCTGGTACGGGGTCGGCGTGCTCGGCCCCGGGAAGACCCGGCCGAAGACTCCGTCCCCGTTCAGCGACGGCATCGGCACATGCCCGTTGCCGGTGCCGGGCGACTGCCCGAGCGCCGGGGCGATTCCAAAGGCGAAGTCGGAGCCGAGAAAGGCGACGAGCGTCAGCGCGACGACGGTTTTTTTCAGCCCCATCTGCTTACCTCCTGGTGGTGAACCGTGCACTTTTCGGGCGCTTATCTGGCCACGCGCCAGTGGGGAAATCCGTAGTCGGGGTTGGCGGTGTCGAAGTCGGCGCGCGTGAGCGGCGGGTTGAGCCGGAGCTCACGGTACGCATAGTCCGCGACCATCCGGTCGTCCCAATCGTAGACGGCGGCTCGCACGGGAAGCCCGGAGTCCGCCGAGACGCTCAGCGCCAGCCGGTGGCAGTAGTAGCCCTTCTCCCGCTCCAGCGGGAGAACCAGCTCGAGCCGCCGCTCGAGCCCGTCGGCTCCGGGCGTCGCGCCGCCGTCGCGCACGGTGAGGTCCCCGGCGGCCACCGCCCGGCGCGCGTTGTCGAGGACGAGCGCGATCAGGGGCCCGAGGCCGATGTCGGTCACCGGGTGCCGGCTCTCCTTCAGCACGCGCGGGCTGTCAGGAGCCATCACGATCGTCGCCAGGCTCGTGAAGAGCCCGGGCTCGCGGACCAACATCTGATCCCCGGGGGCGAAGAGGATCTGACGCCCCGCAGGAGGCCCGGTGATCCACCGGAGATAGATGCGGCCCGGACGCTCGAACTTCAGGAGCGCCTCCTCGCGCGGCCGGAGCGCCCTGTCGACGACCTCCTGGCGGACGAACCGCGCGGTGTAGCTGTGCACGCGGGCGTAGGCCGGCTCCATGCCGAAGAGGAGCGCCGCCGGCTCCGCGCCCGCCGCGGCCGGAGACACGAGCCCTGGGAGGAGGGAGAGGCCCAGCCACATCGCCCGGATCGAGCCTGCGAAAGTCTTGTGCGGGCCCGCGTTCGTGACTATACTAGTCATGCCTCTGGATGGAATTGTGACCATACTGGTCACTCGAATCTGACTACGGAGGCTGCTCATGATGAGAGAGGTCGGGTCATGACGAGCGCGGCAGTGGCGAAGCTGAAGGCGAGCCTCAGCGAGTACCTGGCTCGCGTCAAGGCAGGCGAAGAGGTCATCGTGACGGAACGCGGGAAACCGATCGCGAAGATCGTCCCCTTCGGTCGTGATGAGGCGCGGTTCCCGCCCCACGTCCTCGAGCTTGCCCGCGCCGGGCTCATTCGGCTCGGCTCCGGGAAGCTCCCGAAAGGCTTCTGGAAGATGCCGCGCCCGGCCGACCCCACGGGGGCCGTGCTGAAGGCCCTGCTCGAGGAGCGCGAGGGCGGCCGGTGAGGTTCTGGGACGCCTCGGCCGTCATCCCGCTCTGCGTGAAAGAATCGCCCACTCCCCTCGTGAGGAGGATCGCCGACGCGGACGGAGCCCTCGTCGTCTGGTGGGCGACACCGGTCGAATGCTATTCCGCCTTCGCACGGCGGCGACGCGACAATATCCTCACGCGGACTCACGAAGACCAAGCCCGACACGCGGTGACCCGCCTCGCCGCTGACTGGACCGAGATTCAGCCAAGCTATCAGGTCCGCGAAGCGGCCGGCCGCGTGCTCCTGCTGCATCCGGTCCGCGCCGCGGATGCCCTGCAGCTCGCCGCCGCCCTCGTATGGGCCGACGCCCGTGTCGCGCGTCACGAGTTCGTGTCGCTCGATGAGCGCCTCCGCGAGGCCGCCCAGCGCGAGGGGTTCGAAGTCCTACCATAGGGGCACGCGCTCGTCATCGCGGACGGACTCCGCTGATCGCCCCCTCGACCCACGCCGGCGTTCCGCTCTGGCGCTCGTCCACCAGCCTGAGGAGCTTTCGTTGCTGCCGTAGCGTGCCCGGCGTGAAGAACGCGAACTCGACATCGAGGAGCCGCTGGCAGTAGGCCAGCCACGCCTCGGGTCGCGTACGCTGGAGGGCGCCGAGAACCCCCTGCACCGCGCGCTCGCGCGCCGCGCCGTCGTCCGTAAGCTCGAGGCGGAACTGGACGACCGGCGTCAGGTCGCGCTCGTAGAGGGCCGCCTGCCAGTCGCCGCCGAGCCCAGACACCTCGCCCAGGAGCGGCTCGAAGAAGTCGGGGTGGAGGTTCCCCCACGCGCACGACACCTGCTCGTCGAGCCGACCGCGGAGCGGAGAAAGCCGACGGAACGGCAGCCCGCACGGGCAGGGTTCGGGGAGCCACCGCGCGACGTCGCCCGTGCGGTAACGGATCAGCGGCATGACGCGCCGGTTGACCGTCGTCAAGACGATCTCGCCGTAGCCGTCGGCGTCCCGATCGGCGATCTCCACATAGAAGTCGAACTCGTTCACGTGGTAGCCGAGGCGGTGCGTGCACTCGAAGGCGAGGATCGTCGCCGCCTCGGTCGAGGCGTACGTCATGCAGAGCGGCGCGCCCCAGAACGCCTCCAGCTCGGCGCGGGTGCGCGGCGTGATGCCCTCGCCGCCCCCCATCAGGAGCTTGAGCGGCCCCGGCCGCCCGCGCTCGCGCGCGATCGCGGTCAGCCGCGCGAGCCAGAACGGGTCGCTGACGACCACGTTGAACCGGTACTCCGCGAGCCGGCGGTACGCCTCGAGCGGATCCACGCGGCCGACGACCATCGCGAAGAGCGGCGTCTGGCGCACGCCGCGCCCCACGAGCAGCGAGCCGAGACCCCAGCCGACGTCGAGCGTGCAGAGCAGGCGGTCGCCACGGCCGAGCCCATAGAGCCCGTAGAGGAGGCCGCCCTGGCGGGCGTTGTACTCGAGCTCCCTCCGGGAGAGGTAGACGCGAGCCACGTGGCCCGACGTGCCCGAGCTCTCGACCGCCAGCTCGGGCGTCGCCGCCAGGAGCGCCTCGGGCCGGGTCTTGAGGACCTCGGGCGTGAGATAGAAGTCGCCGAGATCCTCCGGTCGCCGCGCCCTCGCCACGTCCACGCGAGCCGCGGCGAAGGCGTCGCGGTAGTAGCTGGCGCGCGCGGCCACGCGGAAGGTTTCTCGGAGGCCTGGCGCGCGCAGCGCGTGCAGGAGCCCGAGCGGCATCGCCCTGAGGAGCGCGCACGGCAGACGTGGCGCGCGCCGACCGAGCCCGAAGATGACGTCGGACAGCAGCTGGAGGCTCATCGCGCGTACCGACTCATCGCGCGTAGTGGGCGAAGATCTTGTCGAGGGCGCGGAGCACGTCGTCCTGATCGTCGAGGCTCATCGTCGGGAAGAGGGGAAGCGTCACGAGCCGCTTCTCGGCGGCTTCAGCGACCGGGCACAGCCCGGGACCGTACTCGAACCGCTCGCGATAGAACGGATGCCGGTAGACGAGCGGGTAATGGAGCGTCGCGCCGATATTCTCGGCGCGGAGGGCCTGCAGGACCGTGTCCCGGTCGACGGACAGGCGCTCGAGACGCAGGAGGACCACGAAGAGATGCCAGCCGTGCCGTCGGTCCGGCGGCAGCGCCGGCAGCTCGACGAACGGCGAGCCCTTGAGCCGCTCCCGATAGCGCTGGGCGATCCGATCGCGTCGCTGCCAGAAGCTCTCGAGCTTGTCGAGCTGGCTCAACCCGAGCGCGGCCTGGAAGTCGGTCAGGCGATAGTTGTGGCCGAGCTCGACGATCTCGTAGCGCCAGGGCCGCGCGCGGTCGGGACAGCGGATCCCGTGGTGACGCATCGTGCGGAGCCGCTCGGCGAGATCGTCGCGGTCCGTCAGCACCGCGCCCCCCTCGCCCGTGGTGATCAGCTTCGCCGGATGAAAGGAGAGCGTCGTCATGTCCGCGAGCGCGCCCACCGGCCGACCGCCGTAGTTACCGCCGAAGGAGTGTGCCGCGTCCGCGATGACGGTCCAGCCTTTTTCGCGCGCGAGCGGCAACAGCCGGTCGTAGTCGCAGGCCAGGCCGGCGAAATCCACGGGCAGGACGGCGCGCACGCGCCCCCGCCCGGCGCGCTTCACCGCATCGGGGTCGAGGGTGAGACTGGCGGCGTCGATGTCGGCGAACACGGGCCGGGCGCCCTGATAGACGACCGCATTCGCGGTCGCGGCGAAGGTCAGGGGCGTCGTGATCGCCCGGTCACCGGGACCGAGCCCGGCCGCCCAGCATGCTCCGTGGAGCGCCGCGGTGCCGTTCGCGAAGGCCACGGCGTGCTTCACGCGCGCGCGAGCGGCGAGGGCGCGCTCGAAGCGCTCGAGCGTCGGCCCCTGGGTGATCAGGTTGGAGGCGAGCGCTTCGCCGACCCCGGCGATGTCACCAGAGTCGATCGTCTGGCGCGCGTAGGGGAGGAGCCGGGAGCGCACCGGGGTGCCGCCGAGGAGCGCGGGCTTGTCCACTATCGTGCCTTGTCCACTATCGTGCTAGGTCAGAATCGCGTTCCAAGCGCGCTCGAAGCCATCCGCCCAGGCGTCGACCACCTCGAGCGGCTGGGCGAAGAGCGGATACGACTGCGAGCCGATGACGAGCGTGGAGTCGAGCGCAGCGGACGCGTTCGGATAACGCTCGCCCGAAGTGGAGGCGAAGAGCGGGTGCGCCGGCAGCGGCGCCGTCTGCCAGCGGACGGCCTCCACGCCTTCCGCGCGCAGCGCCTCGAGCAGACGGTCGCGCAGCGCGATCGCTGAGTGCCTGACGCCCGCGCGCTCGGGATCCACGCGCACGCGGTACTTGTGGAACACGTGGGTGCGATCGCGTGGCACAGCGGGCGGCTCGACGCCCGGGAACCGCTCCAGCCGCTCGCTGAGCCGCGCTGCATTCCGCTGGCTCCGCGCGGTCGTCTCGGCGAGGCGCGGGAGCTGGGAGCGCGCGAGCGCCGCGGTCAGCTCGCCGGGGAGATACATCCAGCCGCGCAGCGTCGCCAGCCCATCCGTCTCGTCGTCCAGTGGGTGGCCCGGGTCCCACTTGGAGGGTGGCTCCAGCCCGTCGAACCTCACCCGCGCCGCGCCCGCGTAGAGCTCCTCGGAGCCCGTCACGCAGAGCCCGCCTTCGCCGGCCGGGAGGTTCTTGGTCGAGTTCAGGCTGAACGCCGCCATCACGCCGAGCGTCCCGACGGCCCTTCCTTTGTAGAGAGCGCCATGGGCCTGGGCGGCGTCCTCGATCACCGTGAGCCCGGCGCCCTGGGCGAGGGCGTTGATGGCGTCCATGTCGGCCGGGAGGCCGTGGAGGTGGACGGGCACGACCGCGCGAGTGCGCTCCGTCACCCGTCGGGCGGCGTCGGCCGGATCGATGTTGTAGGTGACCGGGTCTATGTCGGCGAAGACCGGGGTCGCCCCCTCGTAAAGCACGGCCTGCGCGGTCGCGATGAACGAGAGCGCCGGGACGATCACTTCGTCCCCTGCCCCGATGCCTGCCGCTGCGAGGGCGATGTGGAGCGCCGCGGTCCCGCTGTTGGTGGCGAGACAGAAGCGCGCGCCTACGGCCGCCGCAAACTCAGCCTCGAGCCCCCGTATCTCAGGGGCGGCAGCGCCGGAGAGCACGCCGCGGTCAAGCACGCGGGTCACGGCGGCGCGATCGCCGTCCGTGATCGCCGGCCAGCGTGTGGGTCTCACCAGCCCCATCGCTCAGACGGGAAAGAGTTCCGACCTACTCAAACGAGCAGTGGGGAAGATCGGCTCGTTCTTTGGCATGTTCGATCGTGACAGCGCAGATGCTCCCGCCGCGGTCCACGTCAACCTGGGTGTTCTCGTCGGGTCGTGCGCGCGGTATATACGGAGTATTGCCATCCGGGCGCTCGGGCGCTATGCTCCCTCTGGGAGCCAAGCACGATGGCCAAGATCATGATCTCTCTTCCCCAGGAATTCCTGAAGAAGGTCGACCGCGCTGCCAAGGCTCAGGGACGCTCGCGCAGCGAGCTGATCCGTGAGGCACTCCGGACACTGCTATCCGAAAGCCAAGAGGACCGGCGCTCCTGGAAGGAGGCGCTCGCTCCTCTCAAGGAGCTGGAGCAGCAGTGGGTCGGCCAGTGGAACTCCACGGATATCGTCCGCTACTATCGCGAGACGCGCT
>Ga0209376_1001504_pt1 | contig 23370 bp, 14 predicted proteins | sample GraSoiAngelo_134_FD_185891 | JGI IMG/M metagenome (GOLD analysis project Ga0209376, IMG submission 185891) | Grasslands soil microbial communities from the Angelo Coastal Reserve, California, USA - 14_0929_05_30cm (SPAdes) (version 2) | ecosystem: Environmental > Terrestrial > Soil > Grasslands ... | reverse complement strand
CCGGCATGACCATTTCGACGCCATCTGGCAACTTGACCGTCCCGGTCACGTCAGTGGTGCGGAAATAAAATTGCGGCCGGTAGTTGGTAAAGAATGGGGTGTGACGGCCGCCTTCCTCCTTGCTCAAAACGTACACTTCCGCCTTGAACTTCTTGTGCGGCTTAATCGTGCCCGGCTTCGCGATGACCTGACCGCGCTCGATCTCTTCCTTCTTTGTGCCGCGCAGAAGCACCCCGACGTTGTCGCCCGCGCGCGCTTCATCAAGAAGTTTGCGGAACATCTCAATATCGGTCGCGGTTGTTTTGGCAGTAGGGCGAATGCCGACGATCTCGACTTCCTCCATTTTCTTGAGCACGCCACGCTCAACCCGACCGGTCGCGACCGTGCCACGGCCTTCAATGTTGAACACGTCTTCCACGGGCATCAGGAACGGCTGATCAATCGGCCGGTCTGGCACTGGAATGTAATCGTCAATCGCCGAGACGAGGGCGAGCACTTGTTTCTCCTGATCGGCGTCGCCATCGAGCGCCTTGAGCGCGCTGCCTTTCACAATCGGAATTTTGTCGCCCGGAAATTCATATTGCGTGAGCAAATCGCGCACTTCCATTTCCACCAGATCGAGCAATTCGGGATCGTCTACCATGTCCACTTTGTTCAAAAACACGACGATCGAGGGCACGCCCACCTGGCGCGCCAGCAAAATGTGCTCGCGCGTTTGCGGCATCGGACCGTCCGCGGCCGAAACCACCAGGATGGCACCGTCCATTTGCGCTGCCCCCGTGATCATGTTCTTGACGTAGTCGGCGTGACCGGGGCAATCGACGTGGGCATAGTGTCGCTTTTCGCTCTGATATTCCACGTGCGCGGTGTTAATCGTGATGCCCCGCTCTTTTTCTTCCGGTGCGTTATCGATGTCAGCGTACTTTCGCACCTCGGCCATGCCTTTTTTGGCAAGAACGGTAGTGATTGCTGCGGTCAATGTTGTTTTGCCGTGGTCTACGTGTCCGATGGTGCCGACATTCACGTGCGGCTTATCGCGTTTGAATGCTTCCTTAGCCATTTTCGAATTCTCCTGTTTAAACTAAACTTCGTCTGATGCTTTTGTGCTGGCAGGCTCACTGGAGCCCATGACCGGGATTGAACCGGTGACCTCGTCCTTACCAAGGACGTGCTCTACCAACTGAGCTACATGGGCGAACCGGTTTCGCTCGCGCCAGAGAAGCAAAAGTCCCAGAGCCGCCGTTTGAACGACCTTGGGACCGCCTCGTCCAGCAAAAAGCGTCCGCAAACTATCAGCCGGGCCTCCCCTGTCAAAGCAAATTCTTAGCGGATCCGCCCACTTGACGCGGCCTCGTCTTCACCGCCTCCACGGCGACGGGTGACAACGAAAATTATCCCGATCAAAACCAACAGGACGACCAGCGCGATTCCGATGTTTAGCGGCGTAAACAGGCCACGCTCCGGAGTCGGAGCCGGGGTAGGCGCCGCCGGCGGGGCGTTTTTGGCGGCAAGAGCCGACTGCGCGTACTGCAAGCGCTGTTGCGTATCGTAATCGTTGGGGTTGATCCTGAGGGTTTGTTGATAATCCGCGATTCCTTTCTCGTAATTTTGCAGATAGGTGACGTAGGTGTAGCCCCGCTTCGCGTAAACGTCGGGATCGGGTTTGATCTCCAGACTCTTGTCATAATCGGCGATGGCCTCGTTATATTTCTTCTGGCTGCGATAGACAAACCCCCGGCGCTCGTACGCCTGCGCGTCATTGGGATCCTTTTGCAAAACCGCGGTAAAATCCGCAGCCGCTTTATCCCAGTCGCCCAGCCCGATCTCGGCGAATCCCCGCAGTCGGATCGCTATGGTGTCGTCTGGTTTTAGCTCAGCCGCCTTGCCTAAATCTGCCAGTGCCTCCGTGTATTGCTTTTGCATGACGAAAGTCTGGCCCCGCTCCAGGTATCCCATCTCGTCCTTGGGCGCGATCTCAATCGCCTTGGCGAAATCCGCCATCGCCTCATCGTATTTCTGCAGCGCCCGTTTGGCCGTCCCGCGATTTAGGTAGGCCTTGGCGCTTTTCGGATTCGCCTCGATCGCGGCGCTAAATTCCTTGATCGCCTCGTCGTATTTGTGTTGCTGCGCGAGCTCCACGCCCTTGTTGACATGGCTGCTCACATCGGAAGATCCGGCTGGCGGCTTCGCTTCGGCGCCCAGGATTGTCAGTGAAAAAATAATTGCTGCGATCGATAGAAATTTTGAAATGGTCATGGCTCCTCCTTCGGCAACTATCCTTTTGCGCGATCAAATGCCACTAAGCCAGCAAAATCCAAGTCCGTGAAAATTTTGTCCGCCATCACGTCACCGGGGCCGCGCTCGGGGGGACGCAGCATTTCTCGAGGGTATCTGGCACTTTTCGCCACCGTCATCATTTGGTCGCTACCATCGCTTTTCCAATTTTATCTGCTGCGTTACTCCGATGTTTGGGCGCAAAATTTCTATCGCTACAGGGTCGCCTGCATCGCGATCGCACCCTTTGTCGCCTTTCGCATTCGGCGCGGCGGACCGCAGTTCGATCTTCGCGCGTTCGCCCTCTGTCTGATCCCAGCAGTCCCAAACGTCGTCCATCAAATCACCCAAACGATTGCCCTCTTTTACAGCGGTCCCGGCGTTTACGCCATTTTCACCCGTTCTTCGGTGATCATGACCGCGCTACTTGCGCTCATTTTCTTCCGGAAGAGCGCCACATTCTTAGGCAATGGCAATTTCAAGTCGGCACCTTGCTGGGATTACTCGGCGCAATTGGCGTGTTTTGGTTTCAACCCGGGGCTACCGCCGGGCACGTCGCTATTCGCGGATTGTTGATTGCCTTTATCGCGACCATTTGTTGGGCGCTCTATGGTGTCCTGGTAAAACGTCCATCTGCCGGGCTCGGTTCCATTCGTAGTTTTCGTCTCATTAGTTTCATTACCTCGGTCCTGCTTTTCCCCCTAACCTGTGCTTTCGGAAATGTTGCGACCCCGGTGGAGGTGAGCTGGTTCGTAAATCTCGTTCTCGCGATCTCGGCCGTAACCTGCATCACGATGGCGCATGTTCTTTATTACGTTGCCATCCAGAAATCGGTGTCGCCCTTGCCCAAACGCTCCAACTGCTCTGCCCGCTCGGCGCAGTGGCTCTGTCCGCTTGGATCTTCGGCGAACATTTAACGACCACACAACTTTGGAGCGCCGCGATTTTGCTGTTCGGCGCATTCCTCGCCATGCGCGTGAAACCGGTGGCGACGACGGAGACCGCGGAGAATATTTGAGGCTACAGCGCCTTAATCTCGTTTCAGCGCCTCCGCTTTCCGCACCAGCTCAAGAAATCTTTTCGGCAAACGTTGAGCGCTCCGTTCCGGCAAACGGTGAAAAGCCAAGTGGCCGGCTCCAGATTTTGAAACGCACCGTTGTTTTGAAATTTCACAAAAGTTTTCTGCACCACGTCACGCGCTGGGTCCCGGTCGCTCGTGATGCGGGTCGCGAATTGCAGCAGCGGAATCTCAAATCTTCGTAGCAGAACCTGCATCCGCTCCGAATCCGCGTTCGCATCACCCTCGCGCATTGTCGTTTAGAAGATTAACGCGCGAGCCAGGAAAAACTTAGGAAATAATTTTCCGAGCGCGTCCGAGCTCCAAGCCGGCCTGGCGTTCCGTGCGCTACCCAGAATTTCGTGTGCGTGCCACCAATTTTCCCGTTGAGCATCCAGCATCCGGGATCCAGCATCCAAAAGACGTCCATGAACCTGAAAACGTATCTGATCGCTCGACAAAAGATGATCGATCGGGCGCTGGATCGTTTCCTGCCAAAGGAAAACGCGCCGCCGCCCACGATCCATAAAGCGATGCGCTACAGTTTGTTTGTTGGCGGCAAAAGATTGCGCCCGATCCTTTGCCTCGCCGCTGCCGAAGGCTGCAAAGGGAAACTGATTGAGGCGCTTCCATTGGCCTGCGCGATGGAATGCATCCACACCTATTCGTTGGTGCACGATGATTTACCGAGCATGGACAACGACGATTTCCGGCGCGGCCGCGCTACCTGCCACAAGGTTTTCGGAGATGGCATCGCGGTCCTGGCCGGCGATGCATTGCTCACCGTCGCGTTCGAGATTGCGGCCCGCGCCAAACCGACGCGCCGCTATTCCATGTCCAAAATGTTTCGCGAGATCTCGACCGCGGCCGGCAGCCGCAAGCTCATTGCCGGTCAGGTGGCAGATCTTGAAGCCGAAGGAAAAAAAGTTTCGCGCGCTGAACTTCGTTACATCCACGAAAATAAAACGGCCGCGATGATCACAACTTCCGTCCGTCTTGGTGCGATGAGCGCGAATGCCGACGCGAAAAAATTGCGCGCGATTACAAAGTTCGGCTACGCGCTTGGCCTGGCTTTCCAAGTGATCGACGACATCCTCGATGTCACGCAAACGAGCGAGAAACTCGGTAAAAGCGCAGGAAAAGATGTCGCGGCGCAGAAGGCGACCTATCCCGCGGTAATCGGGCTGGAGGCATCGCGCGGCGAAGCGCGGCGGTTGACAACACTGCGCAAAACGCGGTCAAGATTTTTGGCAAAGAAGCTGAGCCACTGCGAGAACTCGCGAACTACCTGCTCATTCGCGAATACTGATTTTCTGATCTGGGGAGCGCAGACTGCCAGCCGGCTGGTTTCGGCTGCTAGCCGAAACTTCTTTGCGCGACAGCGCAAATTGATCGGGTAGCGCACGCGTCCCGCGTGTTGGCGATGGTGTCCCGCCAGCGCGGACTTTGCTCTCTAGCTTGCTACTGCCGGAAAGATTGTTTTGGCGAGACGCCAAAATCAACACGCGAGACGCGTGCGCTACCCGGCAGCTCGCACTCCCGCGGAACAAACCTCATGCGAGCGCGAGATTTGGATCAATCTCGGCTTCCAAAGATGAAACAATTCCATTTTCGAATCGCAACATCGCGGCGAAGGCGATCATGGCTGCGTTGTCGGTGCACAACCAAGGTTCAGCGACAAGAAATTCGATCTTATTTTCCTGGCAGGTCGCGCGCAAATTTTCTCGCAGAGCGCTATTACAACTTACCCCGCCGCTCAATGTCAAACGTCGCGATTTGGTTTGTTGTAGCGCGCGCAAGCTCTTTTCGCGCAGGACGTCGATGACTGCTTGTTGAAAGGAGGCGCAGAGGTCGTCGACAGAGTTGTCATCCCGAGCGGAGCGAGGGACCTCTCGAATGTCTTCTCTACGCTTGCGGGGTCCCTCAGCGTCTTCGCGCTTCGGGATGACAGAAGGTTTTTCCAACAAATACCGCACCGCTGTCTTCAACCCGCTGAAACTGAAATTCAGATCTCCGGAATTCAGCATGCTCCGGGGTAACTCGAATTTTTTCGCATCACCCTTTTGCGCCCGCATTTCAATTTCGGGGCCGCCGGGGTAGCCAAGCCCAAGCAACTTCGCGACCTTATCGAACGCTTCCCCGGCCGCGTCATCGAGGGTGCGGCCAAGAATTTCGTAATTGCCAACGCCGCGGACATTCACCAGCAGGGTGTGTCCGCCGCTTACCACCAGCCCGATGTTCGGCTCGATTTTTTTGCTGCCGAAAAATGGTGAGAGTAAATGTCCTTCCAGATGATTAATCGCGAGAAATGGTTTGCCGGCGCCGATAGCCAGACCTTTCGCCGCCGAATTTCCGACGAGCAGCGAGCTGGCAAGTCCCGGTCCGCTGGTGGCCGCGAAGGCGTCGATCTTATTGATCGTAGTGTTCGCGGACGCGATTGCGCGCCCGAGCAAACGCGGCAACTGCGCGAGATGATTTCGCGACGCGACTTCCGGCACGACCCCGCCGAATTTTTCGTGCTCGGCAATTTGCGACGCCACTTCGCTGGCGAGCAAGTCCGAACCGGACGGGCGTTCGCTGCCACGCAAAATCGCGACTGCAGTTTCGTCGCAGGATGTTTCAATTGCGAGAATTGTCATGCCGAGCGCAGCCCCTGGCGCTCCGTAACTCTATGCGAAGACCCAAAAACATTCTCTGACTGATCAGAGGAATGACGAATGACGAAGCACGAAACAATGACGAAATCCGAATGACGAAAAAAGCTACCGGCCGTTTCCGTCATTAGGTCATTCGAGCGTCATTCGTCATTCGTCATTCGAGCTTCGTCATTCCTGGGGGCTATTTCTTCGCCTCGCTTTTAGGCGAATTTTCCTGCGCGTAGATCATCACGCCTTTGAGGGCGTCAATCGCGCGCAGCATTTGCGGATCGCGCGAACGAACCTGCGTTTTCTCGTCCCCGATTTTGGTGTCGTTGTTGCGCGAAACGAAAAGTGCGTGCTCCTGTTCTGCCGTCATTGGCACTGCAATAGTCGGCGTCACCCCGTTGCCGTGGATGACCTGCTTGCCCGGGGTGTAATATTTCGCGGTAGTGAAGCGCAACGCCGATCCATCGGGCAGTTGCAAAACATTTTGCACTGATCCTTTCCCGAAGGTTGTTTCACCAACAAGGAGGGCGCGTTTTAAGTCCTTTAGCGCCCCTGAGACAATCTCGGCGCCGCTGGCGCTGCCTTCATTGACCAACACTGCCAGCGGAAAATGCGGACGCTCTTTTGCAGTGGACGAAGTGGTGTACTCGCGTTCTTGCGATGCCGCCCGTCCCTGAGTGGAAACGACTACGGTGTTCGGTGGCAGGAACTGGGCGCAGACGTCGACCGCGCTATTGAGCAAGCCGCCGGGGTTATTTCGCAAATCCAAAATCAGCGCCTGCATTCCTTGTTTCTGCAATTCGTCGAGCGCTTTGGCTAAGTCCTCGGCCGTTGGTTCGTTAAACTGCACCACCCGCACGTAACCGACCTTGAATGGGCCCGTCAGCTCCTTGTCGATGAGATGCGCATTCTTCACGCTCTGCACCTTTACCTCGGCGCGCTCGAGCACGTAGTCTTTAACTTCTTTGCTGGACGGTCTAAGAATCGTTAAGGTCGCTTTCTGGTCCGGTTTGCCGCGCAGTAGATTGACCGCCTGTTGCAATTCCAATTTCTCCGTCGGCGTGCCATTAATTTTCAAAATCTGATCGCCCGCCAGAATTCCCGCCTTCGCCGCCGGGGTGTCTTCCATCGGTGTGACGACGGTAAGGACCCCGTTTTTGCTCGAAACTTCGATACCGAGTCCATTGAACCGGCTGCGGGTATCGTCCTGCATGTCGCGAAAATCGTCCGGCTCCATGAATTGGCTGTGCGGATCGAGCGAGGCGAGCATGCCCTTCATCGCGGCATAGACCAGATCATGATAACTCGTCTTGTTGCCATCCACATAATCCTGACGCAGTAACTGGATTGCTTTGGCGAAGACAGCGATCTGCGCATAACCGCTATCAGGATCATTTTCCGCCGCGTGCACGGTGAAGAGCCGCAGCCCCAGCAGCCCATTGATGAGCGCGAGCGACGCCAGCACAATAAGAACGAATCGACGTTTCATGAAGATCTTGATTGTCGCTCAGGGCGAAATTTTTGGCAACGGTCAACCCATTCGTTAACGTCCCGCCTCAGCCTATTGATGAAACGATTTCTCCTGCTCGTTCTTTTGGCGATCGTGCCGATGCTCAATGCCGCGCAAAACACCGATGCCGATTTCGGCGCGGTGGCGGAAGAGTTCATAAAAGGTTACCTGAACGCGCGCCCGCTTCTCGCAACCCGACTTGGTTTTCATGAATACGATGGCCGGGCGGATGATTTCAGCCGGCTTGCGCTCGATGCCGAATTGCAGCGTCTCCGCCGTTTCGAGGACCGGCTGCGCAAATTCGAGCCCGAGGAATTGAATGCGCGCAATGGAATCGACTTACGCATCTTGCAGGCCGCAATCGCAAACGAGCTCTTCGAATTTCAGGATGTGCACAAGTTCGAGCGCAACCCCATGACCTATGCGCACTGCGCCGATTTGAACATCTACATCGCGCGCAATTTCGCGCCGCTGGAGGACCGGGTTCGCAGTCTGATCGCGATCGAATCGCAAATCTCAAATATCCTCATCGCCGGCAAAACCAATCTGGAGGCGGTATTGCCAAAGCCGCACGTCGAACTCGCCATCCAGATCGCGCGTGGTTCCGCCGATTTTCTGCGTAAGGACATGGTGACTGCGGTCGACACCGTGAAGGACCAGGAGTTGCGCGCCAATTTCATCGATGCCAGTCGCAGAGCCGCCAGCGCACTTAGCGATTTCGCCAACTGGCTGGAGAAAGAAAAATTGCCGAAAGCGACGCCAAACTTCGCTCTGGGCGAGACGAAATATCAACGCTGGCTAATGGAAACCGAGCTGGTGGATTTGCCCCCAAGCAAGGTTCTCGAGATCGGACTGGCGAAGTTAAAAGAGGAACAAAAAACATTCGCCGACGCGGCCAAAATCATCGATCCGAATAAATCGCCCGCGGAGGTATTCAAAGAAATCCAGAAAGATCATCCCAGCGCCGACAAACTGATTGCTGACATTGCGAAAAATTTGGATCAAATCCGCGGCTATGTCACGGAGCACAAAATTGTCGGCATTCCACCGAATGCGAAGGCGCGGGTAAAAGAAACGCCGCAATATGATCGGGCGACCTCGTTTGCCTCGATGGATACGCCGGGACCATTCGAGAAAAAAGCGACCGAAGCATTTTACTACGTTACTCCGGTTGAACCGGGTTGGAGCGAGCAGCAAAAGGAGGAATGGCTTACCTCATTCAACTACTACACGGCGGATGTGACCTCGATTCACGAGGCCTACCCCGGCCATTATGTGCAGTTCCTCCGTTTGAATGCCTCGAGCGCGAACAAGATTGAGAAGATTTTCGGCAGCTACGCCTTCATTGAAGGCTGGGCGCATTACTGCGAGCAAATGATGCTCGATCAGGGTTTCGGCGGGCCAAAAAAGCCTCCTGGGACTGCCGAGGAACAAAAACGTGCGGCCAAATATAGAATGGCGCAGGCGTCGGAAGCATTACTGCGGCTTTGCCGCCTCTGCATCTCGGTGGAAATGCACACCCAAAATATGTCGGTTGACGAGGCGACCAAATTTTTTCAAGAAAATTGCTACTACGAAGAAAAACCCGCGCGCAGTGAAGCGATGCGCGGCACCTTCGACTACGGCTACCTGAATTACAGTCTGGGGAAGATGCAGATTTTGAAGTTACGAGACGATTACCAAGCGCAACAGGGTACCGAGTTCTCGTTAGAACAATTTCACAATCAGCTGCTCGATCACGGCATGCCGCCGATTCGTCTGCTGCGCGAGATTCTGCTCAAGGACAAGACGAAGTGGGATGATGTGCTGTGATCGACGCGCCGCGATCGCGAGCGAACTTTTCGTCATCCCGACCGATAGCCCGCCATGAAACCTTTAAGGTAACTTCCTCGGGATCCCTCGACTGCGCTCGGGATGACGAATTATTCCTCTTCCTCTTCGCCCCGCAACAATTCCGGCAGCAATGGCTGCGGGTTGCTCGGCAGCTCTTCCACATCGCGCAGCTTTTTCGTGATCGCGCGTGAGCGCACCGCGACCTTATCCATGTCGCTGGCGGCTTGATCGAGCTTGTCTTTCACCTTTGAAAGCGCATCGCCAAACTTGGCAAACTCTGTCTTGACTCCAGCTAACAAATTCCAGACTTCGCTCGAACGCTTTTGGATCGCGAGGGTGCGAAATCCCATTTGGAGACTGTTGAGCAATGCCGCCAGCGTCGTCGGTCCGGCGAATACTACCCGGCAATCACGCTGCACCTGCTCGACCAGACCGACTCGACGAATCGCTTCTGCATACAATCCTTCGGTCGGCAGAAACATCAGCGCGAAATCGGTCGTCTTTGGCGGATTAATATATTTCGCGCAGATATCTTTCGCCGATTTTCTGAGCTGCGTTTCCAAATCCTTCATCGCGCCGTCGGTTAGCACTGAGTCGCCGCTTTCCTGTGCCGTAATTAGTCGCTGATAATCTTCCATCGGAAATTTGGCGTCGATCGGCAACCACACTGCTGCGCCGTTCCCTTCGCCCGGCAATTTGATCGCATAGTCCACGCGTTCGCCGCTTTCGTCCCGCGTTTGCACATTGCGATCGAATTGTTCCGAGGTGAGCAATTGCTCGAGTAACGCTCCCAGCTGCACTTCGCCCCAGCCCCCGCGCGCTTTCACGTTGGTCAGCACCCGCTGCAATCCGCCGACGTCGCTCGCCAGTTGCTGCATCGCGCCGAGCCCCTGGTGCACCTTTTCCAGTCGCTCGCTCACCAGCTTGAATGATTCGCCGAGCCTTTTTTCGAGCGTTCCCTGCAATTTTTCGTCTACGGTCGCGCGCATTCTTTCGATCTGCTGCGCATTGTCCTTTTGCAATTCCTGCAAACGCAGATCGACGACCCCGCGCACACTTTCCAGCGAAGCGGTCAGTTCTTCGCGTTGTGCCTTGGCCGCGTTGGCATTTTCCTCTCGGTTTCGCGCCAATTCATCGCGGAACACCTTCTCTTCTCGTTCCTGGGCGCGTTCCAGCAACTCGATCTTGCTCAACAGGGTCGCGTTGCCATCTTCGCGCCGCCGTCCGAGCCAAAGAGCGATTGCAACCAGCAGACCTCCGCTGATCAGGCCGAGGATGAGATAACCTGTTTCTGTCATGTCGAGCGGGGTAGAGACGTCTCTCGTTTATCCAGCATAATAGTTAGAGATTCCTCGACTTCGCTCGGAATGACAAGAGGGCTCAGATTACGAGCGCGCTCCGAATGACAAGAGCTCCGTCATCCCGAGCGCAAGCGAGGGACCTCGTTTACTCGTGGATCACGCAAACTAACTTGTGTATTCAAAGCTGTAGTCGTGAGGTCCCTCGCCGCCTGCGCGGGTTGGGATGACAACGCGTGTAATCAAAAGCGCAGCTTCACGCCCCCGTAGGCCGCGCGGCCGAGCGCCGGAAAACCGAACACCTCGGCATAATGCTCATTCGTCAAGTTATCAATGCGGCCAAAGACGGATAGATGCGCGTTGATTTCGTATTCCGCGGCAAAATTTACAAAGCTGTAATCCTCGATATCGAAGTTCGGCCCGCCGAAATTCAGTTCTTCGCGCGCATTCACCCATTTTGCCGAAAGTGTGGTGCGCAATTTCTTCCACCACAGGTATGACGCTGAAACATAAGCTTCGTGGCGCGGTCGCCGCGGCAAGCGGGCGCCTGGCAATTGTGAAATGTCAGCTGACCCGATTTTCTCTGCATCTAAATAAGTATAGGTCGCGACCAGGTCGAGTTCATCGAATGGCCGCGCCCGCAGCTCGCATTCGACACCCTCTGTTCGCGCCTTCCCCAGGTTCAGCGTTTCAAAAAACCCGTTGAATCCAATGACGTTGGACAAATCGTTGTGGAAGTAAGTTGCGCCGAGAGTGATTCGCTTGTTCCAAAATCGCTGCTCGATTCCTGCGTCCCATCCTAGATCACGCTCTGGCTCCAGTCCGAAATTCATCCCGAAAATCTTATCCTGACTGCTCGGTGGTGAAAAACCGGTCGCCACACTGGCGTGGAGGGTGGTATCGGTTTGGCGGATGAGATAACTGCCGGCCTCACGCCAGGTCCAGACATTGCCGAATTGATTGAAGTGATCGAAGCGGCCGCCGCTAACGAAAATTAGATTTTCGCATGGCGTCAATGTCAGTTGTGCGAAGACACCGGTCTGGTCTGTGTGATCGCTGACGAAACGCGGCTGCGGTCCGAAGTCCTGCGATACAAACGGGCGTTCCTGTCCAGCGTTGAGCCGACTATAAAAGAAACCGCTTGTGATGGTAAGCCACGAAGTCGCGCGCAGATCATTCTGATAATCGACCTGCGTCCGCTCGAACAACGCTCGCGTTGGCCCGACAAATCCATCCTGGTTCGGATCATTCAGTTGTCGCTCGTGATCGTAACTCATGATCAAGCGGTGATTCCACCAATCAACCGGCTCCCAATCAATGTGCGGCCCAATCAGCCAGCGTTCAGTTAGAAAATTATCGAGCGGTTTCGGATCGGAAATCGTGTTCGGATTTCCGGTGTCAGCGAGCGAGTAAGTAATCAGGCTGCCGATCCGCAGCGTCGTATCCGGCGACCAGCCGATATCTGCGATCGCGCTGGTCAATCGATATTGATTATTCGGGCGCGCGTTGTCGGTATCGAGCCGGCTGAGGCCGAGCGAATAATCCACCTGCTCGATTTTTCCTTCGCTTTCGAATGCTTCGCGAAAGGTGCCGTACGATCCGCCTTCGGCGCTGAACATAAACGTCGGGGTGCCGTCGCCGCGCTTGGTAAAAATTTGAATCGCTCCAGCCAGAGCGCGCGGACCGTAAAGTGTGCTCTGCGGTCCCCGCACCACTTCGATGTGATCGAGGTCGTCGGTGGTGAGATCAGCAAAATTGAATGCGCCTTGTAAACCTTGGTTGACTGGAATCCCGTCGAGCAGGACCTGAGTATGTTCGCTGCGCAATCCGCGGGTAAAAACGGAAGTGAGCTGGCCGGCCGTCCCGCTTTGCACAACGGAGAGGCCCGGAACCTGCCGCAGCGCATCGGCCACGCGCTCGATTTGCCTTTCCTCAATATCCTGCGAAGTCACGACACTGGTGCTGGCGGGCGCTTGATCGAGCGGAATGTCGGTACGAGTTCCCGTGATGACGATCGGCTCTGATTCCGGCGCGGGTGTTGGCGACGAATCCTGGGCGTAGCAGATCGACGTCGTGAGAAATAAGAGAAGACAAATCGCGATTTGTTCACGCGCATCGCGATACAATTCCGGGTAGCGCACGCGTCTCGCGTGTTGGTGATCGCGTCTCGCCATCACAGGCTTTCGGAAATTCTTCCAGTTCCACGGCAAAGTTCGTTTCGGCGAGACGCCGAAACCAGCACGCGAGGTCCGAGCCGGACTGGCGTTGCGTGCGCTACCCGGGCAAACCGGTCTGCGATCGATTACTATTTCTGACATTACGTTTCCTCCAATTAGAGAGAGGCAGAGGAAACCGAAATAGCGGTCGCCACGGACTCTCATTCTTCTTTTTGCGAAGAAGTTTTTTCGCGGTCCGAGCCGGACTGGCGGATTCCGGAATCGGTTTACAGCGAACGCGGACCCACGAAGTTAAAATCTGGGTCCAGCGTCACGCTGGCGAATGAGGCGGACCGGTCGAATATTCTGGCTTCTGGCTTTTAGTCCGAAAGCTACCTTTCAGACTCACCTTTTTCCCGCCTTCACCGCTGGTAAAGAATTGCAGGCGACACGCCTGCCTCTACAACGATTGGCTCGTGGGAAATCGTATCCAGTTACAGCAGCGCAACTGCTCCGGCTTCGCACCGGATTTCTCGCGCCGATCCACTGTTTCAAACTCGCAAAGAACTAAGCGAGCAATAGCGGCTTGCGCTTCCGCGTTCAAGATTTATTTAGTCAGGCGCGTTTTCCGCGCGCGCATTTCTCCTGTGCCATCACCTGACGCCAAATTAAATCTGCTCGTGACTGGCGGGGCCGGCTTCATCGGGTCGAATCTCGTTTTGGAATTGCAGCAGAGATTTCCGAATTCGCGACTAACCGTGATCGACGATTTTCGCTCGGGTGATTTCAAGAATCTGGCGGGTTATCGCGGGGACTTTGTTGCCGCCGATTTGGCGAAGCTGAATTGGGGAGAACAATTCGGCGAGGAAAAGTTCGACGCGATTTTTCATCTCGCTTCCATCACTGATACCACTAATCACGATCAGTTTGAGCAAACGCACGACAATGTAGAGAGCTTCCGGCGACTGCTGGAATTCGCGCGGCCGGGACAAACACGGGTGATTTTCGCCTCATCGGCCTCGATTTACGGCGCTACCACGGAGGCGAGCGCGGAATCCACCGTGGCGGCGCCGGCCAATATTTATGCCTTTTCCAAGGCGATCATGGATAACGTGGCCACGCGTTTGGCGGGGGAAAATCCGGATTGGATCATCGTTGGTGTGCGTTACTTCAATGTTTATGGCCCGCGCGAAGCGCACAAAGGCGTGCCCGCGAGCATGATTTATCATTTGTCGCAGCAAATGCGCGCGGGCCAGCGCCCACGCATTTTCAAACACGGCGAGCAGCGGCGCGACTTCGTTTACGTGAAGGATGTGGTCGATGGAACGATTCGCGCGCTCGATGCGAAAGCGAGCGGGATTTATAATCTCGGCAGTGGTCAGGCCCGATCGTTTAACGAGCTGATTTTTATTTTGAATCGCTCGCTGCAGACAAATCTTCAGCCGGATTATTTCGATAATCCGCATGCACATTACCAAAATTTCACGCAGGCGGATTTGACCAGGGCGCACGAGGCACTCGGCTACGCCCCGCAATTTCCACTTGAAGCGGGTGTAGCCGATTATATGAGATGGTTGCATCCGTCATAGCGTCATCCCGAGCGTAAGCCGGGGAATCCCGCCGCGAAAACTTTAAGGTAACGGGATCCCTCGACTTCGCTCGGAATGACAGAGCGATAGAATATGAATCCAAAAAAATCCGAATTGCTGATCGATGTGGTCGAGCACATCGATATCAAAAAACACAACGTCGTGTCGTTGGTGGAGGCGATGTCGAAGATGGCCTTTTCCGCGCGTGATCTGGCGCGGGCGGCGGACATCTACGACGCGATGCTGCGGGAAGAAGATTGCGCGATCATTTTGTGCCTGGCGGGCTCACTCATTTCCGCCGGATTAAAAAACGTCATTGTCGACTTGGTGCGCAATAACATGGTGGACGCGATCGTTTCCACGGGGGCCATCATCGTCGATCAGGATTTCTTCGAAGCGCTCGGGTTCAAACACTACAAGGGCGACATTTTCATGAACGACGATGTTCTGCGTCGTCTCGCGATTGATCGGATTTACGACACCTATATCGACGAAGATCAACTGCGGGTTTGCGATGCCACTTGCGGCGAGATTGCCGACTCGCTCGAGCCTCGCCCCTATTCGTCGCGCGAATTTATTCGCGAGATGGGCCGTTACTTAACGAGAAATGGGAAACATCGCCAGTCCGGCTCGGACCGCGAATCGGTTGTGCTGGCCGCCTTCGAGAAAGAGGTGCCGATCTTTTGCCCGGCCTTCAGCGATTGCAGTGCGGGCTTCGGCTTGATTCATCATCAATACGAAAACCCGGATAAGCACCTCAGCATCGATTCGGCCAAAGATTTTCTTGAGCTAACGAAAATTAAAATCGCGTCGAAACAGAGCGGGTTGTTCATGGTCGGTGGTGGCGTCCCGAAGAATTTTGCACAGGACACGGTGGTGGCGGGTGATTATCTCGGTTTCGATGTCGGCATGCACAAATACGCCGTACAAATCACGGTGGCGGATGTGCGCGATGGCGCGCTCAGTGGTTCGACGCTGAAAGAAGCGAATTCCTGGGGCAAAGTTGATCAAGGGGCCGAACAAATGGTTTACGCGGAAGCGACGATCGCGCTGCCGCTGATCGCGGGCTATGCCTATCACAAGGGCTCGTGGAAAAATCGCAAGGCTCGCAATTACACTAAGCTGCTCGATGAGCCGGTGAAAAAATCGGCGCCTGCGGAGAAGCGCGAATTGGCGAGCGCGAGGTAATTCTTTCCCTCATCCCGAGCGCAGTCGAGGGATCCCGCCGCGAAAGCTTAAAGGTAACTTCATCGGGATCCCTCGACTGTTGCTCGGGATGACGAACTAGCCCTCCCAAAAAAATTTCGTCGGGCGATTGATTTCCGGCGGCAGACTTTTGTGTACGGGGCAGTTGAGCGCGGTTTGCTCCAAGACCGCGCGGTGCGGTGAATTCGACGGCAACGGAATGTGAACTTCGGACGGCAGCGCGATGATCCGGCGCGGTGCGTCTTTCGACATTTCTTTCTGCACCGAGACCTTCATTCCGCGAAGATCAACGCCGAGTTCTTCCGCCTTTATTCCCATGGTGGTGCTGATGCAGGTGCCAAGCGCGGTCGCGACCAGGTCGGTCGGTGAGAACGCCTCCCCTTTGCCTTTGTTGTCCGCAGGCGCGTCGGTCGCGATCTTCGATTGCGACGGGCCGTGGGTAGCATCGCAATGAAGGTTGCCGGTATAATTAATGGAAACTTTAACCATGGTGAATTATGCGACGCGATTTCCTGATTGTCATCCGACCGTAATTTCGCGAACGGCTGCGCGCCTCGCGGATGCTCGTGATGCGTTAAAAGGGTTACAATGTTACAACGGGAAAGGCGTGGAGTGAATTCCGGGGAGCGCAGGCTGCAAGCCTGCAGTTGCCGGCAGCTTGCCGGCAACACGGATCGGCTCACGCCCCGAGTTGCGTCGTCCAATGGATCTCGGCAGGCTGCCGAGACTTGCAGGCTAGCAGCCTGCGCTCCCCGGAACAGCTTGAGTGCGCCGGGCCAATCTGATAAGCGCAAGCATGAATTTCACCCGTTTAATACCCTTATTCGCGGTTACCCTGGCACTGCTGGTTGGCTCGGCGATGGCTGCGGATCAAACCATCGCGCTAAAAGCAGCGCGATTGTTCGATGGAAAATCTCGCGCGCTAATTCAGAACGGAGTCGTGGTCGTGCAGGGCGACAAAATCGTTGATGCCGGTGCTAACGTCGCGATTCCGCCGGATGCGCAAGTGATCGATCTCGGTGACGTGACGCTGTCGCCTGGATTCATGGATGCGCATACGCATATCACGCTGGATTATACGAACTACCAGGCGACGCGTTTGCGAGAGATGCAAATTTCGACATCGGCCAAGGCCTACAGCGTGATTCCGGCGGCGCGCGCCACAGTGGAAGCCGGCTTCACCACCGTACGGGATGTCGGCGCACGCACCTATCGCACGCACGATTGTATTGATGTTTCGCTGCGCGATGCGATTGCGAAAGGTATTGTGGTCGGACCGCGCATGTTCGTCGCCACCTACGGCATCGGCGCGACCGGGGGACATTTCGACGACGCGGCCGGATTTCGCGACGGACTTTTCGGACCGGAACCGGACGTGGCCGATGGAATCGCTGATGGGCCGGATGCGGTGCGCAAAGCGGTTCGTTTTGAGGTGAGAAACGGCGCGGACGTAATCAAGGCCGCAGTCTCGGGCGGTGTGCTTTCGCTTACGGATGAGGTGGACACGCCACAATTCACGCCCGCCGAGATGGCGGCGTTGGTGGATGAATCGCATCGGTTACGAAAAAAGGTGGCGGTGCATTGCCACGGCGATCAGGCGGGACGCGAAGCGATCGAGGCTGGGGTCGATTCGATCGAGCACGGTTCGTTTTTCAAACCGGAAACGCTGACGCTGATGAAAAACAAGGGAACATTCCTGACGCCGACGCTGATGGCGGCGGAATATATTAAGGGCAAACTCGATGGTTATCCGCCGGCATTGCAGGCGAAAGCGCTGGCTGCTTACAACGCGCGCTCGGAGATGTTTCGGAACGCCCTCAAAATTGGCGTGAAAATTTCCTTCGGCACGGACGCGGCGGTTTTTCCGCACGGAGAGAACGCAAAGGAATTTAAGTTGATGGCCGATCTGGGAATGGCGCCAATTGATGCGTTGAAGAGCGCGACGGCCAATGATGCCGAATTGATCGGCATTTCACAGAAGCTTGGCACGCTCGAGAAAGGAAAACTGGCCGATCTCATCGCGATGCCGGGTGATCCGACCCAAGACATCACTGCGACGGAGCGCGTTTCGTTTGTGATGAAGGAAGGGAAAATTATTCGGAACGGGCCGGCGACGGGGGCGCCGGCGAAGACAGCGGCCCAGAATGTAATGGATCGTATAGAAGCGGACTTCTAAAAGGGGTCATCCCGAGCGCCAGTCGAGGGATCCCGTCGCGTTACCTTAAAGCTTTCATGGCGGAATCCCTCGACTAACGCTCGGGATGACGGCGGCAAGGCGAGCGGTTTTTTTGACAACATGCGAATAGCCGCTAGCTTGCTCGCCCGTTTCGGCGGTTATAGACTGCCGCTACAGGAAAAAATTTAGCAGAACCCAGCTACGTCGCAGGGAAACGGTACGCGCGGACGAATGTCGATGGTTGGTTTGTCGATCTTTCCCTGAGGTCAGTCGCCCTGTGAAGTAGCTGGGGTTTGGACTGCACAAGATCATGCAACAAAATCGTAGCCGTAGCAAAAGATATCGCGCTTCCGCCGAGCAGGTGGAACGAAAGAAGGCCTACAGCTTGAATGATGCGGTGGCGACATTGAAAAAATTTCAGCCGACTAAGTTTGATCAAACGGTGACGGTTTCATTCCGGCTCGGAGTTGATCCGAGGCAATCTGATCAAATGGTGCGTGGAACTTGTCCGCTTCCGCACGGCAGCGGGAAGAAAGTGCGGGTGCTTGTGTTCGCCGAAGGCAAAGCAGCGAACGATGCGAAAGAGGCGGGCGCGGAATTTGTCGGATTCAAGGACTTGATTCAAAAGGTGCAGGAAGGTTTTCAGGATTTTGACGTGGCGGTGGCGACGCCGGCGGCTATGGCGGAGGTCCGCAAGCTGGGAAAAGTTTTGGGACCGCGCGGGTTGATGCCGAACCCGAAAACGGGAACGGTGACGGATGACACCGCGAAAGCGGTGCAGGAGGTGAAAGCTGGCCGCGTTGAATTCAAACTCGACAAGAATGGGAACGTCGCCGTGCCGGTGGGAAAATTTTCTTTTGCCAAGAGCGCGCTGGTTGAGAATGGCAATGCCGTGATCGAAGCGGTGGTGCGGGCGCGGCCGGCAACGGCGAAGGGACATTATCTTGAGGCGATGACATTGAGTGCAACGATGTCGCCTGGCGTGCATATTGATCCGTCGCCGTATCTGACCGTGTAGCTTCTTGCGATTTAACGATTTAACGATCCCAATGAGACCCGAAAAAGCCAGCATCGTTTCCGATCTCGCCGAGAAATTGAACCGGTCGCCGTTCGTCCTCGTGACCGATTATCAGCGGATGAAGGTCGATCAATTTGGCGATCTGCGGAACCGGCTCGCGCCTGCTGGCGCGGAAGTGCGGGTGGTGAAAAACAGTTTCTTGAAACGGGCGATGACCGATTCGGGTTTGCCTGATGTCGCCGATAAGCTCAGCGGTCAGACCGCGATAGTGATGGGGGAAAAAGATGTCGCGCCGGTGGCGAAGATTCTAAAAACGTTCGCGGCGGAATTTAAGGTTGCGGCGCTGAAGATCGGAGTGATCGACAAGTCGATTTTGTCGGCGCAGGAGATTGAGGCGCTGGCGGATTTGCCCCCGCGTGAAGTTTTGCTAGCGCAATTGCTCGGCTTGTTGATGTCGCCGGCGACGAAGCTGGTGCGGTTGTTAAACGAGCCGGCCGCGTCGTTGGCGAGGTTATTGAACGCGAAAGTGCAGAAGGAAGGAAAACCAACGGAGGCGAGCGCATAAGAAATTTTTGTAGGGCAGGCGCATCGTCTGCCATCGGCAACCGGGAGCGGTTGCCCTACAATGAAAATGAAAATTGTCCGAGTCGATGGCTATCGGCTTTAATTTTCCGAAGGCTTTCGGAAGCGGCGAACCGGAGAAAATAAAATGGCAGATACAGATAAAATCGTGGAGCAACTCAGCGGCCTGACCGTCCTCGAGATTGCTGGATTGGTGAAACAACTCGAAGAGAAATGGGGCGTGAGCGCGGCGGCTCCAGTGGCGATGGCGGCGGCGCCCGCGGCTGGTGGCGGTGGCGCGGCAGCTCCGGCGGCCGAGGAGAAGACGACTTTCGAGGTGATCTTGAAAGAAATGGGCGCGAACAAAATCGGCGTGATCAAGGAAGTGCGCGGAGCGGTGCCGGGTCTTGGCCTGGCGGAAGCGAAAGCGCTGGTGGAAAGCGCACCGAAAACGATCAAGGAAGGCGTGACGAAAGCCGAAGCCGAAGAGATGAAAAAGAAGATCGAAGCGGCGGGCGCGAAGGTCGAGATCAAGTAATTGTTCCGCGCACTCGCGGGAGAAGGTGGCGCCTTGGGCGGCCGATTTCTGTCAACGACGTACGGCTCAACGGAGTCTCAGCCCTGCTGATTTTTCGCGTTCGATGGGTTCTTTGGTAGGGCAGCGCTCTGCGAAGCCGCGGGCGGATCAAAAGTTAGCAAATCCATCTAACTCGAAGAAGCCTCGCGCGTGCAAGGAGCGGCTGCTTCCCAATCCGCCGAATTCTTACGAGGTCGGCGGTCATAGACCGCCGCTACAGGAAGCCTGGGGCGTTTGAAATTTTTTCTTGCGTGGCGCGGCGATTCGTGGCAAAGAGGATTTTCGTTAAGAGTAAATAAATTTATTTTTAACCCGGCGGACGACGGACAAGAAAATTTAGAAAGGCAGCGAAACGGTGGTGGTCAAATTTGACACACTGCCGATTCGGTGTCATTTTTGTCGTCTTCGCCATCGGCTGGAGACATAGAAACCCCGCACGACTGGGCCGCGTTCCCCCTGACGCAGCCCGGTTGCCACCGCTAGCAGAGAACTAATTATGTCAGAACGGGCAGAGCGCATTCATTTCGGCAGTATCAAAGAAGGCATTGAGCCGCCAAATCTCATCGAAGTTCAGCTGAACTCGTACGTCGATTTCCTGCAAAAGGACGTGCCATCTAACAAACGCAAGAACTACGGCTTGCAGGCTGTGTTCAAGGAAGTTTTTCCGATCCAGAGCTACGACGAAAAGGCCACACTCGATTTCAGTCATTACGAGATCGGCGAGCCAAAATTGGCCGCGTTGGAGGCACAGCGGGAAGGGCAGACATACAGCGCGCCGCTGCACGTCACTTTCCAGCTCAAGGAAGAAAAGGGGACGAAGGAAGAGAAAGTCTACATGGGCGAGATCCCGCTCATGACGCCGCAGGGAACGTTTGTGATCAATGGGGCGGAACGGGTGGTAGTTTCTCAGCTGCATCGTTCGCCCGGGATCGCGTTCGAGTCGTCGGTACACCTCAACGGCAAGGTACTTTACAGTTTTCGCATCATTCCTGACCGCGGCTCTTGGATCGAAGTGCAATTCGATACTGCCGATCTGCTCTACATCTATCTCGATCGCCGGAAACGCCGCCGGAAATTTCTGGCCACAACTTTTTTGCGTGCTCTCGGTTACGGGCCCGACGAAGACGTCATCAAACTTTTTTATAACATCGAGACACTGAAATTGAGCGAGAAGCTGGATGAAGAGATGCTCGCGACCAAGGTGCTGACCGCGGAAGTCCGCGACGGCGAGGTCACGGTGGCGCGTGCGTTTGAACCACTCACGCTCGCGACTGTCCGCCAGATCATGGCGCTCGGGACCAAGGAAGTGAAAGTGATCGACATTTCGACGGACGACACGGTGGTGAAAGCCTTGAAAAAAGATCCGGCGCATGATCAGGAAGAAGCGCTCAAGGATATTTACCGCCGCTTGCGCCCCGGCGATCCGCCAACGGTGGCGAACGCGCGCGCGCTTTTGAAACGACTGTTTTTCGATCCGAAGAAATACGATCTCGGACGAGTCGGCCGTTATAAGTTGAACCAAAAGCTTGGTATCGATGTTGATCTGAACGAGCGAATTTTGACCGACCGGGATTTTATCGCCGCGATCAAATACCTGATCAATCTGCGTCGCGGTGAAGGCACGCTCGATGACATCGATCATCTGGGAAGCCGGCGCGTTCGCACGGTAGGGGAGCTGCTGGCCAATCAGTGCCGTGTTGGTCTGGCGCGGACGGAACGCCTGGTGAAAGAGCGGATGACTTTGTTCGACATCAACATCGACGGAATGACTCCGCAAAAGCTGATCAATCCCAAAGCGCTCAGCGCGGTCATTCGCGATTTCTTCGGTCGCTCACAGCTTTCGCAATTCATGGATCAGACCAATCCGCTAGCCGAGCTGACGCATAAGCGCCGGCTTTCGGCGCTGGGACCGGGCGGTCTTTCACGCGATCGTGCCGGCTTCGAAGTGCGCGATGTCCATCCTTCGCATTACGGACGGATTTGCCCGATCGAGACGCCGGAAGGGCCGAACATTGGATTAATCAGCTCGATGTCCACCTTTGCTCGAATCAACGAATTTGGGTTTATCGAGACGCCTTATCGCAAGGTTCACAACGGTCGCGTTACCGACGAAGTGGAATATCTTACCGGCGATCGCGAAGAGAATTATCTGGTGGCGCAGGCGAACGCGCCGATCGATGGCCGCGGGCATTTCACCGGAGAAAAAGTTTCAGTGCGTTATCGTGGTGACTTTCTCGAAGTCGAACCTTCGAAGGTCCATTACATGGATGTTTCCCCGAAACAGCTGGTTTCGGTGGCTGCAGGTTTGATTCCATTTTTGGAACATGACGACGCTAACCGCGCGCTAATGGGTTCGAACATGCAGCGGCAGGGCGTGCCGCTGATTGTGAACGAAGCGCCGCTCGTCGGCACCGGCCTGGAAAGCAAGGTGGCGCGCGACTCGCACGCGGTGCTGATCGCGACCGAGAGCGGAAAAGTTGCCTCGGTCACAGCCGATCAAATTGTGGTGACAAAAGACGGTCGCATGCCGGAAGGGCGCAAGAAATTGAAAACCGATATTGAGGCGGGCATCCACGTTTACGAATTGCGCAAGTTCATGCGCTCGAATGCCGGCACCTGCGTAAACCAAAAGCCAATTGTGAAAAAAGGTCAGCACGTGAAGCGAGGTCAGATCATTGCCGATGGACCGAACACCGATCACGGCGAACTCGCGCTCGGACGCAACGTCCTGGTCGCGTTCATGCCGTGGAATGGCTACAATTTTGAGGATGCCATCATGATCTCGGAGAAGGTGGTGAAGGAAGACATCTACACTTCCATTCACATCGATGAGTTCGAGATCGGGGCGCGCGACACCAAGCTCGGGCCGGAAGAAATCACGCGCGATATTCCAAATGTCAGCGAAGAAGCGCTGCGCAATCTGGGACCGGATGGAGTGGTGCGGGTCGGCGCAGAAGTGAAACCGGGCGATATTCTGGTCGGCAAAATCACGCCGAAATCCGAAACGGAACTGGCCCCGGAAGAACGACTGCTGCGCGCCATCTTCGGCGAAAAAGCCGCCGACGTGAAGGACACGTCGCTCACTGTTCCATCCGGGACTTACGGAATCGTCATGGATGTGAAGGTTTCCTCACGTCGCGAAGTTTCGCGTGAAAAATTGACGCCGACGGAAACGAAACGTCAGCTCAAGACGATCACGGAAGATCATCGCAAGAAGAAGGAAGGGTTGACGGAACAGTTAACCGATTCGCTTTCCAATATTTTACTGGGCGAAAAAATTCCGCTCGATGTGGTGAACGCGCAGACGGGCGAGATTATCATTCCGGCGAATCGAAAGATCACCAAGACGCTGCTGCGCAAGCTGGCGAACGTTTACGATCACATCGAGATCGATCCCTCGCCCATCCGGAACAAGATCCGCGAGATCATTGCCTCCTACGAGCACAAGTTTGCCGAGCTCGAGCTCGAGC